>Ga0308175_100002312_pt1 | contig 13023 bp, 13 predicted proteins | sample PhyCR1_3_FD_203893 | JGI IMG/M metagenome (GOLD analysis project Ga0308175, IMG submission 203893) | Soil microbial communities from UC Gill Tract Community Farm, Albany, California, United States - DLSLS.C.R1 | ecosystem: Environmental > Terrestrial > Soil > Agricultural land | place: USA...
CGTCTATCGCATCGCGGGCATTGGAAAAGCTTCGGGTGGCGAGGTTCTCCCGCGCCAAGGCCTTCTCAAGTACCCAGCGTATCGATTCGTCGTCGTCAACAATCCAGATTGGTTTCATAGTGGTTCAGCATCCCGCGTTACGTTGTTCCGAGGCCCGCCGGCTAGTTAAGCCCGGCGGTAAGCATCAGGGCAGAGGTATCAGAATTCTGAAATCCGTATATCCCGGTCGACTTTCGCATTCGATCACGCCCAGGTGCTGCTGGACGAAAGTCTGCGCCAGCGTCAGACCCAGCCCGCTGCCGCCATCGCGTCCTGAGACGAGCGGATAAAAAATGCGATTCTGGATATCAGGTGGAATCCCCGGCCCGTTGTCCGTGATATGCAAGTCTAATGCCAGGCGATAACGAACCTTGGCCAGCGTCACCTGACGCGCCACCCGGGTCTGGAAAGTCAGCAGCGCATCACCGGCTTCTATCCGTTCAGCAAGTGCCTGCGCGGCATTATGGGCAATGTTCAGCACCGCCTGGATCAGCTGCTCCTTGTCACCCCTGAATTCCGGCACCGAGAGGTCATAATCGCGCCGTATCGTCAGGCCATTCGGGAACTCGGCCATGATCAGGCTACGCACCCGTTCAAACACCTCGTGGATATTGACGTCGCCTACGATATGCGGCCGCCGGTGCGGCGCCAGCAGCCTGTCGACCAGGGTTTGCAGCCGGTCAGCCTCCTTGATGATGACCTGGGTATATTCACGCAGGGGATTCAAGTCCCGCTCGGGCAATTCAAGCTCCAGCAACTGCGCCGCGCCGCGGATGCCGCCCAGCGGATTCTTGATCTCGTGCGCGAGGTTGCGTATCAGTTCCTTGTTGGCTTGGCTCTGGTCTATCAGGCGCTCCTCCCGGTCCAGCTTGAGCTGCTGCACATTTTCCCGGAGTTCAATCAGGACCGGCACATTCGGATCATCGAGCGCGGTGACGATCACATGCACCACCAGCGGATCGCGGCCAGGCCGTTCCAGCACCAGGTCCTGGCGCTTGTCGGCAAACAGATGGGCCGCGGCCTGATCAAAGATGTCCTGCAGCTTGTCGCCGTTTATGAACATCTCGGCAAGGCGCTGGTGCTGCATGACTTTCAGCGAACTTTCCATCAGGTTTTCAGCGGCGGGGTTGGCATACATGATGCAGCCCTCGGCATCGAGCACCAGCACGGCGGAAGCCAGCAGGTCAAGGCCGGCAAGAGTAGGGATTTGTATGCTCACGGTGATTCAAAAGAAAAGGGCCGCATGCTGCGGCCCGGTTAGCGAACGCAAATGCGTATGCTATTTTAAATTGTTCATCTCGCGCTTCAGCGCTTCAATGTTTTTTTCGGTGCGGGCAACGTCTTCTTTCATTGAAGCGACGCGCTCCTGGTATTTGGCGTAGTTGCGCTCATCGCCACGGCGCTCGGGTTCACCATTGTTGTACTCCTGCTTCAACGCGGCCAGCTTGCGCTCCTCGGTCTTCATTTCCTCGGCCAGGATCTGCATGCGGTCATTGTCACGCGCTTTTTGCGTCCCGCTGTCTATCTTGGGAAAGTCGCCTGGACTGGCGGCAGAGCCGCCGGCGGGACGCGCCAAGGAAGCCGTCTGGGCGAGTGGCTTCCTGTACGGTGACGGGATCATCGAAATGCTCTGCAGGTCCACCCGCTTGCAGCCGCGAGTTTCGCCGGTATTCTTGTATTCCCTGGTGCCGTCGCTATTCATGCACACGTACACATCGCCTTCGGCATGAGCGGCTGGCAGTGTCGCCGCGATCAGAGCCAGTGTAGAAAAAACAGAGGAGAGAGTTTTCATAACTTTCTTCCGGGCAATATAAACAGGAGCCTAGTGTAGGGCAACATGCGTCTGAAGACAAACATTGTTAGGCTCTTTCCGTCCTGCGTACAACACGTGAAATGCAAAAAAAGCGGGAAGGCACATTGTCCTTCCCGCTTTCATTGCCGTTAAGACAGTAAAGTCTTACAGCGAGTAATACATGTCGAACTCAACCGGGTGCGTGGTCATGCGGAAGCGCTGGACTTCCGACATTTTCAGTTCGATATAAGCGTCGATCATCGCGTCGCTGAACACGCCGCCGCGGGTCAGGAACTCGCGATCCTTGTCCAGCGCTTCCAGCGCTTCATCGAGCGAGGAGCATACCGTCGGGATCAGCTTGTCTTCTTCCGGCGGCAGGTGGTACAGGTCCTTCGACGCTGCCTCACCCGGGTGGATCTTGTTCTGCACGCCATCCAGGCCCGCCATCAGCAGCGCGGCAAAGCACAGGTAGGGGTTGGACGAAGGATCCGGGAAACGGGTTTCGATACGGCGGCCTTTTGGATTCGACACGTGCGGAATACGGATCGAAGCCGAGCGGTTGCGGGCCGAGTAAGCCAGTTTGACCGGCGCTTCAAAGCCCGGAACCAGGCGCTTGTACGAGTTGGTGCCCGGGTTGGTGATCGCATTCAGCGCCTTGGCGTGCTTGATGATGCCGCCGATGTAGAACAGCGCGAACTCGGACAGACCGGCATAGCCGTCGCCTGCGAACAGGTTCTTGCCGTCTTTCCACACGGACTGGTGCACGTGCATGCCGGAGCCGTTGTCGCCAACTACAGGCTTGGGCATGAAGGTGGCCGTCTTGCCATAGGTGTGCGCCACGTTCCAGACCACGTATTTCAGGTTCTGGGTCCAGTCGGCGCGCTCGACCAGGGTCGAAAACTTGGTGCCGATTTCGTTCTGGCCAGCGCCAGCCACTTCGTGGTGATGCACTTCAACCGGAATGCCCAGCGATTCGAGGATCAGGCACATTTCCGAACGCATGTCCTGGAAGCTGTCGACCGGGGGAACCGGGAAATAGCCGCCCTTGACTGCCGGACGATGGCCGGTATTGCCGCCTTCGAACTTCTCGCCGGTGGACCAGGAAGCTTCTTCGGAATCGATCTTGACCGAGCAACCGGACATGTCGACATTCCAGCGCACGCCGTCAAAGATGAAAAATTCGGGTTCCGGGCCGAAATAGGCGGTGTCGCCCAGACCGGAGGATTTCAGATAGGCTTCAGCGCGCTTGGCGATGGAGCGCGGGTCACGGTCATAGCCCTTGCCGTCGGATGGCTCGATAACGTCGCACTGCATGAACAGCGTCGTCTCTTCCATGAAGGGATCGATGTTGGCGGTGTTCGGGTCCGGCATCAGGATCATGTCCGATGCTTCAATGCCCTTCCAGCCAGCGATGGAGGAACCGTCGAATGCATGGCCTGATTCGAACTTGTCCATGTCAAAGTGAGACACGGGAACAGTGACGTGCTGTTCTTTGCCTCGTGTATCAGCGAAGCGAAAATCAACGAATTTGACTTCGTTGTCTTTCGCCATTTTCAAGACCTCTGCGGCCGTCATTGCCATGCGAATCTCCTAAATTGAGCAAAAAAATAAGGTTGGTTGGTCAGCCGGGTTGCGTGCGCCGGTAATGTCTGGACCACTGCCTGATTGCGACCAAACTCCGGCCGGAATGATAGCAGATTCCATGCCACGAACCTGATCAAAGCTTAACGGCGCAACAAGTGCTAATCTTTTTGTTTTTATTAAGAAATACCGACCTTTTCCTGTCCTTGCACCAAGGAATTCAAGATCGCGCGCGACGTTTTGGTGCATAAAAACTTATTCGCACTATCATGGTGCAAATTGTTCCGCTTCCGCTTTGAACGCACATAGTTGGGGCATTAAGATCAGGTCCGCGGAGGGTTATAATTTCTCCTCTTGAACCCGGAGCAAGCGATGAAAAGTTCTGCCGAAATCCTGTCCGCCGCGCGGGAACGCGCGAATGCCTCACAGTTACCGTACGCGGGGGCGGTGACGCCCGAGGAAGCATATGCCTTGGTGCAATCCGACCCTAAAGCCAAGATCATCGATGTGCGCACCAATGCCGAGCGCGACTGGGTCGGAAAAGTAGCGGTGGCCGAGGACAAGCAAGGCGTAGCGCAATGGAATCTGTATCCAGGGTCGACGCCGAATCCGGATTTTCTGAAACAACTTGCCGAGCAGGCCGACAAGGATGATGTGCTGCTTTTTCTGTGCCGCTCCGGCGTGCGCTCACGGCATGCGGCCAAACTCGCAACCGAGCATGGTTACCAGCATGCCTACGACATACTAGAGGGTTTCGAAGGCGACAAGGATGCGCAGGGGCACCGCAAGACCGTGAGCGGCTGGTGCAAGGCCGGCCTGCCCTGGACCGGGGCTTAACGGATATCACCCCGCCATGCGCTTGCGGACCAGATCAATATGTGTCCGCAAACCGTAGAGTTCCTCCGCAAATGACAGCGGGACCGAAATCCGGTTGACGCTGCTTTCAATCTCGTTCAGGCGCGCCAGTTGGCTGGCATAGACGGTGGCGCACGCCTCGGGCGGCACATCCTCTATCGCCTGCTCGACTTTGCGCAGTTTCCCATACCAGCGATAGATGCGCGACCGCACCTTCCATACATAAAGCGGCGGGACAATGCGGGAAAGCGGCAGCAGCAGCGCTCCCAGCGCGACGATCACCACCCACATCCGCTCCAGGAAGTTTGCCATCCAGAACGGCATGTAGCGTTGCAGCATGGGAGGGCCGTCGCGGTAAAACTTCAGCGCGTCGGCGGCGACCGGGATCTCGGTATAGCTGGCTGTCGGAAACTCCCCCTTGTGGCGGAACCACCCAGCGCCGCTGTGTATTTCCGAAGCCGCCTGCACAAACAAGTCAACCAGCGCCGGGTGAAGATTTTCCCTGGCGACAAGGGTCGCGGTTGGCGCAATCAGGTAGTAATTTCTTGACGGCAGGTCACGTCCGAGGTCGACAATGCCGCGCGGCAGCAGCACATGAGAGAGAAATGGAAAGCGGCGGGTGTACGCTTCCGCCTGAGCGAAATCGAACAGGCTTATGCCGGGCGTCTGCAGCAGCATCTGGATCAACGGCGCATCGGGCGCCGAACTGAATACCAGCGCATCGATCCTGCCATCCAGCAGCGCGACGGTAGCCGGCGTATTTTCCAGCGCTCCAAGTCGCAACTGCCCAGGTTCCATCCCATTCGCCGACAGAATTTTGCGGAAAAGCTGGGGCGCTCCCGTTCCTTCAGGGCCGACATTGACGCGCATGCCCCTTAGCTGGGTCACGCTGGAAAGCCGGCGACGATGCTCACTGCGATAGAAAAGCCAGACCGGCTCGGTAAACAGGCTGCCGAGCGATACCAGCCCTCGTCTTTCCGCTTCAGCCTGATCGGTCGATCCGCTCTGGACAAACGCGATATCGACGCCGGATGCCGGGTCGTTCAGGCGCTGCAGATTTTCGTGGGAGCCGAGCGAAGGCCTGAGTGTTACCTGTATCCCCTGGCGCGCCAGCGCCGCGGCATAACGCCGGCCAAATTCCTCGTAGGCGCTGTTTTCCTGACCAGTGGAAATGGTTACCCGCCGCGGCGGCGCCGGATCAACCACCCAATATGCGAACAGGCATAACAGGCCGATAGCCAGCATCGCCGGCCCGGCCGTGACAAGGAGGTCGCGCAGCGAAAAACGCGTGAAATGAAAGATGCGCGCCATCCGCTGAGACCGGCGCCAGCCTAAGCCACCTTTACCGAGTGTTCCCGGGTGGCATGGAAGGTGATCTTGGGCCAGCGCTCCTGGGTCAGCTTGAGATTGACTCCCGAAGTTGCCAGGTAGGCCATATTGCCCGCCGCGTCATAGGCGATGTTATGGCCCGCGGACGATTTTTCGAAATCCGCCAGGACCCGCTTGTCATCGCAGGAAATCCAGCGCGCGCTGCTGATGCTCGTGCCTTCGAACACAGCGTCAACGCCATACTCATTCATCAGGCGGCTGGCCACCACCTCGAACTGCAGCACGCCGACCGCGCCCAGAATCAGGTCGCTGCTGTTGACCGGCTTGAACACCTGCACCGCGCCTTCTTCGCCCAGCTGCTGCAAACCCTTGTGCAACTGCTTGATCTTCAGCGGATTGCGGATGCGCACAGAGCGGAAGAAATCCGGCGCGAAGTACGGTATGCCGGTGAATTGCAGGGGCTCGCCTTCCGAAAAGCTGTCGCCGATCTGCATATTGCCGTGGTTGGGCAAGCCTATGATGTCACCGGCATAGGCTTCCTCTACCTGTTCGCGCGAAGACGCCATGAAGGTCACCACGCTGGACAGCTTGATCTCCCGGTTCAGGCGCAAGTGCCTGATTTTCATGCCGCGCTCGAAGCGACCTGAGCAAACACGGAGAAAGGCGATCCGGTCGCGGTGCGCCGGGTCCATGTTTGCCTGGATTTTGAAGACAAAGCCGGAAAACGAGGTTTCAGTGGGCGCGACTGAACGTATCGTCGCGTCCCGCTCCCGGGGCGGCTGCGCCCAGTCGAGCAGCGCATTCAGGATTTCCCTGACGCCGAAATTATTGATTGCGGATCCGAAGAATACCGGCGTCTGCTTGCCGGCCAGGAATGCGTCAAGGTCGAACGGATGGGATGCGCCGTGCACCAGTTCCACTTCCATCTTGAGCTGTTCGATCTCGAGCGGGAACATCTGCTCCAGGCGCGGATTGTCTATGCCCTTGATGACTTCAAAGGTCTGGTCCGCCTTTTCATTGCCGGCCGCAAACAGCATGATTTCATCGCGCAGCAGGTGGTACACGCCGCGAAAGCTCTTTCCCATGCCGATCGGCCAGGTAATCGGCGCGCACTGGATGTCGAGCACGGACTCCAGTTCATCCAGCAGTTCGAGCGGATCGCGCGTTTCGCGGTCCATCTTGTTCATGAAGGTGATGATGGGCGTGTTGCGCATGCGGCAGACGTTGAGCAGCTTGATGGTCTGCGCTTCGACGCCCTTGGCGGCGTCAATCACCATCAGCGCCGAGTCGACCGCGGTCAGGACGCGATAAGTGTCTTCGGAAAAATCCTGGTGGCCCGGAGTGTCGAGCAGGTTTACAACGTGGTCGCGGTATTCGAACTGCATGACTGAACTGGCAACGGATATACCGCGCTGCTTTTCGATTTCCATCCAGTCGGAGGTTGCGTGCCGTCCACTCTTGCGCGCCTTGACGGTGCCGGCCAGCTGTATCGCGCCCGAGAACAGCAGCAGCTTTTCAGTGAGAGTGGTCTTGCCGGCATCCGGGTGGGAAATAATGCCGAAGGTGCGGCGACGCGCGACTTCGCGGGCGATCAGTTCGGCCGATGCGTTGCGCGCGGCGGGGACTGCGGAGCCGCTGACGTCGTCGGCCTGCGGATCGGAAATGGAAGACATGGTAGGCGCTTGCGAAAAGCGATGAAGTGTACCGGCTATTGCTTACGAAGTCTAATCGCAGGCGCAGCGCCGGACAAGGTTCGGAGCGGATCCGGTTGGCCCCCGGTGATATCCGGCTTTTTCAGTTCCCGGAATATGCGCTCCAGCCTCTCCTCGCCACGGCGTGCCTGGCTCCGCCCATTTTCAGGCGCGCTTCGCCCTGTTAATCCCTGGACGCCGTCCGCATAGCAAATCCGCCGCCAGTCGGCGTTCCCGCATTGCTCAGGACCCAGTGAAACGCAAGCAGCCAGGTTCAGTGCCGCGCCTGACGCTGGCAGCGCCAAAAAATCTTGACGCCGCTAATTCTTTCTTAACGTGCTTGTTCCGCGTTTTTCTTCAGAAGAGCGATGCATAATTCAAGGCAAAAAAAACCCGCAGTGTTCACACTGCGGGTAAGTCGCTGCCTGCAAACTGCACAGGGAGATCACACATCAACGTTACTCCTTGCCCCGAGGGCTGCTTTGCGCAGCGACAAGAGGCATGCTCTCTACCCGAATGTTGTCACTGCGCAAAGCAAAACGCCTGCAGGCGCGAATGCTGCAGGCGTTTATTACATTGCGAGTCCGGGCTTACGACGGCTGGCGCGGCTTGAACTGCTTGTCGCTGATACGGAACTTATTGCGCCGGTCACCCATCAGGCTGCGTAATTCAGCAATGCTGAGGTCAGTTACCTCATGCATACGGATCAGCAGCGATGCGCCGACTGGCAAACGGCGGTGACGGATCTTGCTAATGACCGGCGGCGCCACTTCCAGCGCACGTGACAAGGCAGCATCATTTTTCAGCTTCAGTCTGCCGATGATCGATGCCAGCAAGTGGTCCGGGTCGTACTTTACCGACGTGGATTCATTTTGTGTGCTCATCTCGTTCGCTCTATTCAAGTGGTAGGTCCTTGCATTCTGGTCACATGCCGTATTGACATTTTGATATAGCTCAAGCGTCCATACGGCAACCTTGCGCACCGCATTCATGTTCCATGCGGCACGTGCCTCGCTTTTCCAGCGCTACGCCTCACCACCAAATTCCGCTTCTTCTTCCAGATAATCGTCGCGGCAACTGCTGCTGCAAAATTTTCGGATATTGTCCACCGGCTGGTCGCAATACCAGCAACTGCCTTTGGGCTGCAACGCAAGCAGGCTTCCTGCGGGGCGGGCTCTGCCTTGCGCCGGCGCGTGAGGCTGCAGATCATGGTCAGAATGTGCTTCGATCATGGTTTCCTCCGGATTTTTTGACAACGTAATTCGATAATTTCAGCGCTAACGGGCGGATGAACTATTACATTTATGACAACGATAAATGATGCGTACAATCAAACTTTCCTTCAGTCTTTATCGTAATTTGCTGTCTGCTTGAGCAGTTACGTAAGTCTCCATAAGCGGGCTCAGCGAAGGTCAACTGCACTGCAGCCAGGCGCCGGAGCGTACACAGCGACGGCCGCTACTATCCAGTTAAAGGCCGTCGCTGTTTCCATCATTGCTGTTGGCGCTTCCGTTATAACGCTTGGCATTCACGTCGCTGCACCCGCCGGCATCACAGCTATTGATGATAACGGGCGCAGTGGGCGGCTTGTCTGGAAGCACGGGTGCCGGAGCGGGCGCACGCACAGGCGCTTCCTCCCTGGCAGCCGCAGGGGGCTCGGAGCTGCAGGCGCCCGGCTGCTGACATTGGCCCTGCGCCATGCATGCCGGCGCCGCAACCAGAAGCGCCAACCCGCAAAACCTGAGCCATGGCGCACAGATGAGCCTGCGGGCAGACATTTGTAAACGGACAGCCATGGCGTTTGATCGATTGCCAGGCAGTCTAGCCGGCGTGGCGCGGTCCGGCGGCAACCAGCAGGCTGCACCGGATTTTCTCCAGCAAAACCGCATCGATGGATCCGCGCCACCAGCGCAATGCAAAGGCCTTCTGTCTGGAGTGACCGACAATAACGAGATCCACATCCAGCTTGTTGGATAATTCCTGAATGATGTCGGCCGGCTCGCCAACCTCCAGATGATTGGTGACATTCAAACCCGCATCAGCGAGCAAAGCATGACCCGCAGCAATTTCCTGCTCCATTTTCTGCTTTTCCGCGACCAAGCCTTCTTCCACGCTCAGCACCGCGGCGGCGGCATATTCGCCTACCAGCAGGTAAGGCGGCGGCGTAATCACCACCACGAGATGCACTTCGGTCTCAGGTGCCGGGGCAAGCTTGATGCACTCGTGTAATGCATACCGGCTATCAGGGCTTCCGTTATAGGCAACCAGAATCTTGCGGTACATGCGAGCCTCCTTCCCGTGACAGTGCGGTGAAAGTTATGACTGGACCTTATTCAGCCATAAGGTACCCCAGCGATAAAAATACGGCAACTGGCGCAACGAGCCTAATTGGAAGACGACATTGCTACCTCCTGGTGCAGCGTAATGTTGTTGGCTTTATCCGCGGACGACGTCGGATTTTCCTTGTCGCGTTCCTGACTGTTCAGCAGTAGATTGACGAGTTCATAAACAAGATGACGGTCGTGAACTTCGAGCGCATGCAGGTCCTCAACCAGCCTCAACTCGTCCCGCGTCATCTCCGCCAGCAGGGACTGCGTTTCAGTGTCGACCGCCGCTGTTGCAGCGTGCCCGCATGACGGCGCCTGGGCGCCGAAGCGCAGCCACTCGGCGGGAACCTGGAGCCACTGCGCAAGCGTGCGCAATTTGTCCTGCGTCGGTATGGCTTCCGCCAGCAGCCACTTGCGAGCTGCGTGAACCGTAATACCCGGGCCCGGATACCGGCTGTTGAAGTTGCGTGCCAGCGCAGTGGGGCTATCAGAGCACTGCCGCGCCTGCCTCAACGCGCTTTGGAGGCGCTGCGCAAAGCCTCTTCTTTCAACCGAAATATCCATACCGCTTCCAGCTCCATATTGCCGCGTAGTGGCGGCTTATCCTTAATTATTCGAAGTAAAAAACCTTCCGCTACGACAAACCGCCACACGTACGGCGGGTCACCGAAAATGCATACGAATAGTATTGAGCAATACGGATTCTATCTGTGCGGAAACGAACATTTATGTTGCGCTTCGTCATTTGCAGGTAATTCGTTTGGTCGAACGGGCTCGCTGGCAGCGATCCGCATTTCACCTGAGCCAGGACATGAACCGTTCACACGCTTGCCGGATGATTGCACATCCGGCAAGCGCATGGCATTCTTCCTTCTTGATCGGAAGGAGTATGCGATGAGTTCAGCGGAAAAGGATCTTGGCAGAAATGTTTTTAATGAGCCGCTTGTCCCTTGTTCCTTCGACCCGCTCACAGGCTATTTCCGGGACGGCTGCTGCCGTACCAATGAAGACGACGCCGGCATCCACGTAGTATGCGCAATCATGAGCGACGAGTTTCTGGTGTTCAGCAGGTCCAGGGGAAACGATCTGACTACGCCGCGCCCGGAATGGGGCTTTCCCGGCCTGTCGGCGGGAGACCAGTGGTGCTTGTGCGCGCTGCGCTGGCAGGAGGCTTACCTGGCCGGAAAGGCGCCCCATGTTGTCCTGGAAAGCACTAATCAGCGCGTGCTGGAAATTATCCCGCTGGAAGCGCTCAGGAAGCATGCATGGGAACCTGGCCTGGCGTAAGCGCTGGCCGCTGTCGCAGTTTGGTTGCTTCTATTGAGTATCGTAATTGCGGCGGCGCTTGGGTTGCAGCAGCACCCGCAGGGCAACATCGATATCGACCCGGCGATTTTTCAGAAAGTTGGCAGCATAGCCGGTTCCATGGATCTGCTGCATCTTGATTCCCTGCTTGACGAAACGCGCAGTGTGCCAGTCTGGACGGGTTGGCGTAGAGGCCGGAAAATCCCAAGCATCTTCATTTCTATGCGTTTGCATGATTGTTTATTTGACTTGTAAAGGAAAACAAGAACAAGATATGCGCTACGACAATCCTGATCGCCAAAACAGCATAAGCTAAAGCTTCCCGGTTTGTCTGTACGGAACCGCACAGATAAACCGGCATCCAATCAGGTTATAAGAATTCTCCCGATCAAGTACGACTTATTGCATTACGCGAAACAGTCAGTCCCAGAATTATTTTAGTGTCCTGCATACTTTAATCAAGCTGCTTTGCGGCTGCCGGCTTGATTGAACAGGCAAATTTTTTGCGCCGCGCCAAGTATTGCAATAATATAAATTAATATGTTTGAAATCGCTATATCTACGCACTGCTTGACTTAATGAACTGATCCCATGAACTCCGACGATCTGGAATGTTTTACTCGTGTGGCGAACTGCGGCAGCATATCGCGCGCGGCGCTGGAACTCGGAAGCGACCAGTCCACCGTCAGCCGCCAGATGCTGCGGCTGGAGGCTTCCACCTGCTCCCGCCTGTTCCACCGCAGTGGCCGCGGCGTGATATTGACCGACGCCGGCCGAACGCTGCTTGAACACGCGCGCCGCGTTACTCAGACCGTAGAAGAAGCACGGCGTGCAATCAATGCTTTTTCCGGGCAAGGACCAGCTGAACTGGTAATCGGCGCACCACCGACTATTGCCCGCACCGTATTCGGCCCTATCGGTTCAGCACTGCGCGAACGGTTTCCGCGAACCAGGCTGCGGTTTGCGGAAGGGCTGAGCGCGGGACTGCTATCCAGGCTGGCTTCAGGAAACATCGATATCGCGGTACTCTATCTGCCGACCCAGGCCAGCGGCCTGAAAATCGATATCCTGCTGCACGAGCAGCTCCGGCTGATTGTGCCGGCACACGCGGCGGATATTGAAAGCGAGTTTCCGGTGCGCGGCCTGGGCGAAATCCCGCTGATCCTGCCCAGCGCGCCGCATGGCCTGCGTTCACTGGCTGAATCGCTGGCCAGCCGGGCGGGGATTTCCCTGCATGTGGCAATGGAATGCGACGCGTCCATCAGCGTCACCAAGCGCTTGGTACAGAATGGCTGCGGCTATGCTTTGCTTCCGCTTGCCGCAGTCGTGGATGAAGTGGCGCAAGGGACCTTGCGCGCACCTCGTCTGGTCGGCCTGGACGTGGGCCGTGACGTGGCGCTGGCAACCGCCAAGAACCGACCGGGCGCAGCCGAGCTATGGGGCATCATTCAGGAAATGCGCGAACAGGTTCGCCATATTGTGTCATCGGGCGAATGGCCGGATGCGCATTTGCTCGACTAGCGCCCTCTTGCCGGCTTTTCCTGGCTGCGCCTTCAATACGTTATGCATGAATGGCGCGAAATCCGCGGCAAGCTGATGGTATGGAAAAACGCTGACCGGTCCCAATCAGCGGTAGCGGCGGGTTTATATCTTCTTCCGCCAGCAGACCGGGAATGATTAAAACAGTCTATCAATTTTTTTGCATTAATCAATGCGACCAATAAGATGAGAATTACTATCATTTGTTTCGTCTAATTAAAATTAAAGCTGAAAGGATGGTAGTTCGGTCTGCTCTATGTGCTGACCGGCTCGATGGTAGCCGATGGCGCCGCCGCAGTGCTGAAACCGATTTGCAACGTCGTCCTGCTGCCTTTTCATGATCGGCTCTGGGAAAAGATCCACGACCGCGTCGCGGCCCGCCAGGCCGGCCGCGCGCCTTCATCCGGCACCCGCGTCGCGTGAGCCGGGAGTTGCGCATTACCATGTCCCCTGCCTTTCGCTATGCGCTCATGCAACTATGTGGCGGCATTACCGGTCTGACCGTTAGCTGCCTCTTTGTCAAGCAGCGACGCCTGTACGGCCAAACGAAGCGCGCCAGGCAGGC
>Ga0308175_100002313_pt1 | contig 13023 bp, 8 predicted proteins | sample PhyCR1_3_FD_203893 | JGI IMG/M metagenome (GOLD analysis project Ga0308175, IMG submission 203893) | Soil microbial communities from UC Gill Tract Community Farm, Albany, California, United States - DLSLS.C.R1 | ecosystem: Environmental > Terrestrial > Soil > Agricultural land | place: USA...
GCTGACGATGGCGTAGTTCGCGTGGCGCGTGCCCATCAGATGCGCGTACTGGGCGCGCGATTCGCGCAGGAACGGGATCGCCTTCGCGTAGTCGCCCCTGATCGTCGCCGTCGACCCGAGATTGTTCAGGTTGAGCGCGACGCTCCGATGCTCGGCGCCGTGCAGCGCCCGGTTGATGTCGAGCGACTCCTGATACATCTGCATCGCCTCACCCGTCTCGCCCTTCATACGGAGCACGGTGGCGAGGTTGTCGAGGCTCGCCGCGACGTAGCCGTGCCGCTCGCCGAAGATCTTTCGGTCCGACGCGAGCGCCTCGCGCATCAGCGTCTCGGCTTCGGCCAGCCGTCCCTCGCCACGAAGAAGGTTGGAGAGATTGTTGAGGTTCACCGTGACGCTCGGATGCACGTTGCCGAGCGACTTTCGCTTCGAGGCGAGCGCGCGGCGGAACAGCGCTTCGGCGTCGTCCGGCTGGCCGCGCATCTGCTGCACCTGCGCCAGGTTGTGCACCGTTTGCGCGGTCACGGGATGGTCGACGCCGAGGCGCTGCTCGCGAATCGCGAGCGCTTGCCGGTACAGCGGCTCGGCCTGGTCGTACTCCCCCTTGGACCAGAACACGTGCGCGAGGTGATCGATGCTCTCGGCCACGCGCTCGTCGTTCTCGCCGAAGAGGGCGCGCCGGGTGGCGAGCGCTTCCCGGAACATCGGCAGCGCCTGGTCGTACTGGTCGCGCTCCTCGAGCAGCAGCGCCAGGTGATCGATGCTCGACGCGGTAGACGAATCGGAGGCGCCGAGCAGCGTTCGGCGCTGCGAGACGGCCTCGCGCAGCGCCGAGTCGGCGCCGGCGAGATCGTCCTGCTGCTGCAGGACGACGCCGAGCTCGTCGAGCACCGTCGCGACGGCGGGATGGGTGCGGCCGTGCTCGGCGCGCGCCAGGGTGAGCTGGCGGCGCAGCATCGGCGCGGCGCGATCGAAGAGGCCGAGGTTCGCGTACACGCGGGCGATCACGCGACGCAGCTCGCCCTGGACCTCGGGCTGGCCCGCGAGCACCGAGTCGATGCGCGTCGCGCCGCGATCGACGATCTCGCGCGCGGTGATATTCTCGCCGCGACGGTCGGGCGGCGCATACGGATCGGCCACGTCGAAGACGCGGATGAGATAGTCCTCCACCGCGATCGCCTTGTGCGCCTCCGCTTCGGCGCGCGCGCGGAGCGAGCGCTCGCGCACCCCGACCGCGACGAGCGCGACCGCCGCCAATGCACCCACCGCGACGCCGGCGCGATGGCGCGAGGTGAAGCGACGCACGCGATACGCGAGCGTGCTGCGCCGGGCGAGCACCGGCAGCTTTCGACGGTAGCGATCGATGTCGTCGATCAGCGCGGCCGCGGAGGCATAGCGTCGCTCCGGCTCCTTGCGGAGCGCCGTCATGACGATTGCGTCGAGGTCGCCGCGCAGCGCCGGGTTGAACGAGGAGGGCGGGGGAGGATCCTCATGCAGCACTGCCTGCGCGAGCTCCTGACCGCTCTCGGCTCGGTGCGCGAATGGGAGCCGGCCAGCCAGCAGCTCGTACAACACCACCCCGAGCTGGTAGACGTCGGTGAGCGTCGTGACCGGATCGCCGTAGATCTGCTCGGGTGCGGCGTACTCGGGCGTCATCCACCCCTGGCCGGCGCGCGTGGCAGGCGTGTCCGCCGCCGACTTTGCTTCGAGCAGCTTCGCGAGCCCGAAGTCGAGCAGCTTCACCGTGCCGTCGGCGGAGACGAAGATGTTCGACGGCTTGAGATCGCGGTGGACGATCAGGTTGCTGTGCGCGTACTGCGTCGCCTGCGCGACCGTGGTGAAGAGCGTGAGCCGAGTGTCGATCGGGACGTCGTGCGCGTCGCAGTAGCGGTCGAGCGGCTGTCCGTCGACGTACTCCAGCACCAGATAGGAACGGCCGTCTTCCGTGACGCCGCCGTCGAGCAGCCGCGCGATGTTGGGATGGTTCAGCGTGGCGAGGATCTGCCGCTCGACGCGGAAGCGGCTGCGGTCGACTTCGGTGTCGAGGCTCGACCGCAGCAGCTTGAGCGCGACCGTCTGCTCGAACACGCCGTCGGCGCGCTTGGCGAGGAAGACGCGCGCCATCCCGCCACGTCCGATCTCGCGGACGATCCTCCATGGACCGAAGCGGCGTCCCTCGAGCCCGCCCGTGTTGTCGAAGTCACGCTTCTCGTCGAGCAGCGCGGCAGCCGACGCGGCGGGAGGCGCGGCGAGGAAGCCATGCGCCGCGGTGACGCGCTCGAGCATCGCGCCGACCTCGCGCTGCAGCGTGGTGTCGCCTCCGCATTCGCGCTCGAGCACGGCTCGCCAGTCGTCGCGCCCGTGCTGCAGCACGGCGTCGAGCACGCGCTCGACCTGACGCCAGCGCTCCGCGTTCATCTCACTCGAGCCGTCCGCTCTCGGCCTGCAGCTCGTGAAGCAGGAAGAGCTTCGCCTTGAGCCAGTCGCGTCCCACGGTGCGCGTCGAGACGCCGAGCATCCCGGCGATCTCGTCGTCGGGAAGACCGCCGAAGAAGCGGAGCTCGACGAGGAGACGGAGCCGCTCGTCCACCGCGTTGAGCTTGTCGAGCGCCTCGTGCAGCTCGAGGATCTGGTCGAGCTCGAGCTCGACGGCGGCGCCCGCCTGGCTGAGCGACACCATCTGTGCGCCGCCGCCGCGCTTCGCCGCGTAGCGCTTGCGGGCGAAGTCGACGAGCACCTGCCGCATCGCCCGGCTCGCCGCGCCGAAGAAGTGGGCGCGTCCCTCCCACGTGGCGCCGCTGGTTCCGCCGAGCTTGAAGAACGCCTCGTGCACCAGCTCCGTGGTGCGCAGCGTCGCGCTCGCGCCCACATCGCGTCGCTGTCGCCGCGCGATGCGCTTCAGCTCCTCGTAGACGATCGGATAGAGCGCATCCGTGGCTGGCCGATCGACGTCCGGATCGAAGGCAGACATATGGACGCCGACCGGCCCCCTTCCGCTACTGCAGTGGGCGAATCCAGATGTTACGGAAGCTGATCGGCGGGCTCGGATCGCCGTGCGCCTGCAGCTTGATGGGCGTCGCACCGTGCGCCTTGTAGACCGGCTGTCCGATGTACGGCGTGTTCCCCTTGAGCGCGTAGTGGTTCTGCACCAGCACGCCGTTGTGCAGCGCGGTCACGTAGCCGGGCGACTTGAGCGAGCCGTCGGCGTTGAACTGCGGTGCGGTCCAGATCACGTCGTACACCTGCCACTGCCCGGGCGGACGCATCGCGTTCACGAGCGGGGGCGACTGCTTGTACATGCTCCCCGCCTGGCCGTTGACGTACGTCTTGTTGTTGTAGGAGTCGAGGATCTGCAGCTCGTAGCCGTCGTCGCCGGGACCCTGCGAAGCGAGGAACAATCCGCTGTTGCCGCGGGCCTGCCCGGTGCCGGTGATCCCCTCCGGGATACGCCATTCCAGATGGAGCTGGTAGTTGGAGAAGCTCCGCTTCGTCTCGATGCCACCGGCCTTCTTGTCGACCGTCATCACGCCGTCGGCAATGGGCCAGGTGGCCGGGCTCCTGTCCTTCTGCAGCACCCACTCGCTGAGATCGTTGCCGCCGCCGAGCAGCACGAGCGCATCGGAAGGCGGGGCGCCAGCGGTCGAGCCCGGTGTCACGATCGTGGGAACGGGCGTGTAGTACTCGGTGTCCTCCGGGCGCGGCTGGCGACCCGTCGCGGCGGCCGTCGAGGTGGACGGCGCGGGAGTGGTCTGCACCGCGGGCTGCGAGGAGCAGCCGGCCAGGGAGATCGCGCCGAGCGCGGTCAGCGTCAGCAGCGAGGAGAGACGGGGACTCATCGAGAGCGATCCTGGGAAAAGAATGAACGGCGACACGACGGCACGCAGAGTGTGACTGGGGCTGCGAGCCATGTCAAGAACGTTCTAAGGTTCGCCGGCGCCGAGCCCTTCTGGCGGGGTGCGCGGTGCCGGGATATGATCGGCCATCTCCAACAGGAGCGGCCAATGGCTGTCGTTCGCGACCTCCTCGCCCGCAAGGGGACCGACGTGGTCTCCATCGCGCCCACCGCCACGGTGCTGGATGCCGCGCGCCTCATGAACGACCGCAGCGTCGGCGGTGTGCTCGTGGTGGGTGCCGACAACCAGCTGCTCGGCATCTTCACGGAGCGGGACATCCTACGTCGGGTGGTCGCCGCCGATCTCGCACCGGCGACGACGAAGGTGAGCGAGGTGTTCACCGAAGCGGTGGTGACGTGTGGGCCGGACACGACGGTCGAGGAGTGCGGCGCGATCATGTCGTCGCGCCGGGTGCGGCACCTCCCGGTGATCGATGCGCGCGGCCTGCACGGGGTGGTCACGATCGGCGATCTCCTCGCGCATCGGGTGTTGGAGCACGAGACGACCATCCAGCATCTGAACAGCTACGTGTTCGATATGCGGTAGTGCCGTGCTCTTGGACACAGTGGGGACGCGGATTTGCGCGGATCTCGCTCTTTGAACAGCGGGGACGCGGATTGCCGCGGATCACGCGGACACTGCCGGATCTCCACTACCGCCGTGTCGGGTTCTACGGGCGGCCCTGATTGAGATTCTTGGGAGGGGTGACGGAGAAATCTCGGCCCCGGACCATTCATAGCCGTTGCCGTTGGTCGTGCCGAGCCAAGCGCGTCATCCGAGTGACACTCCGTTGCGCGACGAAGGCGTGGATGCCGGCAGCCTGAACGCAGCTCGCGCTCCACGCGCAGTTCTCTCGGCTCGCTGACGCTCGCTCGGGACGACAGCGGCGCACTCGTGCACTACCGGTTGATCGCCCGTAGCTCCGCCTCCGTCCACGGCTTGTTCCGCCCCGCCGTCGCACCGCGCACTTCACGCACCTCGTCCGGCGTGATCGGCGACGCCGAGTTACCCCACGCGCGGCGCACGTAGGTGAGGACGTTGGCGATCTGCTCGTTCGTCATCGAGCCGCCGATCGGTGGCATCAGCATCTCGCCTTCCTTCCCATGCAGCACGATGCGGATCGTGCGCACCGGATTGCCGAGCGCCCACTGCGAGCCGACGAGTGGCTTCGCAACGCCGGCGAGGCCGGTGCCGCGTGCCTGATGACACGCGGCGCACGTCGCGAGGTACTGCTTCTCTCCCGCGGCGTAGCGCGCCTGCTCCTCGGCCGTGAGCTCGCGTGCACGCGGCTGCGATCCCGCCTTGCCCGGCCAGGTGAGCCCACCGGCGAATCGCGATGCGCTCGCGCTCAACAGCGAGTCCTTGCTCTCCATGGCCGCGAGGATCTCGTGCGGTGCCGCGGGCAGTGCGACGACGAACCCGCCGCGGCCACCACGACCGCCGCGCGGCGGTGCACCTTCGGCGGCGCCGATCGGCGGGAAGGCGCCAAACGTCGGACGTCCACCGCCGCCCATCAGCGCGATGCGCTCCCAGCGAGGGCTCGACGCGCGCTCCACGAGCGCAACGAGTTTCCGCACCGTCGCGGTGTCGTGCGACGCGATCACCGCACCCGAAAGCGAGCGCACCACCGGCGCGGCACGCCGTTCATCGAGCCGCCTGGATGCGAGCAGGTGCTCCAGAAAGACGATCTCCCGGCCGGCGAGGCCGCTCACCACCATGTCCGCGACGACGGGGTCGTCACCGCTCTGCGCGATCCCCTTCTCGAGCGCCGCGTCGCGCGTCGCCGATGGCAGTGCTCCCAGCGACGCCGCGAGCTGGCGCCTCACCTCGGGTGCGCGGTCGCTCACGAGCGCGAGCACGCGCGACTCGATCGGGTGCTTGGGCTGCGCGAGCCACGGCTCGGCGATGCGGATCGCCGCGGCGCGCACGTAGCGCGAGCGGTCGCCGAGTGCGGTCTGCACCGTGGCGACATCCGCCGCGTGGAGCCCGTCGAGCGTCCACAGGGCGTGCAGCCGCGCGCGATCGTCGGTGTTGCGGCGCAGCATCGTGCGCAGCGCCGGTGCGACGGACGAGTCGCCGCGCTCGACGAGCAGGCGCTGTGCCGTGATGCGCCACCAGCCGTTCGGGTGCGCCAGAGTATTCACCAGCTCCGATGCGCTCGCCGTCGACAAGTGCGGACGCTCCCCGCGCTTCGTGCTCGTGTGCACCACGCGCCAGATGCGTCCGAGCCCGATCGGCTGCTCCATCCCGCGCTCGATGATCTTCTGCTCGAGGTAGCCGGTGATGAACACGCGGTGCTGGATGATGCCGCGATACATGTCGACGACGTACATCGTGCCGTCGGGCGCCGTCGCGAGGTTCACCGGGCGGAAGCGCTGATCGGAGTTGGTGATGAACTCGGCGTGGTCGTAGGCCGGTCGAGCGCGTGCCATCCCGGTCGAGTCCTCGTCGATCAGCATGCGGCCCACGAGATTGCCGGCGGGCTCGGTGACGAACACGCTCTTCCGCAGCTCGGCGGGCAACCGGTCACCGACGTACGCGGTCGGGCTGCCGGCGGAGGTATAGTGCGCGAGCGTGCTGTCGGCAGGGCGGAGCGTCTCCTCGCGATAGCCGCGGTTCACCGCCGGCGTCTTGTGGCCGGGCCAGACCGGCACGTTGTGCGTGAGCTGCTCGTACACCCCGCGCGGCGACGGCAGGTTCGGATTGCGCATCGAGTAGATCGACGGCACGAGGTCGGCGCGGAGCGGATCCTCGTTGCTGTTGCGATAGAGCCGGCCGTAGTCGTCACTCGACAGCTGCCACTGTCCTTCGTCCTGCGTCTTGCGGAAGACGATCTTCCCGTCGGCGCCCAGCCGGAACTCGCCGCCGTAGTTCGCATTGTGGATCCAGTTGTCGATCCCCCAGAGCAGGCCGTTCGCATTGTGCTCCGGGTTCGACTGTTTGGTGCCGTAGTCGCTGCGCACCAGCTCCTTCGAATCGGCGTGAAGGTCGCCGTTCGTGTCGTGCACCATCCACAGGTTCGGCGTCTCCGCCACGAGCACGCCGTGCTCGGTGACCTTGATGGACCGCGGCAGCACGAGGCTGTCCAGGAAGATGGTCTTCTTGTCCATCTTCCCGTCGTCGTCGGTATCCTCGAGCACGACGATGCGGCCGACCGGCTGATCTTCACCGGTGCCTTGCAGATTGGGCATGAAGCCGCGCATCTCGGCGACCCACATCCGCCCGTCGGCGTCGAAGTCGATGGCGACCGGATCCTGCACGAGCGGCTCGGATGCGACGAGCTCGAGCCGGTAGCCGTCGGCGGTCTTGAACAGCGTCTGTTCCGCGGCGGCGGTATGTACGGGGGTGATGTCTGACGGGCCTCGCGATCTCGTGCTGTCGGCCGCCGGCAGCGTCGCGGCGTTCGTCGGGATGGACGGCGTGGCGTCGTTCGGGCGCGGCGATGGAGAGGGGCGGGTCGCGGCGGTGCGCGTCTCCGGTGCAGGGGCCGGCGGTGCGGCGTGGCAGCTCGCGACCAGCAGCGCGGCAAGTGGGACGCCGGCGCGGCGCGCACGGCGGAAAGCTCTGAGCGGCACGGAAGGATCGGTACGGGGAAGAACGTCGGACGAACGCCTGCTCTTCTACGGCGGCCACGTCGGAAAGCGTTGGCCGCGCGCACGACGAGCGGCGAAGTTACCGGTGGTGCAGGGGGCGAGCCATTCGACGTCGCATCGATCGGTCGCTGGCGCGCGAGGCCGAGGCTACCGCGCCACGTGCGCGCGGTCTTGATTACCCCGCATGCCCGAGCGCATTCGCACGCGATTCCTCGTCGTCGGCAGCGGCGTGGCCGGCCTCCACACCGCCTGGCGCGCGTCGCAGCACGGCGAGGTGCTCCTGCTCACCAAGCGCTCGCTGTTCGACAGTGCGACGGCGTATGCGCAGGGTGGCATCGCCGCCGCGCTGGGCGCCGGCGACTCACCCACGCTCCATCGCCAGGACACGCTCGCCGCCGGTGCGGCGCTGTGCGACGCCGCAGCGGTCGAGGTGCTGGTGGAAGAGGGGCCGGCCCGGGTCCGCGAGCTCCAGACGGCCGGCGCGCAGTTCGATCTCGACCCGAACGGCAAGCTGCTGCTCGGACGCGAGGCGGCGCACTCGACGAATCGCATCGTCCACGCGCATGGCGACCAGACGGGCGCCGAGGTCGCGCGCACCCTGATCGCGCGCGTGCGGGCGAGCAAGAGCGTCCGCGTGCTCGAGCGCGCGCGCGTGCTCGATCTCGTCGTGCAGCGCGGGGCCTGCGTCGGGGTGCGCGCGAGCATCGCCGGCAAGCCGGTCGAGATCGTCGCCGACGCCACGGTGCTCGCGACGGGCGGATGCGGCCAGGTCTATCGGTACACGACGAATCCCATGGTGGCGACGGGAGACGGCTTCGCGATCGCGCATCGCGCCGGCGTCACGCTCGCCGACATGGAGTTCGTGCAGTTCCACCCTACCGCGCTCGACACGCCGGAGAACCCGCTCTCGCTCATCTCGGAAGCGGTGCGCGGCGAAGGGGCGCTGCTCGTGAACGAGAAGGGCGTGCGCTTCATGGTGAAGGAGCATCGGCTCGCCGAGCTCGCGCCGCGCGACGTGGTGGCGCGCGCGATCTTCCGGCAGCAGAAGACGAGCCGTGTCTACCTCGACGCGCGCAAGCTCGGCCGCGGCTTCGTCAAGCGCTTTCCCGGCATCTTCGCGATCTGCTCGGCGCGCGGCATCGATCCTCGCAAAGATCTCATGCCGGTGACGCCGGCCGCGCATTACATGATGGGCGGTGTGGTCACCGATCTCACCGGGAAATCGAGCATGGCGCGCCTGTACGCGGTGGGCGAGGTGGCGCGCACGGGAGTGCACGGCGCGAACCGGCTCGCGTCGAACTCGCTGCTCGAGGGACTGGTGTTCGCCGAGCGTGTCGCGCGCGATCTGGCGAGCGTGGCCGAGCTGGGTCGCGCGCCGGCCGAGAAGGAGTGGATCGTCCCGCCGCTCCCGGACCGCGGTGCCGCGCACGTGGCAGCCGAGCGGGTGCGCGCGATCATGTGGCAGCACGCCGCGATCGCGCGCACCGCGAAGGGGCTGCGCACCGGGCACGCCGATCTGGTGCAGATCGAACAGCGTCTCCCGGCCGGTGCGACGGAGGAGCTCAACCTCGTGCAGACGGCGCGGCTGATCACCGAAGCGGCGCTGCTGCGAAAGGAATCACGGGGCGGACACTATCGATCCGATTTCCCGCGCGCGAAGAGCGACTGGCGGGGGCGGCACATCGAGATGTAGTTGGCGATCACTTTTTCGCTGCGGCGGTGGAGCGCGGGTTTCCGCGGAATCGCCTTTCAACAGCGGGAACGCGGGTTGGCGCCGATCCCGTTCTTTTGAACAGCGGGGACGCGGATTGCCGCGGATCACGCGGACACTGCCGGATTCGCACTACCGCTTGGTCGCTCTCTACCGAATGCCCGCCTGAGATTGTTGGGGGTGCGGCGTAGAGATCTCGGGTCTGACCATTCAATGCCGTTGTGGTCGCCCGTGCTGAGGACCGCGCCTCCGCGTTCCTCCGCGCCCTCCGCGTGACACCACGTTGCGCGACGATGGCTTGATGCCGTCATGCCGAGCGAAGCGGGAGGAGGCTCGAGCACGAGCATGAGCCCTCAGCTCTGAGCATCTCCAGCTCCGAGCTCGAGCCCGAGCCCGAGCTGGAGATGCCGACAGCTGAGTGCTCGTGCTCAGGCTCGTGCTCTACACGCAGCTTCCTCGTGACGCACCGACCACTACTACTGCCCGACCTTCGACTGGATGGTCCGCGCCCGTGCCAGGTGCTTCTCCACGTCCGGGATCGCCTTCGTGACGATCTCCTTCAGCTCCGACCCCTGGGCCTGGCTCTGTGCGCGCTGCAGGAACGCGAGCGCGTTCTGGTGCCCGGCGACCTGCGCATCCATGTATGCGCGGTCGAACGCCGCGCCCGTACCGGCGCTCTCGAGCTGTGAGCTCGTGGTCTTGTTCGCATTGACGACCGAGTCGCGCGCCCCTGCCGAGCTCGCGGTCGATGTGGTGCCGGTCGCGATCTTCGTGTCCTGCTTGTCGAGCGAGCTGTGGTCGCGGACCATGTCGCGCGCGAACGCCTTCACGTCGCTGCTCGACGCCTTCGTCTCGGCCAACTTCGCCGCCGCGATCTCGCCTGTGTTCACCTCGTGGATCACCCCGGCGATATCGGCGTCGCTCAACGTCGCCGAGCTGCCCGTCGCGCCCGTCATTCCACTCCCGCTCGCTGCGCCTGTCGTGCCGGCGGCTCCGGTGGCGGCGGTATTCGCCATCGCGCCGCCGGCGCTGTCCGTCGTCACCGCGCCGTTCGTGGCCACCGCCGTCGAGTCCGCCCGCGCTGCCGCCGTGTCGGCGTCGTGCCGGCGGCTGAACACGAACCAGAGCACGGCCAGCAGCACCAGCAGGCCGATCAGCATCGGCCAGATGTTGCGGCCTTCCTTTCGTTGAATCGGGATCTCAGCCACGTGTGTATCCTCGCTCGCGAAGTCGATGAACGTGCCGCGACGTGCGGCGCGCACGACCGAGCGGGGCAAGCACCGTTCCGCTTCTGATGCGCCTGCCCGAAACGGCACGCGGACGCGGGCGCGCTCCCCTGACGAAGGGAGCGGCGGCCATTACCATTCGGCATGGCAATCACGGACAGCGGCATCGTTCCTCGCGAGGAGCTGATCGCGAAGCTCCAGGGCGAGATCAAGACGCTCGCGAGGCAGAAGAACGCCGTCATCCTCGCGCACAACTACGAGCGAGCCGAAGTGCAGGACGTCGCCGATTTCGTCGGCGACTCGCTCGGCCTCTCGCGCGAGGCCGCGAAGACGGAAGCCGACGTCATCGTCTTCTGCGGGGTGCACTTCATGGCGGAGACCGCCGCGGTCCTCTCGCCGCAGAAGAAGGTGCTGCTGCCCGACCTCGCCGCGGGCTGTTCCCTGGCGTCGACCATCGACGCCCAGCAGCTCCGCGCGTGGAAAGCCGAGCATCCGGGTGCCGTCGTGGTGTCGTACGTGAACACGACCGCCGAGGTGAAGGCGGAGAGCGACTACTGCTGCACCTCGGGCAACGCGGTCGAGGTCGTGAACGCGATACCCGCCGACACCGAGATCCTCTTCTGCCCCGACATGTTCCTCGGCGCGCACGTGAAGCGGCTCTCGGGCCGCGACAACATCCGCATCTGGATGGGCGAGTGTCACGTGCACGCCGGCATCGATCCGGAGAACATCCGCCTGCAGCGCTCGCTGCATCCGGAGGCGGAGTTCCTGATCCATCCCGAGTGCGGCTGCTCGACCAGCGTGCTCGAGGCGATGTCGGCCGGCGACGTCGATCCGGAGGGCGTACAGATCCTCTCGACCGAAGGGATGATCAAGCGACCCGCGCTCTCGGACGCAGACGAGTTCATCGTCGCGACCGAGGTCGGCATCTTGCATCGACTGCGACGCGAGAATCCGTCGAAGCGCTTCTTCGCGGCGAACGATCGTGCGTCCTGCGCCTACATGAAGGTGACGACGCTGCCGAAGGTGAAGCGCGCGCTCGAGCGCCTGGAGCATCGCATCACGGTGCCGGAGGAGATTGCCAACCGGGCTCGTCTCGCCATCGAGCGCATGATCGCCATCGGGGGCCAGCACCCGCTGAGCCCCGTTCCCGAGACCACGGCCGACCCGGGCGAATAGCGTCCCCCACGGCCCGCGCGCCGGAGTCATCATGGAAATGCAGCCAGCCGACCACGAGCGCCGCACGCCGTCGCGTACGATCACGCCGCTGAGCACGCCGGCGATCGCCGGTGGAATGGGCCTGCTGCGATTTCCCTATCATCAGGACGAGCTGCGGAACCTCGTCAAGTCGGCGCTCGACGAGGACGACGCGTTCAACGACCTGACGACGATCGCCACCGTGGTCTCCGATCGCCACGCACGTGGCCGGCTCGTCGCGCGCGCCGATGGCGTGCTGTGCGGCGTCGCGCTCGCCGTCGAGGCATTCCGCCAGCTCGATCCAAAGGTCACCATCCGCGTCGATCTCGAGGACGGCGCGCGGCTCGTGCCCGGGTCGAGCGTGCTCTACCTCTCGGGTCACGCACGTGCATTGCTCGCGGCGGAGCGCGTCGCGCTCAACTTCATGCAGCGGCTGTCGGGCATCGCCACGCTCACCGCGCAGTACGTGCGCGCGGTGAAGGGGACGAAGGCAAAGATCCTCGACACGCGGAAGACGACACCCGGCTGGCGCCTCCTGGAGAAGTACGCCGTGCGCGCGGGCGGCGGCACCAACCACCGGCTCAATCTTTCCGCCGCCGTGCTGATCAAGGACAACCACCTCGCCGCGGTCGATGGCGACGTCGAGGTCGCGGTCCGCCGCGCGCGGGATCTCGCGCCCGCGGGCACGAAGATCGAAGTGGAGTGCGACCGCATCGAGCAGGTTCGCGCCGCGTGCGACGCGCAGGCGGACATCATCATGTTCGACAACATGACACCGGCGCAGATGGCGGAGTGCGTCGCGCTCGTCGCCGGTCGCGCGATCACCGAGGCGTCGGGTGGGGTGAACCTTCGCTCGGTGCGCGCGATCGCCGAAGCGGGCGTGGACTGGATCTCCGTCGGCGCACTCACCCATTCGGCCACCGCCCTGGACCTCGCGCTCGACTTCGAGTGAGGACGTGGTTCTGCGCGCGATGACGGGTTCGTCATCCCGCCCGAGCGTCAGTCGATGGAGGGCACTGGAAGAGCTCGAGCCTGAGCACGAGCTATCAGCACTCAGCATCCCCAGCTCTAGCTCGAGCTCGAGTCCGAGCTGGAAATGCTGACAGCTCATAGCTCGTGCTCAGGCTCAGGCTCCGTCCTCCATCCGAACACTCGCTTCGCTCCCGATACCAGGAGCAATCCTCCTCTTTCCCATTAGAACGGCAGTTGATCAACTCCCCCCTCTGGGACGACGCCCCCGCCACCACCTACGCCCCGCTCAAAGGCGACGTCTCCACCGACGTCTGCGTCGTGGGGCTCGGTGGCTCGGGCCTCACCTGCATCGTCGAGCTCCGCCGGCTCGGCCTCTCCGTCGTGGGGCTCGATGCGAGCACCGTCGGCGGCGGCGCGGCGGGGCGTAACGGCGG
>Ga0308175_100002314_pt1 | contig 13020 bp, 9 predicted proteins | sample PhyCR1_3_FD_203893 | JGI IMG/M metagenome (GOLD analysis project Ga0308175, IMG submission 203893) | Soil microbial communities from UC Gill Tract Community Farm, Albany, California, United States - DLSLS.C.R1 | ecosystem: Environmental > Terrestrial > Soil > Agricultural land | place: USA...
GCTCGGCATCTCCCGGCCGTCCCTCTACCTGCTGATCGACAAGTTCCACTCGATCCGCAAGGCGGCGGACCTCACCCGCGAGGAGATCCTGGAGGCCCGGCAGGCCTGCGGCGGCGGCCTCGAGGCCATGGTCGACCGCCTGGAGGTCTCGAAGAAGGGGCTGCTCCAGCGGATGACGCAGTTGGGGATCGAGTAGGGGGCCGCCCCCTCCTCGTGCAGGGTAGACTAGAAGAATGGGCATCGAGGACATCCTTCGAGACAAGCGGGAGGAGATCCTGGAGATCGCGAAGCGCCACGGCGCCGATCAGGTCCGCGTCTTCGGCTCCATCGCCCGGGGAGAAGCACGCACGGACAGCGATGTCGACCTCCTCGTAAGCCCTGGCCCCAAAACCTCAGCGTGGTTCCCGGCAGGGCTCGTCCTCGACCTCGAAGCGCTCCTGGGGAGAAAGGTGGACGTCCTCACGGAGAATGCCCTCCACTGGTACATCCGCGACCGGGTCCTCTCCGAGGCGGTCCCCCTGTGAAGGACGAGCGGCTCTACCTCATCCAGATGCTGGAGCGCGCGGAGCGCATCTTTGAATATACCGAGGGCGGCCAGGACCAGTTTCTTCGTGATCGCAAGACGTCTCCCTCCGCTCGTCCAGTCGCTCGAGATCCTACTGAGAAAGCTCGAAACAACGCATTGACCTCCCAGCCATTCGCGCCCCCTCAGCACCCCGCCACGACCGCTCCCCGCAACACTTCGAGATGGTCGTGGCTGGTCTGCTCCCAGCGGAAGCCGGCGGCGTGCCTCCGGGTGGCGGACCGGTCGGGGTAGTGCTCGAAGAGCCGGTGCGCCGCCTCGACCAGCGCCGGCGCCGTCCGCTCCTCCATCAGCACACCAGCCTCCGGAGCATTGACCGCCTCAGGCGTGCCCCAGACCGCCGTCGCGATCACGGGGGCCCCGCAGGCCATCGCCTCCAGCAGGACGTTGGCGATCCCCTCGCGGCTGGAGGCCAGGACGAGCGCGTCGGCAGCGCTGTAATAATCCTTGAGATCCTCCTGCTCGACCTGGCCGAGAAAGCGCACCCGGTCCTCGACCCGCAGGGAGACCGCGAGCTCGTGGAGATGCCCTTCGTACCAGCCGTCACCCGCGATCATCAGCGTCGCCTCTGGCAGATCGCGCAGAGCCTCGATCGCCAGGTGATGCCCCTTCCTCGGCGTCGCGTGCCCCACGGAGAGGAGCACCGTGCCGCTCAGCCCCAGCCGCGCGCGGACGGCGGCGCGGTCCACGGGATGGAAGAGCTCCAGGTCGACGCCATGGAGGACCACCCGTACCTTCTCCTCCGGCGCGCCCCATTCTCCGAGCCGGTGCTTGAGCGCCTCGCAGACCGCGGTGATCCCGGCGGCGTGGTCCACCGCCCAGAGCAGGAGCCGCCGCGGCACCGGGTACTTCGGGTAGGTGATCACGTCGTCCCCCAGGACCGACATCACGACCGGCTTGCCGAAGCACTGCCCCAGGGCGACCGCGGCGACGCCGTCCGGATAGACGTAGTGCGCGTCGATCAGATCGAAATCGAAGCCCCGCTCGCGGATCCCTTCGAGCACGGGCTTGACCGCCGTCGCCATGAGCAGCGGCGCCGAGCTCAAACCGACCTTGGGGAGCCGGGGATACCGCGGATGATAGATCGGGATCCCGTACCGCTCTTCGTAATAGGGGACCCGGGCGAAGTCGCCGTAGTGGCCGAACGCCGGATGACCCCAGGGGAACCAGGGGACCGGCGCGATCACTTGCGTTTCGACCTCGCCAGTCTCGAGGAGGTGCCGCAACCGCTGCTCGATGAAGATTCCGTGGCGGGGCTGGACGCAATTCGGATACAGCGTCGAAAAGGTGACCGTTTTCATGGTGACTCCCTCCTTGGTGGACGGTTCACCACGATCTTACCATTATTTTAAATTTATTCTAAAATAAAGCCTCTTGCAGGAAGGGGCACAGGGCAATATGCAAGAAGGGATTATGGACGTTGCGGTCTCCCGCCTGCATGGCGGCGGAGAGAGATCCAGCCTCCTCTCCCGCCGCCGGCCCGGTCATGGCGCTACAGCCCCGGGGGGAACCGGGTCTCCACGCAGGCCGCCGAGAGGACCATCTCCTTGGCGGCGGTGGTGTAGGGGAGCAGCGAGACCAGGCTCCCCTTGGCCAGCTTGAGCTTGCCGCGGATCAGCCCGAAGATCGGCTCCAGGTCACGGTCGAGCACCCGTTTCCAGGTGTGCGGATCGGCCTTGATGATGAACGGCACGTCCTCGAGGTCGGCCGCCGTGGCGGCGCGCGCCTCCTTGCAGTCGCCGTGGTAGAGGTTGAGATAGACGGAGCGCTCGGGGACGCTCAGCTTGGGGTCCGCCGCCATGGTGAGCACCAGGGGCCACTCCCAGTTCCTGGCCGCGTGGCGGTAGTCCTCGTTCTCGTTGATCTGCTCCCCGCAGGCCACGGCCCATTCGTGGGTGAACACTTCGTAGGACATGTGCAGCCTCCCTTGTCTGCGGAAGCTTACAACGTCGCCTTCCGCGTGTCCCGACACCAACGGGTAGGGCGCGATTTCGTGTATCCTGCCCCTACAGCGAAAGCCAATCCCGGAGATGCTCTCAGCCCGCTGGCTCCACGTCGTCCTCTTCCTGGCTCCGTTCGTCCTCGCGGTCCGGATGGAGCGCGACGCCGTGCCGGAGGAAGCTCCCAAGGATGACGCCGCCGGCCTCGTCCGCCGGATCCAGGCGGGCGATCCGGCCGCCGAGAGCGAGCTCGTGTCCCGCTTCAGCCGCGGCCTCCTGCTGATGCTCCGCCGCCTCGTCCAGAATCCGGCCCTGGCCGACGACCTCCACCAGGAGACCTTCGCGCTGGTCCTCGGAAAGATCCGCCGGGGCGAGGTGCGGGAGCCTGAGCGGCTGGCCGGCTTCATCCGCGGCACGGCGCGCAACCTCTTCATCGCCGACCGCCGCAAGGAGGCGCGCTACCAGCCCCTCGACCCAGGCGAGGACGAGGGGGGGCGTCCGGAGCCTGCTCTCGCCGACCGGGGCCCGGCGCCGCTCGACCGGGTCCTGGCCGGCGAGGAGGCCCGGCAGGTGCGGCGGCTCCTCGACGAGCTCCGCTTCGAGCGCGACCGCCAGCTCCTCCTCCGCTTCTACGTCTCCGACGACAGCAAGGAGCAGATCTGCGCGGACTTGGGAGTCGAGCCGGAGCGCTTCCATCAGGTCCTGTTCCGCGCCCGCGAGCGGCTGCGGGAGCTCTGGGACCGTGCCGAGAAGCGGCAGCGGTTTTTCGCGGGTGCGCAAAGAATTGTCGGAAGGATCGGCGGCGAGCCCGCACAGGATTGATGATGGACCATCAGAGCATCGACGCCGGCAGCATCGCCGAGCGCTACGTGACGGGCCGCCTCGCGCCCGAGGAGGCCGCCGCCTTCGAGGAGCATTACCTCGACTGCCCGGCCTGCTGCGCGCGGGTGGAGGCCGCCGAGCGCCTCCAGCGCGGGCTGCGGCGGCTGGCCGAGGAGGCGGCGGTCCGTCCTTCCGGATCTCCCCTCTGGGGCCGCTCGCCGCGTCTGGCCCTGGCCGCGGCGGCCCTGCTCGCCGTCGGCCTGGCACCGGCCTGGATCGAGCTCCGCGAGGCCCGGCGCCTGCGCTCCGATCTCGCGGCAAGAAAAGCTCCAGCGGAACGATTGGCGACGGTCGAGGGAGAGCTTCAGCAGACCCGGCACGACCTCGCCGCCGAGGCGGAGAAACGCGCCGCCCTCACCCGCGAGATCGCGGCGGACCATCAGCCGCAGACCGGCCTTCCGGTTCTTTCATTGACGCCCGTGCGCGGCAGCAACCCCGTCCGCACTCTCAAGCTTCCCGCCAAGCCGGGCTGGGTCGCGCTCTGGGCCGAGCCCGGTGACACCGATTTCCCGGCGTACCGGGCGACGCTTTCGAACGAAAAGGGAGCCGCCGTCTTCCAGGCCTCTCCGCTCAAGCTGAACGACCTCGGCGCCCTGCTGGTAACGGTTTACTCGACCTCGCTCGCCCCCGGCGCCTACCGGCTCGATCTCGAAGGGCTGCCTGCCAGCGGAGCGCCAGTGCAGGCCGGCAGGTTCCCTCTGCGGGTTGAGTAAAGCTGAGGGACAGCAGGTAAAAACGATCTCGCGTTCCTGAAGTCCCTGTTGTCCCTGTTGTCCCTTTTGTCCCTCCCTACCCCCCACACTTTCCCGGCACCGGAGCCGGAACGATCGGCGCATCCCCCACCTTGGCCCACGAATGGTTGCGCACCTTGTCCGTGGCCAGGATGTTGACCCCCGCCCGCAGCGCCGAATTCCAATTGCTTTCAGAGTTGAGCGTATACGTGCGGGTCGCGAAACCGCCGGCCGCCTGCGCCTTGAGCGCCAGATCGCACCAGCCCGAAGAGCCAAAGGCGATGCTGATGAACACCCGGTTGCCGTCCGTGTAGGGGGGCTTGCCCGGGTCGTTGCCCGCCGTCCGCTGATTGATGTCGACGAAGGCCAGGCGCTGCTTCGTGTCCTGGGACAGATACCTCCGGCGCCGGGCCACGGCGGCATTGGAATCCTCACCGGTGAAGACCAGGATGAACCGGTTTCTCAGCTCGTCGATCGTGGGCCACCCTTGAGCGCGGGCGCCGGCGAGGAGCGTCGCGGCGTTGCCCTGCAGTTGGCCCGGAGTGTAGATATTCGCGCCGCCGAGCGTTTCTGTGAAGACCTGCTCGATTTTCCGCGTATACGTTGCGTCGTCGCCGGCGGCGCCCTTGAGGTCGAGGCTGACGGTGACCACCTCGTGGCCGGGGTTCGCCAGGTGCCAGTTGTGCAGGATCAGCAGAGCGTCGCGGAGCGTCGCCTTCTTCCAGTCGTAGGCGCCGTCGTGCTGGAGCGTGCTCGGCCAGTCGTCGTCCGGTCCGAGATAGATATCGGACAGGACCAGATCGAATTCCAGGTTGCGGACACCGGCCTGGTAGGGCTTGCTCTTGTCGAAATGGAGGGCCTCGGTCAGCGTCTCGTCGCGCTGCTCGGTGTTGTGGGAGCCCTTCTGCTGCGATTTGTTGTAGGCGGGCGAGGCGGTCTGCGCGGGGAGCGCCGCCGCGCCGGCGAGGGTGGCTGCCAATAGGGGGATCAGACTCTTGAAAACGGTTTTCATTGAGATCTCCTTGCGGTTCGAGCTGCAACACACAGGGCACGGCCGGGAGGAGCCGAGCCCTGGCGCGCAGGGCCCGGCTTCCCCCCGGCCTCGGGGCGCTGGCAGGGCGGCTTCAAACGCTGACCGTCACCTCCTGGCCCTCAGCGAGGGCGACCGCCTTCCTTTGACTCGGGTTCCCGGTGGGGGCATAGATCATCCCGAAGCTCTTCGTGCCATTAAAGGGATCACCAAAGAGGGCATTATTGGCCGTGAGCTTTACTTCTCTGGTCCCGTTGCGGTCGAGCAGCTCCTGTACGATGGCGGTGACGTCCCTCGCTCCCATCGTGGGGTTCTTCGAATCGAACGCGCCATAGGACGCCCCAATGACGGTGATCGGTCCTCGCGGAAGCTCTCTCGTCCTCAAACCTACCTCCTGATTTTCCTCGCAGGCGAAGGCAAACCGGCTCGAGCCGACCATATAGGTCACCGCGAAGTGCTTGCCTGTTTTAACGGGATCACCGAAAATATCATTGTTTGCAACAAAGGTGGTCACCCCCCGATTCACGAGTGCCTGTACAATGTCTGTGACATCTTTCGTGACGTTCGCTCCGCCTTTCGTCGCGCCATAGACTGCCTGAATCACGGTAATCTTCATGGCCTTCTCGGCGGTGGCGGTGCTCTCGGCGGTGGCGGTCTTCTCGGTGGTGCTCATCGAATTTTCTCCTCGTCTCCAGTGGATTGGATGGCTCGGGCTCGTCGCCCGCGTCTCGCGCCTTGCGAGCCGCTTCGTTCCGGTAGTGAGAGGAGGGCGCGGTTTGTTCCAAGAAATTTTTTGGACAGCAGACAGGCTCCCTTCTCCCTCAGGAGAAGGGGCTCGGGGATGAGGCCGGGCAGAGATGCGGGACGGGGTACAGACTCCTAGCCGTTGGCGGGCCCGGGCGGCATGTCATCGGCGGTCCAGGACCCGCCGACCTTACCACCCGAGCCCTTTGGGGAACCCGGCTTGAGATCGATCTGGCGGTTCGTTCCCACCTCGGTTACGTCGATCGTATAGGCGTCGTCCCCGGTGCCACCCGAAATCGTGCCATTCTCGTATTTCCCGTCCTCGTACCTTTTACATAGGATCTCCACTTTGTCCGCCGACCCGTGAAAGGTGACGATGTCGCATCGCGAGTGCTTCGCCGAAGCCTCGGCTGTTTTGACGATAAATATCCGGCCCTTGAGGTCATCGAAGCCCATGATTCATGTCTCCTTCCAATTAAAGACGTTTATTGCCAGTCCCCCTGGAGGACGAAAGCCCCCCAGTAGGCGGGAGCGCGGAAACGGTGCTGGCGCGCGAGAGAGAGGCGGGCCTTGCGCAGCGCGGCGGCGGGACGCAGCTTTTCGATCCATAGACCGCGATAGAACGATTCCATCAGCGCGGCCGTCGCCCGGTCGTCGATCCACCACAGGCTCGCCACCACCCGCGGCGCTCCCGCGTAGAGGAAGCCGCGGGTGAGCCCGAGAAGCCCCTCGCCGCGGATCTCCTTGCCGAGAGCCGTCTGACAGCCGGAGAGCACCACGAGGTCGGCCGCCAGGTCGAGGTTATAGATGTCGCGCAGGCCCAGGAAACCCTCGCGCGGCCTGCCGTCCGGCCCGACGCGGGAGAGGGCCAGCCCTGAGAGCTCCGGCCGCCCGGCGTCGAAGATGCCGTGGGTGGCGAAGTGGATGTACCGGAAGTCGCGCAGCCGTCCGGAGAGGACGAGGTCGCGGGCCACCGCGAAATCGAGCTCGGTGGTGACCGCGCCCGGCGGCGCCACGGCGGCGATTCCCAGGGCCTCCTGGCGGGAGAAACGGAGACGGGTCAGGAGGACGTCCGCGGAGGCGGCCGGGGTGCTCTGCCGGCTCCGGGGGACGCGGGGATCGTCCGGCCGGAAGACCGGATCGGCGAGCACGATGGCCAGCTCGCGGGCCGGCGGCCTGCGGGCCAGCTCCCGCCGCTCGGCCGCGAGGACGGAAGCCGAAGGCAGCTCGACCACCTCGTGCCGCGCGAGGAGAGGCCGGTCCTGGCTTCGCGGCTCGGGCAGAACGTCGAAAGGGACGTAATTCAGGGCTCCGTCGAGGACGACCGCCAAGCGGCGGTCCCCCAGCTCGCCGGCCACCGGGCCGAGGAGGATCCGGCTGAGCGTCCGCCCGAGCCTGGACCGCTTGTCGTCGCCGCCTGGCGTGCTCAAGGCCTGGTGGAAGGCGCGCGCGGCGCGTTCGATCTCCCGCCGGCCGGGAAGGACGAAGGCGCGCAGCCCGGCCGCATCGACCGCCCAGAGATAGCCGCGCTCGCGTCCGAGGGAGTATTCGAGGAGGAGCGTGCCGGAGTCGAGGAGCGGCTGGATCTCTCGCAGGCTCGCGGCTCCAGGATGGGTGAGATCGGCGTAGCGCGGGTTCTGACTCCGGATCTCGGCGTCGAGGTTGTCCAGCTCGGCCCGGATCCGCTCGCTCTCGATCTCCAGGGCTCTGCTGGCGGCCGGGTCTCCCTTGGCGCGGCCGAGGAGGGCCTGGAGCCGGTCCTGCTTCAGGGCCAGACGGCGTTCGAGGTCGCGCTGCCGCGCCGCCAGCGCCGGGTCGATGCCGGCGCGGACGGCGGTGCCGCTCTCGCGCAGCACGTCGAGGAGCGCACGGGCGTGGGCATCCTCGCTCGCCTCGAAGGCGGCGCGGTCGAAGCCCTGGCCGGGACGGGCCGCCGCGAGGCGCATCAGAATGTCGACGCGCAGCTCGTAGACGTCGCTGCGGGAGCCCAGGAAGGCGGCGCGGAGGTCGGGGTTGCCCAGCCGGGCGCGGAGCGACTCGAGGGCCGCGATGGCGGCTTCGGCGTCGCTCGCCGCCGCGTCGAGCCCCCCCTGGTCCCGCAGGACGCGGGCCCGCGCGGCGAGGGTGATGGTCTCGTTGACCCGGTCGCCGGCGGCGCGCGAGGCGAGGAGAGACTGCGCGAAGAGCGGCAGGGCCTCCGCGGCGCGCCCGCCGGCGGCCAGGATCTCCCCCTTGCGGCGCAGTGTGCCGGCCTCATTGGAGCGATCTCCGGCCTGGCGATGGAGGACGAGCGCCTGGTCCAGCTCGGCGAGCGCCTCGGCGGGGCGGCCGGCCGCGGCCAAGGCCTCGCCGAGATAGCTGCGGCTGCTCCCCTCGTTGCGGACGTCGGAGGTCGCGCGGGCGACCGCGAGGGCCTGGCCATGGAGGGAGACCGCCTTGGCGGGCGCGCCGCTCTTGCGCTCCAGCCAACCGAGGCTGTTGAGGGTCACGATCTCTCCCCGCCGGTCCTCGATCTTGCGGCGGATCTCCAACGCCTGCGTCAGATAGAGCCGGGCCCGCTCCACCTCGCCGAGGGTGCTGTAGGCCACCCCGAGATTGTTCAGGGTGGCGGCCTCCTGCCGGCGGTCGTCCAGGGTCGCCAGGATCTCCCGGGCCTCGCCGTAGGCCTTGAGCGCCTGGTCGATCTCCCCCAGGCTGCGGTAGAGGACGGCGAGGTTGTTGAGCGCCTGGGCCTCCCCGGCCCGGTCGCCGATCGCCCGGCGGATCGCCAGCGCTTGGCCGTAGCTCTCCTCGGCCGGTTGCGGCTCGCCCAGGCTGAAGGAGGCGAAGCCGAGGTTGTTGAGCGCCGTGGCCTCGTCCTTGGTCTCGCCGAGCTGATGGTAGAGCGCCAGGGCCTCCCGGTAGCAGGAGAGCGCCGCCTGGACCTCGCCTCGGGCATGGAGCACCAGGCACTGGTTGTTGCGCGCGTCGGCCTCGTAGTAGGGGAGGGCAAGGCGGTGGGCGAGATCGAGGGTGTGGGCGAGAGCCTCGTCGGCGGCGGGCAGCTCGCTCCGCTCCCAGAGGGTGAGCCCGAGGTCGTTCCAGGCCACCATCTCGCGCTCGGGCCGTTTCAGCTCTTGCCACCGCGAGACCGCGTCGCGATAGAGCTCGACCGCCTGCTTCTGCCGGCCCAGACGATGGGTGACGGCGGCGAGAGCGGCGACCGCCTCCGCCTCGCCCGGCCGGTCGCCGGCGGCCTGAAAATGGCCGCGCGCCTCCTGGAGGGCCGCGAGGATCTTGTCGAGGCTCCCCGTGGGCTCGCGGCGCAGGATCGTGCCCGCCCGCGTCATCGCCTCCAGGGCGGCGATCCTCTCGCGCGCGGCCGGCGCCGACTCCGGGAGCTCATCCAGGCGGATCTCGCAATGGCCGGGCCCGACCCCTTTCGTGGCGGCTTTCACCTCGACCCGATAGGCGCCCGTGGCGGCGGGACGGAGGAGGACAGCCTCGTTCCCCCAGCGGTCCAGGGGGGAGTCGACCGCGGCGAGGCTCTTGCCCTGGGGATCGCGCACGTCGACGGTCAGGTGAATCCCCTGCTGCTCGACGGCGAGGGCGTACGTCCTGCCGGCGGCGAGAGCGATCTCGAACGCCCTTGCAATCCCAGCGGCGAGCGGGACCGGGCCCGGCGGCGCCTGCGCGCTCCCACTCAAGGCGCAGAGCGCGGTCAGAGCCCCCCACCACGGTCGGCTGCGTCGCATGCCCCTCCTCCAGATTAGGGAAGCTTACAGCGGTCGGCCTCTTGGGGAACCCTGACGTCGAAGAGGAGATCGGCGCCGAGCTGGCCTGTCCGCTTCGTACCGCCGAAATCCTCCACGCCGGCAGGGGGGCCGCGTTTGGATTGGGGAGGATCGAGGTGAGGTGACGGTCCAACGCTCTGAAGGGCGATACGACGTCTCGCCCTAAGCGTATCCGGCCCGTGCTCTTGCGATCTGGATCGCCTGATCCCCATCCAGCCTGACGTCTCCATATCCAGCCCACCGTCCCGGTATGGCGGCTCGCCCCATCGCGATCCGGGCCGTCCCGGCGTAATCCAGGCCATCGTCGCGAGACGACGTCTCCAGATCGGGAGAGGACGGATGCCGTACCGGTCTCCAGACCGTCGCCGGGAGATCCAGAGCGGCGTTCGCGAGATTCAGAACGACGGATCGTCTTCCAGAGCGTCGTACCGGTTTGCAGAGCAACGTCTCGAGACGGTGTCCTGGATACGCGCGCGGCGAGACGACGGATCGGCGCTCAAGACGACGGATCGAGATTCAAGCCGTTTGGCGGGAGATCGCGCAGGAAAAGAGAAGGGCGTGCCGAAGCACGCCCCAAGGAAACGATGGCAGGCGAAGCCGAGGTTGTTTGAGCGCCGTGGCCACGGGGTGAGGCCCGCCGTCACGGCACCGGCGGCAACTGCGGGGCCTCCCCCTTCTTCGGATAGATCAGCGCCTTGTTCGGATACGCCGGCGCCTTGGGCACCGGCACGGGCTCGGCCTTGATCTTCTCCTGGAGATACTGGATGGCGGCATCGAGCTGGGCGTCTTTTCCTTCAAAGGTGGCGTGGGGGGCGTTCTCGACCACGATGTCCGGATCGACGCCGTGCCCCTCGATCAGCCAGATCCCCTCGGGGCCGTAGACCCCGAATTCGGCCGCCGTGGCGATCCCCTTGTCCACCAGGACGTTGCTCGACGAGAGCCAGATCTCCCCCCCCCAGGAGCGGTTGCCGATCACCGGGCCGAGCTTCAGGCGCCGGATCCCCTCCGCGAAGACCTCGCCGTCCGACGCGGTCGCCTCGTTGACCAGCACCACCAGGTGGCCGCGGAAGGCATAGGGCATGTTCGAGTAGGGCTCCCCCGCGCGCGGCTGCCACCAGAACCACGCCTTGCGCAGGAGCTTGGCGAGGATCCAGCTCTCGATGTTCCCCCCCTTGTTGTTGCGCACGTCGATGATCAGCCCGGGGCGGTCGAACACCGGGTAGAAGTCGCGCGCCCAGCTCGTGTAGTCCTGGCCGCCCATCGCCCGCAGGTGGACGTAGCCGATCTCCCCCTTCCCCTTCTCCTCCACGGCCAGCCGCCGCGAGTACTCCCAGTCGGCATAGCGCAGGTCGGCGGCGTCCTTGGGCGAGACCGGCTTCACGACCACGTCCCGGCTCTTGCGGGTCTTGGCGTCCTTGACCCGCAGGAGCACCTGTTTGTCCACCTGGTTGCGCAGCAGGGATCCCAGCTCCGGAGTGGACAGGGTCGGCGCGCCGTTGATCGCCTCGATCACGTCGCCGTCCTCCACGTTCACCCCCGGCGCGTGGAGCGGCCCGGCGTCGGCCGGCAGATCGGGGTCCGAGCGATAGATGTGGGTGACCTTCCAGCCGCCCGCGGCCTCGTCGCGGGCGAGCTCGGCGCCCAGCGAGGCGATCTCGATGTCCTCCTCCCCCTTGCGCGGCTCGCTGCGGACGAAGGTGTGCAGGGCCGAGAGCTCGCTCACCATCTGCCCCAGCAGGTCGTCGAGCTCACTCCGGCTGGTTACCCGCAGGCTCAAGGGGCGGTACTTCTCCAGCATCCCCGGCCAGTCGACCCCGTGCATCTTGGGGTCGTAGAAGTAGTCGCGCTCCAGCCGCCAGGCCTCGCGGAACATCTGCTGCCACTGCTCGCGGGGGTTGAAGGGGAAGGTCCACTTCGAGAGGTCCACCCGGGCCTTCTCGAGCTCCTTGTCCGACAGCAGGTCGTCCCCCGCCGTCGCCTCCGTGGCGTCGATGACGTAGAGGTCGTCCATCTTGCGGATCATCAGCTTCTTGCCGTCCGCCGAGAGGTCGTAGTCGTCCAGGCCGGCGAGAACCGGTTTGGGGTCGATCTTCTCCCAGTCGAACGGCACGGCCTCGAGCGCCATCATGTCTTCCGTGAGCCCGGGCTGGACCGAGAGCCAGAAGAGGTGGTCCTCGCCCGCGCGCAGCGACTCGTAGTTGCCGGGGGGCACGGGGACCTCGTAGAGCCGGGAGGAGAGGCCGTCGAGGTCGATCTCCACCTTGGGCGGCTTCCTGGCCTTGTCCTTCTCCTCCTCGTCCCTGGCCTTCTCCCTGCCCTTGTCCTTCCCCTCCCCGTCCTTCCCGGCGGCGGTGTCCGGCGGCGTCTCGTCCTCCTCCTTGTCCTTGGGCTTCGCCGGATGGAGCTCGTCCGGCGGCTGGAACGGCGAGCGGGTGTCCTTCTTCAGAGCGATCCCGAAGATCCCGGTGGTCGCCGTGAGGTAGGGGTCGGGCTGGCGCGGCCCCCACACAGAGCGGACGAGGGTGTTGAGGCTGCGGTCCGAGAGGAAGTAGAGCCACTTGCCGTCGCGGCTCCAGGCCGGGCTCGCGCTGTTGAACCGGTTGGAGGTCAGCGGCACGGTCTTGCCGGTCTCCACCTGATACAGGTAGATCCGGGTGAAGGAGTTGGATTCGGGGACCGCCCAGGCGAGCCAGCGGCCGTCCGGCGACCAGGCGAGATCCTGAAACTCCCCGAAGGATGCGGTCGAGACGGCGATCCGCTTCTGCTTGCGGGTCTTGAGATCGAGCAGCCAGAGCTGCTGGTTCTTGTCGTGATGGGCCAGCCAGCGCCCGTCCGGCGAGGGCTCCCCCTCCCAGCGGAGCACCTTGGCGTCGGAGGTGAGCTGCTCGGGGGCGCCGACGCCGTTGGCCGGAAACTTCCAGAATTCGACCTCGCCCGTCTCATCCGACAGGGCGACGACGCTCTTGCCGTCCGGCAGGAAGCGCCCCTCCCGGTAGCGCACGCCCGGCTTGCGGGTCACCTCGACGATGCGCCCCTCCTTGGCCGGCACCACGAACACCTGCCCGCGGGCCGTCAGCACGATCCGGCCGCCGTCGGGCGAGAGCCGGGCCGCGGTCAGGAAGTCCATCGGCTTCTTTACCCAGGTCTCCCGCATCTGATCGAAATCCGAGACCAGGCGGATGGAGACCGACGCGTCCTGGCTCGCCGCGACGTCGAAGACCCGCAGGTCGGCCCCGAGCTGGTAGACGATCCGGCCGTCCGAGAGGTCCGGCGAGGTCACGTCCCAACCTTGATGATGAGTGTGCTGGCGCAGGTCCTTGCCGTTCTCGTCCATCGA
>Ga0308175_100002316_pt1 | contig 13017 bp, 14 predicted proteins | sample PhyCR1_3_FD_203893 | JGI IMG/M metagenome (GOLD analysis project Ga0308175, IMG submission 203893) | Soil microbial communities from UC Gill Tract Community Farm, Albany, California, United States - DLSLS.C.R1 | ecosystem: Environmental > Terrestrial > Soil > Agricultural land | place: USA...
AGGATCGCCGTAGAAGTGCAGCTGCACGCTGCCGCGCCGGATGATCAAGTAGTTCCACTCAGGGGGAGCAGAGCCCGCGTTCTTGAACCCGAGGCGCTCGTAGAACGAGAGCGTCGCGTCGAGATCGGTGGCGGGCATGATCGGAACGGCGAACTCGTCCACGGCGGCACTGTAAGTGCTGGCTCAGGCCGAGCCGCTCTGGTGCCATTCCCGCACGCTCACCCAGCGAGGACTCTGGCGATCGGTCTCCCGCAAGCGTGGCAGAGTGGCGGTGTGACGAAGACCCAGTACTTCACCGCGACGAGCCTTGACGGCTACATCGCTGACGAGACCAACTCTCTCGATTGGCTGTTCGAAGTCGATCGGGCGAAGGAGGACGACTCCTTCACACGCTTCTTCGCCGACGTAGGCGCGATGGCGATGGGAGCGACGACCTATGAGTGGGTTCTCGATCATGAGCGTCTACTCGATCATCCTGAGAAGTGGCGTGCTTACTACGGGGAGACCCCATGCTGGGTGTTCACGCACAGACCGCTGCCACTGGTTCCGGGGGCGGACATTCGGATCGTCCAGGGGATGCTCTCCCGGTTCACCAGGAGATGACGCAAGCGGCGGGCGACAGAAACATCTGGCTTGTCGGCGGAGGCGACCTCGTGGGGCAGTTTTCCGACCGTGGACTGTTGGACGAGGTCCTTGTCGGGATCGCACCGGTGACGCTCGGCGGCGGGGCACCGCTGCTCCCGCGTCTCCTGACGGCAGCTGATCTGGAGCTCGTCGACGTCATGCGCGACAAACAGTTCGCACGGCTCAGCTACCGGCTGCGGCGCTAGCGGCTTCGGAGCACAGCTCGGCGGGCCGTTCACAGTCGCACGACTCGAAGCACGCCGGTCAGCATCGGCAGGGTGAATTCGCCGCGAGCGGTTTCCGGTCTGCTCGCGAGGAAAGCGCGGATCCGACCGAGCGTGGCCTCTCGCTCCTGTTCTGGCATGACCAACATTCCCGCCTTCGTCGCGAACGTGGCGACGAGGGAATCGGCGGTCCGTCGCTGCCCGTGTGGGAACTCGGCCTGCTCCGGCGAGCCGAACCGGGCGATCGAGCCACCACCGTTTGGGAGGTGCGCTTCGGCCGTCTCGGCGCGCCAGTTGCCGAACGTGTCCCTCTGGCCAATGGCCGCCGGTCCGCTGATCCGTTCGAGTGCGGCGACCCAGTCGACCCGGTTGTCGAAGACGTTCCACAGGCCGGCCAGGATGCCGTCTGGCTCGAGGACTCTGGCGAGTTCGGGTCCGGCGACGTTCATGTCGAACCAGTGCATGGCGTTGCCGGCCAGCACGGCGTCGACGGACGCGTCCGGCAGCGGTACCGCCTCGGCACTACCCGACATCGCGCGGACGGTCGGCAGCGCGCGGCGCAGCTCGGTCAGCATCGCCGGGTCAGGCTCGACCGCGATCACTTCGGCGCCGAGCGACACCAGCGTGGCGGTTAGCTTGCCGGTGCCGGCGCCGAGGTCGAGCACTCGCGAGCCGGGCGCACGTTCGAGTGCCCAGTGCACCGCGGCCTGCGCGTAGTCGGGGCGGTGCTCGGCGTATGCGGTCGCTGCTGCGCCGAACGACGAACCCAGAAGGAGTCGTTCGTCCTGTCCCATGCAGCCGCGAGAGCTAGCCGCCGCTGATCGCGGCGATCACGTCGACTCGCGAGGCGGCCCCGAGCTCGGTCTCCAGCCCGCCTCGCTCGCGGTCGACGTAGACGTTGATGTGCGGGCGCAACGCCGGGCCCGGCTCGACGAGGCGGTCGCGGAATCCGGGCCAGCGCTCGTCCAGGCTGTCGATCGCCTCGAGCACCGTCCCGGCCTCGATCCCGAGCTCGCGCGGCAGCCCCGGGAAGAGGGGTTGCAGCATCGGCGGCAGGTGCAGCTCCGCCATCACTCGACGGTCGCGACGGTGACGGACGTGATGCCCGGGAAGAGGCCGCCGATCTGGCCCCAGCTCTCACCCTCGTCGGTGCTCGCGAACAGCTGACCCGTGCTGGTGCCGAAGTAGAGGCCGGGAGCGTCGCGGTCGTCCATCGTCATCCCCTCGCGCAGGACGCCCACGTAGGCGTTCTCCGGCGGCAGCCCGTTCGTGAGCGGCTGCCAGCTCGAGCCGCCGTCGCGTGTGCGCCAGACGGCGGCCTTGCCCTCCGGCATCGTCCGGCCGTGCCCCGGGTCGAGCGGGATCACGTAGAAGGTGTCGCGGTCGTGCGGGTGCGTCGCGGCGGCGAAGCCGAACTCGGTCGGCAGGCCCTCCGTGATCTCCGTCCACGTCTTGCCGGCGTCGTCGGAGCGGTGCATGCCGACGTGGTTCTGCTGGTACATCCGCTCGAAGTCGGCGGCGGGCGCCACCTTGTGGACGCAGAAGCCGATCTCCTCGTACTCGGCAGGCCAGTCGCGACGGAGGCCCTTGTTGCGGGGCGTCCACGTCTGGCCGCCGTCGGTCGTCTCGAACAGGCTGTAGCCCTGGACGATGATCCAGAAGCGGTCGCGCTCCTCGGGGTGGGGGATGATCGCGGACAGGCCGAGGTGGCCGGGCGGTTGTTGCGCCGGGTCGTTCCAGGCCTCGCGGCCCTCGTGGCCTTCGAACGTCGTCACGAGCGAGAAGGTCTTGCCGCCGTCGGTGCTCTCGAACAGGCCGGCCGACTCCGCGCCGACGAGTAGCCGACCGTGCGCCGGCATCACGGACGAGACCTTCGACAGCTTCAAGCCGCCGTCCTCCGCGGGGTAGCCGATCCCCTCGCTCGAGTGCTCCCACGATTCGCCGAGATCGGCGCTGCGCCAGATCGCCGAGCCGAGCCACTCGCTTGCCGCTGCGGCGTAGATCGTCCCGGACTCGGGGTCGAGCACCGCCTGATAGATGGGCCAGCTCTCGCAGTAGGGCCCGCGCACACTCCAGTCGCGGCGGTCGCCGCTCTCCAGCACGAACAGACCCTTGCGCGTACCGATGAGGAGCACGCTCTTCGACATTCGCTTCACCTCCGTCTCGACGATCGTCTTGAAGTAGACCGGATCCAGCCCGGAAAGTCATCGGCGATGATTTCCCGCCGGCCGCGCGGTCGTAGTTCGTGACGGAACCCGACGAGAGGAGCGAACGATGCCGCAGCTGACCCCATGTCTCTGGTTCGACACCGAAGGCGAGGACGCCGCCGAGCTCTACACCTCGGTCTTCCCGAACTCGAAGATCCTCGAAGTCGCGCGCTACGGCTCGGCCGGCCCGCGGCCGGAGGGGACGGTGATGACGGTCACCTTCGAGCTCGACGGGCAGAAGTTCCTCGCGCTGAACGGCGGGCCCGACTTCAAGTTCAACGAGGCGGTCTCGTTCCAGATCCACTGCCGCGACCAGGACGAGGTCGACCACTACTGGGAGAAGCTCGGGGATGGCGGCGAGCACGGCCCCTGCGGCTGGCTCAAGGACCGGTTCGGCCTTTCCTGGCAGGTCGTGCCGAACCGGCTGACGGAGCTGCTGACCGATTCCGATCGCGAGAAGGCCCAGCGCGTGATGGCCGCGATGCTGCAGATGGGGAAGATCGAGATCGACGAGCTCGAGCAGGCCGCCGCGGCGGCCTAAGGACCGAGCGGCGCGCAGCGCGGCTCGTGCACCTCGGCCAGCCGCAGCAGGAGCGAATGCAGCGCTTCGCGCTCGTCGTCCGAGAGCGGGGTGAGGAAGTCGTCGTCGAGCCGGCCCGCAAGCGACCGCAGCTTCCGTAGCGTCTTCTTGCCGTCGGAAGTCAGGCGCACTAGGTGGCGGCGGCGGTCGTTCGGGTCGCGCTTGCGCTCGACGAATCCCCGCTCCTCGAGCTCGTCCAGCAGCCCGACCAGCTGGCCGCGGTCGTAGCCGAGCGCGTCGGCGATCGCCCCCTGCGTCTCGCGTGAGCCCTCGTCGAGCACCAGCATGACCGCGTGGTGGTAGGGGTGGAGACCGGTCTCCTCGTAGGCGGCCATGGCGCGCTCCTTGGCGGCGAAACCGAGCCGCTTGAGCAGGAACGACGTCGATGCGACGAGCTCCGCGGGCAGCCGCTGATCTGCCGAAAGTGCCGGAGTTTGCGAAGTCGTCGTGTTCATCGGGAATAGAGTAGCGCGCCCAAGGGTTGTCATGCTATATAGTTGATCAAGTCAACGATTCGGGAGGCCAACAACGTGAGCAAAGCTGACCGCCGCTGGAGCGCACTCGCACTGATCGTCACCGCGCAGTTCATGGTCATTCTCGACGTCGCCATCGTGAACGTGGCGCTGCCGTCGATCAAGACCGACCTGAACTTCTCGCAGGAGAACCTGCAGTGGGTGATCTCTGCGTACGCGATCCTGTTCGGTGGCGTCCTCCTGCTGGGCGGACGGCTCGCCGACCTGCTCGGACGCCGGCGGCTGTTCATCGCGGGACTCGTCCTCTTCTCCGTCGCTTCGCTGCTCTGCGGCCTTGCGTGGTCCGAGGCCTCGCTGATCGGCTTCCGCGCGCTCCAAGGCCTCGGTGGAGCGTTGCTTGCGCCGGCGGCGCTCTCCCTGCTGACGACCATGTTCGCGGAGGGCCGCGAGCGCAACCTCGCCCTCGGGATCTACGGCGCCGCCTCAGGCTCCGGCGCGGCCGTGGGCGTGCTGCTCGGCGGTCTCTTGACCTCGTACCTGGGCTGGTCGTGGGTCTTCTTCATCAACGTCCCGGTCGGGATCGCGGCCATTGCGCTGACGCCTGCGCTGCTGCCCGCCGGCCGCGTGAACCCCGCGCACCGGCACTTCGACGTCCGCGGCGCGGCCACCATCACGGGCGGACTGATGCTGCTCGTCTACGCGACCACCCGCGCGGCGAGCCACGGCTGGGGCTCCCCCGGCACGCTCGGGCTCTTCGGCGTCGCGGCCGCGCTCGTCGGGGCCTTCGTCCTGATCGAGCTGCGCTCGCCCCACCCGCTGCTGCCGCTGCGGATCTTCCGCTCGCGCACGCTGACCGGCGCAAACGCGGCGATGGCGATCGTCGGCGCGGTCGCGTTCTCCGAGTTCTTCCTGCTGACGCTCTACCTGCAGGACGTCCTGCACTACTCCGCGGTCGAGAGCGGCCTCGCCTTCACGGGCTTTGCCTTGAGCGTCGTCGTGACCTCGAACATCGCGCAGCTCGTCGTCTCGCGCTTCGGCGTCCGGCCGACGCTGACCGCCGGCCTGCTCGCCAGCGCGCTCTCGGTCGCCTGGCTGACGCGCCTGCCGGTGGACGGCAGCTACTTCTGGGATCTCTTCCCGGCCTTCGTGCTCGGCGGCGCGGGGATGGGCCTCTCGTTCGTCCCGGTGACGATCGCGAGCCTGACCGGGGTCGCGCCGGCCGACGCCGGGGTCGCCTCGGGCCTGATCAACACGAGCCGCCAGATCGGCGGCGCCGTCGGCATCGCCGCGGTCAGCGCGATCGCGGCCACTTCGTCGAGCAACTACGCCGACACGCACGCGCTCGCGCCGACCAGCGTCGCGCTCGACCACGGCTTCCAGACCGGTCTCTACGCGCTCACCGGGCTCTTGCTGCTCGGCGCTGCGATTGCAGTCACGCTCGTTCGCTCGGCAGCGCCGCCGGCCCGCGCGGTCGAGACGGCGCCGCAGCTGCTAGACGAAGCGGCCTAGCATTCGCGGATGCCGCCGCTCGACGGCATCCGCGTGCTCGACCTATCGCGCGTCCTCGCGGGGCCGTACTGCACGATGCTGCTCGCCGACCTCGGCGCCGACGTGATCAAGGTCGAGCGCCCGGGCGAGGGCGACGAGACGCGCTCCTGGGGACCGCCCTTCGCCGGGGACGAGTCGGCGTACTTCCTCGCCGTCAACCGCGGGAAACGCTCGGTCGCGCTCGACCTGGCGCGGCCGGAGGCGCAGGAGGCGCTGCGGCGGCTCGCGGGCCAGGCGGACGTCGTGATCGAGAACTTCCGCGCGGGCACGGCCGAGCGACTCGGCGCGGGCTACGAGCAGCTCGCGCGCGAGAACCCGAAACTCGTCTACTGCTCGATCAGCGGCTTCGGCGACGACCGACCGGGCTACGACTTCGTCCTCCAGGCCGAGAGCGGTCTGATGGCCATCACGGGCGCGGCGGACGGCGCTCCGTCAAAGGTCGGCGTTGCGGTCGTGGACGTGCTGGCCGGCTACGCGGCCGCGACTGCGATCCTCGGCGCGCTGGTCGGAGGTGGCGGCAGGCAGGTCGAGATCTCGCTCTACGACGTGGCGCTCTCGGCGCTCGTCAACGTCGCGCAGGGCGCGCTAGTCACCGGCAAAGAGCCCGCGCGCCACGGCAACGCGCACCCGAACATCGTCCCGTACCAGACGTTCCGCGCCGCCGACGGGCTCATCGCGGTCGCCGCTGCCAACGACGGGCTCTTCGGGCGCCTGTGCGAGGCGCTCGAGCGGCCCGAACTCGCCGCGGACGAGCGCTTCGCCACGAACCCGGCGCGCGTCCGGCACCGCGGCGGGTTGACGGCCGAGCTGGACACGATCTTCGCCGAGCGCCCCGCAGCCGAATGGGTCGAGCGGCTCCGCGCCGCCCGGGTCCCTGTCGGCCGCGTGCGAGGCGTGCTCGAGGCGCTCGCGGGCCAGACGTTCACCGTCGACCACCCGACGCTCGGCGCGCTTCCCCTCGTCCGGTCGCCGCTCGGCGCCTCGATGAGGCCGCCGCCGCTGGTCGGCGAGCACACGCTCGAGATCCTCGACGAGCTCGACGGCTAGACGAGCCGCCGCCAGCGCGAGAAAACGTCCTCCAGGTCTGGCCGGCTGCGGTGCGGCACCAGCACGAACAGTCGGTCGCCCGCTCGAACGACGGTCGAGCCGCGCGGCGGGATCGCTTGGCCGTCACGGTTGACGACCGCGATCAGGGCGTCCCGCGGCAGCCCGAGCTCGCGCACGGCCGACCCGTTGATCGCGTGGTCCGGCGCGACCACGAAGTCGACCAGCGCGAGCTCGCTCTTCGGCCCGACCTCGAGCGGTGCCTCGGGCACCGGTGGCGCGAGCGAGACGAGCCCGAGGCGCTTCGCGAGTGCCTCCAGCGTCGTCCCTTGCGCGATCGCCGAGACCAGCACTACGAAGAAGACGGCGTTGAAGATCGTCTCCTTGTGCGGCACGTCGGCGGAGAGGGCGAACGTGGCGAGGACGATGGGGACGGCGCCGCGCAGGCCGGCCCATCCGAGCAGCAGCCGCTCTCGTTGGCTGTAGCGCGAGAGGGCCGTCGAAGTCCAGACGGCCGCGGGCCGCGCCACGAACGCGAGCAGGAAGGCGATCGCGAGCCCGCTCAGTGCGACGTGCGGGAGGTCGTGCGGGAAGACGAGCAGCCCGAGCACGATGAAGAGCACGACCTGCGCGACGAAGGCGATCCCCTCGTGGAACGCGACGAGCTGGCGGCGGTAGCGCGAGGGCGTGCTGCCGACTGCGAGCCCGACCAGGTAGACCGCGAGAAAGCCGCTGCCGCCGATCGTGTCGGCCGCGCCGAACGCCAGTGCGGCGGCCGCGATCGAAGCGACGGGCACGAAGGCGCCGATTGCCTGCGGCAACCGGGCGAACACGTACGTCGCGGCGGCCCCGAGGACGAGGCCGACGACCAGGCCGAGCCCGAGCTGGCGCACGACGACGAGCAGCAGGTTCCCGAAGCCGTTGGTCTCCGGGTGCTCGATCCAGGCGATCAGCCCGAGCGTGAGCGCGATCGCCATGGGGTCGTTTCCGCCGGACTCCGCCTCGAGCGTTCGCGCCAGTCGCCGGCGGATATGCGTGAAGCGGAGCGTCGAGAACACGGCCGCCGCGTCGGTCGAGGCCACCACCGCCCCGAGCAGGACGGCCTCGAGCCAGCTCAGACGGAATAGCTCGTGAGCGGCTGCGCCGGTGATCAGCGCCGTCACGACCACACCGACGGTGCTGAGCAGGGCGGCGGGGACGGCCACCTCGCGCAGGCGCCGCCAGGAGGTCTGGAGCCCGCCCTCGTACAGGATCAGGGCGAGCCCGATCGTGCCGACGCGCCGGGCGAGCTCCGCGTCGTCGAACTCGATCCCGCCGGGCCCATCGGAGCCGAGCAGCATTCCGAGGCCGAGGAACGCGACCAGCACCGGCAATCCAGTCCGGGCCGCGATCAGCGCTACGACGATGCTCGCGGCCAGGACAAGGCCGACGAGCAGGACGGCGGTGCCGACGTGCACGGCCTCCATTGTTCCGGGCCGGCGCCGCGCGCACCGGCATCTGCTATCCAGCAGGAGTGACCGCTCCCGTCGAGCGCCAGCACTACAACGTCACGTTCACGCTGCTGGCAGTGGCGGCGGTCGCCTACGCCCTGCTGCAGTCGCTCGTCGCGCCGGCGCTGCTGACGATCCAGCACGACCTGGATACCACGACCGCCGGCGCGGCCTGGATCCTGACCGCGTACCTGCTGAGCGCTTCCGTGGTGACGCCGATCGCCGGGCGGCTCGGCGACATGTACGGCAAGAAGCGGACGATGGTCGTCGTCCTGGTGGTGCTCGCGTTCGGGACGCTGCTGGCCGCGCTCGCGACCTCGATCGGCGTGATGATCGTCGCGCGCGTGATCCAGGGCGCCGGCGGCGCGGTCTTCCCGCTCTCCTTTGCGATCATCCGCGACGAGTTCCCGCCGCGGCGCGTCCCGCACGGAATCGCACTGATCTCGGCGATCCTGGGCATCGGCGGCGGCCTCGGGATCGTGCTCGCCGGGCCGATCATCGAGCACTTCTCCTACCACTGGCTCTTCTGGTTCCCGCTGATCGCGGTGATCGTCGCGACCGTCGGAATCGTCTTCTTCGTCCCGGAGTCGCCGGTGAAGACGCGCGGGCGGATCGACTCGCTCGGCGCGGTGCTGCTCGGCGCGTGGCTCGTCGCGCTGCTCGTCCCGGTCAGCCAGGGCGCGACGTGGGGCTGGACCTCGCCGAAGACGCTCGTCCTCTTCGCGATCGCGGCCGTGCTGATCCCGGTCTGGGTCCGGGTCGAGTCGCGCACGCGGTCAGCGCTCGTGGACATGCAGATGATGCGGCTGCGGCCCGTGTGGACGACCAATCTCGCCGCGCTCGTGCTCGGCTTCGGGATGTTCGCCTCGTTCGTGCTCGTGCCCCAGTTCGTCGAGCTGCCGACGTCGACCGGTTTCGGCTTCGGCGCATCGGTGACCGAGGCTGGGCTCTTCCTCGTGCCCGCCACGCTCGGGATGCTCGTCGCCGGGCCGATCTCGGGACGGCTCTCGAGCACCGTCGGCTCGCGCGTGCCGCTGATCCTCGGCGCGGCGTTCTCGTGCGCTGCGTTCGTGCTGCTGACGTTCGCGCACGACGAGCACTGGCAGATCTACACGGCGATGGCCGTGATGGGGATCGGGATCGGCTTCGCCTTTTCGTCGATGGCGAACCTGATCGTCGAGTCCGTCCCCGCGTCCCAGACGGGCGTGGCGACCGGGATGAACACGATCGTCCGCACGATCGGCGGCGCGATCGGCAGCCAGGTCTCGGCCGGGATCGTGGCCGCGACGCTCGCGGTCAACGGTGCGCCCACAGAGCGCGGCTTCACGATCGCGTTCGCGGCAGCCGCGATCGCGCTGGCGATCGGGGTTGCGGTCGCACTGCTCGTCCCGCGCCCGGTGCGCGAGGCCTCGAGCGAGGCCCTCGCCGAAGCCGCCTGATCACCTTTTCCGGATGATGCGCTCGCGCTTCCGCCGCGGAGAAATGGAGCATCGCCGAGGGCCTGTCAGCCACCGAGGTCGGCAAGGAGATCGCCGAGCATCACGAGCACCCGCATGAGCAGCGGGACCGCTGGGTCGCGATCGCCGAGGCAGTGCTGCTCTCAGTCGTCGCGCTGCTGGCCGCCTGGTCGGGCTACTCGGCGGCCAAGTGGGGAACAGAGTCGTCGCTCTCGCTGGCGAAGGCCTCCTCGACGCGCAGCAAGGCGAGCGTCGCCGAGATCAGAGCGACGCAGATCCGCACGCTCGACTCCGTGTCGTTCAACGCCGCCGCGACCGCGTACACCTCGGGCGACCCGAGGCTCTTCCGCCTATCGGTGAAGCGCCTCCGACCGGGCTACCGGCCGGCATTCGAGGCCTGGCTCGCGACCCACCCGCTGAAGAACCCGAACGCACCGGCCGATCCTTCCGACTTGCCGCAATACCGGATCCCCCAGGAGGCACAGGGGAGGGTGCTGACCGCGCTGGCCGATCACTACTTCGACGAAGGCCAGTCGGCCGCCGGCACGGCGGACAAGTACGTGCGGCTGACGGTCGTCCTGGCCGCCGTGCTCTTCCTCGTCGGGATCGGGAGCCGCTTTCCGGTCCGAGCAGCCCGCTACGGCCTGGCCGGTGTCGCGTTCGCCCTACTCGTCCTCTCGGTGGTGCAGCTCCTGAGCCTGCCCGGGCCGCCGTCCTAACCGCGTCTCTCAGGATGCCGGCGCGCTCTGAGACGCGCTGCCCGCTTCGCGAGGTGGCGCTGCTCCGGCAGGTTCGTCGTTCGGGCGGCGGCGGCGCGGTAGTGCTCGAGCGCGTTCTCTCTGTCGCGGCCAGCTCCAGCAGGTGCGCGCGCACGGCGTCGAGCACGACCATCAGCTGCGCCACGACAACCAGCGCGAGGATCGTCCAGCGCGCGAGCGCATCCTCCGGCGACTGTATCCCTCTCGTGGCTGGCATCCTTCGGGCGATGGCCGTAGGACGGACGCTCACGCTCGGCGACACGGAGATCACGCGGATCGGGCTCGGGACGAACCGTCTCCGCCAGATGCCGGAGAACGTCGAGTTGATCAGGCAGGCGGTCGCCGCCGGGATCGGCATGGTCGACACGGCCCACACCTACACCGACGGCCAGAGCGAGGCGACGATCGGCGAGGCGCTCTCGCCGCGTCCGGACGGCATGGTCGTCGCCACGAAGGGCGGCTACCACCCCGGCACCGGCAGCCCGGAGGCGCTGAGCGCGCAGATCGAGGAGAGCCTGCGGCGCCTGCGCACCGAGGCGATCGACCTCTACTACCTGCACCGCGTCGACCCCGGGACCCCGCTCGAGGAGAGCCTCGGCGCGATCGCCGCGTACCGCGAGCGTGGCCAGATCCGGCATGTCGGGCTCTCGGAGGTCGGGATCGAGCAGCTCGAGCGCGGGCGCCAGGTCGTCCCGATCGCGGCCGTCCAGAATCGCTACAACCTCGCGGAGCGGACGCACGAGGAGGTCATCGACCACTGCGCCGAGCAGGGGATCGCGTTCGTGCCGTTCTTCCCGCTCCACGCGGTCGACGCCCGCCCGGTCGCCGAGATCGCCGCCCGCCACGGCGCGACGCCCGAGCAGGTCGTGCTCGCGTGGCTCCTGGCGCGCTCGCCGGCGATGCTCCCGATCCCGGGCACCCTCTCGCTCGACCACTTGCAGCAGAACCTCGCCGCGCTCGAGCTCGAGTTGAGCGGCGACGAGCTCGACAGCTTGATGTGACTGACGAGCAGGTCCGCGAGCTCGCGCGCGACCGCTTCGGGTTCGACCGGCTTCGCCCGGGGCAGCTACTTGCCTCTTCGGCCGCGGCCGAGGGGCGCGACGTTCTCGCGGTCCTGCCGACCGGTGGCGGGAAGTCGGCCATCTACGAGCTCGCCGGGCTGCTCCTGCCCGGGCCCACGATCGTCGTCTCGCCGCTGATCGCGCTGCAGGACGACCAGCTGGCACATCTCCGGGCGGCGGGCCTGGAAGCGATCGTGCTCAACTCCCACCAGTCCGCGCACGAGCACGCGGCCTCGCTGACCGCGGCCTCCGAGGGCAAGACGTTCATCTTCCTCTCGCCGGAGCAGCTCGCCAACGGAGAGACGCTCGACACGCTCCGCCGCGCCGAGCCGGGGCTGTTCGCCGTCGACGAGGCGCACCTGATCAGCCAGTGGGGGCACGACTTCAGGCCCGACTACATGCGGCTGAGCGCGCAGGCGGATTACCTCCAGGTGCCGGTGCGGATGGCGCTCACGGCCACCGCCGCGCAGCCGGTACGCGACGAGATCGTTCGGCGCCTCCTGCGTCACCCCCTGATCGTGGTCGGCGACTTCGACCGGCCGCACATCGCGCTCTCGGCGCGGCGGCTGCAGACGGTCGAGGACAAGCACCGCGAGCTCGCCGTCGCGGCGTCGGAGTTCGAAGGCCCCGGGATCGTCTACGCCGCCACGCATGCCGCCGCCGAGGCGGCCCAGGATGCGCTCACGGGTCAACAGGTGACGCTCTACCACGCCGGGCTCACGCCGAAGGAGCGCCGGGCCGCGATGACGGCATTCCTCGACGGCTCCGTCCGCATCGTGGCCGCGACGGTGGCGTTCGGAATGGGCATCGACAAGCCCGACGTTCGCTGGGTGCTGCACGCCGACCCGCCGCCCTCGCTCGACGCGTACTACCAGGAGCTCGGCCGCGCCGGCCGCGACGGGAAGCCCGCGGATGCCCGCCTCCTCTTCCGCCCGCAGGATTTCGGCGCCGCGGTGCATCTGACGTCCCGCGGGGTCTCGAGCGCGGCCGTCGGTCGTGCCGCCACCGTGCTGGCCGCCGGCGGCGAGGTGCCGCCGACGCGCGGAACGACCGCCGCCCTCGTGCGCCTGGTCGATCTCGGGGCGGCCGCCTGGGAGGCGTCCGGCGGTGTGGCTTGGACCGGCGCGCTCAGCGTCTCGGCCGCGGTCAAGGCCTCAGAGGAAGAGACGAGCCGCGAAGACGAGGTCGAGCGCTCCCGCCTCGACATGATGCGCCGCTATGCCGAGCACACCGGCTGCCGCCGCTCGTTCCTGCTCTCGTACTTCGGACAGTCCTACCCGGGCCCGTGCGGGAACTGCGACAACGATCTCGTGACGAAGGCCCGGGAGCCGGCACTCGAGCCGTTCGCCATCGGCGAGCGCGTCACGAGCGAGCGCTGGGGCGAAGGCACGGTGCAGCGCTACGACGGCGACCAGCTGACCGTGCTCTTCGACGAGCACGGCTACCGCGACCTGCTCGTCCCGCTCGTGGTCGAGCGCCGGCTGCTACGTCGTGTGTTATAGTGAACTTAATGGTTCAGTATTCAACGACAGTCGACCGCGCGTTCGCAGC
>Ga0308175_100002318_pt1 | contig 13006 bp, 11 predicted proteins | sample PhyCR1_3_FD_203893 | JGI IMG/M metagenome (GOLD analysis project Ga0308175, IMG submission 203893) | Soil microbial communities from UC Gill Tract Community Farm, Albany, California, United States - DLSLS.C.R1 | ecosystem: Environmental > Terrestrial > Soil > Agricultural land | place: USA...
AAATGAAAGAACCCCGTCCGACCGGCGTTGCCGCTGGTGGGACGGGGTTTTCTTCTCGGTGGAGCTGAGGGGATTCGAACCCCTGACCTTCTCATTGCGAAGGCTTGGCGGACCTGTACGGGCTCGTCTGCCCTCGTGCGAACGATGTACGAAATGCCGAGCGCTCGTGGTCGGGGGTGCGCAGGGGGTGCGCGCTTCAGCCAAGGCCAGAGGAGAGCCACCGACCCGATAGCCAGCCCTCTTGCTCGTCGGTGTTCGGGGTCCAGGGTGGCCGGAGGCCATCGCGGAGCGACGCGTAGCGCCCTTGACGCCGGACGGCGGCGTGCAAACCCTCGAGGATCGGGTCGGCGGCTCGGAGGTCAGTGGTGTGGCGCGCCGTGACCTGGCGGCGATGGCGGTGCTGAAACTGCGGGTGTCCCGGTCTTTCCGAAGGCCGAGGCACCCGTTTCTTCGTGTCCGGAGCGCGTAGCGGGCGGGGTGCGCGAGGACGGGCGCGAAGCGCCCGCCCGCAGCGCGGGGTCCCGCGGAGCGAAGCGCGGAAGGACACGTCGCGCCGGAGGCGCGCTTGAGCCAGTAAAGAAACTCGTAACCGATCGACACACGGCAGTGGTGATTCTGCCCGAACGGCCTACCTCGCGACGGGACCGCACAATCGCGGTCGAGCGTCAGCCATGATGAGCGCGTGGATCGGAAGGCGTACCAGGTGTATCGCTCATTAGTCATGGAAATGCTCGCCGAGGAAGACCCAATGGGCCTCGTCGAGATCGGATTCCCTCGCGACGAGTACGCCCCGGAACTGCCGTACCTGATGAGACTGTCGAAGCCGGCCTCCAACGACGTGCGCGAAGTGTTTCTTCGAATGTTCGACGTCGACCTGCCAGAAGACTTCGCGCGGCGTATCGCGCTGCGGCTATCAGAGATACGCATTCGCCATGGGTTGGCCTGACCGGGACAGGGAACGGTCGCCCGATCAGCGGCATGGTCAGGTCAGGACGTCCCGTCTCGCGCCAACTGGATGCCGATAGCGACCCCTCCGATCACGATCTCTAGGAGCCCTACGGCACCTAGCAGAAATCCGATCGACAGGAATGTTCCGCGATCGCTGCCGTCAGCCTGAGCGATGACGAGGCCCCCGATGAAGGCGGCAACCAGCCCTCGCAGAGCATGTGACCACCCCGGGGTTAAGGAGGAGGCATCGCTGATTGCTTTCTGCATCCCCGCAGTCTAAGAGCGGCTCTACCGCGCTACCTGAACATTGCCGAACTCCGCTCGAGAACCTGAACCAACCACGAAGGACGCCGGGTTGGCAGCGTAGAAGAGCCATCGTTGACGCCCGATGGGCGAAGCGTGCACCTCGACGGTTTGCCTTACCTATCAGCGGCATGAGCGAGCGTTTGCGTGAACGGTCGATGCGGCCTTGGTGTCGCACTCCCGTCGATCCGGGCCTCTGAACCAGACTTTGGTGAAGAATCGGCCCATGATCCAGAACCGCCGTACAGTGGCGTCCAACCGCCGCCGCCCGCGCTTTACGATGATCAGCTACCTGGCTGGCGTCGCCGCTTTCGTCGCCATCTACCTCGCATTCCAGGCTGGAACCAATAGCTATGCCCGCGATGCGTGGTTGTGGGGCCTCTGCGGAATCGTGCTCGCGGCGACAGCGTTGGTCCTCCTCTGGAAGAGCGGGGTGGGCCGGTCGCGGGCACGGTGACTCCAAGGAGAGTCCGGGTCGAGATGGACGCAGGGCGCACGATCATCGGCTGCGCGCTTTCACTGTCCGCGGCAGATGAGTGAAGCGAGCACGCGTCATAGCTCGGGCAGGATGCGCCTCGCATGGCCGATAGTGGGTACGTGGGAAGCGAACAACTCGCGTGGTCAGGCCGCGACTGGCGGATGCCGGTATGGCTCTGGGTCGGCCTGGCGACAATGTTCTTCAGCGTGCTGCACATCATCATCGACTTCGGCGTCGGCCTGTTTGACCTGCACGGGACGCTGAGTCTGCCCGAGGCGGCAACGCTTGTCGGCGTTGCGCTCATCCAGCTCTGGTGGGCGATTTCTTTCATGGCGGGCGCTCGGGGCAACGGCAGCGGCGTCGCCAGCGCCGGGATCCTTGGGGCCGGCTGGGCGGCGCTGACTAACGGCTTCCCGATCGTTTACTGCCCGCCCGTGTGCCCAGAGGCCCGGCCGCTGACCGACCTCGGCCACGTTGGCAGCATCGTATTCGGCATCCTGCTCGCGTTGGTCGCCATCTGGTCGCTGTGGCGTGCCCGGGCGCGCCCGGGTTGGTTCATGCCGGCCATTGCGGCGGCCTTGGTGGTCGGGACTGTCGTGTCGCTGGCGAATACCCCGATCACGTAGGCGCGCCGACAGCGGCACTGACCCGGTGTGTCCGGCACGTGCCTTCGATCGCGAAGCGCAGGCTGGCTGGCTCACAGACAAGTGAGCCGGACGCGTGCGTTGTGGTGTCCCCAATCCGGCAGTTCCGCCAGTTCCCTGTCGGCGGCAGATCCGGATGTTCCGAGCCGCCTGTGATCCGTGGGTTGCGTGGGGGGAGCTCAGGCGTCGTCGTGGGCGAGGCTGGTGGAGAGCTCCCGGTGAGCGTCGGCCTGGGCGAGGAGCGTGTGGGCCTTGGTCTCAAAGAGCTCGACGGCGTCGGCACCGGCGGCGAACCGCGTGGGCGGCTCCTCGAGCGCGGCGAGGTGGACGAGCGCGGCGGCGAGCCTCGCCGGGTCGCCGCCCTGCTTGCCGTCCATGCCCTGCCAGGCATGGATGGTCGCGGCGGTGCGGTCGGCGTAGTCGGCGATGGACGGCTCGGCGTACCGGGTGGACTGCGGGGTGAGGAGTTCGGTGCGAAAGAAGCCGGGCTCGACCAGCATGGTCTTGATCCCGAACGGGGCGATCTCGGAGGCGAGACCCTCCATGAATCCCTCGACGCCGAACTTCGAGGCGGCGTAGGCGGTCAGGAAGTCGCCGGTCGAGGCGATGCCTGCGGTGGAGGAGATGGTCATGACCAGCCCCGAGCGCTGCGCGCGGAGCTGGGGAAGGGCGGCCCGGGTGACGTTGACCGGTCCGAACAGGGTGGTCTCGATCTGGGCGCGGAAGTCGTCGGGGGTCATCTCCTCGAAGAAGCCGGCGTTGAAGGACCCGGCGTTGTTGACCAGGACGTCGAGGCGCCCGAACCGCTCGACGGCGGCGGCGACGGCGGCCCGTGCGGCCGCGGGGTCGGTGACGTCGAGGGCGACGGCCATCAGGTTGTCGTGTTCACCGAGCGCCTTCGTGACGTTCTCGGCGTCGCGGGCGGTGGCGACCACCGCGTGCCCGGCGGCCAGGGCCGCCCTCGCGATGTCGACGCCCAGGCCGCGGCCGGCGCCGGTCACGAGCCACACCTTCTGGATGGAGTTCTCTGTCATCTGTGCTGCACTTCCTTCGCCCTCAATCCTGTCTGTGGTCAGCCCTTTGGGCTGGCATCAACCAGAGAACCAGCGCGGGAACGCTGCCGGGAGTCCCTGCCGTGGGGGCCACTGACAGGGACCCCCACTCCCGTTCGGGCGCTCGTACAGTGGATGACGTGACCGTCCCGGAGCCGAGCGCCCGTGCTGCCGTGCGTGCCGAGATCCGGGAGTTCCTCAGCACCCGTCGGGCCCGGATCACCCCCGAGCAGGCTGGTCTCCCGACCTATGGCGGGGACCGCCGCCGGGTGCCCGGGCTGCGCCGGGAGGAGACGGCGCTTTTGGTCGGGGTGTCCCCGCAGTACTACATCCGTCTCGAGCGCGGGGACGCCACCGGAGTCTCCGAGAGCGTCATCGACGGCATCGCCCACGCTCTCCGGCTCGACGACGCCGAGCGGGCCCACCTGCTCGATCTGCTCCGCACCGCGGGCACGCCCTCACGAGCCAGGAGGCGGCGACAGCCGGCGGCCGACCGGGTCCGACCGACCATCCAGCGCCTGGTCGACGCAATGTCGACCGTGCCGGCGGTCGTCCTCAACGGACGCCTTGACGTGTTCGCCCACAATGCGCTCGGGCGGGCCCTTTTCGCGCCGTTCTACGACACCGACGAGCCGGTGAACAACGCCCGCCTCGTCTTCCTCGACCCCCGCGCCACGTCGCTCTTCCGCGACTGGGAGACCGTCGCCAACGACACCGTCGCCCTGCTCCGCGCCGAGGCCGGCCGCGACCCCTACGATCGACAGCTCTCCGACCTGGTCGGCGAGCTGTCCACCCGCAGCGAGGACTTCCGGGTCCGCTGGGCCGCCCACGACGTCCGCATCCACAACACCGGCATCAAGAAGCTGCACCACCCGATCGTCGGCGACCTCGACCTACCCTTCGAGTCGCTGCCGCTCGAGGAGGGCACGACCACCAGTCTGGTGACCTACCTCCCCGAGCCCGGTACGCCGTCTCAGGATGCGTTGGCTCTGCTCGCGAGTTGGGCCGCCAGTGACGCGGGACCGGCCCTCGACCGACCGACCGATCGCCCCCGCCCCTGACACGCTCATCCGGCAGCTGGGACCCCGCATGTCGCGGCAGGCCACAGCCGGTCCACGGCCGAGTCACGTCCTGGCCCGCGACGACCGCACCTCGGCAAGACCGCGCGATCGGCGGCAGATCCGTGCACGGACGGGCCTACCCAGGACCTCGCATCGGAGCAATCCGAGGAATGCCCGCCGTGAACCGCCGGCCGTTTGCTACTCAGACGCGCGAGGTTGATACATCAACCTGGCCTCGGTACGCTGGTTGACATGTCAACAACTCGTGATCTTGGAGTGCCGCTGTGACGAACTACGGACACTTCCTCCGGTTCGGTGTAGAGGTTGTCGGTGGTGCCGACGCGCCCGGTGACGCCGTCGCGCTGGCAGTCCTTGCCGAGGAGCTCGGCTACGACTTGGTCGTCTTCCCCGATCGGGTCGAGGAGGGTGGCGCCGATGCGTTGAGCCTGGCGGCGTGGACGGCAGCACGGACGACGACCGTGCAGGTGGCCGCCTCATGGCTGGACGCCACGGCGCGACCCGCTTCGGTCGTGGCCCGGGGAGCTGGGAGTCTCCAGCTGCTGTCGGATGGTCGGGGGATGCTCCTGCTCGGATCAGGTTCGGCGGCTGCGGACCTCGGCGCGGTCGAGGAGGCCGCCACGGTGATCCGCTCACTGCACGACACCACCCGCGCCCGGGTCAGCTCGGCCGGGACGCGCCACCGCCTTGCCGATGCGGAGTCCGGTCCGGCCCTGGAACGCGACGTCCCACTCTGGCTGCAGGGCTCGGACACCGCCGTCGCTGCGCTGGCCGGTCGGGTCGCCGATGGCTGGGTCGCGGACCTCGACAAGATCGGCGGCGAGAGACTCGCGGCGCTGAACTCGGTCCTGGACCGCGCCGCGGTCGACGCCGGCCGCGAGGTGCGGGAGGTACAACGATCGGTGACGCTCGCCGGCAGCGATGCGAGCGACGTCAGCGCCCTGGTCGGGTTGGTGGTCGAGCACGGCGTGAGCTCCGTGGTGCTCCGCGTCGGGACCGAGGACTCGTCCCAGCTGCGCACGTTCATCGAGGATGTCGCTCCCGCGGTCCGCGACGGCGCCGAGCACGCGCTGCCCCCGGGGACGCTCTCCTCGCGCCCGGTGCGTCGGGCCGACGTCCGAGCGCGGCGCCGACCCGACATCGCCTACGACGCGGTCCCTGGGGAGCTGGCGGGGACCGCAGTCGAGCCCGGCGATGCAGCGTTCGGCAAGCTGCGCTCGACGTACCTGCGCGGTGGCAACCCCGGCCTGGTGCTGCGGCCGCGCACCGCGGCGGAGGTGGCCAGTGCCGTGGGCTTCGCCCGCGAGCACATGCATCTGCCACTGGGGATCCGCAGCGGCGGGCACGGCATCTCCGGCCGCTCGACCAACGACGGCGGCCTGGTCATCGACGTCGGCGCACTCGACGCCATCACCGTGCTGGACGAGGCGGCCCGGCTGGTCCGCATCGAGGCGGGCGCCCGGTGGCGCGACGTCGCCCGGGTGCTGCAGCCCCACGGCTGGGCGCTCAGCTCCGGGGACTACGGCGGGGTGGGCGTCGGCGGGCTCGCCACCGCCGGCGGGATCGGGTTCCTCTCCCGCAAGCACGGCCTGACCATCGACCACCTCCGCGCGGTCGAGATGGTGCTCGCCGACGGCACCCTCGTGCGGGCCAGCGCCACCGAGAACACCGACCTGTTCTGGGCGGTCCGGGGCGCGGGCGCGAACTTCGGTGTCGCGGTCGCCTTCGAGTTCGTCGCCGCCGAGGTCGACGAGATCGGGTGGGCCCAGCTCGCATTCCAAGCGCCCGACCCGGCGGCGTACCTCGAGGCGTTCGGTCGAGTCGTCGCCGACACCCCCCGTGACACCACCCCGTTCCTGATCCTCGGCCAGGGCGTTGCCCAGCTGATGGCGATGGTCGATTCGGCGGACCCCGACGTGATCGTCCAGCAGCTGCAGCCGTTCACCGAGATCGCGCCGCTCGTGCAGCAGCAGGTCGCGATCGCGCCGTACGCGGCGGTGATGAACATGTTCCCCGAAGCTCCTCACGACGGGCGCGGCGAACCGGTCTCACGCTCCGCGTTCACCCGCGAGATCACCCCGGGCTTCGCCTCCGCCTCGGCCGACCTGATCCGCAGCGGCGCGTCCCACTGGTACCAGATCCGCACCGTCGGCGGCGCCGTGTCCGACGTCGCCCCGGACGCCACCGCCTACGCGCACCGCGACGCCAACTTCGCCCTCACCGTGATGGGTAGCAACGCCCAGCGGCTGGACCGGTGGTTCGAGCCGGTACGCCGACAGTCCTCGGGCCTGTACCTCAGCTTCGAGAGCGACCGCCATCCGGACCGGATCAGCGACGCCTTCCCTCCGGCCATCCTGGACCGGTTGCGTCGGCTCAAGGCGAGGCTCGACCCTCACAACCTGTTCCAGGACAACTTCAACATCACCCCCGCCCACGATGACACCAGGAACGCCTCATGAGCACCGACACGAACACCGACCACGGCCACGAGCTCCTTTTCGGCACCTTCGTGACCCCCACGAACCACCCCGTCCACCACGCCGTCGAGCAGGCCGTCGTCGCTGACCGCGCCGGCCTGGACCTGGTCACATTCCAGGACCACCCCTACGTGGCAAAGTTCCACGACACCTCGACGCTGCTGGCCTACGCGGCGGCGCGCACCGAACAGATCCACCTGTCAGCGAACGTCACCAACCTCCCGCTCCGGCCGCCAGCCGTGCTTGCTCGAGCCATCGCCACCCTGGACGTGCTCAGCGGCGGGAGGGTTGAGCTGGGCATCGGTGCGGGCGCCTTCTGGGATGGCGTAGCCGGCATGGGTGGCCCCCGACGGACCCCCGGGGAGTCCATCGAGGCGCTGGAGGAGGCGATCGCAATCATCCGGGGCATCTGGAACACCAGCGACCGCAGCGTCCTGACCGTCCACGGCCAGCACTACAACGTCCACGGCGCCAAACGCGGCCCAGCTCCCGCGCACCCCGTCGGCATCTGGGTCGGCGCCTACAAGCCCCGCATCCTGCGCCTGGTCGGTCGCGCCGCGGACGGCTGGCTTCCGTCGATCCAGTACCTGCAGCAGGGCCTGCCCGAGCTCACCCAGATGAACCGGCACATCGACGACGCCGCCCTCGCCGCAGGTCGAGCACCCCGCGACATCCGCCGCTTCCTCAACATCACCGGACAGTTCGCCTCCCAAGGACGCGGCTTCCTCCAGGGCCCGCCGAGCCAGTGGGCCGAGGAGCTCGCCGAGGTCGCCCTCACCTACGGAACGAGCGGCTTCATCCTCGCCTCCGACGAGGCCAGCCTGACCCAGACCTTCGCCGCGGAGGTCGCTCCCGCGGTCAAGGAGCTGGTGACCACCGCCCGCACCGGAATCCGTCATGGGTGACTGGCTGGACGAGGACGAACACCGGACCTGGCGCAACGTCCTCCGCATGCACACCCGCCTGATCACGGCCCTCGCCCAGGCCCTCAAGACGGACTCGGACATGTCCATCTCGGACTACGAGGTCCTCGCCATCCTCTCCGAGGCGCCGGATGGCATCCTCCGCGCGCGCGAACTCCGCGGCGAACTGCAATGGGAGAAGAGCCGCCTGGCCCACCACATCCGTCGCATGGAGCAGCGAGGCTACGTGCGCCGCGATGTCTGCAGCGATGACGCACGGGCCCCGCTGGTCTGCGTCACCGACACAGGTCTCGCGGCCATCCGCACCGCAGCACCTGCACACGTTGCACGTGTCCGCGAGCTCTTTTTCGCCGCCCTGACCCCCGCCCAGGCACACGCCATGCGAGAAGCCACGGACGCGGTCTTGACGAACCTCGCAAGACACGAAGTGGACGAGACAACGGCGGAGAACTCATAAGGCATGCAACTGCGTGCTGCCTCCCGGGATCACCGCCACGAGGAAACTGCTGGCCGCCTCGGGTGCGCACGCTCATCGGCATGACCGCGCCTTCACTCGCGGCGGCAGATCCGGGCGAGCGTAGCCGCCCTCAACGCGGCATAGAAACACGTTCTGAGCGCTGAGCGTGGACGGAGGAACGTCCCCCTGCTGCGCTTGTCGGGCTTGGTGTCCCATCGCAGACAGGAGGACGTTCATGATCAACGGTAATGGCGTGAGCAGGGGCGACCGGAACGGAACTCGCGGCTGGCGAGGCTCCGTCAACTGGTGCCGGTGAGCAACGCGATCGTCGGGATCGACCTGGCCGATCGCAAGCAGATGGTGGTCGTCACCGACCACGACTCCAGGGTCCTGGCACGCAAGACGTTCCGGTGCAGGGCCTGGGAGCTCGGGGTCGCGTTGGACTGGGCCGCGCAACGCGCCTCGGCGTTGGGCTGGGCCGGGGTCACAGTCGCGTGCGAGCCGACCGGACATCGGTGGCGGGTCCTCGGCCAGCTTGCGGCCGACCGGTCCATGCCGTTCGTCTGCGTCCAGCCGATTCAGACCTCCTGGGCCCGCCGCAGCGAGGACCTGACATTCGACAAGACCGACGACAAGGACGCGGTCCTGATCGCCAGGCTGACCGCGCAGCTGCGCTGCTACGTCCCCGAACCGGTCGATGAGACCTGGGGCCGACTCCGGCACCTTGGGGCCCGCCGGGAACGGCTGATCGTCGACGCCGGCGCGCAGATCCGGCAGATCCGCGACCTCCTCGAATGCGTGTGGCCGGCGGCGCTGGAGACCGCCAACTGGCCGTTCCGGTCCAAGACCTGGCCCGCGGCGCTGTGGGTGATCCTGGACCGCGACGGCGGCGACTTCACCCGCACCCGCCGCCTCGGCCTGGCGAGGTTCGAGACCGCGGTGCGCCGCGAGATCTTCAAGCGGGGTGGGCAGAAGCCGTGCCTGCGGATCGTTCGCAAGCTCTACTCCGCACTCGCTGATCCGACCGGCGTGCTCACCCATCGCCGCGGTGCCTTGGAGCGGGTGCAACTGCTGCTGGAGGACTGGGCCGACACCCAACGCAAGCTCACCGACACCGAAACCCGGATGACCGCGGTGCTCGACGAGCTCAAACTCACCGAGCTGGCGACCTCCATCCACGGACTCTCACCGGTCGGCGCCGCGGCGATCCTGGCCGAGACAGGCGACCCCGACCCGATTCGCCACCGCCCGCGCGTTGGTCAAGCACGCCGGCCTGGCGCCGCGGGAGACGAAGTCCGGCACCTTCGCGGGCAAGACCAAGCTCACCGGCCAAGGCCGACCCAAGCTCCGGCTCGCCGCCTGGCGCGCGGTCTGGGGAGCCCTGCAGACCAACACCGTCTACGCCGCCCGCTGCCGGCACCTCACCACCCGCGAGACCAACAAGCTCACCCCGACCCAGGCCCAGAGCGTCATCGCCGCGGCGATCCTGCGACACCTCCATGCCGTGATCACCACCGGCCAGGTGTGGGACCCGGTCGTCGCCACCCACGGCACCGGAGTCACTCGAGGCAAGGAGGCCACAACGATCGCGGCCTGAGAGCAGGCGGCATCAAGCAGCCGGTCGGGGCAAGCCCTACGCGGCATTGAGGACCACCGAGTACCTCGCCGGACATCATGGGCAGCCCCGTCCGTCGTCTCCTCAACCCGATTACACGCTGCCGGGCACAGCCCGATTCACCGCTATGCAGGGACAGACGACGGACGCGGCACCGACCGAACGCTTGACGCAAACCGCCTTACGCTGATGTCAGTACGTTGGCAGCATGGGCCGGCACTCTGCACTGGCTTGCCACGCAATCCGGTGCCTAGCTCAGGCGGAGAGGTCGACCTGGAGTCCGAGGCCGCGCTCCGCTGCGGCTTTGAGGAGGAGGTGCGCCGCGGCGACGTCCTGGGCAGCGATACCTACGGACTTGTACAGCGTGATCTGGTCCGATGACGTCCGGCCGGTTTTCGTTCCCATGAGCAGTTCTCCGATTTCGGCGTGGATGTGCTCGGGTCCAATCAGCCCCTCTTGGATCGGTGCCCTGAGGTCATTGCTCCCAGATGGGGGCGATGCGAGAACCGCGTCGCGGGACTCCACTACGACCAAGGCGTCGGTGACGCTCGCTGAGTCCAACTCGCGGCCAGCCGTGTTGTACCCGACCGACGTGACGTGAACTCCGGGCCTTAGGTACCCCCGGCGCACAACCGGATCTGGGGAATGGCTTGCCGCGCAGATCAGGTCTGCGTCGGCGCAGGCGTCGGCGTAGTTGTCGGCCGCCAGCGCAGGGATTCCGAGGGAGTCCTGCAACACCGAGCACAGCGACGCCACCCGCTCCGGGTTGCGCCCCGCGACACGAATGCGCTGGATCGGCCGTACCCGGACCATGGCCTCCGCGTGGGCCCGGGCCTGCACGCCTGTTCCCAGAATGGCCAACGTGGCTGCGTCTTCCCGTGCCAGCAGCTCGGCCGACAATGCAGAGCCGGCTGCCGTCCGAAGCGTGGTGATCGAGACTCCGTCTAGCAAGGCCAATGGCTCTCCGCAATCTGCGTCGAACACGATCACGACTGCCTGGTGCGTGGGCAAACAGGTCCCGGCATTGCCAGGGAAGAGGCTAACCAGCTTCGCGGCCAAGCCCCCACTGCCCTGCAGGTGCGCCGGCATCGCCGCCAGCAGTCCTCGATCGGGCACCATCGCCGCGATCCGCGGCGGCATCGAAACTCGGCCAGCACTCACGTCCTCCATCGTCGCTCGAAGGGCGTGACGCAAGGCATCCAGGTCCAGCAGAGATTCGGTCTCCGTGTGACTCAACACCAGCACAAGCACAGTCTGGTCCTACCGGACAAGCTGCGGAAGGCCGTTCCAGGCCAACGTTCACAGTTCATTCGACACCGGCCCGGACGGGCGGCCCCGCGTTAGCTGCGAATGAGGGCGACGCGCGCTCATCGGCATGACAGGAAGTTGGCGGGGACGGATTGTTGCTCGATCGAGCTCCTGATCCGACCTGCCGCGGCCCACACCGGGTGGCCGCGTTCGACAACGTGGGACGGCGTGCCTCCACCCGTTGTCGGCGGGCTGTGCCACGGTGTTGATCGCGGACAACTTCAAACATGACTAAGTGGGATATTCCCCCGGGGGTCGGCTCCCCACCCTGGCCAGAGGCCGTACACAAGTAGCGCCGTTGCAAACACACAAACACGAGTAGCACCGTCCGCGAAGATCCTTGGTTTGTCGTGTCTCGGCGCTGCAGCGATCCCCTCGTCGAGACTTCGTTTCAGCTAGAGATCGCGGTCCTCCCGAACCGGGTGTGCCGCGCGGCGGGATCGCACTTAGCCGCGTGGCACACCCCCAAGGGCGGTGAGACCGGTGTCGACTCGGAGCCGAGCGAACCTCACCAGCACCATGCCCGACCTGGTCCCGCAGGCCTTCCCCGGATTCGGGGAAGATGCGCCCCTCGATCTCCCCGCCGTCGATGAGGCCACCGCGCGGCAGATCGGCGATCTGCTGACCTCGCCGGGCTTCGACGCCTGGTCCGAGGCGTTGGCCCGGGTCGGCAACTGCTCCCGGCCGATTCGGCTGCACGGGCACTCCACCACCATCGACAAGGCCACCGGCGAGATCGTCGGTTCCTATGCCAGCAGCCAGGAGCCGCTCGGCGTCACCCATGTGCGGTGCGGTAATCGCCGGGCCAGTTGCTGTGCGTCGTGTTCCCGGCTCCATGCCGGCGACACGTACCACCTCATCCACGCCGGCGTGGCCGGGGGCAAGACGGTCCCGGTCACTGTGGCCGAGAACCCGCTGGTGTTCGCCACCGTCACCGCCCCATCGTTCGGACCGGTGCACGGCCATCGTCCGGACGGTCGCCGCTGCCACCCCCACCGGCCCACCCAGAGCGGAAAGACCGGGCAGGCGCACCTGTGTCGGCACGGGCGACCGCACACCTGCATGGCGCGGCACTCCGAGGGCGACCCGTTGCTGGGGCAGCCACTGTGCCCGGACTGCTACGACTACGCCTCCCAGACGATCTGGCAGTGGTGGGCGCCGGACATGTGGCGCCGGTTCACCATCGCGCTGCGCCGGCTGGTCGCCAAGACTCTCGGCGTGCCGGCGTCCCGGCTCGCTGAGGTGGCAACCGTCCAGTACGCGAAGGTCGCCGAGTACCAGCTGCGCGGCGTGGTGCACTTCCACGCCCTGGTCCGCCTCGACGGCCCCAAGACTCCCGACGGGTTCGCACCCGCCCCCGGCGCCATCGACGCCGAGCTCCTGGCCCGCCTGGTCCAGCAGGCCGCTGCCTCGGTGCAGCTCACCGTTCCCGGTGCCGACCAGGACGACCCGTCGCGGAGGCTCGCCTTCGGCCGCCAGCTCGACGCCCGCCCGGTCCGGATCACCGATCGCACGGACGACCCCGAGCGGGCGCTCTCTCCTGAGCAGGTCGCCGGCTACCTGGCCAAGTACGCCACCAAATCCGCCGAGGACACCGGCGCCTTCGACAACCCGCACCACCGACGCATCCGGGCCACCACCCGAAGCCTGGCCATCCGTGCTCGCGCCTCCGCGGCAGAGGGTGCGGCGACCGAGAGCCCGTACGCGCTGCTCGGGAAGTGG
>Ga0308175_100002319_pt1 | contig 13005 bp, 12 predicted proteins | sample PhyCR1_3_FD_203893 | JGI IMG/M metagenome (GOLD analysis project Ga0308175, IMG submission 203893) | Soil microbial communities from UC Gill Tract Community Farm, Albany, California, United States - DLSLS.C.R1 | ecosystem: Environmental > Terrestrial > Soil > Agricultural land | place: USA...
GATGAAAACTGCGCCTTCGGAGAAATTCAGCAATCCGGAGCGAACCGAAACCACCGATTGCGCACCCATATTGCCTGCTCCGGCCGCGACGAAAGCAACAAGGAAAAACCCGGTCCGGGAAGCCATGGACGCCTCTACTGGATACTCCTCCATCCCGGATTCGAAGTCAACGGCTTGTGGCTGCCGGCCGGGTTTTTCCGGGCCGACAAAATGCGGGCGCCGACCCCAGGCCGTATCAGGAGACACGGCCTGAGGCGCGCGGGGACCAGGGAAGCCCCCGGAGGACTGGGAATGGTCGAGTGCTCACCAGAGACGCGACTGAGGTCGCGTGTCCGAGGCCGGCGCGGACCAGAGTATCGGTCAGCGCCCGGCGGTGGCTCGTCCCGCAAGGCGGCTGCGAATCTGATTCATCACGTCGGTGGCGAGAAACGGCTTACGCAGCACAGGGAAATCGTGCTCTTCGCAGATCGCTTCTTCTTCCGGCGCGAGAACGGATCCGGTCATCATGATGACCTGCAGGTTGGGGATGCTCTGTTTCAACTGCTGAGCCAACTCGACGCCGTTCCCATCGGGGAGCATGTAGTCGAGGAGCGCCGCATTCGGCTTGCGGTTGGCGATGACGCGGCGCGCATCGCTTGCGCTCTCCGCGGCCAGCAATTCCCAACCGGATTCCGCCATCAGCCGTTCGAGGAACTGCAGGAGATCACGATTATCGTCCACCAGAAGAACGGTCGGGTGGGACGGGACAGGCGCTTCCCCTTCCGCGGTGACCCGCAGCGTAAGGGCTTCCTGATCCGGCGCTATGTCGACGCGAACACGGGAGGAAGGCTCGATCTGGTTCTTCGCCACCAGAGTCGCAAGCGGCTGCGTGAGGTGCTTATGGATGGTGCGCTTGAGTTCTCTGGCTCCGTATTCGGAGCTGGTGCCCCTCTCGATGAGCCACTGGCGGGTTTCGAATGGCACGTCCACGCCGAAGCAGCGGGCGCCGAGGCGGGTGTTCACGTGGCTCTGCAGATTGTCGATTTCGTGATCCACGATGGCCGAAAAAGACTCCGCGTTCAGAGGCTGATAGGTGATGACGTGGTCGATACGGTTGACGAATTCGGGGGAGAATTTCTTGCGCACGGCCACCAGAGCAATGTTCTGCAGCTTCTGGGTCAGCTCGTCTCGCGTAGTTCCCGCGTTGGCCGACTGGAAGCCGAAATCCGGATTGATCTCCCGCATCATCTCTTTCGCGCCCAGATTGCTGGTGAGAAAGACCAGGCTTTTTTCGAAATTGACGACCGAATTATCGCCGAGGCGCAGAATGCCGCGGTCGAGAACGCCGAGGAGCAGGCGCGTGAGCGAAGGCGCGGCTTTTTCGATTTCATCGAACAGGACGAGCGAGAGAGCGCTGCGGTCGCTGGTTACGGCAGTGAGTTTCTGCTGCGACAGCATGGGCTGAGTCTCGCGATGGCCGAGATATCCGGGAGGCGCGCCGATGAGTTTGGCGACCTCGTGCTCCATCTGGAATTCGCCACAGTCGATTTTCAGCAGATTCTTCGGGCTGCCGTGGAGCGCTTCGGCGAGCGCCTCCACCGTGCGAGTCTTTCCCGTACCCGTGGGACCCAGTAAAAGGAATACGCCCACAGGCCTGTTTTCCGGCGCCAGACCCGCCTGAAACATATCGATATAGGGAACAATTACGTTAATGACATTCGGCTGCCCAACGACCTTGGACGACAGAATGGATGTGAGATCTTCGGCCGGTTCAGCGGCTTGACGCCGGGAGCGCGAAGCAGGCGTCGATTTCGGGCGATCCGTCATAACTGGTCTCAGTATACGAATGAATGCCGTTGCCAAATAACCTTAAGGGGCTATAGAGGACGAAAACAATACATTGCAAAGACACGACTTGCAGGCTTAAAAAATTACTTTCAATTGGCGTGAACGGTTTTTCAGGCGGCTGCTATGGGGAATAATGAGCGGAAATTCCGGCCGGAATTCAAACTCCGCGCGAATCCGCGGCAAGGGCGAAGGGGCCGCGCGCGCTTCCGGGGTTCGGAGGCCGAAATGAAGCAGGGGCCCAGGAGATTGAAGCAGTAAGAAACTGTTAGAGTTGACTCCGGAGTTCTCAATGCACAGACGTTCTTTTCTGATGGTTATGCCCGCGGCGCTGGCGGCAGTTCAAAAGGTGGCGTCCGGCGTTGAAGGAGAATTGCCGAACCGGCCCAGAGTACCCGGAACGCTGGAGCTGCATGCCCGAAGGCGGCAGGCCGGCCGTTTGTCTGAAAGCGTGCTGCGCTGGGAGGTCGCCCAGACCGCCGTCATCATCTGCGACATGTGGAACACCCACACCTGCGCATCATCCGCGCAACGAGTGGCCGCGATGGCGCCGCGAATGAACGAAGTGGTTACCAGCGCGCGCAGTCTGGGGGTGATGATCATTCACGCACCCAGCGACACCATGAAGTTCTATGAAGGAACGCCGCAACGACTGCGGATGCAACGCGCCCCGATGGCGGCGTCCCCATTTCCGATCGCGACGCGCTGTGGCCGGGACGCCGAGGAAGAACGAGAGTTCCCCATCGACGACAGCGCCGGTGGTTGCGATGATCCGGTGGTGAAGCCCGATACCGGTCCGCCCTGGCCCTGGACCCGCGAGAACGCGGCCATCGATATCGCAGGGTTCGATGGCGTCAGCGACAACGGCCAGGAGATTTACAACTTTTGCCGGCAGGAAGGCATCGTCAACATCGCGCTGATGGGCGTGCATGCGAACATCTGTATCCTGAATCGTTCATTTGGCGCCCGGCAGATGACGCGCCTGGGTTTCCACGTGGCCGTCGTGCGCGACCTGGTTGACTCGATGTACGATCCACGAACACGGCCGTTCGTCAGCCATACTCGCGGGACGGAGCTGGTGATCGAGCACATCGAAACAAAATGGTGCCCGACTATTCTCAGCAGCGACCTTACGCACGTCATCCCGGGGTCGGACAATCCGAAGAGCATGAGCCAGACGACGCGACGCAAAGGGTGACTACTCAAGGGCTTCGGCCTTGTTATTCTGCGGAGTCGAGGAAGTCAGAATGAGGCCCTAAGAGCCGGCCGATTCGCGGTAAACCCGGGTTTTGACGAGCGCATCGGCCCGGGTCTGTAAGATTCCTGCCTCTATGAGACGCGATCTGCGGTGGATTGCGCGCTCGATTTCCTCACTCGAAAAAACGAAACCATTCTCGGAAGGGACCGCGGCGGGAGTCGTGGCCTGTTCGGGCGTGCTTGCGTGAGATTGCTCGTCGTCGTGGGACTGCGCGTCGTCAGACTGCTTATGGGCGACAGCGGCCTGGTGCAGAAGACAGGCCTGCTCGAGCGCTTCCTGGCGGTGACGTTTGCGTTCGGCCTGCAGTTCCTCGAGCTGTCTGCGATTTTTCTCGAGGGAGCGATTGATGCGCTGCTCGTACAGGGTGAGCCGCTCAAAGTCTTTGGAGCGATCGAGGAAGGTTTGTGCCCGGGTGAGCGAGGCGTGGACTTCGGGGTGATCCACGTCTATATCAGCAGCCTCCGAGAAGTTGCCGAGGGCGAGGATGTCGTTTTCGACGGCGCGGATACGCTGCAAGCGCCAGAAGTCCTCCGCGATGAGCGATGCGAGCTGAAGTTCGAGAGGGTCGTCCGGCCGGAGGCGATCGATGAGTTCCTGAACGAACTTGTCATGCGCGGCGCGGTCTTCGACGGTGGTGATGCTGACCTGGCCGGTGATACCGTGGCGCAGAGCGTTCATTGAAGACCTGGCGCGGCCTGCCTGGGTACGCGGTCCCGTGGACCGTTGTGCGTTTTTGCGATTGGCCTCGATTCGCCGTTCCGAGACCATGAGGGTTCCTGCCACGAGCGATTAGTAGCACGAGTGCAAGGCGAATCAGGGGCGGGAAAGCGGGGCAAGTGGGGATAAGTGGATGGAAGAAGGGGGGATAGAAAATTCGGTTGCCAGGCGTGAACGGGCTCAACGGCTTCGCCCTTGAGAACCCTGCGGGATATGGAAGTCGAGGAAGCGAGGAGTCGAGGAAGTCAGAAGCGGCAGGCATGCGGGTTCGACGCTTTGTGCCGCAGCGGAGCGGAGCGTAACGAGAACAAAAGCCTCGTCAGTCCTGCGTAACGTGTAATAAATAAGAAGGACGTCATCTGACGGACACGCCATTACACGCGGGCGGTTCACCAAATGACGTCGAGATTGGCCGCGCGGATACGGGCCGCGAATGAAGTCCTCCGCCCCGGAAGAAAGCCTGGCGTCACCGAACAGATGCCAAAGCGCCGTATGGGTGTCGGCGACGCCAGCGATCATTAAAGATCTTCGCCGAAGTGCCGGAACATGTCGGCGCGATTGGCGTCGATTTCTTCAGCCGTGGGCGCAGAGCCGTATTTGGCGAAGCTTCCATAGCCCGTTTCGAACGGGGGGGCCGGGGCGGTCGTGGAGGCAGCCAAATCGCGCTCCAACACGCGACAAATATAGCCCGCTTCGGAAATGCCAGCCGCATTCGCTTGCGCGCGCAGGGCCGCTTCAAGATTGTCCGGAAGCTGAATCGTCAGGGTCATGGCCGCGTGTTCCTTTCTGCTCTCAATTGTAGTGATTGAGGGGCTTGCGTTAATGAAAAGGGCTTTTGCGACGATCATAAGGGGCCGCTGCCCCCTTGCGTATCCCCCGGGATTTTATCGCCTTTGGAGCCAAAGCTTGCGGGTTTAAGATGCGGTCAGCCGTCACGGAGGTTAGACATTCACGGCGCCGTGAAGGGCTGCCGGAGCTGCGCGAATTGCTCTCCGCCGATTGCGCGAAGCGCGCCCGATGACGACTCGAAAATCCTGCGAAATTGCCCTTCCGACAAACCTACTCGCCGGCTAATCGGGGACGGCCATCTGCATACAGGCGAGCATCCGAACTTCAGCCCCGCCACTCCCGGGTTCCGGCGACCTCATTGCGGCGGCCGCACGCGGCGCGACTGGATTCTTTCCATTCCGCCCAATCCCTGCAAGCATGCGGATAGAGTGGAATTCGCGCTGTAGTAGTTTCCTTTGCCTGCGATTTTAATCAGACGCCTCTCTATTCCCCGCCGAATTCTCCGGCTTTCCTGGATGGCGTTCCAGCCAGTCCGCGACAGCCGCACGTTCCTCGTCCGTCCATCTGCAGCCTTGCCTACCTCAACGAGTCCGAGTTTCGCCAACTCGGCGACTACCTTAGATGCCGCCTGCTGCGTTACCTCCATCCGCCGCGCCAGCTCCGTAATAGATCGCTCTTTCTCAATCAGGTGCTGAATCACATAGCCGTGGCTTTCGCGAACACTCTGGAATCCCCGGACGCGCATCCGTTCCATTACCAACTGGTTCACCCGCAGGCCCAGGAACAAAGCCACGTGCCCCAAATCCAGCCCAGGCATCATTTCCGCCTTTGAATACACAACCATGGTTGTGTATTATATCTTCTGCGATGCTGATCGAAGAATTGTTCGCCCGCGGCGTTATGACCATGGGACCGTCGAAATCAGATCCCGCGCGCCAGGTTGGCGTATTCCGTCCGGAGGCGGTTGCAAATCTTCAGGCAGCCCGGACGGCCGCGATGGAGAAGTTCAGCTGGATCGTGGGCGAATGGAAATACGAGAATCATGTTCCAGCAACGCGATTAAGCCCGAGCTACACGGATGCCGGCAGCTGCAGGTTCTCGTTATGTGAGAAAGGTGGATGGATTTGCTTCCTCGAACCAGACGGCGCCAACGTACGGCACATTACCTACGATCCCCTGAGCGAGCAATGGATATACCTGCTGACCAGAGGTTCCTATGGCCTCCTCCGTTCGCCAGAAGGGTGGATTGGAGATCGAATCGTGTTTACCGGCAGCATGACGATGGTCGGGATTAACTGTGAGTGGCGAATGGCGTGGAGCAGACTTCATCAGGATTCATTTGGATTCACCAATGAGGAACTCCTGGGTGACGGTTCCTGGGCGTATATCGATGAATGGCGCTTCACCCGTATCGCGCTCCGATGAGGACTACAACACATTCTTGTAGCAGCCGGGGCCGTCCAAACGAATTCGCGGGCGTACCGCATCGGCCTCGACTCGGGTCGCACTCAGACTGACCTTCCGCTATGAATCTGTTCCAGAGGCGCTCCGGCCACTCGGTGGAGAAGCAGTGTTCGGGTGTCATCGTGATCACGTGACGAGCAGTCGCGCCCTGCGTGCGGCCACTCAGTGAGCGGCGGGCAGCCCGATGACGATGAGAACCGCGTAGTCCTGCTTGCGGCAGCCGTTCACGACAGGCATGGCCGCCCCGGGATTCACCGGAAAACCCGTGGTCCGGACGTTGGCGGGCGAGCACGAGTTGTTAGCCGTCGCGGGCGTGTAGCGCGCGGAGCGGCATCCGAGATGGGTGACATCGTAGAGGGTAGCGCCGCCGGCGAGTTCCCACCGCTGATTGCCGTCCTTGTCCCTGGGCTGAATTGTCAGCACGGTTGTCACGTTGCGGTCGCCCGTGACGAGGTATTTCCCAGGAGGCAGCGGAAAGGTCGGCTTCTCCATGATCAAGCCGTGTTCTTCCAGCCACCAATCCGCGGGGTCGAATTTCCAGTGTGACGGCGCCACGCCGCCGGCCGCCTTCAATTTATCGTAGCGGTCCAGCTTGCAACCGCGCGGGCCAGGGTCCTGGCTCCAGAGGCCCCATGATTGCGCGCCATTGCCGGAGGTGGCCCCGGGGTCTCCCAGCGCCGCGATGTACTGCGGCTCGATGCGCCTGAAGTTCGAGAGGTCTACGCCTGACGCGTGAACCGGCTGCTGCAAGCCGGCCACCAACATGAGGGATCCCATGGACACGAGCCAGCGGCTCACGGACGGCACGAGGTGGTGGACATTCATGCGATTGCTCCGGTTGAACGATGTGATGACATCCTACACCAACGCGCGCCCCCGGAGCTGACCTCCTCGCCTGCGACACCGATCCTCCGTTCGGCCGAGCCCACGGGCCGCATCATTTCGGAAAGAAAAAGGCCGCCTGTTACAGGTCGCCTGGTCCGGGTGGAACCCAAACCTTCCTGACCTATTGGAACTTATAGCCATAGGATGGAATCATGTCGCTGGGCAGGCGAAAGCGCCGGGGAAAGCAGGAGTCGACCTTCAGTACCGAGGCCCGCCGGCCATCCGTTCCATGAGCGCCCAAACAAGCCGCTTCAATCCGGTGAATCGATCAATGTGCATAAGAGACCGGGTGACAGGCCGCTCGGAAGCAGCTATCAGCGCTTGAAGTTGACGGGAAACGCGCAGCCCGCCCCTTGCAACGGTGGAGAGCGAGCAGAAGCTCACTGCGCCAAAGGTACTACACGCTCATGTGGATTACCCCCGGAAATCGACCACTCCAATGAGCGTCGATCGGCCAATTCGGCAGCTCACCGGTTGCGCACGCATGTATACCCCAGCTGCACGTCGTTCTTTCCTGCGGCTGCTGCGCTCTCAGGGTCGAACATCGCCATGTCGTCAGGACGCCGCGGATCATCGACGTGACCGGGATGCGCTTCTGGCGTTCCGAACACTTTATCCACCACAAAGGCTTTGCCACAATGCCCGTAAAGGACAAGTCCGCCTGTCAGGTCGTAGCTCGCGTAAGCCTGCCAAGGCCGCAACTCCTTGCCTGCACTTGTGACCGCAAAGGTTATTGAGTGGTCTCCGGGCTCCCAGGTCACCTGCATATCCACACGGCAGGCACGAATGGCTCTGTCTGGTTTCGCCCTGGAGTAATCGGGAAATGGAGGCTGTCGCTCGCATTGGCCAACAGATTCGATCGATTGCACATCCTGAAACATCTCGAGCGAGTAGTAACCGGTGGGCGAAAACTCCAGTGTGCCGCGCGATCTGACTCGACAGCCTCGAAGAACCTCCACGGGAGCCCATGTGCGCTCGCCCCGCACGAGTTGAATCGAAGCCTGTCCGCATTGTGACTCGTCCAGTCTCAGCTCGAACCACTTTCGAATATCATCATGGAAGACCAGTCGCCCTTCCAAAGTTCGGACCTCCGATAACGCGCTCGGTCCTGTATCACTGGCCTTCGGACATGCTTGTCCGGACGCGAATACTGCTGGTGAGACGACAAGGGCACACGCCAACAATGGAGAGCGCATGTGCCGTATATAGCACAAGCAGCTATACCTGCTCCGCAGGTTCGCGGCGGCGTCGAGCCTTAACCAGTTGCAGCGGCTCGTGGAGAGACATAGGGAGTCCGGAAGTTGGGCGGGGCGGAGTCAAGTTGCCGTGAACGGGCGTTGCTGCGATTGATTGCGGAGGGCTCCGGCAGGAACAAGTTTCAGCTATTACACAATAACGGACTAAGGTCCGCCCGGTCAGTTCAACAGGAATGGGAAGGGATGATGAATCCCGTCCACTTTGGATTGAAGCGGCCGGGTGGTACCAGGATCCGGGTATTGCCGAAGGTGTCGAGGAATGCGCTCGCCACGTCCATCAAATGACACCGCGAGGGAGTAGACTTCGCCCCGACCAGCACCGAGGAACACTAAAAGTTGCAAAACCTACTAATGCTGTTGAAAAGGTCCAGTGGCTCTGTCAGTTGCGGCGCCGCAGAGTTTCTATCATCGACCGGAGTGCCCGGACGGCTTCCGCGTCCGGTTCTCCAGGGCGATAAGCCAAACGCAGTATCAGGCGGATTATTTTAACGGCCGATATCCTCGACTCGCCGAAAGCAGGGCAACGAATGCTATTCCCACCGTCGGCCGAAGTTATGGAACGACGCGACGGGTAGACTCGGCCTTAGGCCTTTCAACCGAGGGGTCGGCATATTAGTCCCGCCAAATGCGCCTGGGATCAGGTTTGGGATCGAGATGGAAATCGGCGTGCTTCCGATTGCAAGCCGACTTATCGGTACTAATGCGCCGAACGACTGCCCGAACACGTGTTCTGGATTGATTTACTCCGCTTGAAAAGCCGGCCAATCCAAAGTCAGCGAGCACGCCCTTACATCGGTTCGGCGTTACGCTGTATGGATTCTCCCGTCGCCGGATTGGGCACGCACACGCGAAGAGCGCCAGCGATGGCGGCCTCCGCGTGCACAGTTGAATCTCCGCAAGGGGCGGTGAAGCGGTTATTTCCCCTTTCGGAAGAAGTAATAATCGGCCGTGTATGGCACGAGCGTCTGGTTGCCCACATCAGTGGAGACCGCGCAACCGTTCTCCGGAGCGGATCCTCCTTTCGTGTTCAGGCGCTGGACGAATGTGGTTTTGCTCAGAATCGTGCCGCCCGTCGGCCCGTCTTGCGAACCAATTGACTGCAGTAAGAGGCAGGCAATGGCGCCGCTATTCGGGCAACTCGGGTCGGAGCCGGCGGGGATCGAAGCGGGGGAAGGCGGGTTGGTCGAATTCGAAAGCGGGACCTGTGCCCATACCTTGCTCGTATCCAAAGAACTCTGCCACGTAGCGCTGCCGAAGGGTAGCGGGTCAGGAGCAGCATCGTTGGGGTTCGTATCCGGGCTGAGGAAGTGGGTTATGATCTGGAAGCTCTGCCCGAAGAAGCTCTGAAAAAGGGTAGCTTCGGGGCGAGCCCCTTTCACGGTCCAGGAAGCGGTGGAAGCGCCGGCGCTCGTGGGCAGGCATATATAGCCTTGTGTCCCCCGCGCATGTCCCACCAAAAATGCGGTGTTTCCCTCCGGCGGCGTGATGATGGCGGGAGTGGTTGGCGACGCGATGTTCTGCGCCCGCGCATCAATGGTTGCGCCCAGTGCGCAGACGAGCGCGAAAGCCACTACGGACAGCTTGCGGACTCCCGTGTTCCTTCTGACTTGCTGATCAAAGCTATAGCTCATTCGTTTTGTAGTTCTCCAGTCCTCTGAGTAATTTCAAGTTGTGAACGTTGACATTGTCAGGCGCAGCGTCTGGCTCCGCCCAATTGTTCCAATTGCGGCTGGCAACTCCGCCGCAACGGCAGGCTGAACCCAAAACAGGCTCCCCTTCCTGAAGGAGATTCCAGCCACATCTCACCCCCGTGCTCGTTGACAGTCCGACGCGCCTGCGCGAGCCCGAGACCCCAGCCTTTCGGTTTGCGCGAGGTGACGAACGGCTGGAACAGGCGGTCGCGAATCTCCGGCGCGACGCCAGGCCCCGTGTCGCGGACCCTGATCACCGCCGAACTCTCCTCGGCAAGCGCACTAATATGGATCGATCCGCCTGCCGGCATAGCCTCCAGCGCGTTCGCCAACAGATTGGCAAGGACTGAGCCGATTCGCCGGCGGTCAACTATAACGACCAGATCCTCGGGAACGTCCTGTTCCACCACCAGCGACTGCGCCTGGGGCACCGCAGCAATCCTTTCTACGGCATGCGCGACCAGCCGGCGAAGATTGGACGCATGCGGTTGACAGTCCCTCGTCCGGCATAGATCGACATAATCCTGGAGCAGTTCCTCTACCCGAACCGAAGCGTTGTACACGTTCCGCGCAAGGCGCCGGACCTGCTTTTCCGGAAGTTGCGAGTTGCTCAACATCTCTGCTCCGCTGCGAATTACGGCGAGCGGGTTGCGGATATCGTGAACCACGGAAATAGCGAGCGACCCCAGGGCGAATTCGTTTCCCAAGCCCGTCCCAGCGTGTAGGGGCACAGGCTTGCCAGCTGAAAAGATACTCGTCATCGAATGCAGTTCCTTGTCGGTGGGCCAGGTCCCTCGCCCGCATTAGCAGTTTCGCCCGGTCCGGGAGGTACTTCAATAGCCGCGGAGTGACATTGCGGGTAAACGCGTGTGACACCAGAAATGCTTTTGCGCCAGCGACTTGCACGCATTCATGACCATCACCGGTAGCTGTGCTATACTCGCTCGGCAGACGAAGGGAATCCGCCACTCACTGGGCGCGGCGCAGCGATTCTCCTGTCAGGGAGGTTTCAGATGGCTCCCTCAACGCTGCTGGGTGCGGTGGTTCGGTTCGGCGTTTTCGAATTCCACCCGAAATCGGGAGAACTCTTTAAGCAAGGCCGGCGGGTGCGTCTATCAGGCCAACCGGCGCAGATTCTCGCCTTACTGTTGCGGCGTCCCGGGGAATTAATCGTCCGTGAAGAACTGCGGCAGGCGCTCTGGCCCGCCGATACGCACGTCAACTTCGACCAGAGCCTCAACGCAGCAGTGAAACGGCTTCGCTTCGCCCTGGGTGACTCGCCGGAGAAACCCGTCTTCATCGAAACGATGGCGCGCCGCGGCTACCGCTTCATCGCTCCCGCCAGTGCTCCGGACCAGTCGACCCTTCCAACAATACGGCCGGCCAACGCAGTCAACTCAATTGCAGTGTTGCCCTTCGAGAACGCGACCGCCGATCCGGATGCAGACTATCTTGTCGACAGACTCACGGAGGCGATTATCAACGCGATTTCGCGGCTGCCTGCTCTTCGAGTACTGGCCCGAAGCACGGTCTTCCGCTATCGGGGCAAACCGGTCGATTGCCGGGTGCTCGGGCGGAAACTGAATGTGCGCGCGATTCTTCTCGGCAGACTCTCACAACGCGGCAATGAACTGACGATCGGAACCGAACTGGTGGAAGTGCAGAGTGGATGGCTGATCTGGGGCGAGCAGTTCAGTCGCAAGCTTTCAGACGTTCTCCTGATTGAGACGGAACTCTCGGCCAACATCTCTGAGAAGCTCCGTTCCGAAATGACTGCGAAAACGAATCCGGGCCGTCCCGCGCGACGGCAGACGCAGAGCGCGGAAGCATACCAGGATTACCTGAAAGGCAGGTATCACTGGAACAGAATGTCCGTCAGCGGACTACAAAAGAGCGTCGACTACTTTCAGCACGCTCTCGACAAGGATCCAGGTTTTGCGTTAGCTCACGCCGGACTTGCGGATTCCTACTGTCTCCTGGGCTTTTTCGACTTATTACCGCCCGCTGAGGCGATGCCCAAAGCCAGAGAGTATGCCATGAGAGCGCTCGAGATCGACAGCGATCTGGCCGAAGCCTATGTGTCCCTGGCCAGCGTCCTGAAGGTGTATGACCACGACTGGCTTGCCGCGGAACGGCGCTACCGGCGGGCGCTCGAGTTGAATCCGAATTATGTCCACGCCTATCGAGGGTATGCGGCGCTGCTCGCGGCAATGGGCCGCTTCGCGGAATCCGTGCTCCAGATTCGGCACGCGCAGGACCTGGACCCGCTGTCTATCGTGGTCAGCATGGAGATGGCGTGGAACTTTTTCATCTCCAGAGAGTACGACGATGCCATCCGACAAGCGTTGCGGGTTACCCACCTCGACCCGGAGTTTCCGTCCGCGCAATATATCCTGGGGCTCGCATGCGAGCAGAAGGGAAGATTCGCGGAGGCGCGCGCCGCGCTCGAACTGTCGCTGGGCTCTCGCAGACATCCGTCCGGAGTGGCCAGCCTCGGGCGCCTGTTCGCCATCGCCGGCGAAAGAGAGGAGGCGCTCCGCATGCTCGACGAATTGAACCGGCTCGCCTCGGCTGGATATGTGGCCCCGTTCTGGCATTCGATTCTCTACACCGCTCTCAGCGATGTTGATGCGGCAATCGCGCATCTGGAGCGAAGCTACGCGCAGAATGATGTCTGGCTGGTGTGGCTCAATACGGAGCCCCGTCTGGACACGCTGCGAGCCGACCCGCGATTTCAGCAACTCCTTCGGCGCGTGGGCTTCGGCGTCCAGGCCGCAAGCGCTTGAGAGCGTTCCCTTCCCAATCGCTGCACGAACGGAGCAGACGATTGATGCTCATTTTCCTGTGTATCCGCCGGCCGTGGCAGTAAAATCCACGGCGGGAAACTGCAGTCACCAAACAGTCTCGAGGGCGGCTGCAAGCCCGTATAAGGCACATGTCGCGGATCTGCCGAGGATTACTCCTCCTAAACGCGCTGCGGATCCTCAATGGGTGAATCTCAGGCAAAGCCCGATTGCTGATCTCAATAACTTGAGTGTTTGCGTTTCCGGAACGCCATATCGGTGTGTGCTCGAGAGCCGAGAGACGGATCGTCGCCGTTCAGTTAGACGGATCGTCGCCG
>Ga0308175_100002321_pt1 | contig 12999 bp, 6 predicted proteins | sample PhyCR1_3_FD_203893 | JGI IMG/M metagenome (GOLD analysis project Ga0308175, IMG submission 203893) | Soil microbial communities from UC Gill Tract Community Farm, Albany, California, United States - DLSLS.C.R1 | ecosystem: Environmental > Terrestrial > Soil > Agricultural land | place: USA...
GCGGTTCACCACGAAGGCCGGGGTGCCGTTCACCCCCGCGCCGGTGGCCTGCATGGCGTCGTTCAGGATGAGCGGCGCCGTGCGGTCGTTGTCCACGCAGTCGCGGTAGGCGGCGGGGTCCAGGTTCAGCGCCAGCGCCAGCCGGGCGAAGCGCTGCGCCGCGTCGGCCTGGCCGTTCCACTCGCGCTGGGTGGAGAAGAGCCGGTCGTGCATCTCCCAGAACTTCCCCTGCGCCCCCGCCGCCTCGGCCGCCTGCGCCGCCACCGCCGCGTGCGGGTGCACCGAATTCTGCGGAAAGTGGCGATAGACGACGCGCACCTTCCCCCCCATCCGCGCCAGAATCTCCTTCACCACCGGGTACGCCCGCGCGCAGTACGGGCACTCGTAATCCCCATACTCCACCAGCGTGACCGGCGCATCGGCAGCGCCGCGCACGTGATCCCGCTCCGTCACCGCCACGGCCAGGTCCATTGGATCTCCTTGCCCGCCCCATTGTACACGCCCGCCAAGCCCCGATCGGGATTCGAATTTCATCCCGTACAGCCGCTGGCTGATGATGCGGTACTCCGATTCGCGGGCGTCGAGGATAGAACCATGGACGCCGCAGTACAGGAGCTGCACGGCGGCGATCAGGACCAGCGGCCATAGCGATCGTGGCGAACGGGCGTGGGCAAGCGGGCGATCCGCCATGACGCCCAGCGTCAGCGTCGGGACGAACGCGACCCACAGCCTCGGCAGTTCCCATGAAAGGCCGACGAAATACGTGACGAGCATCACGGCCACCGTGCAGACGGTCAGGCGCAGGCCGATCCCGCCGTGGTCCCACCACGCCCGCCAGCCGCGACGGAGGTCGGCGGCGAGAAAGGCCCAGAAAACCGGGCTGGTGAACAGCAGGAAGATCGGCAGCCCGATCAGCAGCCACAACCCGTGGTTCACCTTCGTCTCCCGCTGGAGCTGAACATACCGGCGGCCGACGTGAAGGCACGTGGCGATCAGGTCCCAGTGAGCGAAAAAGTAAATCGCCAGGACGACCCCCGCCGCGCCGCCCGCCGCGGGGAGAATGTTTCGCGAAAACAGAACTTGCATCGAATGACGCTCGTGCCACCGCTGCCAGGCAACCGCCGCGCCGGCGGCGAGCGTGACCCAGACGTGAATCAGCCCCAGCGCCAGCCCAATCACCAGCAGCGCCCCGGCCAGCGCCGACACCCGGACCGACCGCGTCTTCCAACCCGCAAATGCCGCCCACAGCATGGCGTTGATCGTCAATAGCTGGGCCGGGTCCTTGCCGGGGCTGAAGTGGACGGTGCCGGGGTTAAACGTGACGGCGATTGCAAACACCGCCGCCCCTCCCGGCGATAACAGCACCCGCCCCAGCAGGTAGGCGAACACGCCCGAGGCCGCCAGCATCGCGGTGACCAGGAAGCTGACCTTCACGCCGGCCGAGGTGCCGAAGAGCTGCTCCCGCGTCACGTTGTACTCGCGGAGAATGTAGCGCTCGAGCCAACCCGGCGGGTCGATCTCCATCGGCCAGGCGTGCCACAGCCAGATGATCAGCAGCGTCATCCCCGGCGTGTTGCTCAGCACGCGCGTGCCGCCCATCTGCTCGACCGGCCAATCGAGCCGCTTGTCAAACACGCGCAGGTAATCGGCGGCGGAATCGGCGTAAAGCGCCTGCATGGAAAACGCCCCGTCCTGCGACTGCGACCAGAAGTTGAAAAAATGCTGCGGAATCGGGTGCGGGGGGAGCCACCAGGTCCAGCAGGCGAGCGCGATCACGACGCAGCAAGCCAGCGCCGAACCCGCGCCGCGCCACCCCCGGGAGAGAAACCACAGCGCGCCCGCGGCGGCCGCGCCGATCGGGACCAGCGGCCAGCACCGCCACAGCCGGATCGGCAGGAGCTGCGAATACCGATAGTAAATGGCGCCTTGCCCCAGCTTCACGTCCCACTGCCGCAGGATCAACAGGAACATGACCGGCAGCGACGCGGAGAGAAACAGCGCCCACCCGAGCAGGCGCGACGGGCGCGTGCCGCGCGGCGCGTGTGCGGCCCCGCCCGGCGTCGCATCATCGAGCGGTGCGCGCCGCCCCGTCCCCGTTCGTTTTCGCCCGCGACCCTTGCCCATGGTGCCCTCCCCGCTGCGTTTCCGATCACACCCCCCGCGCCGGCAGGACCATCGAATTGACCCGCAAAATCCCCGGCCGCGCCCGCAGCCTGTTCAGCAGCGCCGGCGGCGCCGCGGCGTCGGTCTTGATTACCATCAGCGCCGTCGCGCTGCCGTCCGGGCTGATCTGCCGGCTGATGACCATGTCGGCGATGTTGACGGCGGCGTCGCCGAACGTCGAGCCGACCGTGCCGATCACCCCGGGCTGGTCCTTGTTGACGATCAGCACCATCTGCCCTTCGGGGATCATGTCCATGTTGAAGTCGTCGATCCGAAGGATGCGCGGCAGCCCGTCGGCGTACACCGTGCCAAGGATGCGGTGGCTGACGGCTTTCGAGGCGCCGTCGTCGCCGGACTCGACGCGGATCCCGACGATGTCGCCGACCAGCCCCTGCGGCGGGCTGGGCTCGTGCACCTGCACCAGCTCGATCCCGCGGCTGCGGGCCAGGTGCTCCACGTTGATCACGTTGACCGCCCCTTCGCCCAGGTGCGGCTTGAGTAGCTCGACGGCGGCCAGCCGCAGCAGCGTGTTCATGTGCTTGGGCGCCTTCGCCCCGCTGGCGCGAAGGGTGATCGTCTTGTAGCCGCCTTCGGCAAAGCCCGCCAGCAGCACGCCGATCCGCCGCGCAAGCTCCGCGAACGGCGCCTCGTCCGGCGGCAAATCGAGCTTGATCCCCCCCGCGTTCACCGCCCCGCGGATCTCGCCGCTGCGCAAATACGCCACGATCGCCTTGCACGCCTCGACCGAAACCGCCGTTTGCGCCTCGTCCGTGCTGGCCCCCAGGTGCGGCGTGACGACGACGTTCTCCAGGCCCAGCAGCGGGTGGTCCGCCGGCGGCGGCTCCTTGACGAACACGTCGATCGCGGCGCCGGCGATCTTCTTTTCCTTGATCGCCTCGGCCAGCGCGAACTCGTCCACCACCTCGCCACGGGCGTCGTTGACCACCAGCAGGTTGGGCTTGACCTTGCCGCCGAACAGGCGGTCGCGGTTGATGAGGTGCCGCGTCTGCTCGCCGCCGGGCACGTGGAACGTGATGACGTCGAGCTGGGCGAGGAATTCGTCAAAGTCGCGGACCATCCGCACCTTCCCGTCCAGCGCGGTGGCGGAAGTGAAGTACGGGTCGTACCCGAGGACGTTCATCTCCATGGCGACCGCGCGGGAGGCGACCGTGCGGCCAATACGTCCGAGCCCCACAACCCCCAGCGTCTTCCCGGCCAGCTGCGTGCCCTGGTAATTGCTCCGCTTCTTCCACTCCGGCGGGTCCGAAAGCTTTCCCGATTTAAGCGCCGCGTTGGCAGCGGGAATCTTCCGCGCGAGGCTGAGCATCAGCGCCAGCGCGTGCTCGGCGGTTGAAAGCGTGGACGCCTCGGCCGTGTTGAGCACGAGAATGCCCTTGGCCGTGGCGGCGTCGAGGTCGATGTTGTCCACCCCGACGCCGGCGCGGGCGATAGCCTTGAGACGGTCGGAACTCTGGATGACCTTGGCGGTGGCCTTGACGCCCGAGCGGACGATGAGGGCGTCGTAACCGGGAATGGCGGCGGCGAACTTTGCCTCGTCCTTGAGGTCAAGCTTCTCGTCGAACTGGATGCCGGACTTTTTGAGGAAGTCGAGCCCCTCCGCGGCGAGCTTGTCGGCCACGAGGATCCGGAGGGCGCCCGTCTTGGTGCCGGCCGCGGCCGCCGCGCTGGTCGTCGTCATGGAACTACCGTCCCTTCGTGAACTTGCGCTGGTGTACTTTCGTGCTGACACACCGGCCGAAACGGCCGGAAAAGCGCGCATCGTAAGGACGTGGGTGGAGTGCCGCAAGCCGCCGGCGGCAAGCGGTCGGTGGGATCGTTTCGCGCATCCCAAGGCCAGGGAATTCGCAAATTCCGCGAAGCCTTCAAACACGCGAAGGATGGGAACACCGGGGCGCTGCGGATTGTTCGCGTCGGCCGTGTTGCACCCACCCATGCGAGGCGCAATCGGTGGGTTACGACGCGGCCATTTTGATCTCGCGGGGAGGAGCTTGTCTCGCGATAATAATGAGTTGATCTCCGGCCATGACGGAACTCGCCGCCAAACCGATCCTCGATTACGCCGGCCCGCGCTCGCACGGCAAGGTCCGGCTTCCCGCGAAGAGCGTGTTACGGCTGCAGCATCACGACGACGGCGTATCGGTCCTCGAAACACTCTCGGGCAAGGGGGAAGCCGTGGCCGGGCTGGCATTCGCGGGATTTATACTGCTGTACCTCGCGTGCTTGATCGTGCCGGGGGTCATCTGGGCGATGCACGCGCAGAACCACGTGATGCAGCGGCTCGGGCCGTACCTGCTGCTGGCCGGCGTGTGGGTCCTGGAGGCGGCGTTGTCCCTGGTGGTGATCCAGCGAACGTGGCGGCGGACGGCCTTGTCCGTGCGCGACGGCCGGGTCGTGCTGGAGATGTCGTCGCCGTTCGGGTCGCGGCGGTGGGAGTGGCCGTGCGATGCGGGGGCGGAGATCCGCGTGATTTCGACAGGGGTCGGCCCGGATTCTGAGCCGCTGGCCGAGGTGCAGGTGAGGCCGGCCGGGGAGGTGACCGCGCGGCTCTTCACGGACCACGGTGAGCGGGAGCTGACCCGGGTCGCGGGGGAGTTGTCGCGGTGCGTGGGGATGATGCGGGAAATCGAGAAGGAGATGGGCGCGGCTTGAGCCGGGCTTATTCGGGGCTGTAGGTAGTCCCGTTGATCGTCAGCTTGAGGCTGCCGACCAGGATCGCGAGCTTGCGCGTGGTGTGCGGCTCGGGATCGGGCGGAAGCTCGCTGACGAATTCGATAAGGTTCTCGCCCTTTTTGAGGGCGAGCTTGTCGATCGTGTAGCGGCGGTCGCTGTTTTCCTCGATCTTCCACGTCGCCGCCGGTTCGCCGTTGAGCAGCACGGTGACCGTGTTGGGGACGCGGATCGAGTGGACGATGCAGCGCAGGGAGGCGGTCTTGGCGCCGCGGGCGAAGACCCGGACCGCGCCACGGCCGCCGGACCACCGCCACCAGTGCCTCTGGTCGGCCTCCCGCGCGTACCAACCATCCGTCATCGAGACGTCGGTGGCGCCGGCAACGGCGAGCTTGAGGTTGGACAGGCAGAAGTTGAGGCAGCGGATGTCCTGGTTGAACGGCATCCCCGGGTTCGGCGACCGTAGCTCCAGCGTGTTCTCGCCGGCATTGAAGTGCAGCTCCGGAATGTCGGCCAGGGTGAAGGGGGCGTGGAGCGTGGCGACGGTCGCGCCGTTCAACGAGACGTCCACGGTGTTCGGTTGCCTCAGCGACCAAAGCCCGCCGACGAGCCGTGCGTCGGCCGATCGCGAGAGGAAAATCCGGACGTTGCCGCGGCCTTCGGACCAGCACTGCCAGTGACCCGGCTGCGGCTCGGGCTGCAGTGCGTACCAGCCGTCCTCCAATGCGATGTTCCAGAACGGCAGGCCGACGTCGTCCACGTCGTGCGGAACGGCGAAGCCGACGACGTCCTCGTCGCGGTAGAAGACCTCAAAGCCGGGGCGTTTCTCCAGGTCGGCGACGCTCGGCGGCAATCCCTGCTGGAACATGTGCGGGTCGCGCGCGATGAGCAGGTAGTCGAGCCCGGGGTTGTGTTCGAGGGTGTAGTCGAGGTCCTCCGTCTTAAGGGTAATGGACTGGGGGTCGTAAATGACGTTGTTGGAAAAGTCCGAGCCGAGCAGTCCGTAGGGGCGCAGGCCGTAGCTGAGGATGCGGGAGTTCTTGAGGTTGCGTTGGACGAACGTGTAAACGGGCGTGCGGCGGGTGTGGAAGGTGACGAAGTCGGCCTCGGGAAGGCCCTTGGGTGGCTCGTAGAAGACGAACTGGCAAACGGCGGCGGTGAGCCAGATCGCTGTGGCGCCGAGCAATACCGAAGCCGTCGCCAGCGGTCGCGTGAACTCAATCGCGACGGCCGGACGCGGCGTCGCGACGTCAACACGGCGCGCCAGGATCATCGCCAGGCCGGAGAGGACCAGAGCGACTAAAACCGGGAACAGTGGTCCCGACAGGCGAATCTGGATCGGATCGACCCCGGCGAAGCTGCCGAAGGCGCTGTACGGCGTGATGACGAAGACGACGAACGCGGCGAGCGAGCACAGGGCGGCAAGGCGGTAATCCAGCCGTGCGCGGCGGCGCCAGGCGACCGCCGCCAGCAGCAGCCCAATCACCGGCGACGTGAAGGTCATCCAGAGCGCGACGTCGTTGATCCAGGGGTTGTGGGTGAAGAGGTTGTAAATAATGCTGCGACGCACCCCCTCCAAGGCGATGTGGCGGTCCATGGTCCGGCCGTACACGAGAATGTTGCGGACGTACCAGAACACGCCGAGAACGGCCATGATCGAGAAGACGAGCACGCACCGGCGGAAAAACGCGCCCAGCCGAACGCGAAACGGGACCGGCCGACGATCGGCGAACCAGATAAGCGCGGCGGCGAGCGGGGCGTACAGGACGCCATTATTCTTGACCCCCGTCATGAGGCCGAGCGACAGCCCCGCGGCAAAGAGATTCCGCGGCCGCAGTCGGCCGTCCGCGGCGGCGTCATCGGCGTAGGCGAAAAGGTAGTAAATCGTGGCCACCCCGAAACCGGTAATGACCACGTCCGGCTTGCCGATGTTGAGCCACACTTCAGAAAGGCGTGGAATGCCAAGGCAGCCCGCGACCGCGAGGAGCCCGGCCGCGGCACACCATCCGCTATCGCGGCAGAGGTGGGCGGTGAGGAGGTAAATGTACAGCGCGGCGGCGGCGACGTACGCAAGGTGGACCCAGCCGATGAGCGATTCGGACCGGGTGAACACGATCGGCCACGTGACCGCCAACTCGTAACCGGCCGGGAACAGCGGCGTCCCGAAATCGAGCCGCCAGAGCGTGTGCGTGTGCCACGCGTGAACGCCGCTCCACAGGCCATAAGTCATCACGTCCCACTGCAGGGGGTGAATCAAGATGGTATTGACAACAATCGGGGCGGCGGCGACGGCGGCGACGACGCCCGCAACGATCGTGGCCCAGGCGCGGCCCTTGGTCGTCTCCACGCGGATCGGCAGTGAAGCCTCCGCGGCAACGGGCCGCGGGAGGATCGCGGCAACGACAAGCATGGCCGCCAGCCAGATGCCGCAGCCGATCGCATAGCCCCAAACGCCGATCCTGTTGATCGCGCCCGCGGTCGTGGAGATGGCATATATGCCGACGAACAGCAGCAGCAGGGCAAACGCAACGCGGTCGAGCACGCGCGTGTACAGCCGCCACGCCGCCGCGGCAGACCCGGCAGCCGCTGCGGAAACGCATACGAGAAACAGTGGAAACCAGAGGTAGGGAGCCATGAACGGGGTGGGATATCATAGGAAACGAGCATCGGGTGGCAACAGAGCGGACGGTGCAGTTTGGCTGATCACGAAAGTCGCTTGAAACGGATCGTGCTGACCGGCGGGCCCGGCGCGGGCAAGACGGTAGTCTCCGCCCGGCTGGCGGCGGAGCGGCCGGACGTGATCGTCGGCGTCCCGGAGGCGGCGACGCAGGTGTACGAGTCACTGGCAACGCGGTGGGACCGGCTGGACCTGCCAGGCCGCCGGGACGTGCAGCGGAGGATTTATCGCCTGCAGGTGGAGCAGGAGGACCGGATCGAGCGAGAGTTGGGGCGCGCCGGTGCAAGCAAGGTGCTGCTCCTGGACCGGGGCACGGTTGACGGCGCGGCATATTGGCCGGAGGGGCCGCAGGATTACTGGCGCGAACTCGGAACCGACCTGGCGCGGGAACTGGCGCGCTACGACGCCGTGGTGTGGATGCAGACCAGCGCGGCCCTGGGCCTGTACGACGGCGATTCCTCCAACGCCTGCCGCTTCGAGCACCCCGATGCGGCGATCGCCAGCGGGAATCTGCTGGCCCAGCTGTGGGGCAAGCATCCGAAACTCTATCGCATCCAGGCGTATCCGGATCTGGGCGAGAAGATCGCGGCAGTGAAACGGGTGGTGGAGGGGCTGTATACTGCCGCCGATTAAGGTACCCGCACAACGGAGTCAATCGTGAGTTGGACGAGATCGGCACTTCTCATTCTGTTGGCATGCGCAACTCGCGCGCGCGCCGAGTTTCCGAAAATCTTCAACACCGAGCCGCAGGAGGCGAAACATCCCCTCACCGCGCCGCAGAAGGCCCTGGGAATGATGAGCATTCCCACGGGCTTCCACGCCTCGGTGTTCGCGGCCGAGCCGGACGTGCAGCAGCCCATCGCCATCGCCCTCGACGCCCGCGGCCGCCTCTGGGTCGCCGAGAACTACACCTACTCCGAGCAGAAGGTCAATTTCAGCGACCAGCTCCGCGACCGCATCGTCATCCTCGAAGACACCGACGGCGACGGCAAATTCGACAAGCGCACCGTCTTCTGGGACGCCTTCCAGAAGCTCACCAGCGTCGAGGTCGGCTTCGGCGGCGTATGGGCCACCTGCGCCCCCAGGCTCCTCTTCATCCCCGACAGGAACGGCGACGACATTCCGGATTCCGAGCCCATCGTCGTCCTCGACGGCTTCAACGACACCGTCATCCGCCACAACATCGTCAACGGCCTGCGCTGGGGTCCCGACGGCTGGCTCTACGGCCGCCACGGCATCCAGGCCAGCTCCTCCGTCGGCAAGCCCGGCGCCCCGCCGGACCAGCGCGTGACCTTCAACGCGGCCATCTGGCGCTACCACCCCGTGACACAGAAGTTCGAAGTCGTCGCCCAGGGCACGACCAACCCCTGGGGCTACGATTGGAACGACCGCGGCGAGCTGTTCTTCATCAACACCGTCATCGGCCACCTCTGGCACGTACTCCCCGGCGCCCACTACCAGCGCATGTACGGCGAAGACCTCAACCCCTGCGTCTACCAGCTCCTCCCCCAAACCGCCGACCACTACCACTGGGACACCGGCAAAACATGGCAAGACTCCCGCGACGTCCGCGGACTGACCGACAAGCTCGGCGGCGGCCACGCCCACGTCGGCTGCATGATCTACCTCGGCGACAACTGGCCCGACAACTACCGCGACACCCTCTTCACCTTCAACTTCCACGGCAAACGCCTCAACAACGACCTGCTCCTCCGCCAGGGCGCCGGATACGTCGGCAAGCACGGCGAAGACTTCTGGCGCACCACCGACCCCTGGTTCCGCGGCATGGACCTCCTCTACGGCCCCGACGGCGGCGTCTTCATGGCCGACTGGACCGACATCGGCGACTGCCACGAAAACGACGGCGTCCACCGCACCTCCGGCCGCATCTACAAAATGTGGTACGGGGACACCAGGCCGCCGGCCGTGAAGGACCTCTCCAAGCTGGACGACCTGGAATTGGTGAACCTCCAGTTGCACAAAAACGACTGGTACGTCCGCCAGGCCCGGCGACTCCTCGCGGAACGCGCGGCGGCCGGCAAAGACATGCGCCCGGTACACGCGAGCCTGCGGGAGATGTTCGACCAGCAGGCCGACGTGACCAGAAAGCTGCGGGCACTGTGGTGCCTGTACGTTACCGGCGGCACGGACGAACCGTCGCTGCGGAAGCTGCTTGCCAACGCCAGCGACGAATCGCTGCGGGCCTGGGCCGTGCGCCTGATGGTGGACCGCGGCGCGCCCTCGGTCGAAGCCGTCACGGCCATGGCGGACGCGGCCGCGAAGGACGCGTCCGGCCTCGTGCAGTTGTACCTGGCCTCGGCCATGCAGCGCCTGCCGCTCGACCAGCGCTGGCAAATCGGCGAAAAGCTGGCCGCCGGCCCGGAATTCGCCGCCGACCCCTGGCTCCCCCTGATGATCTGGTACGGCATCGAGCCCGCCGTCCCCGCCGACCCAGCCAAGGCGATCGCCACCGCGGAGAAGACGCCCATGGGCGTCGTCCGGAAATACATCGCCCGGCGGCTGACGGGTAATCTGGAGAAAGACCCGGCCGCGGTGGACCGGCTCGTCGCGACGCTGCAATCGGCATCCGCGCAGTATCAACAGGACGTTCTGGACGGAATGGCCGCCGCGTTGCGCGGGTGGCGGAAAGCGCCGCCGCCGCCGTCGTGGACGGCGGTGTCGGCCGCGTTGGCCAACAGTCCCAGTGACCGCGTGAAACGCCTGACCGCCGAAGTCGGCACCGTCTTCGGCGACGGCCGCGCCGTGGACGAGTTGCGCCGCCTCGCCTCGGCCAAGAGGGAAGACCTCGCCGTGCGCGAGCAGGCCGTGCAATCGCTCGTCGAGAGCCGCGCCGACGGCGTGCTGCCGCTGCTCCAGCAACTCCTCAACGACAAGGACCTCGCCCCGGCGGTGATCCGCGGCCTCGCGGCGTACAACGACCCGTCCACCCCGAAAATCATTCTCCAGGGCTACAAAAAGTACAACCCGCAAGGCAAGCAGGCGGCGCTGGCAACGCTCACGTCCCGCCCGCCCTACGCCAAGGCCCTCCTGGACGCCGTCGCCGCCGGCGTCGTCCCGCGGAAAGAAGTCGCCGCCTACCAGGTGCGGCAGATGCGCAACCTCGGCGACGATCAAATTGGCCAGAAGCTCGACGAACTCTGGCCAGAGCTCAAAGGCGTCTCCGCCGAGAAGCGGCCCATCCTCGCGAAATACAAGGCCATGCTCACCGACGGCCGCCTCGCCAGCGCCGACGCCCCCAGCGGCCGCAAGCTCTTCTCCCAGACCTGCGCCCAGTGCCACACCCTCTACGGCGAAGGCGGCAAGATCGGCCCAGACCTCACCGGCTCCGACCGCCACAGCATCGATTACCTCCTCGACAACATCATCGACCCCAGCGCCGTCGTGGCCGACGTGTATCGCGTCTCGCTGGTGAAATTGAAGGACGGCCGCATCCTCGACGGCATCGTCGTCGAGCAAACCGACCGCACCCTCACGCTCCAGACGCCGCAGGAGCGGCTGGTGCTGCCCAAGGCGGACGTGACGCAGGTGAAGCCCTCGAAGCTCTCAATGATGCCCGAAGGCCTGCTGGACACGCTGAAACCAGAACAGGTCCGCGACCTGATCGGCTACCTGATGTCCAATCAACAGGTGGACCTGCCCGGCGAGGCTAAATAGCCGGCCGATTCCAATCGAAATTGGACGAAAACTCCGTTTGACGCGCCGGCGCGACCTCGCTACGGTAACCCGCGTCACGCACAAGCAATCGATTCACCTGACGGGAGCGATCCATGGCAGGCACGTCTAAAGACCCCAAAGCCGCCACGCCTTCGGGCGGTAACTCGGGATGGTCGAGAAGGAGTTTTATCAGGGGCGTAGGCGTCGCGGCGGTATCGGCCGAGACGGTCCTGGAGCGTGTCACCCACGCCGCCGCCGCCGAGACCGACCCCACGGCCCCAAACAACGTCGTCAAAGGCTCGGTCAAAGTCACCCTGACCATCAACGGCCAGAAACGCGAAGTCGAAGTCGAGCCGCGCACCACGCTCCTCAGCGCCATGCGCGACCGCCTCGACCCACCGCTCACCGGCCCCAAGCTCGTCTGCAACGCCGCCACCTGCGGCGCCTGCACCGTCCTGCTCGACGACAAGCAGGTCTTCGGCTGCTCGGTCCTCGCCATCGACGCCGTCGGCAAAAAGATCACCACCGTCGAAGGCCTCGGCACCCCCGACCACATGAGCCCCGTTCAGGCGGCGTTCTGCGATAAGGACGCCTTGATGTGCGGCTTCTGCACACCCGGCTTCGTGACCGCCGTCACCGCCTTCCTCATGAAAAACCCCAACCCCACCGAGCAGCAGGTCCGCGAAGGGTGCAAGGGCAACTTCTGCCGCTGCGGCACCTACCCTCATATCGTGCAGGCGGCGCTCGCCGCCGCCAAGGCGCAGAACGGCGCACGCACCTGACGAGAGCCGCGCGGCTTTGCCGCCGGTCTTAGCCCCCCAAGAGGGCATCACATGGCAAAAAAGAGAATCAAAGTCCCCCGCGTCGTGAACGGCGTCCCCATGGGCGAGCAGGAGATCGAGGTCGAGGACAACGGCGCCTCCTGGGGCCCCAACGACAAGCACCGCCTCCTCAACAAGCCCATCAAACGCGTGGACGGCCCGCTGAAAACAACCGGCGTCGCCGTCTACACCCAGGACGTCCGCCCGGCCGGCATGCTCTTCGGCCGCTTCGCCAGCTCGCCCCACGCCCACGCCCGCGTAACCAAACTCGACACGGCCAAGGCCGAGCGGATCAAGGGTGTCAAGGCCGTCCTGCCGGTCGTCAAAGTCGGCGCGGAGGTCCGCTACGAAGGCGAGCCCGTCGCCGCCGTGGCCGCCCTCACCCCCGAACTCGCCGAGGACGCCGCCCGCGCCGTCGAAATCGAATACGAAGTCCTCCCCCACGTCGTCACGCAGGACGACGCCCTCAAACCCGACGCCCCGCAGGTCGTGCCCCCGCGCGCCGACCAGGGCGGCAAGAAAAAGGGCGGCGGCAAGAAGCAGCAGCAGGGCACGCCCGAGCAGGTCAACGCGGCCCTGGCCAAGTGCGACGCAACGGTCGAGGTCGAGTACCGCACCCCCATCCTCCACCACTGCTGCCTGGAGACGCACAGCATCACCGCCGATTACCGCGGCGAAAAGGAGGCGACGGTTTACGCCTCGACGCAAGGCACCTTCACCATCCCCGGCGATTCCGCCCGCGAGCTCAAGCTCCAGCAGAGCAACGTCACCGCCATCGTCCAGAACATGGGCGGCGGCTTCGGCTCAAAATTCGGCATCGGCGTCGCCGGCCAGTGGGCGTGCCGGCTGGCCAAACAGCTCGGCGCGCCGGTGAAGATGGCCCTGACCCGTCGCGAGGAATTCCTCACCGCCGGCAACGGCCCCGGCTCCGTCCAGAAGTTCAAGGCCGGCGCCAACAAGGACGGCACCCTCGTG
>Ga0308175_100002322_pt1 | contig 12998 bp, 15 predicted proteins | sample PhyCR1_3_FD_203893 | JGI IMG/M metagenome (GOLD analysis project Ga0308175, IMG submission 203893) | Soil microbial communities from UC Gill Tract Community Farm, Albany, California, United States - DLSLS.C.R1 | ecosystem: Environmental > Terrestrial > Soil > Agricultural land | place: USA...
GGATAAAGACGGCCGGCTTACTCGGAGTGGCTTCAGACGAAGCCCAGGGTCCGCCGTTCTGGTTGACATTGACCGCGACCACCAGCTTGTTCTCGGCCGCTGCGGGCATGTTCTGCTTGACCGCGACGAACAATTTGTGATGGGTGCCGGCAGCGCTCGTCGTCCTGGCTGCTGCCGGCAAGACCGTCAATGCACTGGCAACAACGAGCGCTAGAAGAATCAGGCCGACCCTACGCATGGAGAAAGAATAGCGCCGCTAATAACGGCAATTTGCGGAGATAGTGGAGGCGGCGAGAAACGAACCCGCGCAACGGCTCGGTCACCGCGACGCCTAGAGCTCGGGACTGTGGCGGGACACGCTCCGAGTCGCCAAGAAACGCCCTGCTCGGAGTCGGCCGGCGACTTGGAAGCGTCGCGGTTAGTCGGCAGTATTTCTGGCCAAGGACCCGTCAGCGGCGGCGGGAATGGGTCCATTCGTTTGCGTCTTCGCTCCGACCGCGATTCCGCCGAAAAGCGCGGTCCCCGTGAGGGTGAGCACGGGCTCATCTGGGTCGTTTTGCGACGGCGTCCGGGTGTCGACCCCGCCGGCGAAGGCCCTCAGTTCCGATTCGAGGCGCCAGCCTGGTGGTGTCTTGATTGAGATCCCGCCGAAGAGCGTGTGGAGAGACAGCCGTGCGCCGGGCGCGAGTTCGACCTCGCGGAGATCGACATCGATACCGCCGTACCACGCCAGCATCGAGCCTCCAGTGAACGCCTTGGCTCGGCTCTCGAGCGTGATGCCATTGAAGACAGCGACGAGGCGAAGGTCGTTGCTCTCTTCGTCGCCCTGCGAGGGGACAGCCCGCCGCACAAACGCAGCAGCAGCCATCATCCCCGCCCAAGCCCCGAGCTTGAAGAGGAGCACTCCGCGAAGCGGACGCATCACGCTCAAGCGTACAAGCGCGGCGCCATCTTCCGAGCTTCCCCAGCTACGACCCTTTGGAGCAACCGGAGGTCACGAAGCTGGTCGCATTGCCGCTATCCCAGCGGAGGCGCCAACGCGCGACGTTCCAGGGACGGCACCGCTCCCAGCAGAAGCGTCGAGCCCTCGGGTGAGAGCATCATTGGCCCAGTCGAGCGTTTGAGGCCCAAGCCGGCGATGCCTAGTCGGGTCGGACGTATACCTCTAGGCGGTTGCCGGAAGGGTCGTCGAAATAGGCGGCGTAATACCCTGGCCCGTAGGGCATCTCCTTCGGCCCGCTCAGAGTGGCGCCCGCCTCCTGCGCAACCGCTGCGACACGATCGACCTCCGCCGTCGATGTGACCTGCAACGCGATCCTGTTCGCGTTTGCCGCGTGCGCCGAGTCTTCGGTGACAGCGAAATATGCCGCTTCCGGGGCTGGGTCGGTTGTCGCCCAAACCTTCCACTCCCCACCGTGGTAACGCTCGGTGAACCCAAGCAAGGGAAGCAGAGCTTCGTAAAACGGTGTCGCCGCTTCCAGATTGCGGACGCGAAGATCGATATGGCCGAGAGGATTCACGGGCCGAAAACCGTAGCGCCCTGTACCGCGCGCCTGCCGAGGTCTCGAGCCAGGCCTCTTCAGGGTCATTCCCGAACACTGGCCCAGGCGAGTGGCATGTTTTCATGAGCCTGATTCGCCTGCGACTGGAGTGGGACTGAACTTCGTCCACTGCCCTTCGGAGACGACCTCGACGGAGCCGTCAACGACCTTGATGGCCGTCTGTTCGTCGATGGCGTAGGCCGGGACGCCGATGTCGGCAGCCCACCGCTCTGCGTCAGCCGGGGTGTTCGTCGGGAAAGCGTTCAGGTGCGGGAAGATCGAGAAGTCCACGACTCCCAGGGTGCGGTCGTCCGCCGCCAACGGCCACTCGACGAAGTACGTCCCGATCCGCGGCGTCATCACCATGCTTCCGGCACTCACTCCCACCCAGACCGTGTCAGGAAGCGAAGGCAGCAGATCGGCCAGTCCGGACTGCCGCATCCAGTGACACAGGTACGTCGCGTCGCCACCCTCTACCAGGAGCACGTCAGTCTCCCGGACCCACGGGCCCCATCGCTCCTCGCCGATGCTGGGGAGCGCGGTGAGCTCGAGGACACCGAGCGACGCCCAGCCCAGGCCCGAAAAGTACTGCCAGTCGGGCTCGGCGGCGACACAGCCCCGCACCGACTGGGGACCGCACATCGGATGCCCCCACTGTGCTGTCGGAATGCAGAGGGCCTGGCTCTCCGCGATCGACTTGCCAAGAAGCCGCACAAGCGCGGAGTGGATGCTTGGGTTAGTAACGCCGCCTGACGTAAGAAGAAGTTTCAACTCGCCTCCCGGAGTGACTGCTGCAAATGAGACGTTCTTAGGCGCTTCCAGATCCGTACGCGGTACAGACTCGCAGTCCAGAGAAAACTCATCGCGGCTCCGGCCGGCCGAACCCACCTGAGCGTTAGCTCGAGATCGCAGCGCAAAGACCTTTAGCGGACGGCACAGGCCGCAGCAGCAGATCACCAGCCACGCCCACGTCCACCGAGCCAGCCCCCGCAGCCACGACACTCGACGCGAGTACAGTTTGGTGTCGCAGCTCGCCTCACGGGTTTGGAAGAACCCGCACCAGGGGCAATCTCGCGATGTGAGCGCGGCGGATGCGGAGCAGGCGTTGGTTCGGGCCTACGTCGCCTGCCAGTTGGCCCTCGAGTCCATTGACGATCTGCCGGCTGCGACGGCAGACGCAGTGGGCGAGCCGATCCGCGAGTTCTGTCGGGCGCTGGAGCCGTACGTCGGCCATCTCGCCGACGAGGATCCGCGCAACGAGACGAGCTAGCGGACCGCTCGCGGTCGCCGCCTGTTAGCGCCGCGGATCGGACTCCTCAGCCTGCCTCACCGTCTCGAGATTCTTCTCGACCACCAGGTAACGCGAATGTGTCTCGACGACCCGCTCGACGTCGTCGACCTCGTGTCCCGGAAGGACAGCGAACCGGCGCGAGTTGCGGCGAAGCTCCTCGTATTCGACCGGCGTCAACGTAAGAACGGCAGTGCAGGAGGCGTTCGCGCACTCACACATGAAGTCGATGTCCCGGGCGGCCCAGTCGCCTGCCTGCAGCTCCTTGATCCGCTCGTTCACGTCGCGGAAGAGAATCTCGTTCTCGGCCAGCCGCTGCTCACGATCCATGCGGCGTCACGGTAGCGCGAATAGCGTGCTCTGCATTGGGCCAAGAGGGTGCCCGGGAACGGCCTCGATCTCGTTGACTTTCCGCTGGCTGAACGTGGATTCGCCGACCTGAGCTGAGACGCCCACGCGGCCGGCGAGCCGCACGGCCTCCGACCTACCGCCGCACACGAGCTCTCGAGGCAGCGTCACCTCCCGGGCCGGCCGAGCGTCCTGCAAGAACTGCTCCTCCTCAGCAGCAGGTGTCCTCTTGGTCGTCGCGGCGAGGGGCCGGATCGTGTCGGCCCCTTCCCGTGATCGGGTTCACGCGCTCGCCGGGACCAGATGGAGCTGTCCGCTCCAGTCCGATGCGGTCAGCGGGCCGCCCATGTAGTTGCTCCGCTGGTGGATTTGCGCGCCGAGGAACGAGCCGTCCGTGACGGTGCCGTTCAGCACGATGAAGCCGTCCGGGCTCTGGTGCCCGTTCATCTGGGCTGTGAAGGAGAGGTTTCCGACCGTGATCCACTCGGTCAGCGTCAGTTGGGCGGCGTCGCCGGAGCCGCGGAGGCTCGTGACCTGCATCACGATCGTGCCGCCGTTCCCGGCAGTACCGACGCAGTGACCGACGGTCAGGTCGCAGGTCTTGTGGTACGAGATGACGATCGGCGCGCTCGACGCCGACGCTTGAGCCGCTGCGAATGCGACGACGCCCAGGACAGCCAGTAGCGCCAAGGTGCGCTTCATGACCGGTCTCCCTTCTTTGCGGGTGCGGGTTGGCCGATGCCGATCTCCTCGGTTGCGACGATCCGTGCGAATGGGATCCCTGCGATCTCGTTCGCGTCCCGGACGTCGTCTGCGGTCTCGGCCTCGAAGCGGCAGAAGCAGGCGTCGTCACCGACGATGTAGGTCGAGCCGAGATGCGTTGCCGTTCGTCGTTGTCTGCGGAGCCGGTCGACTGCGGCTTCGATCCAGGCACGGTCGCGGCCCGGCAGGTACCGCTCTACGAGGTAGGTAGGCATCGCCGTCCACGATCGCGGCCAGGCGGTTACCCATCAACCGCACGAACTTGTGGATTTACGCCGGCGGCATTGCGGCGACGTGCGCCGCGAGCTCCGTGCGCGAGCTGACGCCGAGCTTGCGGTAGATCTTCGAGAGGTTCCACGCGACGGTGTTGGGGCTGAGGCTGAGCTTCGCGGCGACCTCGCGGTTCCTTCGTCCCGCCACGACCAGCTCGACGATCCGCAGTTCGGTCTCCGAGAGCTCTTCGTCGGATGCGGTGCGCCCGCCGATCCGGCGGAGCTCGGAGCGCGCCTTCTCCGACCAGACCCGCGCGCCGAGCTGCTCGAAGCCTTCGGCGGCCCGTCCCAGGGTCTCGCGCGCGACGCGTTTGTGCTGCGCCCGACGCTGAGCCGCGCCGAGCGCGAGCAGAGTGCGGGCGAGCTCGAAGGGATTGACTCCTTGCGGCGGTTCGGGCGGATGTGTGGCCGCCTCGAGCGAAGCGATCGCGCGCTCGTCTGCGCCCTGTGCGGCGAGCAGGAGCCCGCGGTTGCGCAGGGCGAGGGGGCGAAGAGCCGCATCACCATCCGCTGCGCGTCGATCGATCTGCGCGAGCAACCACTCAGCCTGCTGAAGATCCCCAGTGGCGATCAGAGCCTCGATTGCGGCCGATCCCGCCAGCCGGGAGAGGTATACGTCCAGCTCCTCGACGTCCTGAAACAGGTGCGAGACCTCGCGCCAACTCGCGTCGGCGTCGTCGTAGGAGTGCTCGAGGACGGCGAGTGCGGTCCGCAGATGAACGGCGCCCCATCTGAATCGGCCTGCCTCGACGACGCGCAGCAACTCGGAGATCTCTCTGCGGGCCGTCTCGGTCTCACCGCGGTAGGCGTCGATCTCGGCGAGGATCGATCGGCAGAGCGGCTCGACCATCTCCAACCCGATCTGCCGCGCGAGTTCGATGGCCTCGTGACACAGCTCCGCAGCCGTGTCCCATGCGCCAGACGTCGTCTCCGTCTGCGCCCAGTGGAATAGGCACCTGACAACGTCGGGATCGGCCCGCTCTTTGGCCTCGGCGGTCAAGACCCTCCACAGCTCACGAGACTCCTCGTGGCGCTCGGAGCGGCCGAGCAGGAGCGCGCTCGTGACGCGCGAGGGCGACAGTCGCATCGGCAAACCTGCATGCCAGGTCCAGGTCGACCAGCGCGCGGCGGCGTAGCCGTCAGCATCGAGGGTCTGCTCAAGCTCCAGCGCGCGGTCGAGCAGTTCATGCCGGATGAGACCGGTGCGAGCAAAGCTGCTTTGAGCCACCGTCGCGAGCGCGATCGCGAGAATTGCCGGGTCCGCCAGCTCCTCGGCGAGCGCGAGGGCCTCCTCGGCATGCCGAGCCGCGGTCCGAGGGTTCCCCTTGAGCTGGGCCAGCCACGCGAGCTCGCAGAGGATGTTCACCTTCTGGGCGAGCTCAAGATCGGGCTCGGCGAGCGCGTCGCTCAAGAGACGCACGGCAACCGGAAAGCCCTCCCTCATCCCACGCGCGCCGGCGAGCTGCGTCAGCGCGTCTGCCCGCGTTCGACCCGGCTGAGACGAGCCGACCACTTCGTCCAGCAGGACTGCCGCCTTCTCCATGTCGCCCGCGTACCGACAGTGCTCGGCAGCGGTGATCCGGCGTCTGTTCAGGCTCTCGACCGCAGCCGCCGGGGTGAGCTCGACCGCACGCTCGGCGAGCTCTGCCGCTGCCTGCGCAGCGCCCCGCGCGCGCGCCTGCGTCGTCGCCGCATCCAGCGCCGCCGCGATCTCTTCATCTGGACCCGTCGCGGCGATCGCGAGATGGCGGGCCCGTTCTTCGAGATCGACGTCCAGCTCGGCGAGGCAGCGGTGCAGCCGACGTCTTCTGTGCAGCGGCATCGCCCCGTAGCTCGCGGGAGCGAGTAGTGGATGGGTGAAACGGATCCGGTCGCCGTCGAGCTCCAGCACGCGGTGCTTCTCGGCGAGCTCGATGTCTTCGACGACCTCGGCCCCCAGCGGCTCGAGCAATGAGACCGAGGGGGCCGCCAGGGCCGCTACCGCAACCAGCGTCTCGCGGACCCGCGCCGGAAGTACGCCCAGCCGCTCCGTGACGAGGGCGCTCAAGCGCTCCGGGAGTGCGAGGCTCGCGCTGTCCGCACTGACCACCCCCCTGACGATCGCGCGGCCGAGCTCGAGCGCAAAGAACGGGTTCCCACCCGAAATTTCGTGCACACGCACCAGCTCCGGCCGGCTCAGGTTGAGCCCAAGCCGACCCCAAAGCAGCCGATGGATCGCCCCCACGGAAAGAGGCTCGACCGTCAGCCGCACGAACCCCCCGAACGCGTTGTCGAGTTCGAGAGGCACCTCGACGGGCCGCCCCCGCACTGTCGCGAACAGGCCCACCGGCTCGCCCTCCAAGCGCCGCAACATGTACCTCAACACCTCGGCGGAGCTCGCATCGATCCATTGCACATCGTCGAGGCAGAGAACAACCGGCCGCTCCTGAGCAAGCGCACCCACGACCGAGAGAAGCGCGAGCCCGAGCAGGCGAACCTCTGGAGGCGGCCCGTCCGGATCCCGCATTAGCAACGCGATCTCGAGCGCCCGCCGTTGAATCGGTGCCAGGCATGGCAGCGCGTTCCCGACCACAGGCCCGAGGAGGTCGCCCATGGTTGCAAACGCGATCCGCGTCTCGGAATGCGCAGAGCGCGAAGCCAGAACACGGAATCCGCGCTCGCCGGCCAGCCGCTTGCCCTCCTCCAAAAGCGCGGACTTCCCAATCCCCGCAACGCCCTCGAGCAACAACGCCTGCCCACCAACCGGAACAGCCGTCAAGAACCCCGCCACGGCCCGCAACTCCTCGCGCCTGCCGATGATCTCGACTGCCATCGCACCCGCCCCCGCCGGACAATCCGTCCGACTCCGATTTGCGAACGCCTCCCATTCTGGACGCGCGCCGCCCAAGCCACAAGAGAAGTCGGCTCAGGGAGCGGAGAGCGAGGGATTTGAACCGCGATCCGCCTAACGACGGATAACGGTTTTCGAGACGGGGAGTTTTTGGCTCAACCAGGCCATTTAGTCGTCGGTTGCGCCAGTTTTCGCGCCAGTTGCCGTCTGGTCCCCCGGCGGGCGCGAGTGACCTTCGACGACGGCCCCTCGGATTACATAGTCCCGCAGTGAACGCTTGACCGCGGCCATGCATCCACAGGCGCAGTAGAAGCTCAGCTCGAATTCTTCGTCTTGTGGGTCTTTGAGTGACTGACCGACCTTGTAGATCGAGGCGTTCAGCCGCCGGGCTAGCTCGGCCTTCGGGACATCTTCCTCCTCGGGGCTGTCCGTCAGCGCGTCGGGGTCGCTCCGGTGATCGGTACCGAAATTCGAGGAGATGGGGTCAGGAACGGCACCCGGCTGGGCTGGCCGATGCGTCGTCCCCCTTCTCCCTGACCCCATACAAAGCCAATAGGCCCGGTCAAGGCTCGGGTCCTCCCCCGGACGGACAGCTCTCCCTACTACAAGTAGTTGGCCTTTGCGTCCGCTAGGCGGCCCGCTCCTCTTGCTCCGCTTGTTCGTCCTGTGGCTGCGGTTCGGGTCCTTGTGCGCCGGGGCTGTTCTGCTGCTGGTAGCTGACTCGTCGGGAGCGCGACCAGGCGATCGCAGTCGCCGCCCCTGCGCCCGCAACGACGAACAGCCCGTTCCGTAACCGGTGGCTTCGTTTGCGATTGACCTGCTTGTGCGCGTCCTGAAGCTCTTTGAGCATCTGCGCAAGCTCCATCCGTAGCTCCTGATCCGCCGCAATCTCCCTTAGTGGCGCGAGCCGACCGAAGCGCCAGCGGGCCAGGCGGCTCGCCTGTACGGCGTGGTTATAAGCGCGCAAGAGATCGTGTCGGAGTCTCTCGTCGGAGCTCAGCTGCCGCGCCAGCGTCGCGGCCGCGGCCGCGTTCTGCTTCACCACTGTCGTTCTGCTTCCTCCGAACACGTTCGCCCCATTCCTCAGTTATCTCACCGCTCCCGTCGCGGCCTCCACGGCCTCTACCCGCAAACGCGGGTTCAACTCACTCGCCCGAACCGCCGCTTGCGTCACTGGACATCTCGAGCTCGGGGCGCCGCGCCTCGCGGACGTTCGCCACGAAGTACTTGTCCGGGCACTGGCCGGGCTTGTACTTCGCGAGCGTCATCGGACGCTCTCCTTCGTCAGATAGGCGTCCAGCCGCTCGGCCGCCTCATCCTCGGCGCCCGGCATCAGGTGGCCGTAACGGTCAAGTGTGAACGTCACGCTCGAGTGGCCCATGTAGGCGGCGAGCGCCTTTGCGTTGACGCCGGCGGCGATCATCAGCGACGCGAACGTGTGCCGCGCCTCGTGCATCCCGATCGGTGCGAGCCCGGCCCTCTTCCAGGCAACTGCGCTTGAACATCACGAACCTCCAGGATTGGTGTCGAACCACCTGCGCCACCCTGAACCGGGTCACTTACGAACCGCTTACGGCGCTGCGACGTTCGCCTCGGCCCGAGTCCTCACCTGACGGCGACACCCGTCCACGGACCCAGGCCTGGCTGCCGACCCGGACAGGCCCGAGCCTGTACGCCAAAGAGGCTCAGAGGCTCGGCCGTCTCGAGGAGCGGCGCCCGGCTGACCCTCGCCGAGGTGGCGGAACCCAGCCCCGCATGGTCGCTGAATCGCCGCCCATCCCGATCCACGTGGGACACGTCGCCTGGGCGACCTTAGCCGGCGTCACGCCCGAGGTCGCGGGTTCGAGTCCCGTCGCTCCCGTTCGAGAACCGGCGTCGTGTGGCGCGTCCCGACCAAGCGCGTTTTCTGAATGAGTCGCACACCGAGAAAGCCGAGCGCCGAGAAGACGACCACGGTGCCCGCGCGCGTGGCTGCACCGTCTCCGATCGACGAGAAGGCGATGTTGGCGACAAAGATGCTCGGCAGCGCCGCAAGCATCGGAATCCATGTGTCGCGCCACGTGGCGGTGCGGCGAAGAGCAAGTGCCAGGGCCAGGAACGCGATGAAGATGGCGCCAACGGTCGACGCCGATTCGATCTTGTGCGCCTGTGAGTGCCAGGAGTTGTTGGTGCAGGCGACATCGATTCCCTGGCAGTCGAGCCGGAAGGTCCCATCGAGGAACGTTCCTGCGCCGGCCACGATCACGGCCGCGGCGCCGACGCGGCCGAGCCGGCTCGGACTGAGCGCTAGCCAGACACCGATTCCGAGGGCGATTACCAGCAAGCCCGAGAGGTTGGCAGCGAGCTGGTTGTAGAGCCAAGGGCTGCTCGCGGTCAGCGCGCCGAGATCGGAGATGTCGTCGCGCGCGGGGCTGAACGCTTGCGGCTGGGCCAGGTCGGCGGCGATCCAGCCGGCGTTGAACGTGACGAAGGCGAGTAGCCCGCACGCGCCAGCGAACCATGCTCGCCCTAGATCGTTCGTTGCGGTATCGAGGGGTTGACCGGCCACGAGCTGAGCATCGCAGTGACGGGCGGCGCCGACATCGGGGCGCCACCCTGAACCGCCACGCTGGTTCCTCGACTTGTGGCTCGGGCGGCGATCGGCCATAGTCGAACCCGAGGAAAGGGGTTCAGATGACTGCCGAGCTGGCTCAACCGCTGGTTGGCACGCCGGAGCGCGCCGCGCGCAGGCTGCGACGCGATATCGGCTTCTTCGGGCTCTTGTTCGCATCGTTCGGGTCGATCATCGGGGCCGGCTGGCTGTTCGGCGCCCTGTACGCGTCCTCGCTCGCCGGGCCGGCAGCGGTGATCTCCTGGGTAATCGGCGGCGCAGCGCTGATGGTCCTCGCTTTGACCCACGCCGAGCTCGGTGGCATGTACCCGGTGGCGGGGGGTAGCGCCCGGTTCCCGCGTTACGCCTTTGGGAACCTGATCGGCTTCACGAGCGGCTGGATCGCGTTTCTCGGCGCCGTGACCGTCGCGCCGATCATGGTCGAGGCCACGCTCCTGTACACGTCGAACTACGTCAGCTCGCTCACGACCGTCTCGGGTGGCAGGCCGGTTCTGACAGTCCAGGGCTACGTCGCCGCGGCAGCCCTGCTGCTCCTCTTCTGCACCATCAACGTCCTTGGGGTGCGCTGGCTCGCCGAGGCCAACATGGTCGCCGTCTGCTGGAAGCTTTTCGTGCCGGTCGTGGCGGTGGTCGCATTGATCGCTACCTCCGCGCACACCGAGAACTTCAGCGCGAACGACGGGTTCATGCCCTTCGGGTGGAAAGGCGTATTCCTCGCGCTGTCGGCGGGCGGAGTCATTTTCGCGGGCCTGGGCTTCGAGCAATCGGTCCAGCTCGGCGGCGAGACACGCAACCCGAGGCGGAACATCCCGATCGCGATCATCGGCGGAATGGTGGTGGCGATCGTCCTCTACATCGCACTGCAGGTCGCATTCATCCTGGCTCTCGACCCCTCGAGCCTCTCAGAGGGCTGGGGCGCCGTGTCGTTCTCGGGGAAGGGCCAGCTGTTCGGGCCGTTCGCCGCACTGGCGACGGGCCTCGGCCTGGGCTGGCTCGCGGTTCTGCTCTACACGGATGCAATCGTCTCGCCCGGGGGCACCGGCCTTCTCTACACCGGGGCAAGTGCCCGACTCACCTTCGCGCTCTCCCGAAACGGCTTCATCCCTCCGGCCTTCGCCCGGCTCACACGACGCGGAACGCCACGCATCGCCATCGCGTTCTCGTTCCTCTGCGGCCTGGTGATCCTCCTGCCCTTCCCCCGCTGGCAGGAGCTGGTCGGCTTCATCTCGGCGGCGGCCGTGGCCGTATACGCAATGGCGCCGCTGGCGCTCGGTGCTCTCAGGCGTCAAGACGTTGCGCGGCCCCGCCCCTTCAGGCTTCCGGCGGCATCGCTCATTGCTCCCGGAGCCTTCATCATCGCGAGCGAGATTCTGCTCTTCACCGGCTGGGCAGTGATCTGGAAGCTGATCGTCGCGATCCTGCTGGGCTTCGCGCTGCTCGGCCTATCGAATCGCGCCGACGAGAGCGGGCCTGCGGTGTCGCTCGACTGGCGTGGCGCTACGTGGCTTTGGCCGTACCTGCTCGGGATGGGCGCGATCTCGTACCTGAGCTCCTTCGACACGAACACGCCCAGCTCGGTCCCACTGGTCGGCCTCCACGGGCCGCGCAACGAGCTCACGTTCGGCTGGGACATTCTCGCCGTCGCGTTCTTCAGCCTCGCCATCTACGCCATCGCGATCCGCTTCCGGCTCCCCGCCGAGCGGGCGCTCGACTACATCGGCGACCCGATGGTGGAGGAGCCGGAAGCGGCCAACTTTCACCCGGCCAAGGCGGCCGGCGCCCCCGCGCGACGGTAGCTCCGCGAGCGCGCGCCGAACATCAGCCCTGCGAGAACGAGGAGCACACATCCGAGCAGGCTCAGCCCGATTCCGACCCAGAGCAGCGCCGGCACCTTGACTCCGACGCCGATCGTCGCAGCGACGTCGCGAGAGCCGTCGGCATTCATCACGACGATTGACCAATCACCGGAGCGCAGCTTCCACGTCAGCGGGCTCGTATTGGAGACGGCTGCCGCCCAGAATGGCTCGCTTCCGGGCCGGCCCGGGTCGACGTTTCCGGGGTGGTCGACGTACGTGACCTTGAACGGATCGAGATCGAGCTTGGTCGCCTCCGTGTGGGCGATGCGTGCGAGGTAGGCGTCCACCGTGGCCTTCGGCGCGATCCCTACGAACAACGGCTTGTCACCGGAGACGTCGAGCCGGACCTTGCCGGCCAGCCACGTCGGAACGTAGCTCCCAACCGTGATGCTGTCCGTTGCGATTGCGCGAGCGTGGGTCTGATAGTTGTGCGCGTTGGCGGAGAAGTAGCCGTTGTGATCGCGCTTCGACGAGCTGGCCCAGATTCCCGTCACGCCGGCTGCGAGCACGAGCACGCCGAGCACGGCTGCGACCCATGCTCCAATCGTGAGACCGGTGCGCTTCTGCGGATGTGCAGCGGCTTGCATTTCCACTCCCTTCATCGTTGGCAGTCGGACCTCCGGCCCGCTGGAGCCGGAGGTCCGACGCGTGATCTATGCGGAGACGGGTACCGCGTCCGGCGCGGGCTCGGCCTCGGGCTCGGGCTCGGGCCTGTCGAGCCGAGGAAGCCACTCGAGCCACCCGGGCAGGTACCAGTTCCGCTCGCCGAGCAGCTTCATCGTCGCCGGCAACAGGACGCCGCGGACGAGCGTGGCATCGATCAGGATCGCCGCCGCGAGCCCGACGCCGAACTGCTTGAAGATCAACATCGAGAGGGTGGCGAAGATCGAGAAGACGGCGACCATGACGATCGCTGCGCTCGTGACCACGCCGGCGGTCGACTTGATCCCGTGTGCGATCGCGTCGTCCATGCTGGCGCCGCGATCGAACGTCTCCCGGATCCTGCTGATGATGAACACGTGGTAGTCCATCGAGAGCCCGAACAGGATCACGAACAGGAGCAGCGGCGTCACCGGATCGATTCCGGCAGTGGAGCTGAAGCCGAGCAATCCCTTGCCGATGCCGTGCTGGAAGACGAGCACCAGGACGCCGTAGGCGGCGGCGACCGAGAGCAGATTGAGCAGGATCGCCTTGATCGCGACCACGATCGAGCGGAACGCGACCAGCATCAGCGCAAACGCGAACAGCAGGACGAACCCGACCACCAGAGGCAGCTTCGATCTGAGCTGGTCTCTTGCGTCCTTCCACTCGGCCGTGAGCCCGGTGACGCCGGCCTGGACGTTCGGGAGCGCGCCGACGGTCTTGGGAAGCACGTCCTGGCGCAGGGCGGCCAGGCTGGAGTTCGACTGGGCGTCGGTTCCCTTGCCGAGGATCGGGACCGTGATGTTCGCGATCGTGCCGTCCTTGTTTGTGGCTGTCGTGATCGGCCC
>Ga0308175_100002323_pt1 | contig 12997 bp, 11 predicted proteins | sample PhyCR1_3_FD_203893 | JGI IMG/M metagenome (GOLD analysis project Ga0308175, IMG submission 203893) | Soil microbial communities from UC Gill Tract Community Farm, Albany, California, United States - DLSLS.C.R1 | ecosystem: Environmental > Terrestrial > Soil > Agricultural land | place: USA...
CAGCCACACCATGCCGGCGGTATGTAGTCCCGAATGTCGAAGCTTAGGCCGTACTCACGCGCATTAGATCTCGACTTCGAAACTTAAGCTTCGCGCCTGAGTACCCAGGCTGCGGTCGACAACGCGCGCGATTCGAGTGAGTCTGATTTGGCGCGCCCCGGTGTCATCGGCCGGCTTTGCCCGAGATCTTGTTCAAAATGCCCTTCGATCACTCTGGTGACTTCGCGATCGCAGACCGCAACATTCACTTCGCTGTTGAGAGCGAACGAACGGTGATCGAAGTTGGTCGAACCGGCCACCGTTACGCTTCCGTCAACGGTCATCAGCTTTGCATGAATCATCCTCGGCTCATATTCGTGGTATTGGACGCCTCGGCGTATAAGTTTCGCGGACATGGCCTCACTCAGCCGGCGTACGGCGTTATGATCGCTTCCGGAACCCGCCGTGATCACACGCACTCTGACGCCGCGCTCTTGAACTGCGCGAATCAGCGCGTGTCTGGCACTCCGGTCTGGAAGGAAATAGGGGCTTGTGATATTGATGCTGCTTTTAGCCGAATCTATGAGTATCTGAAAGAGCACGCGGGCCCGGCTGACCCCATAACCGGGCTCACTCATCACAACCATACAGCGCGAGCCGTTTCGGGACGGACACAACGTGTCGCTACGCTCTGGCCATAGGACCTCGCCCGTTGATGTCACCCAGTTTTGTGCGAATGTCGCGTCCAGGCTGAGAGCGGCATTGCCCCTGACGCGGAGAATCGTATCGCGCCAAGGCGACTTTGCACCACAGTCTTTGATCCAGTGATCTGCCCATCCCGCGCCGCCAACGAAAGCCGTATCGCTGTCCACAATCAGAAGCTTTCGGTGTGTTCTGTGATCGAAGTACGGCCAATCCCGAGAGCGGATACGGTGGTACAACACCACCCTGCCACCTGCCTTTGTGAGCACGTCAAAGTAACTCGGCTCAGTGCGCCAGCTACCGATGTCATCTATCGTCAGTCGGACGCTGACTCCCGTACGAGCCCGTTCTGCCATCGCCTCCAGAAAATGGCGTGTGACCTCGCCCTTCTGAAATTCGTAAGCCTCCAGATGTATAGTCCGTTCTGCACCGCGAATTGCCTCGAGTTCTGCCGGGTAAAACTCAGAACCGTTCTTCAAAACGGCAATGGACGCGTCATGGTGAAGTATTGAGTCCGTAGCCAGTGCCAGTTGGTTCGCGAATGTGTCGCTGTCCGGTGCTATCGCCGATCGATTCAGAAGCCGATACGGGCGAGTCGGCCCGAAAACCTCCATTCCGAATCGAACACCCTTCAGCACCACAGCGCCGGCCCCAATCGCAGCCAGCACGTTCGTTGCAGTCGCCGTCCCTGATTTCACGCAGTCAGCCTCAAAGGTGAGATGGGAATTCGGTCAACCCTTTTCGCATTATTTCTCCATCGGCACCGCCACGAAAAATGGACGCCGCTGGGACCCACAGATGCTGCTCCGCTGGCGCGTGAGGTTCCGAAAGCCAACGCCACGGTCGCGCATTGGTACCTAACTGGATGGCAATGTCGCACGCCCGTAGCCCGTCTCTCCAAACGTGATGTATGTTCGCCTGGGTAGCCTTCACGGCGACATGGAGTGGCGGTTGGTGAAGAGCCCCACACGGCGTTTCAGATCATCCGGCATTTGTGGAAAGCCGGCCGGCAGCAGCGCATCTCGCTTCTTGGCGACCGTAACGTCCCGGGACATCACTGGTGCCTTAATTGCATTCCCGTCAGGCACGTAAGACACATTTGTCGCGAGGACATTACTCGTAACGGAGCGCCTCGATGGGGTCAAGGAATGCAGCTTTCCTCGCCGGGTAGTATCCGAAAAATACGCCCACCAGGCCGGAGAACGCAAATGCTAGAGCAATCGAACCCGCACTCAGCACGGTGGACCAGTGCGCCATCTGCGAGATGATCAACGAAGCAATAACACCGAGGCCAATACCCGCGACGCCTCCCAACAACGAAATAGCTACTGCTTCCACCAGGAATTGGAGCAAAATGTCTCCCGTTCTTGCGCCGACAGCCTGCCGAAGCCCGATCTCCCGAGTGCGCTCCGTCACAGAGACGAGCATGATGTTCATGATTCCGATGCCGCCTACGACGAGCGAAACAGAAGCAATGATTGCCAGCAGCACTGCCATCACTCGCGCTGATGTTTCTTGCGCCGCGAAGATCTCCTCGAGATTCCGGATCGTAAAATCATCATCCTGAGAGGGCTGCAAGTGATGCCGCTGGCGCAAAAGGCTATGCATCTGTTCCTGGGCGGTACTTAGCGCCTCGGACCCCGTGGCTTGGACCATAATTGCTCCGACCGCACCGGCATTCGCCTGGCTGACACCGAGGACCTTTTTCTTCGCCGTGGATAACGGAATGAGGACCACATCATCTTGATCCTGTCCCGAAGGAGATTGTCCCTTGGGCGAAAGCACGCCGATCACTGTGAACGGCACCTTGCGAATCCTGATGGTCTGCCCTACTGGATCTCCTCCGGCGAACAAATTGGTAACCACAGTTTTGCCAAGGAGTGCCACCTTGGTGGCCGACTCCACATCTTGAAACGAGAATGCGCTGCCGCGTTCTACCAAGAGATCTCGCACCGTAAGATAATCCGGTGTTACCCCTACTATCGATGTAGCCCAGTTGTTGTTGCCGGCGATGACTTGGTCTCCTCCGCGTACGACTGGAGCCGTAATGCTTACACCGGAGCATTGTGCCGCTATGGCACGCGCATCGTCTTCCGTAAGGGTCACAGCATTGCCGCTGCCCAGGCGGATGCCTGATGTCGTGATGCTCCCTGGAATCAGGATGATCAGATTGCTTCCTAGGCTCGCAATCTGCTGCTGGATGCGCGTCGTTGCGCCCGCGCCCACGGCTACTGTTGCGATCACTGCGGCCACCCCGATGATTACGCCAAGCATTGTCAGCGCTGCACGCAGTTTGTTCGTACGCAGTGCACCGTACGCAATTCTCAGGCTTGGAAGAAGTGAGGTCATTGCATTACCGTTTCTGTGTGTTCCTCACTCGCGTCTTCAACGAGCGGCATGCTGAGCAATTCACTTGCTGCATTTCGAGGCGTTTCGATGGCCCGGTCATCCATCACTCGTCCGTCTCGAAATCGGATGACCCGGTCGGCGTGCGCGGCGATATCCGGTTCGTGTGTGACCAAGAGCATTGTGATCCCTGACCGTCGATTCAGTTGCTGGAAGATGGACATGATCTCGATACTCGTCCTGGAATCAAGAGCACCTGTGGGCTCATCGGCCAGGATGATCTCGGGGCTGTTCACAAGCGAACGTGCGATGGCGACGCGTTGCTGCTGGCCTCCGGATAGCTGGTTTGGGTGATGGTCAGCGTACTCGGACAGTCCCACCATGTCCAGGGCGATGTGCGCCTTCTTGCGCCGATCTGGTTCTGCTGGACGCCTGTATAGCAATGGCAACTCCACATTCTCAAGCGCGCTGGTCCTGGCAAGCAGGTTGAAACTCTGGAAAACGAAGCCGATCTTGTTATTGCGGATCTCGGCCAGTTCGTTGCGGCTGAGTGAAGCGACTTCGATTCCGTCCAGACGGTAGCTTCCCGAGGTGGGCTGGTCCAAGCAGCCGATAATGTTCAGAAACGTCGATTTTCCCGAACCCGACGGACCCATCATCGCTACAAAGCTGCCTCGTTCGATGGAAAGCGAAACACCTCGGAGAGCGTGAAGCGTTACTTCACCGGTGTGGTAAGTCTTTGTGATCTGGTCGACTTCAATGAGCACCGACATAAGTGGTTCGGCCTAAAATCGCCTCGGCATTGAGGCTGCCGGCGTTGGAGCCGTAGAACTTGCCTTCATATTCATCCCAACGATGACCCGCTCGTTGCCGCGTAAATCGCCCTGCTCGATTTCGGTGAAGGTGCCGTCGCTGATTCCGATTTTCACCCGAACCGGATGTGCCCTGGAATCGTTTCCCAGAATGTACACTGACCGCCAGTTTGCACCGAGCGGATTGGTTTCTCTAGGTGTGTTTGTGCCAATGGATTCGACGGGCTTGAAACGCAAAGCGGAATTAGGAACTTTGAGGGCGTTGTCTTTTCTCTGAATGAGAATGGTCACGTTCGCCGTCATGCCTGGAAACAACCTCAGGTCTGGATTGTTGGCCTGTATCACTGCGTCATACGTAATCACATTCTGAACGTTTATGGGCGCTTTTCGAATTTGTATAATTGGCCCCTTCCAGGCGGTGCCTCGATAGGCATCCACAGTGAACGTCGCCTCCTGTCCCACCCGCAATTTGCCAACATCCGATTCATCTACGTTCGTGTCGATCTGCATTTTTGTGAGGTCCTGCGCAATCTCGAAGATGGTCGGGGTTTGAAAAGATGCTGCGACGGTCTGACCTACGTCCATGTGGCGCGCGACGACCGTGCCGTCCACTGGCGCGGTGATACGCGTATGCGCCAGATCTATTCGGGCTTGATTAAGCGTTGCAACACTGAGTGCGACCTGCGCCTGGAACATCGCAACCTGTTTCTGCGCCGCATTCAGCGCCGCTTGTGCCGCTTGCACATTATGTGTGGCGGCATCGCGCTGTGCCAGCGCGGCCTGAAGATCCGCCCCGGCCTCATCATAAGCCGCCTTGGCGGTATCTAAGTCCTCTTGCGAGATGATGTGTTCTTTCAGCATTTGGACGCGCCGTGAAAGCTTCGTGTTTGCATCCGCGACAGCTACTCTTGCCCTCGCTATGGCAGCCACTTGATTTGCTTCCGCAGCGATGGCACTGGATACATCTGCTTCGGACTTGGTGGCACTTGCTCGGGCGTTCTCAAGAGACGCGACCGAGTTTCGCCAAGCGGCTTCAGCTTGCGCCACCTTCGCACGGAACATCTCCGGGTCGATTAGAGCTACAAGCTGGCCTGCTTTCACGACTGTATTGAAATCTGCATATAGCGCCTTGATGTTCCCCGACACTTGACTGCCCACCTGGACGTCAACGACCGCATTGCATGTTCCCGTCGCCGAGACGGTTGATTCGACAACACCGCGCTCCAGGCTGGCGGTCTGAAACCGCGGCAATGCCTTGGCACGTTCGTACCGCCATACAGCGGTGCCAGCCAGCGCAGCAAGCACGCACAACGCAACTGACACGAGCACGAATCTTTCTCTTGGGTGCCTGTGTAAAGTTGCAGGGGCCTGCAGCGCAATTTCTTGCGCCTTATCATCCGCAATGGGGTTCAGAACTGGGGGCTCACTTGTAGTCATCGACATCACGCTTTAGTCCGGGTTTACGGAACGGCAGCTCGCAGAAGATCTTGACTAACCAGCCGCGAGAGATTACCGGCTGTCCTCAGCCCGCCGAGAGTCTTTCTTCCTCTTCGGATCTTGATTCTGGAGCCTCGAACAGCAGGCCTTTAACCTCCTCGTCTGTGACTTGAGGGAAGGATTCGTACCACGAGCCGACTGCGACGAACGGTTCGGGGGTTGCCAGGCACAAGCAGTTGTCCGCCTCTCTCTCGAAGCTCTCGCAAGCGCTTCGAGAGGCAATTGGAACCGCCACAATAACTTTCTCCGGACGCTGTTTTCTGATAGCCGCTACAGCAGCGAGCATTGTCGAGCCGGTTGCCGCACCATCATCGACCAGAATCACCGTGCGGCCGGACAACTCCGGCGCACGCCGTCCATTGCGAAAAATGTGTTCACGCCTTTCGATCTCTTCCTTTTCTCTCGCAATGAGAGCCTGAATGTACGACTTATGAAGATTCAGGTATTGGATCAATGCGTCATCGAGTACCGTGACGCCTCCGCTAGCAACGGCGCCCATTGCTAGCTCGGGTTGCCAAGGTACACCTAGCTTCCGAACTACCATCACGTCCAAGGGAGCGTGAAGCCGCTTGGCAATTTCGTGAGCGACTGGCACGCCACCTCGAGGCAAAGCGAGCACTAAAACGTTTGGCTTTCCCTTGTAGACATCGAGTTTCGACCCAAGAAGGCGCCCTGCTGAGATCCGATCACGAAATGGCAGTCTCATGTACTTCCTCCTAAACGGTATCCGCTAGTTCCCGATCAGATCCATACTCTGCAGGGGCGCCGCGATCACGCAGCGAACTCCATTTGCAATCTGCTTCAATAGCTCCACGCACGCAGCTTGCCACTGACTGCGTTACGGTTGAGCCTCACTCGTATAGGCGTGCTCGGGCATTTCTATGCGTGTGAGACATGGCCCTGCGTCAACACACTCAGTTCATTCAGGAAACGTGTGTGTAAACACCCAGTTGCCCGGGCATCGATTTGACAATGACCGACGCACCGGAGCCGGCAAAGCACGCTTTCCCGTCTTGCAGTGTCGGATCTATCCTCCCAAAATGCATGCAGTTGAGAGCCAAGCGTACACAAAGGTATTGCCACCCTACCCCCGTAAGCTGCCCGCACGACGGCAAGGGAATTGCCCTTCATGCTCCGAATCGAGACGATATGCGAGTTCACGAGATTATGAACAAGGCCGTGAATGCCTGCCATCCCGAAGACAGCCTGGCAGAGGCAACTGCTGTGATGTGGAAGTTGGATTCGGACAGTCTTCCGGTTATAGATTGGCAGGATCAGATCGCGGGGCTAATTACTGCCCGCGATGTGGAGGCTGCGCTCCGCAACACGAACCGACCTGCGCCTGAGGTCCAAGTGAGCGATGCGATGTCGCACACCATAGTTTCATGCTCACCAGAAGACGATATTCACGAGGCCGTCGGACTCATACGGAAGTTTGGCTGTCGGCGCTTACCCGTCGTGAACAAAGATGGAAAACTGATTGGAATATTTAGTCTTACTGCGTTGCTTGACAGACGGAAAGAAGGCGACGATCTAGGCATCTCTGAAAGCGAACTGTTGGAGCTCTCGTATGGAGATCTCTGACCGGGATCTCTGTGGAGATCGTCGCTCTCGCAGCGTCGAGCGAGCTAACACCAGCCCAATCGCTGGTGCTTTCTCATTTCGCTAATGGTTAGCGTCGTGCGAAAAGAAGTGTCGAGGGGGTACAAACCAATGTCCGAAAACCTCAAGGGACCTCTGAAAAGGACGATCTTGCTCGCAATCCTCCTGCTGATTTTGGGCTGTATGACCTTTTTGGGTCTAAACGCCTTAAAGTGACGCACGGATTCTGAGAAAGGATGAATCTGCACTTAAGGGGATCGAAATGCCGAGTCATTTTATGGTAAGCACAACTATCGAAGAATTCACCGGTACTGATTTTCGCTCCCTTGCAAAAGTCGAGCGGCCTGCTTGCGTGACGTTCCTCATTCCGAACGCCGGAGGCGAACAGGCGTCGTTGGCCCACAGCATTCCTTCCATCAAGGCTCTGTTCCGACAGGCCGAGGAGTTGCTCGGTCACAGAGGCTTTGAGGAAAATGCAACAAAGGCTCTTCTTGCGCCGATTGAAAAGGTGTTAATTGATCCTGATTGTTGGGGCGGGACTGAACGAAGCGTTGTTGTTTTCGCCGCGGACGAAATGTGCCGTTGGTTCGTTGCCCCGTTGATGCTGAGGTCCCGCGTATTGATTGGGAACCATTTCTACCTCAGACCGCTCCTGCCCAGCTTGGTGCGACAGCGTCAATATCACATTCTTGCCATGAGTGAAAACATTGTGCGCCTGTTTAGTTGTCGGAACGAACAATGTGTTGAAATCCATTCAGAGGATTTGCCAGGCAGTTTGAAAGAGGCACTAAGCTCAAAGGATTTCTCCAGCAGTTTGCAGGCTCATTCCTCGGGTGCCGGCAGTCAGCACCGCCTCACCTACCATGGACATGCCGCAGCCGTCGAAGAGGTGCATAAAAATCGCGTGACTTACTGTCGATATCTTGATGCGGCAATTAAACCGCTGATCGGTACATCCGAACTACCGCTTGTTCTCGCGTGTGTCAAGGAGTTCGTTCCGGCGTTTCGCGAGGTCAGTACGTATTCGAACTTATTGCCTCAAGCCATCATTGGAAATCCTGATCGGTTGACGCCCGCATTCCTTCACGAAGCCGCACAAACGATTGTCGATTCCAAGACTAAAGAGGAGATGCAGAATGCTGTGGCGCAGTATACGAATCTTCAATCTTCGGGGCTGGCTTCGTGCGATGCAGAAGCAGTGCTGCAATACGCGCTCGATGGACTAGTGAGGACCGCTTTTGTTGCCGAGGATGCCGAGATGTGGGGTTCTTTGGAGCGATCAGATGGAAAGCTGAAGATAGCCGTTTCGTCTGAGAGTCCCCAACACGAGGAGATGCTCAATTTAATAGCGATCCAGACAGTGACACATGGCGGCCTCGTTTATGCTTTGCCATTAGCTTCTATGCCCGACGAAAAACCTGCCGCTGCCATCCTTCGGTACCGAACTTAATGGATTTCGTCCAAACGTGCGCAACTGGTGGTTCCGTTTAAGAAGCATATCTGAAAAGGACGGAGTTAAAGAAGTTCTATACCTACACGTTTATCGCGGCGGGCAAACGTGTGTAGAAGGTCCTCGCAGATATCCTTTCTCGATAAGTACGTCCAACACGCGTTTTGCCGCGGAGACCGGGAGCTCACGGTCGCCGTGAACGATCAATTCCGGGTATTCAGGAGGTTCATACATCGTGGCAAGGCCGGGAACAGTATTCGACTCATTCGTAGCTGCGTCGTGATAAATCCCTTTGGGATCCCTGACTTTGCACACCTCGAGAGGCGAATCGACGTATACCTCAATGAACTTGGGAATTTGCTGCCGCGCCCAATCTCGATACGCCCGGCGATTAGCCGTTGCGTCAAATATGACCGGCACGCCATGCGTGGCGAGCAGGAGTCCAACGTACGCCATTTGGCGATAGAACGTGTCGCGTTCCTTGTGGCCGTAGTGCGGATCAGGAGTGAAGATCTTGCGGAGTTCATCGGATTCCAGTACTGCGACATCAACGCCGTGCTCGCGGACTTGACTCGCAATCGCGGCCGCCAGAGTCGACTTCCCCGAAGCCGGCAGTCCGGTGATCCACAACGCGAACGCTGGCTTTGTGTTAGGCCCCACAATAGCTGTTGACCTTAGCGGGATCGAATTTCGGCTGCTCCAGGACGGCAAGCGTGAACGCAAGAAGTCGCAATCGCACTACCTCCGGTAGAGTCGGGTACCAGACAGGACTCGCCATCACGAGAGCCCGAAACGCAAAAAATGGGGCTATAACCTGCAGAACGCCCTCATCTCCGCTCTTTTCCAAGTATCGAGTCCAGAAGCGGCGAAACAGATTTTCCAGGGGGCCCTCCAGGCGATGATTGCGTTGCAGAGAGAAGAAGACATAGTTCAGAGTTAAACAGGCAACGTCATCTGCAGGATCTCCGTACTCGCCGCGGGAACGGTCCAGTACAGTGAAATCCGCTCCCGATCGAAACAGGATGTTCCAAGGATGAAAGTCTCCGTGAACCTGCTTAAGCCGATGCGTCATTCCTTTCAGTTGCCAGCGCCAATGCACACACGAATGCTCGATCGCCTCAAGCTTTTCAGGTGTAATGATCGGGTCCCGGACGTAGCTGTCCGCAATGCCCATGATGCACTCACCGTCTCCAACGAGCTCGCGAACTCGCCGGGTGTACAGTTCTGGATTGGCCCCGGGCTGTCGATGGATGTCAACCAGGTAGTCGCAAAGCGTATCGGCCCGCTCGAGATCCAGATTGGTGAGTCCGCCTGTATCGCGAAGCCGCTCGAGATCGAGAAAGTAGGCCTCACCGCCCGCGTACTCTGTTAACAAGCAGAACTCTTCAACGCACCCTAATGAAACTACTTTGCCGTCGCGTTGGAATGCGCCGACGTCGAAAGCCTGCACATGGCGAGGAAGACAGTTGAACGATTGATGTTGCCAAAGCAGTATACGGGCCCGGTCGGCCATGTGCTCATGACCAAACGGCCCGGGGCGCATTGTGTGCAGCACTGCAGTTCTAACGGCCTCACCCCGAACTTGGTAATTGATTCGAACGGGAGTTCCGTACCCAATGAACTTGATCGCCTTTTCACGTTTGCTTTCTCCGAGAGGCGACATCTCGACGAAGATGATGTCTTTTTTGTGAAGGGAACGTAGATACTGCTCGATAACTTCGGGCTTCAGTTCGGTCATAAGCGGCGCGCCAAGCGTATCTGCAACTCGGCATCCACAACTTACTAGCGATTCACTAATCGCTTGATGCAATGATTTGCCGATTCGATTTTGACACGAGCAGCTGTTGGCACCTGACATGCACATCCCAACTCCACGAGCAGAACTATGAACAATCACCCGATCTACACACTCGACTTCTCAGAAATCAGCATGGGAGATGTGCCCATTGTCGGCGGGAAGAATGCGTCTTTGGGAGAGTTGTTCAAGGCACTCAAGCCAGAAGGACTAGGAGTATTGGACGGCTTCGCAACTACCGCGGACGGGTATTGGCGGCTGTTGAGCGAACGAGGGCTGCGGGAGAGCCTCGAGTCCATCTTTACCAAACTCGATGCTGACAACCTTTCACAGTTGGCGCAGCGCGGCCACGATGCCAGGACGGCTGTGCTCAACACTCCTATCCCTGACGAGCTCAAGGCTGCCGTTATATCCAGCTATCGCCGGCTCGTCGCAAGACTGGGGGTTGAACCGGAGCTTGCAGTCCGCTCTTCGGCAACCGCTGAAGACCTACCTGAAGCCTCCTTTGCAGGTGCGGCAGAAACATTTTTGAATGTGCGTGGCGAAGACGGACTCTTGAGAGCAATTCAGCAATGCTATGCGTCGCTCTTCACTGATCGCGCGATCAGCTACAGGGCACGTCTTGGATATTCGCAACTCAAAGTCGCATTGTCGGTAGGCGTCATGCCGATGGTTCGATCTGATCTCGCTAGTTCCGGCGTGATCTTTACGCTTGACACCGAATCCGGCTTTCGAGACGTAGTCGCAGTGACGAGTGCATACGGGTTGGGCGAGTTCATTGTGCAAGGCGTGGTCACGCCCGATGAGTGGATGGTTTTCAAACCAACGCTACTCAAAGGCTGCCGCCCGATTGTGGGGCGGCGCCTTGGATCCAAAGAAATCCGTTTGGTTTACGCGCAGGGAACCAGGACGACACGGAGTGAGGCGACACCGCCAACAGACCGGATGCGCTATTCCATTACCGACCAGGAGGTTCTGACCCTTGCCCGTTGGGCTTGCCTCATCGAGGATCACTATTCGGAACTTGTCGGGCATCGCCAACCAATGGATATCGAATGGGCAAAGGACGGATTGTCAGGCAAGCTTTATATCCTGCAAGCCCGGCCAGAAACTGTACATTCGGCTAAGTCGCAAACCGCTGAAGCCGAGATGTACAGGGTAATTGGAAAGCGCGCAAACCCTCTCGTGTCCGGTCAAGCGGTTGGAGAGAAGATCGGCATAGGCAAAGCCCGAGTCGTGCGCGATGTCTCGCAACTCATCTCGGTGGAAGCGGGTGAGGTGCTGGTTGCCGAGAACACCGATCCTGACTGGGAGCCTGTGATGCGGCGTGTTGCGGCGATTGTAACCGACCAGGGTGGACGCACTGCTCATGCCGCCATTGTGTCCAGGGAATTCGGCATTCCATGTATAGTTGCAACTGGCAACGCGACAAAAGTATTGCGCGACGGGCAAGAGGTTACGGTTTGTTGCGCGGATGGCTCGGAGGGACACGTGTATCCGGGGCGACTTGATTTCGCAATTGACCGGATTAGCGCGGCTTCTGTGCCGGAAACACGGACAAAGGTAATGCTGATCGTTGGTGACCCGTCGCAGGCTCTCCATGCCGCTGTTATACCCAATCAGGGCGTCGGATTAGCCAGGATGGAGTTCATCATCACGAACCATATCGGCATCCATCCAATGGCTTTGGTGCGCTATCCCAATCTGAACAATCGACAGGCTGTAAAGGACATCAGTCTCAAAATTGGCGATGAAGATCCACGTCAGTTCTTCATTCGCCGGCTCGCAGAAGGTGTCGGAAGAATTGCCTGCGCGTTCTATCCGAAACCGGTAATCGTCAGGATGAGCGATTTCAAGACAAACGAGTATGCTCGGCTTCTTGGCGGCGAAGAGTTCGAGCCCAAAGAAGAAAATCCCATGCTCGGCTTTCGTGGCGCTTCACGCTATTACCACCCTGCATACCAGGAGGGCTTCGCTCTCGAGTGTGCGGCAATGGCAATGGTCCGAAAGCAGATGGGTCTGACGAACGTGAAGTTAATGATCCCGTTCTGCCGCACACCAGAGGAGGCCCGCCGGGTTATCGAAGTGATGACGGCCAATGGCCTGCGGCAACGAGAAGAAGGACTGGAGATCTACGCGATGTGCGAACTGCCAGCCAACGTTGTCTTGGCTGAGGAGTTCTTGAAAGTCTTTGACGGGTACTCCATTGGATCGAATGACTTGACTCAGCTCACGTTGGGATTGGATCGCGACTCCGGTATTGTCGCGCCACTGTTTGACGAAAACAACGCGGCGGTTCGACGGCTGATTGAACAGGCCATTGTGGCCGCGCACTCCTCCGGCAAGCCGATCGGCATCTGTGGCCAGGCGCCCTCCGACTTTCCGGAATTCGCGGAGTGGCTTGTAGAAAAGGGGATCGATTCGATATCTCTAAATCCAGACTCAGCAATCGCGACGACGATCCGCGTCGGCACCATGGAGCAGCGTGGTATTGCACCCATGGCCAAGTCAGCCTGACGATCAGGTTGGGGATTTCGGAAGTACAGCCGCGCGAGTTGAGTCATTGCACCCATGCCGCTGGGCGGAATAGCGCAGGTGGTAAGCAGGCGCTCAGGCGATCTCAGCAATGGCTTACCGGATGTCATATGTATGAACCGAGGTCACTCGTTCGCACGCGCGTACGAGTTGGTTTATGGGGCAGACGTTGGGCTGAGCTCCAGAAGTTCCTTTATGCAGCGGATTCCAGCGGCCGACGATGACGTTCGAATCCGCAAAACCAGCGATTAAGCATTTGGACCTGATGTTGCTCTCCAC
>Ga0308175_100002324_pt1 | contig 12995 bp, 8 predicted proteins | sample PhyCR1_3_FD_203893 | JGI IMG/M metagenome (GOLD analysis project Ga0308175, IMG submission 203893) | Soil microbial communities from UC Gill Tract Community Farm, Albany, California, United States - DLSLS.C.R1 | ecosystem: Environmental > Terrestrial > Soil > Agricultural land | place: USA...
AGCCAGGCCAGGGCCCGGGAGTACGCCGGTGTGGACACCTCGGCCTCCGTCTCCAGCATCGCGGCCATCGCACCCCAGTCGACGTCGCCGCCGTGGTGGTGGCCCTGGTGCGGGTGGTGGTGGCTGTGGTGTTCGTGTGCCATGGGTTCGGCCTCCTGGGCGCTCTCGTCCGGATGCGGACAGCCTGCGCCGGGACGCGGGGCCGGGGCCAGTTCTGTTGCCGGTGCCGCAAAAAGGGATCCGCCGGGGGGCGGCCGGTGAGGGCCGCGCCCCGGCGGACGCTCAGCCGGTCAGGGAAGCGGCGGGTAGGCGTTCTGCATCAGCTGCTGGAACTGGGCGGAGAACCAGTGCCCGGCCAGCGGCGCGTTCGGCAGGGCGCCGGAGGGGTTGTTGCCGTTGCGGGCGTTGCCGCCGTACGTCGGGTCGCACATGCGGTCGAAGCCCTTGCCCTCGTCGTTGCTGACGGCGGAGCTGGCGCCGTCGGACTCCCCCGGCGGCTTGACCCAGACGTAGGCGTCGATGCCGGCGGCAGGAGCCGCGGTGGGCCGCTCGCCGAGTCCTGCCCCGCTCTGGTTGCACCAGTTGCCGGCGTGGATGCGCCGGTCGATCCGGCTGCCGTTGACGTAGTCGTCCACGGAGGTCAGCGGGCCGGACTTGGTGGGCCGGGCGGTGCCGCCCCAGCCGTTGCGTGAGGTGTCGATCAGCATACCGAGGCCGGAGTTGAACCCGGACGCGACCAGCTTGTCCCGCAGCGCCTGCGCGAACGACTGCTCGTCGACGTACTGGTTCCAGTCCACCCACTTCGACTGGCGCACGGTCTGGCCGTTCACCGAGTCGGTGACCTTGAAGTACGGCTCCTTGGTGGCGCTGTAGTTGGCGGTGTTGACGATGAACCCGGCCACGTCGTTCACGCCGGCGCCGTTGCTGGTGGCGACCTTGTAGAACTCCTGGACCGTGGGACCGAGGTTGGAGTCCCAGCCGAGCCAGGCGTGGTGGCCGGCGTCGATGTAGTTGTAGACGTTCGCGATGGCGCCCAGCTTGTCGAGGGCGTAGCTGACGCCCTTCTCGTAGTTGCCGTTGGCCTTCATGGTCGCGCAGGCGTCGGTGCTGCCCGCGGTACCCCCCGCGTTGGTGACCAGGTTGGGCAGCGAGTCGGGCTCGATGACCGTGGCGATCCGCAGGCCCGCGTACTTCGAGTCGGACAGGATGGAGGCGATCGGGTCGATGTACTGGCTCTTGTACTTGTCGAGGTCGTTCGGCCCGAGTTCACCGTTGGAGGCCAGGGCGGAGCAGTCACGGCCCGGCAGGTCGTAGATGACCAGCTGCACGACGAGGTCGCCGGAGCCCTTCTGCTGCAGGGCCGCGTCCAGGTGGGCGCGCAGGCCCATGCCGCCGTTCACCCCGTTGATGGCGGCGATCCGGTCCAGCCAGACGGCGGTGGGCTGGTTGGAGATGCGGCTGCCGCCCGGTTCGGCGGCGGCGAGGGCCGACCACTCGGGGTTCACGTACACCTTGGCCCCGGTGTAGGGGTTGTCGACGCGGCTGCCGGTGCCGCCGCCCGTGTCGCCGCCGGTGCCACCTCCTGTGTCGCCACCCGTGCCCCCGCCGGTGTCGCCGCCGGTTCCGCCACCCGAGCTGCCGCCGTCGTCGACGTTGCAGGTGACCCCGTCGAGAGTGAAGGTCGCCGGCACGGCGTTGGTGCCGCTGTAGGTGCCCTGGAAGCCGAAGCTGACGGAACCGCCGTTGACGAGCGCACCGTTGTAGCTCTCATTGGCGGCGGTGACGGCGGCACCGCTCTGGGTGACCTTCGCGTTCCACGCACTGGTGACCTTCTGGTTGCCGGCGTACGACCATTTCACCGACCAGCCCGACTTGGCGGCCCCGTTGTTGGTGACGGTGACGTTGGCGGTGAAGCCGGTGTCCCACTGGTTCTGTATCTGGTAGGCGACGGTGCACGGGACCGAGGTGGCCGCGGCGCCGGCCGGTCCGGCGACGAGCGCCGTCCCGGAGGCGCCGGCGACCAGCGCCAGGGCGGCGAGCAGCGAGGTTCTGGTAGGACTCATGAGTGCGGGTTCCTTCTTCCGTGGTGCCGTTACGGGTTGAGGGCGCGCAGGTGGTCGCGCAGGCCGGCGCCGTACGCGGTGGGTGTGCCGTCGTAGCTGGAGATCAGGGACGGCCCGGAGGAGCAGTCCCAGGTGTTCCAGGTCCAGCCGAGGTAGGACAGGTTCCGGTCGTCGAACCACTTCACGACCTGGTCGGTGAACCCGTGCGAGCAGGTGTTCTCCCCGATCTCACCGGCGATCAGCGGCACCTGGGCCGCGACCGGGGCGAGGGTGGAGTTCCAGCAGCTCTCGCTCGCGCAGGTGTTGAAGTTGTACACGTGGTACGCGGCGGCGAGATTGCCCGCCGGGTCGTCGGGCTTGTACGTCAGCCACTGGCTGAGGTCGTTGGAGTAGGCGAGCCCGCCGGCCATGATGACGTTCTTCGCGCCGGCGCCCCGGATGCTGTCCACCATGTCCTGCATGCCGGCCACCTCGTAGGAGATGCCGGGGCAGGTGCCGCCGTCCCGCCAGCACTTCCAGGCGTCCGTGGTGCTGGAGGTCGCCCGGTCCGGATACGGCTCGTTGAACAGGTCGAACACGGCCGCCTTGTCTCCCTTGAAGGTACTGGCGACGGACGCCCAGAAGGACGGCGCGTAACTCATGTCGGGCATCGGCTTCTGGCAGGTGGCGTGCACGTCGGAGCAGCCTGCCGAGTTGCCGGTGTACTGGCCGTAGGACCAGTGCATCTCGATGATCGGCGTCAGGCCGTGCGCCTCGACGCGGGCCACCAGGTCCTTGACGGCGTTGATGTAGTTGGCGCCGCCGTACTCGGGCTTGACGTTGGAAAGGCCCAGCCAGCACTCCTCATTGAGCGGGATGCGGACCGCGTTGGCCTTCCAGTCGGCGATCGCCTTGATCGCCGCGTCGTCCACCGGGCCGTCCCAGATGCCGTAGCCCTGCACGCACATGAACTCGCCGCCGGAGCGGTTCACGCCGAGCAGCCTGCGGGTCTTGCCGGCCGCGTCCACCAGCTTGGTGCCCGAGACGTGCAGGGCGGGCGCGGTGCCGTCGGACGGCGGTGGGTCGGTCGGGGGCGGATCGGTCGGCGGGGGTGTCGTCGGTTCGGAGTCCACGTTGCAGGTGGTGCCGTTGAGCTTGAACGCCGTCGGCGCGGCGTTGCCGCCGGACCAGGAGGCGAGGAAGCCGGCGCTGACGCTCGCGCCGGAGCCGAGGCCGCCGTTCCAGCTCTCGTTGGACGCGGTCACGGTGGTGCCGGACTGGGACCACTTGGCGTTCCAGCCCTGGGTGATCTTCTGGCCGGCCGCGAAGTCGAAAGTGAGCTTCCAACTGCTCATCGCGGCCTGGTTGTTGGTGATCCTCACGGAGCCCTGGAAGCCGTTGTCCCACTGGCCGGTGACGGCGTACTCCACCGTGCAGGCGGGTGTGGCTCCCTCGGCCGTGACCACCGGGACGAGCACGCTGCCGAGCAGCGCGGTCGCACCGGCGACGGCTAAAAGTACTGAACGCGGGGGGTGTCGCATGAGCGACTCCTTGCAGTTTGGCGCGCCGTGACAGACGCGTCGACTGAATGGAATCGCTCCCACTGGTGCGAAGGAAGCTAGCGGCAAGTGACGTGATTGCACAGGGGAGTTGAAGAATTTTTCCGGGAGAGGGCCTGTCGAATCAATTCGACTCTTCAAGCACCTTGACCGCTCACGGGGTCGTCCTCACTATGGGAGCGCTCCCACTGGTTCAAGCCTTGACATCCCCCCTCGAGCCGCAAGCCCCAAGGAGGAACCAGCACCATGGATCCCGGACGCAGACGCAGAGCCGCGCGGCGATGGTGGACCGCCGCCCTCGCGGCGCTCGCCCTGCCCCTGACGACGCTCGCCACCGGCACCACAGCCGCGCACGCGGCGGGCGTCCAGTGCAGCGTCGACTACAAGACCAACGACTGGGGCTCCGGTTTCACGGCCGACCTCACCCTCACCAACCGCGGCACGGCCGCGATCGACGGCTGGACCCTGACCTACGGATACTCGGGCAACCAGAAGCTGAGCAACGGCTGGAACGGCAGCTGGTCCCAGTCCGGTCAGACGGTCACCGTGAAGAACGCCTCGTACAACGGCACCATCGCCGCCGGGGCCGCGGTCTCCACGGGCGCCCAGTTCACGTACAGCGGGACCAACACGGCGCCGACCTCCTTCGCGGTCAACGGCACGACCTGCGCCGGCGCCCACCAGCCGCCGGTCACCGTGCTGACCAGCCCCACCGCGGGTGCGACCTACTCGCAAGGGGACGCGGTGCCGCTCGCCGCGACCGCGGCGGCGGCCGACAACGCGACGATGGCCAAGGTGGAGTTCTACGACGACACCACGCTGCTGGGCACGGACACCAGCGCGCCGTACTCGCTCTCGGCCTCAAGCTTGACCGTGGGCAGTCATTCGCTGGTGGCGAAGGCGTACGACAGCCTCGGCGCCTCCGCCGAGTCCACGCCGGTCGGCATCACGGTCGCCTCGGGCCCGGCGGTCGTCGCCTCGCCCACCCAGCTCGGTGTCCAGCAGGGCAAGTCCGGCACCTTCGACGTGAAGCTCTCCACGCAGCCGAGCGCGAATGTGACGGTGGGCGTCGCCCGTACGGACGGCAACACGGGTCTGTCGGTGACCGGCGGCTCCTCGCTGACCTTCACGCCGTCCAACTGGAACACGGCGCAGAAGGTGACCATCACCGCCGACTCCTCCGGCACCGGCGGCGCCACCTTCACCGCCTCGGCGACCGGCCACGCCAAGGCGACGGTCACGGTGACGGAGCTGGCCGCGTCGAAGGCGTACGACGCACGGTTCCTGGACCTGTACGGGAAGATCACCAACCCGGCGAACGGCTACTTCTCCCCCGAGGGCATTCCGTACCACTCGGTGGAGACACTGATCGTCGAGGCGCCCGACCACGGTCACGAGACCACGTCCGAGGCCTACAGCTATCTTCTCTGGCTGCAGGCGATGTACGGGAAGGTGACCGGCGACTGGTCCAAGTTCAACGGTGCCTGGGAGATCATGGAGAAGTACATGATCCCCACGCACGCCGACCAGCCGACGAACTCCTTCTACAACGCCTCGAAGCCGGCCACGTACGCGCCTGAACAGGACACTCCGAACGAGTACCCGGCGAAGCTCGACACGGGCGTGTCGGTGGGCCCGGACCCGATCGCCGGTGAACTGAAGAGCGCGTACGGCACGGACGACGTCTACGGCATGCACTGGATCCAGGACGTCGACAACGTCTACGGCTACGGCGACGAGCCCGGCAAGTGCGAGGCCGGACCGACGGCCACCGGACCGTCGTACATCAACACCTTCCAGCGCGGCCCGCAGGAGTCCGTCTGGGAGACGGTCCCGCAGCCGACCTGTGACGCCTTCAAGTACGGCGGCACCAACGGCTATCTGGACCTGTTCACCGGCGACTCCTCCTACGCCAGGCAGTGGAAGTACACGGACGCCCCGGACGCGGACGCGCGCGCGGTGCAGGCCGCCTACTGGGCCGACGTGTGGGCGAAGGCGCAGGGCAAGGGCGGTGACGTCTCCGCGACCGTCTCCAAGGCCGCGAAGATGGGCGACTACCTGCGGTACGCGATGTACGACAAGTACTTCAAGAAGATCGGCAACTGTGTCGGTCCGTCCGCCTGCGCGGCCGGCACCGGCAAGGACGCCTCGCACTACCTGCTCTCCTGGTACTACGCCTGGGGCGGCGCCGCCGACACCAGCGCGGGCTGGGCCTGGCGGATCGGCTCCAGCCATGTGCACGGCGGCTACCAGAACCCGCTCGCCGCGTACGCGCTGAGCAACAACGCCGATCTGAAGCCGAAGTCGGCGACGGGCGCGGCCGACTGGGGCAAGTCGCTCACCCGCCAGCTCGAGTTCTACCAGTGGCTGCAGTCGTCCGAGGGCGCGATCGCGGGCGGCGCGACCAACAGCTGGCAGGGCCGGTACGCCACCCCGCCGGCGGGCACGCCGACGTTCTACGGCATGTACTACGACTGGCAGCCGGTCTACCACGACCCGCCGTCCAACCAGTGGTTCGGGTTCCAGGCGTGGTCGATGGAGCGGGTCGCCGAGTACTACCAGCAGACCGGCAACGCGGCGGCCAAGGCGGTCCTCGACAAGTGGGTCAAGTGGGCGCTGTCCAAGACCACGGTCAACCCGGACGGCACCTACCGGATTCCCTCCACCCTCCAGTGGACCGGCCAGCCCGACACCTGGAACGCGTCGAGCCCCGGTACCAACAGCGGACTCCATGTGACGGTCGCCGACTACACCGACGACGTCGGCGTGGCGGCCGCGTACGCCAAGACGCTCACGTACTACGCCGCCAAGTCCGGTGACACGGCGGCGAAGTCGACGGCGAAGGCGCTGCTGGACGGCATGTGGAGCAACTACCAGGACAGCCTCGGCATCGCCGTCCCCGAGACCCGCAGCGACTACAGCCGGTTCAGCGACAGCGTGTACGTGCCGAGCGGCTGGAGCGGCAAGATGCCGAACGGCGACACCGTCAACTCGTCCTCGACGTTCTCCTCGATCCGGTCCTTCTACAAGAACGACCCGGCCTGGTCGAAGATCGAGGCCTACCTCAAGGGCGGCGCCGCGCCCGTCTTCACGTACCACCGTTTCTGGGCCGAGGCGGACATCGCCCTGGCCATGGGCTCGTACGCGGAGCTGCTCGAATAAGTCCCCGCCGGCGCTCCGCGTGCACGGCCCCGTCACAGGACGACGGGGTCACCGGGCCGGGCGGTCCCCATCCGCACAGGGGGCCGCCCGGCCGTCATATCCCCAGGTCCTACACCCCCTCCCCCGCGAGAGGACCCCCACCGTGCGCAGAACCCGTATCCTCACGGCCGTGCTGGTTCTGGCCGCAGGCCTGCTCGCCGGCACCCCGCCCGCACTGGCCGCAGCCACCCCGAAGACGGCGCTCGCCGCGGACACGTACACCTGGAGCAACGCCCGGATCGACGGGGGCGGTTTTGTCCCCGGGATCGTGTTCAACCGGTCCGAGAAGAACCTGGTCTACGCCCGTACCGACATCGGCGGCGCCTACCGCTGGCAGCAGTCGACGAAGACCTGGACCCCGCTGCTGGACTCGGTCGGCTGGAACGACTGGGGGCACACGGGCGTGGTCGGCCTGGCCTCGGACGCCGTGGACCCGGACAAGGTCTACGCGGCCGTCGGCACGTACACCAACGACTGGGACCCCGGGAACGGGGCCCTGCTGCGCTCCTCGGACCGGGGGGCGAGCTGGCTCAAGGCGGACCTGCCCTTCAAACTGGGCGGCAACATGCCCGGGCGCGGCATGGGCGAGCGGCTCGCGATCGACCCGAACAAGGACAGCGTGCTGTACCTGGGCGCGCCCAGCGGCAGGGGGCTGTGGCGGTCGACGGACTCGGGAGCCACCTGGTCGCAGGTGACGAGCTTCCCCAACCCCGGTGACTACCAGCAGGATCCGAGCGATTCGAGCGGGTACGCCGGCGACAACCAGGGGATCGCCTGGGTCACGTTCGACGAGTCGACGGGTTCGTCCGGCGGCGCCACGAAGACGGTCTACGTCGGGGTCGCCGACAAGGACAACGCCGTCTACCGGTCCACGGACGCGGGTGCGACCTGGCAGCGCGTGACCGGGCAGCCGACGGGCTATCTGCCGCACAAGGGCGTGCTGGACGCGGAGAACGGGTTCCTGTACGTCGCGTACAGCGACAAGGGCGGCCCGTACGACGGCGGCAAGGGCGAGCTGTGGCGGTACGCCACCTCGACCGGGACCTGGGCGAACATCAGCCCCGTCGCGGAGGCGGACACCTACTACGGCTTCGGCGGACTGACCGTCGACCGGCAGCACCCCGGCACCGTCATGGCGACCGCCTACAGTTCCTGGTGGCCGGACACCCAGATCTTCCGCTCCACGGACAGCGGCGCGAACTGGACCAGGGCCTGGGACTACACCTCGTACCCCGACCGCTCGAACCGCTACACGCTCGACGTCTCCACCACCCCCTGGCTGACCTTCGGCGCGAACCCCTCCCCGCCCGAACAGTCGCCGAAGCTGGGCTGGATGACGGAGAGTCTGGAGATCGACCCGTTCGACTCGTCCCGGATGATGTACGGCACGGGCGCCACCCTCTACGGCACCGAGGACCTGACGAACTGGGACAGCGGCGGCCGGTTCACGGTGAGACCGATGGTGCGGGGCCTGGAGGAGACGGCGGTCGACGACCTGGCCGCACCGCCCTCCGGCGACGCCCGGTTGTTCAGCGCGCTCGGCGACATCGGCGGCTTCCGGCACACGGACCTGACCAAGGTGCCGTCGATGATGTACACCTCCCCCACCTTCACCACGACCACCAGCCTGGACTTCGCCGAGACGAACCCGAACACGGTGGTGCGCGTCGGCGACCTGGACTCCGGGCCGCACATCGCCTTCTCCACCGACAACGGCGCCAACTGGTTCGCCGGCACCGACCCCTCGGGCGTGAGCGGTGGCGGAACGGTGGCGGCGGCCGCCGACGGCAGCCGGTTCGTGTGGAGCCCCAAGGGCGCCGGCGTGCGGTACACGACGGGCTTCGGCTCGTCCTGGTCGGCGTCGAGCGGCATCCCGGCCGGCGCGGTCGTGGAGTCCGACCGGGTCGATCCGAGGAGGTTCTACGGCTTCGAGTCCGGCAGGTTCTATGTGAGCGAGGACGGCGGTGCGACCTTCACCGCCTCCGCCGCGACCGGCCTGCCCGCCGGTGACAGCGTGCGGTTCAAGGCGCTGCCCGGCACCAAGGGCGACGTGTGGCTGGCCGGCGGGGCGAGCGACGGGGCGTACGGGCTGTGGCACTCCACCGACGGTGGCGCGACCTTCGTCAAGCTGTCCGGCGTCGACCAGGCCGACACCATCGGCTTCGGGAAGGCGGCCGCGGGGGCCTCGTACCAGACGCTGTACACCAGCGCGCGGATCGGTGGCGTGCGCGGCGTCTTCCGCTCCACCGACAAGGGCGCGAGCTGGACCCGGATCAACGACGACGCCCACCAGTGGGGCTGGACGGGCGCGGCCATCACGGGTGACCCGAGGGTGTACGGGCGTGTTTACGTCTCCACCAACGGCCGGGGTGTCGTCTACGGCGACACGTCCGGCACCGGCGGCGGGGACGACGGTGGTGGTGGCGGGACGACTCCCCCGCCGGCCGGCGCCTGCACGGTCGCCTACCACGTCACGAATCAATGGCCGGGCGGCTTCCAGGCGGACGTCACGCTGACCGACACCGGCACCTCGCCCTGGAACGGCTGGTCGCTGACCTGGTCCTTCGCGGACGGCCAGCGGATCGGCCGGCTCTGGAACGCCGACTGGACCCAGTCGGGCCCGTCGGTGACCGCGAAGAACGTGAGCTGGAACGGCACGGTGGCCGCGGACTCGTCGGTGAGCTTCGGCTTCACCGGCGACTGGTCGGGGACCAACACGAGACCGGCGTCGTTCAAGCTGGGCGACCAGAGCTGCACGGTGACCTGACAGCGTCGGCGCCACCTGCCCGGGGACGGTGATGCAACGTTTCGCCGTCCCCGCGCGTCGTCCCTGTCCAGGGCACGACGGTCGTGTCCGGGGAGGGGAGACCGGGTGCATGGCAGCGAGTTCGCCAAGTGGGTGCGGGACTTCGAGGACGAGCGGGAGCGCAGGGCCGCCCAGGGTGATCCCGACTGGGGGCGGGGCGCGGCGCTGCATCCCGCGGTGTGGGCCGGTGTCCAGCGCTTCCAGGTCGGGGAGGACGGCGACGGGGCCAACCTCGTGGCGAAGGCGGACCAGGCGGGCGACCCCGACTACGCGCGGGCGGTCCGGCTGTTCGTCGCCGAGGAGCAGAATCACGCCAGGATGCTCGCCCGCCTGCTGGCCGCGGGCGGGATGCCACTGCTGAGCGGCCACTGGAGCGACACGGTCTTCGTACGGCTGCGGCGGCTGATGGGCCTGCGCCTCGAACTGCTGGTGCTGATGATCGCGGAGGTGGTGGCCCTGCGGTACTACCGCGCGCTGCGCGACGGCGCCGGGGACCCGCTGACCTCGGAGGTGGCGGGCCGCGTCCTCGCCGACGAGGAGCGCCATGTGCCCTTCCACTGCGCCCGGCTGCACGCCTCCTTGGCCGAGCTGCCCCGCGCCGTACGCCGTCCGGTGCTGGCCGGGTGGCGGCTGCTGCTGCTCGCGGTCTGCGCCGTCGTCGCCGCCGACCACGGCCGCGCCCTGCGCCGGCTCGGTGTCGGACGCCGGCGCTTCGTGGCCGACGTCATGTCCTCCTCCGGTCCGGTGGTCCGCGCGATCCTGACCCCGCGGCCCGACGCCTGGTCGGGCCACGGGGCCTGACGGCCGCCGGCGCGCCGTACGGTCAGGGCGTGTAGACGCTCGGCCTCGGGGCCGTGGGCATGCCGCCGCCGATGAAGAAGCTCGGGTGCGGAGGCTGGTTGTACGCGGTGTTCTGCCAGGCCAGTGCCGTGCGGTACTGGGTGTCGTGGAGCAGGGTGGTGATCCTGGTGGTCGTGTCGTACGGGGTGGAGTAGATCCGCAGGGCCGTGTTGTCGGTGGTCGGCCAGACGCGGTTCCAGGGTCCACTCCGACAACGGCACGAAGGCGACCCCGTGCCTGTCCGGCGACATCCTCGGCGACTGGCGGGAGGAGGTCGGAAGGAGACGTTGTCGGGGTCGGTGCCCAGCCAGCGCCAGCCGACCAGGTTGCCGCTGTCGGTGTGGACGCTGACCGGGCCCAGGTCGAGCCTCTCGACCTGCCGTGCGGTGGCCGCCTGCGCGGAGCCGGTCGACAGCGCGGTCTGGCCGGCGCCGATCAGGGCGGCCGTGGCGGTCACCGCGGCGAGGGCGGCGCCGCGGCTTCTGCGGTGGGGATGCGGGTGCGGGTGCTTCACGGGGGCGTACCTCCCGGGTGGGCGGACGGGTTCGCCTCTCAGTCGCCGCCGTCCGCCCGGGAGTTGCCGCCCGCTCGGAGTCAGGTGACGGCCGGCTTGCGAAAGGCGCGCAGGGAGAAGACCGGGTCCGGGCGGCGGCGGTCCTGGTCCGGCAGGCGGGCGAGCCGGGCGGCGAGCTCCTCGGTGCGGGGGTCGTCCGGGGGCAGCAGGGTGAACCAGCCGCGCCTGAGGTCCGTGACGGTGGTACGCGGACTGCGGCCCTGACCGAGGCCGGGGAAGTCGGCCCGCCCGGCCGGAACGAGTCCCTCGGCGGCGGCGTACCCGGTGACGGCGTCCGCGGCGTCCTGGGCGGGGCGGCGGGGGCGGGGAACGAGGACGGCGTCGATGTCACTGCCCACGTCGTGCGCCTCGGCCTTGTCGACGGTGGTGACGTAGACCCCGCCGGGTCTGAGGACACGCGCGCACTCGGCGACGACGGCGCGCACGTCGGCGGGGCCGGACAGCAGGTGCAGCAGCCAGACGCCGGTGACCGCGTCGAAGGTGGCGTCGGCGAAGGGCAGGCGGCGGCAGTCGGCCCGCAGGATGGTGCCGGGCAGGCGGTGGGCCGCCCGGCGTGCCATGGCGGCGGCGAGGTCGGCGCCCGTCACCCGCAGCGCGGGCCGGGCGGCGGCCAGGCGCCGGGTGACGATGCCGGTGCCGCAGGCGATGTCCAGAAGCCGGCCCGGCCGGTCGGGTATCAGGCCGAGGACTGCCCCGGCCGCCGCCTCGGCACGCGGTTCGCCGCCGCGCGAGGCGTCGTAGGCGTCCGCTTCCTCGTCGTAGTCGAGCACACCGTCAGTGTGTTCGGTGGCCAGGGGCGATGTCCTCCACCCTGCGGGCGAGGGCGAAGTCCTTCTCCGTGACGACGCCGCCGGCGCTGTGCGTGTTCACGCTCAGGTGAACGGTGTTGTAGCCGAGGGTGAGGTCGGAGTGATGGTCCAGCTCGTCCTGGATCCCGGCGATGTGCACGACCAGTGCCGTCGCCGCGAAGTGCGAGCCGAGCCGGTAGGAGCGGGTGAGCCGGTCGCCGTCCAGCGACCAGCCGGGCAGCTCGGCGAGCCGGTCCTCGATCTCCTTCTGCGACAGCGGTTCCACGGCCATGGACGGTCTCCCTCCGGAGCGTGCGGGTACGCGTTCAGCCTGCCACGTCCGCTCGCCCGGGCACCCGGTCCGGTGTGTCGCGCACTCCGTTCGGCCGCGCGGGCACTCCGTTCGGCTCCCTGCCGCTCCCCCGGGCGGTGCGCGGCGGACGGGCCCGCTCGTGACGGGACGCGTCATCGGACGCGCCGCTCGACTACGGTCGACCGCATGACCATTGTCGCGACCGGCCGCCCCTCCGCCTCCGCCGCCACGAACGCCGACAAGGGCCAGGTCGGCCGGCTGCTGCGCTCCTGGCGGGAGCGGCGCCGGGTGTCCCAGCTCGAGCTGGCGCTGCGCGCCGGCTCCTCCGCCCGGCACATCAGTTTCATCGAGACCGGCCGGTCCCGGCCCAGCGAGGAGATGGTGCTGCGGCTGGCGGAGCACCTCCAGGTGCCGGTACGGGAGCGCAACGCGCTGCTGCTGGCGGCCGGTTTCGCCCCGCACTACCCGGAGACCCCGCTGGACGACCCGGCGCTGGACGCGCTGCGCGACGGCATGGAACGGCTCATCCAGGGCTACGAGCCCTACCCGGCGCTGGTGGTCGACGCCGGGTACACGGTGGTCGCCGCCAACCGGGGCATCGCCCTGCTGCTGGAGGGAGTCCCCGAGGAGCTGATGACGCCGGCGCCGAACGCGATGCGGCTGACCCTGCACCCCGAGGGCCTGGCGCCGCGCATCCGCAACCTGCGCGAGTGGCGCGGGCATCTGCTGGCGCAGATGGAGCGGCAGATCGCCCTGGACCGCTCGGACCAGCTACGGGCCCTGTACGAGGAGGTCGCCGGGTACCCGGTGCCCGAGGACGCGCCCGGTGACGAACCGGCCGGGCCGGTGCCGTACTTCGCGCTGCCGCTGCA
>Ga0308175_100002325_pt1 | contig 12994 bp, 13 predicted proteins | sample PhyCR1_3_FD_203893 | JGI IMG/M metagenome (GOLD analysis project Ga0308175, IMG submission 203893) | Soil microbial communities from UC Gill Tract Community Farm, Albany, California, United States - DLSLS.C.R1 | ecosystem: Environmental > Terrestrial > Soil > Agricultural land | place: USA...
GGCGATCGGCAGGTTCTCGCGCGAGGTGTGCGCGCTCGCCGACGCGCCTGCGCTCGAGCGCCTGACCGGGGACCTCGACCGGCGTGCCGCCGTCAATCTCCTGGCGTTCCTCCGTGAGCAGGAAAGCGCCACCGGTGTGGTGCCTTCGGACCGCACCGTCGTCGTCGAGCGGTTTCGCGACGAGATCGGCGACTGGCGCGTCTGCATCCTGACGCCGTACGGCGCGCGGGTGCATGCGCCCTGGGCGATGGCAGTCGGCGCCCGGCTGCGCGAGTCGCTCGGGATCGAGGCGCAGTCGATCTGGTCCGACGACGGGATCGCGTTCCACCTGCCGGAAGCGGATGCGGCGCCGTCCACCGACCTGCTGCTGCTCGCGCCGGACGAGCTCGACGAGCTCGTGCTCGCCGAGATCGGCGAGACCGCGCTCTTCGGCGCGCGCTTTCGCGAGAACGCGGCGCGCGCGCTGCTGATCCCCCGGCGCCGGCCCGGCGAGCGGACGCCGCTCTGGCAGCAGCGCCTCAAGGCGCAGGGCCTGCTGCAGGTGGCGCGCAAGTACGCGAGCTTCCCGATCGTGCTCGAGACATACCGTGAATGCCTGCAGGACGTCTTCGACCTGCCCTCGCTGAAGCGGTTGCTGCACGGCCTGCAGACGCGGGAGATCGATCTGGTCGACGTCGAGACCTCCTCCGCGTCGCCGTTCGCCTCGTCGCTTCTCTTCGACTACATCGCGACCTACATGTACGAGGACGACACGCCGCCTGCGGAGCGCCGGGCCCAGGCGCTCTCCCTCGACCGCGACCTGCTGCGCGAGCTGCTCGGGCAGGAGGAGCTCCGTGAGCTGATCGACCGGGACGCGCTCGCCGAGGTCGAGGCGTCGCTCCGGCCGCATCCCGCGAATCCCGACCACCTTCACGACCTGCTCCGCCTGCGCGGCGATCTGGCGGCCGGCGAGTTCGACGAGGCGCCCGCCGCGATCCTCGAGGCGGAGCGGCGGGCGCTGCGGCTTCGGATCGCCGGCGCCGAGCGGCTGATCGCCGCCGAGGACGCCGGCCGCTACCGCGACGCCCTCGGCGTGATGCCACCGTCCGGGCTGCCCGATGTCTTCCTCGAGGGCGGGCCCGACTCGCTCCGCCAGCTCGTGCAGCGCTATGCGCGTGGGCGCGGTCCATTCACGACGGCGCAGGCGAACGAGTGGTTCGGCGTCGACGTCGGCTCCCATCTGCGTGAGCTCGAGAGCGAAGAGAAGCTCGTCCGCGGAGAGCTGCGCCCGGGTGGCGTCGAGCGCGAGTGGTGCGATCCCGACGTCTTGCGGCGGTTGCGGCGCGCTTCGCTCGCAGCCTTGCGCCGCGAGGTGGAGCCCGCCGAGCAGGCGGCGCTCGGGCGCTTCCTGCCGAGCTGGCACGGGATCGACCGGCGCGCGACGCTCCGCGAGGCGCTCGTGCCGCTGCAGGGACTGGCGTTGCCGGTGTCCCTGTGGGAGTCCGACGTGCTGCCGCGCCGTGTTCCCGGGTATCGCCCCGAGCAGCTCGACCAGCTGTGCGCGTCGGGTGAGCTCGTGTGGGTCGGCGCGGGTCTCGACCGGGTGGCGGTGCTCTTCCGCGACGACGCGCCGGTGCTGGGGCAGCCGGCGGGCGCGTCTGCCCCGCACGACCCGGCGCATGCTGCGATTCGCGGGTCGCTCGCCGCGGGCGCGCTCTTCTGGTACGACCTGCTGGCCGCGACCGGGCTGGAGGATGCCGTGGCGCTGCCGGCGCTCTGGGATCTCGTCTGGGCGGGCGAGGTCACGAACGACCAGTGGCAGCCGCTACGTGCGGAGCGCCGCTATCAGGCGCCGCGTCCGGACCGCCGTGCACGGCGCTTCTCCCGCTCGCGTCTTTCGCAGGTGACGGCGACGCAGGGCCGCTGGTCGCTCGCGGCGGCGCTCTTCCCCGGCAGCCCGGATCGGCGCGCGCTCGCCGAGCTCTTGCTCGAGCGTCAGGGAATCGTGACGCGCGACGGGGTGCGCGGCGAGGGGATCGCCGGCGGCTACGGCGCGGTGTATTCCGAGCTGCGGGCGCTCGAGACGCTCGGGACGTGCCGGCGCGGCTATTTCGTCGAAGGCCTCGGCGGCGCGCAGTTCGCGCTGGGCGGCGCCGTCGAGCGGCTGCGCGAGCTCCGCCCGAAGGAAGGCGACGAGGCCGAGCCCCTCGTACTCGCCGCCGCCGATCCGGCGCAGCCGTACGGGGCGATGCTGCCGTGGCCCAAGCGGGCCGGCGCCCGCGCTGCACGGGTCGCGGGCGCGCAGGTCGTCCTGCTCGGCGGCGAGGCGGCCCTCTTCGTGGAGCGGGGCGGCCGCTCGCTCGTGCCGCTTCGCGAGCCCGAGGACGAGTGGCTCCGCATCGCGCTGGCTGCCCTCGTCGGGTACGTCAGGCGGGGCGGCGCGAAGCGGCTGGCAGTCGAGCGCTTCGACGGCGAGCCGGTCGGCGAGACCGTCGTGATGCCGCTGCTCCTCGAGGCCGGCTTCCTGGCGGGCCCACGCCGGGCAGTGCTGCGCGCCTGAGTCGTGACGGTTCCCTAGAGGCTGTTAGGCGGCCTACGCCGGCAGGAGCTTGTAGCCGAGCCCGCGCACCGTCACGAGACGCTGCGGGTTCGACGGGTCGCGCTCGATCTTGCGGCGCAGGTTGGAGATGTGCACCTCGCAGGCATGCTCGTCGCCGACGTGCTCGCTCGCCCACAGGTGCTGCATCAGCTCCCGCCGCGAGACGACGTTGTCGGGCTGCTCGGCGAGCAGCGACAGGACCTTGAACTCGGACAGCGTCAGATGCACCCGCTCGCCGTCGACGAGGACTTCGTGCCGGCCGAGATCGATGTGCAGGCCGCCGAGCCGGCGCACCGGAGCGCCGCCGTTGGCGCGGTCGAGCTCCCGCCGCCGCAGGATCGCCCGGACCCGGCTCAGCAGCTCCGCGGTCGAGAACGGCTTCGTCACGTAGTCGTCCGCACCGAGCTCGAGGCCGAGCACACGGTCGATCTCCGCGTCGCGGGCGGTCAGCATCACGATCGGCACGTCGCTCTCCGAGCGCAAGGCCCGGCACACGTCGGTGCCCGACAGACCGGGCAGCAGCACGTCGAGGATGACGATGTCGTAGCTCCGCTCGCGCGCCGCGGCGAGCGCCGCCGTGCCGTCCCGCTCCTCGTCGACGTCGAACCCTTCGCGCCGCAGCATGAACGCGACGACGTCGAGCACGCCGGGATCGTCGTCGACCAGCAGGATGCTGCTCACGCCGCCGTCACCCGCTCACGGACGCGGGCGCGCTCGAGCGTGATCCGCACCCTCGTCCCGCGGGCCGGCGCCGAGTCGAGCTCGATCCGGCCGCCGAGGCTGCGAACGGCCTCCCGCACGATCGCGAGACCGAGGCCGAAACCCCCTGCGTCGCGGTCCTGCCCGCGATAGAAGCGGTCGAACACGTGTTGTTGCGTCTCGGCGCTCATCCCGATGCCGGTGTCCTCGACCTCCACCACCACCGCCGTTCCCGCCGAGCGCGCGCGTAACACGATCCGGCCGCTCGGCGTGTGCTTCGCCGCGTTCTCGCCGAGGTTCCGAAGCGCCTGCTCGAGAAGGTCGCGGTTGACCCTCGCGAGCAGCTCGACCGGCGAATCCACCTCGACCGTCACGCCGGGCCGGGGACGGAGGCCCTCGGCCACCTCGTCGAGCAGCGACGCGAGCGAGACCGCCTCGACGCGCGGCGGCTCCTGGCCGGCGCGTGCACGCGCCAGCGCGAGCAGGGCGCGGGCGAGACGCGCCAGTCGAGCCGCCTCGCGCTCGATATGGGCGAGGAAGCGGTCGCGCTCGACCGCGTCGTCCTTCGCGCCCGCCTGCAACACCTCGACCGCGCCGATGATCGTCGTCAACGGCGTCCGCAGCTCGTGGGCGGCGTTGGTGACGAACTCGCGCTCGGCGAGCTCGCGCCGCTCCTCCTCGCTCAGGTCGTCCAGGACGATCAGCACCGTGTCGCCCTCCGGCTGCGCCGGGATCCCGACGAGCGCGACCGCGTGGTCCTCGTCGGCGCGAACGCGCGCCTGGGCGAGCGACGTGTCGCCGGCGAAGAGACTCGACGCGAACTCGCGCAGCGAGAACGCCGACCACGGCTCGGGCAGGGCGTCGCCTTCGGCGAGCCGCATCCCGAGCAGGCGTCGCGCCTCGGCGTTCGCGAACTGCACGACGAGCTCGCCGTCGACGGTCACGACGCCTTCGTGCAGCCGCTCGAGCAGCATCCGCAGGCGGTCGCGCTCGCCCTCGATGTGCCGGAACGACCGTCGCAGCTGCCGGCGCATCCGCTCGAAGCTCTGTGCGAGCGCGCCGAACTCGTCGCTGACGTGATAGCGCAGAGGCGTCTCGAAGTCGCCCGCGGCGATCGCCTCGGCGGCGATCGACAGGCGCCGGAGTCGCAGCGCGATCAGCTGTGCGAGCAGCAGGCCGACGAGCACGCCGATCACGCCGGCGATCACGCCCGCCCGCAGCGCCTGGTCGCTGACGATCCCGATCGCGGCGGCGACGTCCGGCCGCCTGCTGAAGGCCACCATTGCGCCCCCGCTCGGGCCCGCCAGCGGGAGGCCGATCGCGACGATGCCGCCGTCGGAGGTGCTGACGACCCGGCGCTTGCCCGCGAGCGCCGAGTCGAGCACGCTCGCCCGCTCGCCCGGGGCGTGCGCGAAGCCGCGTCGAGCAGGGGCCTTCGCGAGCAGGCGGCCGCCCGCGTCGTAGACGAACAGGTCGAGGTCGAAATGCTGCGCGACCACCGGCAGCCGGCCCCGGAGCGCGCCGCTGCGGTCGGCGGAGTTCACATCGGCCGCCGCGAGGATCGCGCTGCCGGCAGCGAGCTCCTGCGCGTGCCCGCGGAAGGCGTTCTCGGAGCGAGAGGAGAACTGAGAGACGACGATCGCCGTCGACGTCGCGGCGACGACCGCGAACGCAGCCCCGAGCCACCAGCGGACGCCGATGAACCGTCGCGTCATGTCGCTAAGGCTACGCCGCGCGAGGCTCGCGGCGCAGGCCGCGGGCTACCCTGCCGGGCATGCCCGAGGGCGACTCGCTGCATCGCGCCGCGCTCCGGCTGCAGGTGCTCGCCGGCCAGCGCCTCGAGGTCGAGACGCCGCACCCGCGGGCCGCGGCCAAGCAGCTCGCCGGGCGCCTCGACGGGCTCCGGCTCGAGGCCGTCGAGGCGGTCGGCAAGAACCTCCTCCTGCACTTCGAGGGCGGCCTCGTGCTGCGAAGCCATCTGCGGATGACGGGCCGCTGGCGGGTCGAGCCCCGCGGCGCCCGGCGCACCGGCCGGCCCTGGCTCGTGCTGCGCGGCGACGAGCACGAGGCGGTGCTGTGGAACGGGCCGGTGCTCGAGCTCGAGCGCGGCCGTGACCGTCTCTCGCGGCTCGGCCCCGACATCCTCGCCCGGCCTCCCGACCTCGATGCGATGCTCGGGCGCCTGCGCGCCGAGTCGAGCTCCCGGGCGGTCGGCGACGCTCTGCTCGACCAGCGGCTCGTGGCCGGGATCGGGAACCTCTGGAAGGCGGAGGCGCTCTGGGAAGCCCGGGTCTCGCCCTGGCGTCAGCTCGTCGCGGTCTCCGACGACGAGCTGCGCGAGGTGCTCGCGGCAGCCCATCGGCTAATGCGCGCGGGCGTCGGGGGAGCGAGGCCGCTCCGGCACGTCTACCGCCGCGCCGGCAGGGCCTGCCGCCGGTGCGGCACGGTGATCCGCTCCGCTCCGCAGGGCGACTCGGCGCGGACCGCCTACTGGTGTCCCGGCTGCCAAAGAGGAGGCGACGAGCCGAGCGCGTAGTCAGGAGGTTGCGATGCGCTCGCCGCACCTCTACGACACCCTGCGCCGCTTCTGCCTCGGCGCATTCGCCACGTTCGACCGGGATCTCGAAACGGGGGCGGATCTTCCGTTCGCGTTCGAGGAGCACGGTTCCTACGGTCGTCCGACGCTGTACGAGTACCGGCCGCTCGTCCGCGGCTTCGTCGAGGCGCGGGCGGAGCGCCTCTTCGCACGCGACGACGTGCGACAGGCGGTGGCCGACCTCCAGCGCGAGCCCGCGGCGCGGATCTTCGCCCACGCACACGAGGGAGTCACGTCCGACGAGGCGCGCGCGCTCTATCGAAGCATGCTCGTCCCCCTGCTCGTGCGTACGGCCGAGGGTTGCGGCGGCTTCGACTGGGATGACTCCGCATTCGACCGCGCCTTCGGGGAGCTCGAGCGGTCCCTCTTCGGCGAAGGGCACGCCTACGGTGCGGTTGCGCCGCTCGTCGGGATCTCGTGCGGCACGCAGATCGAGCTCGGCGACGGCATCCGCGTCCGAGCCGCCGCGACCGGCGAGCTCGCGGCGATGTGGCCCGAGGCCTCGGGGCTGCTGCCGCGCGAGTTCGGGCGCGAGGCAGACCGTCTCTGCGTGCTGGAGCTCGAGCGAGCGCTCGAGCGGGGCGCCGACGAGGTGCCGGACGCGCCGGCGGAGCTGGCCGACGCGGTGACCTCCCTTCGGCTCGCGACCGACGCGCCCGTCGCGGCGGGTCCGGTCCTCTTCGAGCGGCTCGACTGGCGGCCGTACGGCATCCGGCCGGTGCTCCCGATCGCCGCGACCGCACCGCCGGGCGAGCCGACCCGGCTCGACCCGTTCCGCGCGTCGGTCGCCGAGAAGCTCCGACCGCGGCTCGCGTTCGCCGACGACGACGCGCAGCTCGGCGAGGCGCTCGACCGCTGGGAGCTCTCGCTCTTCCAGGACGATCCGTTCCGCAGTGAGCAGCTGAAGCACGCGCTCGACGCCGCGCTCGGCGACGGGCAGGGCAGCTGGGCGGCGGCGATGCGCGGCGGCGCGCTGCTCGGCGAGACGGCCGAGGAGCGGGCGAATCTCGTCGAGCGCTTCGAGGCGCCGACGTCCGATCTCGTGCGGCGCCTGCTCGTGGCGGTGCTGATGCACGGGAACCGCGCCCGGCTGCTGCGCGAGCTCGACGGCGCGCTGCTCGGGCTGCGCGCCGGTCGCGAACGCGTTGCAGAGCTGCGCGCGAGCTGACACATCGTCCGCGCTACGGTCGTGGGATGGACGAAGCCCGCGCCGTGCTCGCCCGGCTCGAGCGGATCGAGGCCCTCGACCGCGCGCGAGCCGATCCGGCTCTGCTGCTCGGCGAGCTGCGGGAGCTCGTGCACGAAGCCGAAGCCTGGGCCCGACGCGAGCGCGACGAGCACGCGCTCGAAGCCGCCCAACGCCTCGCGCAGCATGCGGTTGCCGCGGTATGACGCGCTCCGACGGGATCTCCCGGCGCGGCCCCGGCCTGATCACCCGGCTTCGAGCCGCTCGAGTGCCTCGACGGAGACCTGCGAGAGCGATTCCCCCGGTCGGGGAGGATCCGGGCTACGCTGGTCACCCGTTTGTGGTTGCAACCGATCGAGTGACCTAATCCTCCACACCCCATCCGCCGATAGCGCCGTTAGGTCTTCGGTGCGCGCGCTTCTCTCCAATCGCAAAGTCCAGGTCGTGCTGAACGGCGCGTTCGGGCTCGGGCTGCTCGGCGTCTCGTTCCTCAGCGCGAGGCATTTCATCCACGGCGGGTGGCCCCTGCACCACGCCGATCCGATTCTCGTCGGCGCCGCGGCCTTCCTCTTCCTGATCGCCTATGCGTTCAAGGCTTGGGGCTGGCAGCGCGTCTTCAACGAGCACGAGCGGCCCGGTGCAGACGCGCTCGCGTTCGCGGGCGGCGCGGCGTGCGTCGGCGGCATCGCGATGCCGGGCCGGGTCGACGACGCGATCCGCATCGCCTGCGTCCGGCGCTTTCCCGGCACGCGCGCCGGCCTCGGCGCGATCGGCCTGAGCCTGATCGTGGTCGGGATGCTCGACAACGCGGCACTCGCGCCGCTCGCCTCGATCGCGATGGCCGACGCGGGCTCGTGGACCGTGCGGGCGGGCTTCGCCGTCGTGGCCGTCGCCGGGGTGGCAGCGGCATTCGTCGTCGCCTTCCTGCCCCAGCTCTCAGGCCTTCGTCGCGTCGCCCGCTTCCGGCTCGGACGCTGGCTCGGCGAGCACACGCAGTCGCGACGGGAGTCGGGAGCGGCGCTCCTGCTCATCTCGGTCTCCTGGGCGCTCCGGGGAACCGCGGTCTTCCTGCTTCTGAACGCGCTCTCGCTTCGAGGCTCGTTCCCGCTCGCGCTCGGCTTCCTGTGCGCGTCCGCCGCCTCTGCGGCCGTGCCGGTCGGCCCCGCCGGGGCCGCGATGCAGGCGGGGGCCGGCGCGACGCTGCTGGCCCTGAGCGGGATGCCGAAAGCGGAGGCGCTCGCCTTCTCGGTCGCCGCGCAGGCACTCGTCGTGGTGACGGGCGCCGCGGTGATCCTGCTGATCACCCTCTGGCAGGTCGCGATCCGCATCCGGCCGCGGCTGCTGCGCCCCCGCGTCGCCGTCTAGCTGTAGGACCCGAGCACGTTGGTTCTGCTGATCGGGGGTTGGTGGCTGAGGGCTGAGTGTCGTCTGCGATGGTTGTAGTGCCAGAGCCAGCCGTCAAGGGCGCGTGTGCGTTCTTGGCTTGAGCCGTAGATGGCGCCGTAGGCCCAGCCGTTGAGGAGGGTGCGGATGAAGCGTTCGGCTTTCCCGTTTGTTTGTGGCCGGTAGGGCCGGGTGCGGATGTGCCGGATCCGGAGCTGGCGGCAAGCGACCGCGTGCATGACGGCGCGGTAGGCGGGGCCGTTGTCGGTGAGGATCCGTTCGACCTCGATGCCGTGGCGGCGGTAGAAGGCGACGGCGCGCCGGAGGAAGCCGATCGCGGAGGAGGCCTTCTCGTCGGCGAGTACTTCTGCGTAGGCGAGCCGGCTGTAGTCGTCGACGGCGACGTGCACGTACTCGTAGCCGACAGTCCGTCGCCGCCTGCCGGCGAGATCTTGGAAGGTGGCGTTGTAGTGCTGTTTGCCGCCGCGGACGCGCCAGCCGGCGCCGCCCTTGATCCGGCCGAGCTTCTTGACGTCGATGTGAAGGAGCTCGCCCGGCCGCGACCGCTCGTAGCGAACCGGCTGCTCGAGCCCGAGCCGGCCGAGCCGGCCCATCCCGAGCCGAGTCAAGATGCCCGAGACCGTCGAGAGCGCCATCTCGAGCGTCTCAGCGATCTCAGCTGCCGTGAAGCGCAGCCGACGCAGCGTCGCAATCGCCTCGACGCGATCATCGGCGGTCCGGTTAGCGACTCGCAGGGGCGCTGAGGAGCGATCATGCAGACCAGCCGGGCCGTCGAGGCGGTAGCGAGCGATCCACTTCCGCGCACAACGAACGCTGACACCCGCTGCCGCAGCCGCAGCAACGACCGTCCAGCCTTCCTCGACGACAAGCTCGCAGAGCCGGCGCCTGCCAGTCCAGCTGAGCGCGGCGTTAGCGTGCAGATTCATCCGGTGACCTCCTTGGGGCCGAGCTGCCTTTGACAGCGCTCAGCCTCCAGGGAGGCCCGGATGAACCAACGTCCTCAGGAACTACACCTAGGCACGCGGCCCCGACGTATTGCCGGTTCCCCGGGGACGCCCCTGTCTCCGCTAGACCGCGCTCACGCCGCGCCGGGCTTTAAGGCGCGTCCGTGGTTCGGCTCACGACCAACCGTCCGTCCGCGCCTAGGGTTCGCAAATTCAGGCGGCGACCGCGTATTCGTGGATGAGTCCGCCGAGGAGGTCGCCTAGTGTGGACTCTCGCGTGCCAGGCGCACGATCAGACCGCGCAGCGTGCGACCCTGGCGCGACCTAGGCGCTCTTGGTGTCGGCGGAGTGGACAATGAGGACGTCGCAGCGGGCGTGGCGAGCGACGCCTTGGCTGACGCTGCCTTGCAGGAGCCTCTCGAGGAAGTTTGCCTCGCGTGTGCCGACCACGATCAAGTCGGTCTTGTGCTGCTCGGCGACCTCGACGATCTCGGTTACTGGCTCGCCGACGACTCCGGCGAACTCATGCCGAACACCGGTCTGCGCGAAGAGTGAGTCGATGCTCGAACGATGCTGCTGCCACAGCGTCTCGTCCATCCGGGCGCTCTGCTCCGGCATGCCTGCGTAGTAGGGCAGGTAGCCGAAGGCGCCTGGCGTCGTCTGCAGCGGTTGCGGCGCGGCGACGTCTGCGACGATCACCCGCGATCCGAACCTTCGTGCCAGTTGAATGGCGCGTCTCAGCGCTCGCTCGGCAGAACTGGTGCCGTCGTAGCCGACGACGATCGTCTGCGGCGACCAGTCATCCCGGGCTGGTGAGGACTCATTCATTGTGACCAGCGACTGCCTTGATCTTGCATCTGCCGTCCCCGAGTTCCGAGCCAGCCGCTACTCGTTCGTCCGCAGGCGTTCGCCGAGCAGCTTTTTGCACCCCTCGGCTCCCTTGCGGCTGTGTTCTTGCATGCGCCGGAACAGGCCGGCCAGATCGCTGTCGCCGTCCCGTTCGGCGTCCTCCGCGTATTGCTCGAGCCGCCAGACGTGCTCGAGGCAGAGGTGCGTCACCGTGATCAGGTCGTAGTTCTTGTCTTTGGTGCCGCTTTGCGGCGTGCTCGTCGCGGCTGCCATACAACCTCCTCTTCGTTTGCCTCTGAGCGGTTCCCGAGAGGATCGAGTGCGACACGTCCGCCGGTCTTCGAGGCGCGTAGTGGCTGGTTCTGGAGAAGCTCCCCGTTGGGGCGTCGCCTCGCTCACCGTGCGGCTCTACCGATGGGTATCTACTCGAGAGACTCGACCGTCCAGCCGTCGTCTGTGGCGGTCACGCGCACGCCAGCACCCTTCGCAAGCGGCGCCACGATCGCACCGGTTAGGCCCAGCACTGCGGCCTCGTTTGTCGGGCTGTGTCCGACCACGAGAGCGCTGCCGCCCTCGGGCAGGCTGTCGAGGATCCGGCGGAGCGCGCAGCCGAGCCGTTGTGAGTCTTCTGCGACCAGTTCGGCGTCAGCCTCGCGTAGAGCATCGAGCCTGCCGCTGCCTGCCTCCTGATAGGCGGCGCGCCAACGATCCTCAACCTGCGAACGCAGCCCCGGCTCGACCACGACACCGCCGGGCACGCGCTGGCCGAGCGCGGCGAGGAAGCAGGCAAGTGTCTGCCTCGCACGCTGGGCGCCAGTCGAGACCGCGAGCTGGTAGCGGCCGCCAAGGCCGGCGCCGATCGCCAGCGCTGCAGCCATGCCCTCGGCCGTAAGGACGTCTCCATCGGCATCCGTGTGTCGGCGGAGCTCGATCTCCTTGCTCACAGGGTCGGCGCTCTCACGGGTCGCGTGACACTGTCGCGCAATCGCAGTCCCAGCAGGAATGGGGCCAGGTGATCTTCCACGAGGTCACTTCTGGCGGGTCGATGCGATCGAGCCAGCCCGGTCAGGTGAGGCCGATGGACGGCTGATCGTGAGCCAAACCAGGGACGAGCCGAAGTCCGGCTCGACCTGATCTGGCGCTGGCGCGGGTAGCGGCTGCATTTCACTCGCGAGCGGACTTGGTTTGCTTGCGAACCTCGGCCGTCTTCTCGCGCGATTGTTCCGCTTCCTGGAGCAGCTGCTCTTCATCCGCGTCGGCGGGGTCGGCGCTCGCTTCTTCGCGTTCTTCTGGATCGCGTTGCTGGGCCGGTTCGGGCCTCGGCTCTGGCGGGGGCGATTCTGAGGCGCCGGTACCGGGTTGCTCCTGTTGCTCGTCGATAGTGATCGCGAGTTCTTCGAGGCCGGCGGCCAGGCCGCGACCCCAGCCGCTGATCAAAATTGAGAGCTTCGTCTCGCCGTCCGCGTTGTGGAGCTCGTCTAGCAGCTTCTCCGATTCGTTGACGGGTTCCTGGATTGCTTGCCGGATCCGTTCGCGTAGTCCCATAGGTTCACGCAGGCATCTGGAGTCGTCGCCGCTTGCCGCTACGCGTGCGGCTCCGCGGGCTTGTCGCTGCGCAAGGCGCGGCGGCCGAAGCCTGCGAGCCAGAGAATGGCTAGGACGAGACCGACGATCCCGACTGGGATTCCGACCCAGGGGATGATGAACAGGAACACGATCCCGACCAGCACGAAGGCGATCGCGACGCCGATCATGGATTAGGTGTTCCCGGCCTGCTAGCCGCAAAACGGTAGGCTCGTCGGCGCTTCGCGAGGAGCCCCGAAGTCTGGCCCGCTCTAGCACGAACTCCGACAGGTCCAATTGCGCCGCTTGGCCTCGCGCCGCCTCCCCGGGCTAGTCCGGCTGTGAACGCATCGAAGGCGGTCGGTTCTGGCGGACGATGCCCGCTGGAGGCGGCGCCGCACTGGTTGCCGAGGTCGACGCTCGGTGAGCAGCAACTCTCATCGGCGCGTTCGCGACTGTCGAGGCGGTGTACGTGCGCCGCGTCGGGCGAGCGGATACAGCGTCGACGTCGCGCCGTGCGTGCCCGTGTCGTAGTAGACGACTTTCACGGAGCCGTTCGACGGGTCGACGGCCAGCCACTGGTTCCGGCGCCTTGCGTCCTTGATGCGGTAGACATCCCGACCTAACGGGCAGGTCCTGCCTTTATGACGGTCGCAGCCGTGATCATCGTCGTGGTCATTGTTGCGTTTATGGCTGCAGTTGTCCTCGGCGTGTTCGTGTGGGCGGCAAGGAAGGACGGCGAGGAGGATTGCGCACTGCAGAAGCGACTCGGAATCCGCCGCCGGACGCGACTCGGCCGCTAGCAGTAGCGCGTGTTTTCCGCGCTCGTGGCTGCTCGCGCTTGCGCGAGCCGGAGCTTCCGGCGTCGTTTGCTTGAGACCGGATCGCTCGCGGGCCGCGTGCTGGCGATGAGTTCTCGCCTCGCCACGTGTCCTAGCTGTCGTTCCTATCTCCTGGTGCGGGGCGGGAGCCGCTACCTGAGATCCAAGGGAAAGGAGACCACGATGCCGGAACTCCTTGTTGACTTCATCACGTCGCTCGATGGCTACGGGGCTGCCGAGGATTGGCCGGGTTGGTGGGGGCTGCAAGGACCCGAGTACCTCGCGTGGTTGGAAGAGCAGCCCGAAGCGGACTACACGATCCTGATGGGCGCAACCACGTACCGCGTCATGTCG
>Ga0308175_100002326_pt1 | contig 12990 bp, 17 predicted proteins | sample PhyCR1_3_FD_203893 | JGI IMG/M metagenome (GOLD analysis project Ga0308175, IMG submission 203893) | Soil microbial communities from UC Gill Tract Community Farm, Albany, California, United States - DLSLS.C.R1 | ecosystem: Environmental > Terrestrial > Soil > Agricultural land | place: USA...
CGGTCCGCGGCACGTAGGCCTCGGGCTGATAGTAGTCGTAGTAGCTGACGAAGAACTCGACCGCGTTCTCCGGGAAGAAGCTCTTGAACTCGCTGTAGAGTTGGGCGGCGAGGGTCTTGTTGGGGGCCAGGATCAGCGCCGGGCGCTGGGTCTCCTCGATCACCTTGGCCATGGTGAAGGTCTTGCCGGAGCCCGTGACGCCCAGCAGCACCTGGTCGTGCTCGCGCGCCTCCACGCCGGCCACCAGTTCCGGGATCGCGGTCAGCTGGTCGCCGGCCGGCTGGTAGTCGCTGACCAGCTTGAACCTGCGCCCGCCCTCGGACTTCTGCGGCCGCGCCGGCCGGTGCGGCTTCCACAGCATCGGCATGGTGTTCTCGTCGTAGTCGAACGAGGCCGACATGTCGGCGACACCGGTGGGCGCGGCGGAACGGGGCATGAGGTCCAAGGTAGGCGCTCCAAGTCTCGGCGGCTACTGTCCGACAGGCCTGCTGCCAGGCTCCTGTCAGCAACCTCTCAACCGCTCATCCCGGCGAAGGCCGGGACCCAAACGGCGCCGCGCGTTCCGCCAAACGGCGCCGTCGCCGGGCGGAGTTGACCTCGGACAGCCGCCGGACTCAGCTTGGGTCCCGGCTTTCGCCGGGATGAGCGGAGCAGGGAATGGCCAGAGATCATTTGAACGCCGAGGCCGTGCGCGCCGCGCAGGGCGTGCTGGACGCCTTCATGAAGGCCTTCAACGCCCGCGACATCCCGGCCTTCGAGGACACCTTCAACTTCCCCAGCGTGCGGCTGGCGAGCCAGGGGCTGGTGATCATCAACAAGGGCGACATGCAGGCCGAACGCTTCACGACCGGCGCGCTCGCCGAGTGGGAGCACTCGGCCTGGGACCGCCGCGAGGTGATCCACGCGGGGCCCGACAAGGTGCACATCGACACCCGCTTCACCCGCTACCGCAAGGACGGCTCGGTGATCGGCGGCTTCGATTCGATCTACGTGATCACCCGCCAGGACGGCCACTGGGGCGTGAAGATCCGCTCCAGCTTCGCGCCCTGATCCTCCCCCTCTGGGGGAGGTGTCGCGGAACGACGGAGGGGGCTATTGGCCGTCAGCGGCGCGCGTCCAGCCAGTCCTTGATCGTGCGGTCGACGATGGCTTCGGCGTCGTGCTGCACGAAGTGGCCGGCCGTCGGGACCATCAGGATGGTGGTGTCGGCGTCGACGTAGTTCCAGGTGCCCGCGTGGCCGGCGGCGTTGAGCGCGGTGTCCTTCATCCCGTGGATCACCAGCACCGGGACCTTGATCTTCGGATAGGTGGGCGCCGGCGCCGCGGTCTCGCCCACGCCGCGTGGATAGTTGGCGCGGTAGTAGTTCATCATCGCGGCGAAGTCCGAGCGCTTGAACGCCTCGACGTAGCCCGGCTTCTCCTTCGGGTCCTTGACCCAGCCGGCCAGGCCCTCGGCGGTCAGGTTCTTTTCCGAGCCTTCCTTCTGGAAGTTGCGCGCGTACTGGCTGTTCTTCTGCTGGTCGGGGTTGGTGGCCAGTTCGCGGGCCATGCCGGCCGGGTGCGGCACGCTGAGGATGATCAGCTTGTTGACCAGCTCCGGGTGGCTGAACTCGACATTCCAGGCGATCGCCGCGCCCCAGTCGTGGCCGACGACCGTCGCGTCCTTGACGCCCTCGGCCTTGATCACCGCGGCCACGTCGCCGACCAGGTTCGGCATGGCGTAGGCGGCCTCGCCCTTCGGCTTGTCGGAGAGGTTGTAGCCGCGGGTGTCCAGCGCGACGGCGCGGTAGCCGGCCTTCGACAGCGTCGCCATCAGCGGCTTCCACGTCGCCCAGTAGTCCGGGAAGCCGTGGATCATCACCACCAGCGGCCCCTTGCCCTCGGCGACGTAGTGGATCTTCACCCCGCCATTCTCGGCGTACTTGTCCTGCGGCTTCGGGACAGCCGCCGTTTTCGGCGCCGCCTGGGCGCAGACGGCCAGCAGGGTCGCCGCGGCGAGCGCGCCGGCGAAGGTGAGGGTGCGCATGGTCTGGAAGCCTCCCGTGAGGCGCCAACCCTAGCACGGCTTACGCCGTAAGCCAGGGGCGCGAAAAATACTGGTCGCCGCACAGTATGCGCTAGACAGTGTGTGACACACAGTATATGACGCACAGCATGCCTACGAACGGTGACATCTACGAACTCCTGCGGCTGGAGCTGCGGCGGGGATCGCTGATCCTGGCGGTGCTGGGCCAGCTCAGGCGCGAGCACTACGGCTACACCCTGCGCAAGGCCCTGGGCGACGCCGGCGTCGAGATCGACGAGGGCGCGCTCTACCCGATGCTGCGCCGCCTGGAGCAACAGGGCCTGCTGACCAGCGAGTGGCGCGAGGAAGAGAAGCGCAACAAGCGCTTCTACAAGCTCTCCGCCGAGGGCCGCGCCGTGCTCGACCGTCTCGCCCTCGAGTGGGCCGGCCTCAACGCCTCGATCGGCGGCATCCTGAACGGAGAGGGCTGATGGACCTCATCGAACGCTATCTGGCGGTCCAGGACCGCTGCGCCGCCGCGCGCCGGCCCGACGGGCTCTCGGCCAAGCTGCACGGCCTGCTCCTGGCCCGCATCGAGGCGCGGGAGGCGGCGCTCAGCCGGCCGCTGCGCGCCGAGGAAGCCTGCGCCGAACTCACCGGCTTCGCCCGCCGCCTGCTCCTGGAGAGCCGCGCGGTGATGCATCGCCTGGAAGACGCCTGCCTGGGCTGCGGCCCGGCGCCGAACACTATCGAAGGAGGGTCCCATGGACCTCGTTGAACGCTACATGGCCGCAGTCGAACGCCAGCTGCCGGCGAAGCAGGCCGGCGACATCCTGGCCGAGCTGCGCGAGGAGTTCCTGGCGCGCCAGGAGGAGCGCGAGGCCGAGCTTGGCCGCCCGCTCGACAAGAAGGACGTCGAGGTGCTGCTGCGCGAGTTCGGCCACCCCCTGGTCGTCGCCGGCCGCTACCGCAAGACCCAGCACCTGATCGGGCCCGAGGTCTTCCCGTTCTGGTGGGCGGTGGTGAAGGTGGTGATGGCGATCGTGCTGGGCGTCTACGTCGTCGCGCTCGCGCTGAACGCGCTCACGGAAGGCGCCGTGAAGATCGGCGGTTCAAGCCCGTCGGTGATCGCCGCTCTGATCTTCGTGTTCGGACTGATCACCTTGATCTTCGCGGCGTTCGAGAGGTTCGGGAAGACTGCTTTCCTGCAGGACTGGAAGCCGCGCCATCTGCCGCCGGCGCAAGGCAAGGGCCGGTCAACGGCCAACGTCGGCGCCGAGATCGTGGTCGACCTGGTCTTCCTCGCCTGGTGGTTCGGCCTGATCCATTTCCGCAACTACCTGCCGCCGTTCTTCCTGCGGGTGGACCTGGCGCCCGTCTGGGAGGCCTGGCGCTGGCCGGTCGCGGCCTACTATGCCGTCGAGGTCGTCGCCGACCTCTATGCCCTTGCCCGGCCGGCTCAGGTTCAACTCAACATGGGCGTGCTCATCGCCCATTATTTCGCCGGCCTTGCGATCCTGATCGGGCTCCTGCAGGCCGGCCACTGGCTCGTGGTCAGCAGCACCCAGATCCGCCCTGAGGTGCTGGCCCAGATCCAGAGGAACTTCGATCTGGGTTTCCGTGTCGGCATCGGCCTGACCGTGCTGGGCATGGCGATCGCGATCTGGATCTACGGCCGCCGCTGGCTGCGCCTTCGCCAGGCCGAGGCGCTCCAGCCCGCCTAGAAACCGTGCGTGGCGGTGGCGAGCGCGAACAGGCTCGCCACCAGCGCCGCGACCGCGATCAGCACATGGCGCACGTCCGCGCCCTCCCAAGTTCCCTCAGGCAGGGATACGGCGAACGGCGGGGATTGGACGCCCCGGCTAGTGCTTCTTGGAGTCTTCGGTGGCCTTGCCGGCCACCGCGCCGGCGGCGCCGCCCACGGCCGCGCCCACCGGGCCCGCGACCACCGCGCCGCCGACGGCGCCGGCCGCGGCCTTCTGCTCGGTAGTCGTGTTGCAGGCCGAGAGCGCCGCCAGAGCGCCTACCGCCGCGATCAGGCCAATCGTCTTGCGCATGTCCGTCTCCAGTCGTGGGAAATCGCCGGGCAGACAAACGAAAGGCTGCGCTTGCGGTTCCGCTGTTCCGCGTCGACTGGCCCATGATTTGCGGGCCTGACTGACCAGCGGATCAGAAGGAAACACTGGAGCTCAGCTGCGCCGGATTGCTGTAAAGGTTAATGTTGCATTGCGAAATCAGCTTGCCCCACACAGCATTCTTGTTCATAGATGCTTCACCATTTGCCGTGGTCGGTCCCGTCCAGTTGGGGCCCTCCAGCCGGCGACCGCCGCCAGCATGAGCAGGGGCGGACGCGGCGACTTCAGTCGGGGGGCGTGAGCGCCCTCGTCGCGTAGGACGTCTTTGTTTTGTCAGTCGAATTCCAGACCCGCGCCGAGGGGCGTGGGCTGACGAGCGCCGCTTTCTTGGGTTCGAGCTTTGGCCTGGCCCTGGGCGCGATCTTCCTGCTGGCGGGGTTGGCCCCGGCCGCCCATGGCCATTTCCAGGCCGCCCGCCTGGCCCACGAGTCGGCCGGCGAGTACGCGGAAACCATGTTGCAGCGCAACATGCATGGTAAAGACGGCGGCGCCTTGCTGCTCGCCCGCACCCACGATCCGCTGTCCGGTGATGTCGCTCAGGCCGACGCGGCCCAGGCCTGGCCGGGCCGTTTTGGCGCCCGGTTGCCGCTGGGCCGCCGCGCCACGATGCTGGAAGCCGAGCGCGACCTCACCTGCCTGACCGAGGCGGTCTATTTCGAGGCCCGCAGCGAAAGCGCGAACGGCCAGGCCGCCGTGGCCCAGGTGGTGATGAACCGCCTGGCCAACCCGAACTTCCCGAAGTCGGTGTGCGCCGTGGTCTTCCAGGGCGCGACCCATCCGGGCTGCCAGTTCACCTTCGCCTGCGACGGCTCGATGCGTCAGCCGTTGGAACTGGCCGCGTGGGACCGCGCGCGCCGCATCGCCGAGCAGGCCCTGGCCGGTGTCCAGGTCGCCGCGGTCGGCAGCGCGACGCACTATCACACCGTCGATGTCGACCCGTACTGGCGGCCCACGATGCTGCGCATCGCCCAGGTCGGCCTGCACATCTTCTACCGGACCAATCCGCATAGCGCAGCGCTGCGCGAGGAGGCTCCGGAGCGCGCCGTGCTGACCAAGCTGCCCACGCCGCCGTCGAACCTGAAGGTCGTGGCCGCTGTCAGCCGCAGCCTGGACCAGCCCATGCCGGCCCACGCCGCGCCTGAGGCTGCCCGGGCCGCCGAGACCGTCGCCGTGCCGGCCTCGGAGACCTTCGGCTCCGGCCGGCCGGAGCCCGCCGCGTTCTGATCCCGCGAGCGGCGGTCTTCAGCGAAGATCGCCCTTGCCGCCGCGGCCGCCCCCGCTGAAGCTCCGCCAGCCTCAGGGCGCAGTCACTTCAGGGGGAGGTCCAACGCATGGCCGGTGGTCAGGAACAGGCGAAACACGACGAGCTCGCGCAGCAGCTGCTGAGCTGCCGCTACGCCGAGCTGAACGACGTCCAGAAGAGCGTCATCGACCTCATCGCCACCGAGGCGCCGTCGGCCGTGGCGCCCGAGCTGCGCAAGGATGCCAGGAGCTTCGGCGAACGGTTGGCCGATCAGGTGGCCGCGGTCGGCGGGTCCTGGGGCTTCATCATCGCATTCGGCCTGTTCCTGGGGCTCTGGATGGGCTGGAACCTGCTGACCGGCAGAGCGCTGACGTTCGATCCGTACCCCTTCATCTTCCTGAACCTGATGCTCTCGATGTTGGCGGCCATCCAGGCGCCCGTGATCATGATGAGCCAGAACCGGGCCGCCGACCGGGATCGCCGGGCGGCCGAGCACGACTACCTCGTCAACCTGCGGGCCGAGCTCGAGATCATGCACCTGCACGACAAGGTCGACGAGCTGCGCCAGAAGCAGATGCTGGAGATGCTGAAGCGCCAGAACGAGGCGATCCGCCTGCTCCGCGCCCAGGTGGCCGCGCTGGGCGACAAGACCTAGTGGCCGAGCCTTCCCCCCATCGGCCGAAGGGCGGCGGCAAGCACCGCGCGCCCTGGCGGCCCCTGGGACGCTTGGGCCCCGGGCTGATCACCGGCGCGGCGGACGACGACCCCTCCGGCATCGCCACCTATTCGCAGGCCGGCGCCCAGTTCGGCCTCAACATGCTCTGGACCGTCGCCATCACCTTCCCGCTGATGGTGGCCATCCAGCTGGTCAGCGCCCGGATCGGCCGCGTCACAGGCCAGGGGCTTTGCGCCAACCTCGCCAAGGTGTTCCCCAAGCCCGCGGTCGGCGTCCTGATCGGCCTGCTCTTCATCGCCAACACCATCAACATCGGCGCCGACATCGCCGCCATGGGCGCGGCTGGACAGCTGATCACGGGCTGGAACGCCAAGGCCCTGACTGTCGCCTTCGCCGCGGTCTCGCTCGGGCTGCAGCTCTTCGTGCCCTACCACCGCTACGTCCAGGTGCTGAAATGGCTGACGCTGGCGCTGTTCGCCTACGTCGGCGTGGCATTCATCGTCCGCGTGGACTGGCTGCAGGTGCTGGCCCGCACCGCCCTGCCGCGCCTCACCCTCGACCGCACGGCGCTGACCGTCATCGTGGCGGTCTTCGGCACCACGATCAGCCCCTACCTCTTCTTCTGGCAGAGCTCGGAGGAGGTGGAGGAGCTTGGCGTCAAGCACGAGCCGAACCTGCTGCACGAACCGAAGCGGGCGGCCGCGAAGGAACTCGTTCGCATCCGCTGGGACACGATCGTCGGCATGGGGTTCTCGAACCTCGTCGCCTTCTTCATCATGCTGGCGACGGCCACCACGCTGCACGCCGCCGGCAAGACCGACATCCAGACGTCCGCCGAGGCCGCCGAGGCGCTGAAGCCCATCGCCGGGCAACTGGCTTTCGTGCTGTTCAGCCTGGGCATCCTGGGGACCGGCTTCCTGGCCGCGCCCGTCCTGGCCGGCTCCTCGGCCTACGCCATCGGCGAGACGCGAGGCTGGAAGACCGGCCTCGAGCATTGGCCTTGGGAGGCGCCGGGCTTCTATGCGGTGATCGTCGTCAGCGTCGTGTTGGGCCTGGGCGTGGTGTTCTCGCCGATCGACCCGATCAAGGCGCTGTTCTGGAGCGCCGTCATCAACGGCATCATCGCCGTGCCGATCATGGCCGCCACAATGGTCGTTGGCGCGCGCCGTCACGAGATGGGCCGCTACGTCGCCACGGTCGGCCAGCTGATCTTCGGGTGGATCGCCACCGCCGTCATGGCGCTGGCGGTGGGCGCGATGGCCTGGACGATGGTGGCAGGCTAGGCGCGGGCGGCCCGGCGCAGGGCCTGCGGCGGCTGCCCGAACGCGCGCAGGAAGGCGCGGCGCATGCGCTCAGGATCGCCGAACCCCGCCGACTCTGCGACCCGGTCGATCGGCTCGTGCGTGGTCTCCACGCGCAGGCGCGCCGCCTCTAGCCGCAGGCGCTCCACGGCCTTGGCCGGGGTCAGGCCGGTCTCGGCGGTGAAGGCGCGGGCGAAGTGACGCGGGCTCATCGCCGCGCGTTCGGCCAGCGTCTCGACGTTCAGGCGATCGGAGAGCCGTTCGCGCACCCAGTCCATCAACTCGGCGAACCGGCCGTTGACGCCGCCGGTGTCGAGCAAGGCGGAGAACTGCGACTGCCCACCGGGCCGGCGATGGTGGACCACCAGCTGCTGGGCGACGCCGCGCGCCACCTTGGCCCCGTAGTCGTCCTCGATCAGGGCCAGCGCCAGGTCGATCCCGGCGGTGATGCCGGCCGAGGTCCAGACCTCGCCCTCGCGCACGAAGATCCGGTCCGGCTCCAGGCGCACCTGCGGGAAGCGCCGCGCGAAGTCGTCGGTGCGGCTCCAGTGCGTGGTCGCGCGCTTGCCGTCCAGGAGGCCCGCCTGGGCCAGCAGCAGCGAGCCGGAGCAGACACTGGCCACGCGACGCGAGTCGGCGGCGCGGCGGCGGATCCAGTCCACCGTCGGCCCCAGCGCCTCAACGTTGTCCACGCCCACGCCGCCGGACACCACGACCGTGTCGAACGGGCGCTCCTCCAGCGGGTCGGCCAGCAGCCGCACGCCGGCGTTGCTCGCCACCAGCCCGCCGCCGTCCGCCAGCAGGCGCACCTCGTAGCCCAGGCTGGTCGCGCGCCGCGCGATGTCGAAGGCTGAAATCGGCCCCGTCGCGTCGAGGATCTGGAAGTCGGGGAAGATCACCACCCCAATCGTGCGGCTCATGGCTCTTTCCGAGGGAACAATGGCATTTCGGCCATACGCATATGCCGGCAGGATGGCGTCGTCAAATTCCAGAGAGGCTCCCATGACCGCCGCCGGCCGCCGTTTCGAGATCGTCTTCCCGATCTATCCGCGGGTGACACAGCTCGATTTCACCGGCCCCCACGAGGTGCTTAGCCGCACGCCGAACTCGCGGATCACGGTGGCCTCGCTGGGCGGACGCGACATCGCCGCCGAGGGCATGGCGTTCACCGGCCTGGCCGACCTGGCGAAGGTCGAGCGCTGCGACCTCATCTGCGTGCCGGGTGGGCTCGGCACGGTCGAGGCGATGCTGGATCCGGCCTTCATGCGCGAGATCCGCCGCCTGGGCGCCGGCGCCCGCTACATCACCTCGGTCTGCACAGGATCGCTGATCCTGGCCGCCGCCGGGTTCCTGACCGGCAGGCGGGCGGCGTGCCACTGGGCCTGGCGCGAGCTCCTCGTTCCGTTCGGGGCGATCGTCGACGAAGGCCGCGTGGTCCGGGACGGGAACGTCATCACCGGCGGCGGGGTCACCGCCGGCCTCGACTTCGCCTTCACCGTGCTCGCCGAACTCGCCGGTGACGACTACGCCCAGGGCGCCCAGCTGGGCCTGGAGTATGCGCCGCAGCCGCCGTTCGACGCCGGCCGGCCCGAGCGCGCTCCGGCGCAGGTCCTGGCGGCCTATCGGCGGCTGGTCGCGCCGCTGATCGCCGGCCGCCGCGCGGCGGCCGAGGAAGCGGCCGGGCGGCTGATGCCGGCCAGAAACGCAAGTCTGGAACTGCGCCGCGGCATAGCTATGTTCGCCGAATGCCTGGACGCATCGTCATCGTTTCCGGCCCGCCCGGCGCCGGCAAGAGCAGCATCGCGCGCGGCCTGGCGACGGGCTCCGACGAGCCGCGCGCGATCCACCTGCACACCGACGACTTCTACGCCTACATCAAGAAGGGCTTCGTCGCGCCCTGGCGGCCGGAGAGCCAGGCGCAGAACATCACCGTGATGATCGCCCTGGCCGGCGCGGCGGCGACCTACGCCAGGGACGGCTACGAGGTCTTCGCCGACGGCATCGTGGGGCCCTGGTTGTTCGACCCCTGGCGCGCCGCCGCGGCCGAACACGACCTCGACCTGCGCTACATCCTGCTGATGCCCGACGAGGCCACCGCCGTCGCCCGCGGCACGGCGCGCACTGAGCCTGGGGCCATGACCGACGACGCGGTCATCCGCACCATGTGGGGCCACTTCCGCACCTTCGCGTCCGACCCGGCCAACGTGGTCGACACCACGGGCCAGACCCTCGACGAGACCCTGGCGGCGGTCCGCGCCGGGCTGGCGGCGGGCCAGTACCGCCTGGCGTAACGACGTGACGCGATCGCCCCTGTAGGATGTCAAAATCGCCGCCTACCGCCGGCGAAGCTCCGGGCGCATGTCTCGCCGCAGACGGGACCTAGGAGTAGCGACATGAAGAAGTACGTCATCGAGCGAGACATCCCCGGGGTCGGGGGCATGAACGGCGACCAGCTCAAGGGCGCGGCGGCGACGTCGAACGCGGCCTTGGCCAAGCTCGCGCCCAAGGTCCAGTGGCTGCCGTCCTACGTCGCCAAGGACAAGACGTTCTGCATCTACCTCGCCGACAGCGAGGCGGACGTCCACGCGCACGCCCAGCTGTCCGGTTTCCCGGCCTCGAAGGTCACCGAGGTGACCGGGGTCATCGACCCATCAACCGCAGGAAGTGCTTGAAGCATCTAGGCCAGGCCGTCCCGTTCGCGCCTTATGCGCGGGCGGGCGGCGCGGGGGGCTCCCCAAAAATCGACGTCACCGTGGTGTTCCTGGACGACGGCCTGTCGTCCACCGCCATCATGCCCGTGGAGATCTTCCATTCCGCCGGCGCGCTCTGGAACCTGCTGCAGGACGAGCCGCAGGACGCGGCCTTCCGTGTCACCACCGCGTCCATCAGCGGCGCGCCGGTGAAGAGCCCCTACGGCCTCGACATCACCCCGCAGGCCGCTTTGGGCGACATCGAGCGCACCGACATCGTCATCGTGGCGACCTCGGGTCTGCTCTGGAACGAGAAGCTGATCGAGAACAGCGCGCTGCCGCCCTGGCTCGCGCGCCACTACGACCAGGGCGCCTACGTCGCCGGCGTCTGCATGGGCTCGGCCTACCTGGCCGAGGCGGGCCTGCTCGACGGACGGCTCGCCACCACGCACTGGGCGATCTGCAAGCAGTTCGCCAACCGCTATCCGCGCGTGAACTGGCGGCCGGACCTGCTGGTCACCGAGGACTCGCGCCTGCTCTGCTCGGGCGGGGTCTATGCCGCCATCGACGTCAGTCTGTACCTGGTGGAGAAGCTCTGCGGCCATGAGGTCGCCGTGCAGACGGCCAAGGCGCTCCTGCTGCCGATGCCGCGCACGCACCAGTCGGGCTACGCGGTCCTGCCGCTGTCGCCGCCGCACGCCGACGAGCGCATCCGCGCCGCCGAGACCTTCATGCAGCGGGCGTTCAACGAACCGATGACCACCGAGCGCCTCGCCCAACGCGCCGGCCTGGGCCTGCGCACCTTCGCACGCCGGTTCAAAGCGGCGACCGGCCGGCTGCCCTCGGCCTACCTGCAGGCGATCCGCATCGGGCACGCCAAGCAGACGCTGGAGCGTGAAGCGCTGCCGGTGCAGTCGGTGAGCTCGGCCGTCGGCTACGACGACGTGACCTTCTTCCGCAGCCTGTTCAAGCGCGAGACCGGCATGACGCCGGCCGAATACCGCGCCAACTTCGGGCCGCTGACGGTGCGCGAGCGGGCGCGGGTGGCGCGACCGGAGGTGGCCTAAGGCTTGGCCCGCTGGGCCGAGTTCTCCTCGGTGTCACGCTTGGCGCGCACGTCGTGGCCGTGATGGCGGTCGCGCTCGCCGCCGCCGCCGGAGACGTGGCTGAAGGGCGTGTTGGTGGGCTCGCCGGGCGCGCGGGGGTCACCCTTGTCCGGCTGCGGCTTGTCGCGGTTCTCGTGGCTGGCGCCCGGCCCGCCCCACCGCTCGGTGTTGGGGTGCTTCTGCGGCATCGCTAGCGGTCCTGCCGATAGCCCTGGTTGTGGGTGTTCTGGTTGATGTTGCCGTGCCGGCCCTGCTCCTTGAGGTTTCGGCCGGCGTCGCCCTTGGCCATCCGGCCGTCGCCGCCGATGTGCGGCTTGTCGTTCGGCGCGGACCGCTGGGCCGGCGGGATCGGGGGAGCTTTCGACGCCATGGGTGGCCTCCTTGGTCGGAGGCTGAACCGGCCGGGCGAAGGACGGGTTCCTACGGCTCAGGCCGCATCCAGGCCGATATCGAGGACGCTCGCCGAATGGGTCAGGGCGCCCACGCTGATCACGTCGACGCCGGTCTCGGCGATCGCGCGCACGGTCTCCAGCGTCACGCCGCCCGAGGCTTCCAGCACGGCGCGGCGGTTGGTGCGCCGCACCGCTTCGGCCATGTCGGCCGGGCTGAAGTTGTCCAGCATCACGACGTCGGGGTCGTGGGCCATGGCCTCGTCCAGCTGGCCGAGGCCGTCGATCTCGACCTCCACCTTCATCAGGTGTCCGGCGAAGGCCTTGGCGCGGCGCACCGCCTCGCCGACCGACCCGCAGGCGGCGATATGGTTGTCCTTGATCAGGATCGCGTCATCCAGGCCGAACCGGTGGTTCACCCCGCCGCCGCAGCGGACGGCGTACTTCTCCAGCGCCCGCAGGCCCGGCGTGGTCTTGCGCGTGTCGACAATCCTTGCGTCCGTGCCGGCCACGGCGTCGACGTAGGCGCGGGTCAGGGTGGCGACCCCGGAGAGCCGGCCCAGCAGGTTCAACGCCGTGCGCTCGGCCGACAGGAGGGCCCGCGCGTTGGCTTCGACGCTCGCAAGCCTGGCGCCGGCCTCCACGCGCTCGCCGTCGGCGACGTGGGCTTCGAAACAGGCGGCGGGATCCAGCTCCAGGATCGCCAGCCGCGCGCAGGCCAGGCCGCTGATCACGCCGGGCTTACGGGCGGCGAACACCGCCTTCAGGCGCGCGTCGGCCTGCACGCAGGCCTGGCTGGTCACGTCGCCGGCGCGCCCGAGGTCCTCGGCCAGGGCGGCGCGCACGACGTGCGCGATCAGCGCATCCGGAAGGGGCTCGGTCATTCGGCGGCGAGCCGCAGGGCCGCGGCGGGCACGTCGGCCAGCGTCAGGAAGGTGCTCCTGGGCTCCGCAGGCGGGCCGGCGTCGGCCCGGAAGTGGGCCCCGCGGCTTTCGGTGCGGGCCTGGGCGGCGAAGGTCGCCAGCTGGGCGGCCACCAGCGGCGCGGCGCGGCCGTGGATCATCTCCAGCGCATCGATCTCGGCGAGGAGGCGCGCCAGGCCCACCGCGTCGCGCACGACGCCGGCGTCGCGGCTCATGGCGCGGCGCAGCTGCTGCAGCGCGGGCGCCGGCAGGGACGGGGCCAGGATCGCCCGCAAGGGTTCGGCCGCGGGCTCGGTCTCGGCCGCCGCGGCGCGTCCGGCGCGGGCCCCGAACACCGCGGCCTCCACCAGCGAGTTCGACGCCAGCCGGTTCGCGCCATGCACGCCTGTCGAGGCGCACTCGCCGGCGGCATAGAGGCCGGGCAGGGACGCGCGCCCCTCGGCGTCCGTCGCGATCCCGCCCATGTGGTAGTGGCAGGCCGGCGCGACCGGGATCGGCTGGGTGCGCGGATCGACCCCACCT
>Ga0308175_100002327_pt1 | contig 12989 bp, 9 predicted proteins | sample PhyCR1_3_FD_203893 | JGI IMG/M metagenome (GOLD analysis project Ga0308175, IMG submission 203893) | Soil microbial communities from UC Gill Tract Community Farm, Albany, California, United States - DLSLS.C.R1 | ecosystem: Environmental > Terrestrial > Soil > Agricultural land | place: USA...
CATCGTCACCGGGACCGGCCGGGAGGCCGGCGAGCACCTCGTCGGCCACCCCGACGTGGCCATGACCTCCTTCACCGGGTCCACCGCCGTCGGCAAGCGGGTCGCCGAGATCGCCACCGCCACCGTCAAGCGCCTCCACCTGGAGCTGGGCGGAAAGGCACCCTTCGTCGTCTTCGACGACGCGGACCTGGAGGCGGCCGCCAACGGAGCCGTCGCCGGCGCGCTCATCAACACCGGCCAGGACTGCACGGCCGCCACGCGCGCGTACGTGCAGCGACCGCTGTACGAGGCCTTCGTGGAGCGGACGGCCGCGCTGATGGAGACCGTACGGCTCGGCGACCCGTTCGCGTCCGGCACCGACCTCGGCCCGCTCGTCTCGCACGCCCAGCGCGACCGGGTCGCCGGCTTCGTGGACCGGGCGCGCGGCTACGCACGCGTGGTGACCGGCGGCGAGGCGCCCCAGGGGGACCTGGGCAAGGGCGCCTACTACCGGCCCACCCTGGTCACCGGCGCGGCCCAGGACAGCGAGATCGTCCAGTCCGAGATCTTCGGCCCCGTGCTGGTCGTTCTGCCGTTCGACAGTGATGACGAGGGCATCCGGCTGGCCAACGACACCCCGTACGGCCTGGCCGCCTCCGCCTGGACCGGCGGCGTCTACCGGGCCGGGCGCGCCACCCGCGAGATCAAGGCCGGCTGCGTGTGGATCAACGACCACATCCCGATCATCAGCGAGATGCCGCACGGCGGCTACAAGGCCTCCGGCTTCGGCAAGGACATGTCCGCGTACTCGTTCGAGGAGTACACGCAGGTCAAGCACGTCATGTTCGACAACACCGCGGTCGCCAGGAAGGACTGGCACCGCACCGTGTTCGGGGACCGCTAGCAACGACCGGCCCGACCAGGCCGACCCCATCCGAAAGGGCACCACGCGCATGGAGCAGTACGAGCCCGACCGCCTCTCCCCGGCCCAAGCCGCCGCGATGCGGCGCAGTCTGCGCAACGGCAGGGCCGCGATGACCCGCCGGTCGCTGCTGCGCGCCTCCGCGGGCGGCGCGCTCACGGTCGGCGGTCTCGGGGCGCTGAGCGGCTGCGGTATCCCCGCGGCGGGCAAGACCCAGGGCGGCACGTCCGCCCAGGACCACTCGGCCCAGGAGAAGGTCGTGAACTTCTCCAACTGGACCGAGTACATCGACGTCGACGACAGCGGAAAGCACCACCCCACGCTCGAGGCGTTCCGCAGGCGGACCGGCATCACGGTCAAGTACACCGAGGACATCAACGACAACAACGAGTTCTTCGGCAAGATCAAGCCGCAGCTCGCCGCCGGCCAGGCCACCGGCCGCGACCTGATCGTCCTGACCGACTGGCTGGCCGCCCGGCTGATCCGCCTGGGCTGGGTGCAGAAACTGGACCCGTCCAACCTGCCGCACGCCTACACCAACCTGTCAGGCCAGTTCCGCGACCCCGACTGGGACCCCGGCCGCGCCTACTCGTACCCCTGGCAGGGCATCCCGACGGTCATCGCCTACAACAAGAAGGCGCTCGACGGCGTCGAGGTGAAGTCGGTCTCCGACCTGCTCGACAACCCGAGGCTCAAGGGCCGCGTCTCCTTCCTGTCCGAGATGCGCGACAGCATCGGCATGACCCTGCTCGACATGGGCAAGGACCCGGCGAAGTTCACCGGCGACGACTTCGACGCGGTCACAGCCCGGCTGCAGAAGGCCGTCGACAAGGGCCAGATCCGCCGCTTCACCGGCAACGACTACACCTCGGACCTGACCAAGGGCGACATCGCCGCCTGCGTCGCCTGGGCCGGGGACGTGGTCCAGCTCAAGGCGGACAGCCCGGACATCGACTTCGTCATCCCGGACAGCGGCTACATGACCTCGACCGACAACCTGCTGGTGCCCAACAAGGCGCGGCACAAGACGAACGCCGAGCGGCTGATCGACTTCTACTACGAGCCGGAGCAGGCCGCCGAGCTCGCCGCGTACATCAACTACGCGACTCCCGTCGACGGTGTGAAGCCCTACCTCGCGAAGATCGACAAGGGCGCGGCCGACAACCCGCTGATCGTTCCCGACAAGGCCATGCAGGCCAAGTCGCACTCCTTCCGCTCGCTGAGCCAGAAGGAAGAGACGGCATACGAAGAGAAGTTCGCGAAGCTCACAGGGGCGTGACGACCATGACGACAGACAACAGCGGCGACGTCCGCCTCAGCGGCATCTCCAAGACCTACGGCTCCTTCACCGCCGTGCACCCGCTCGACCTGACCGTGCCGCAGGGTTCCTTCTTCGCCCTGCTCGGCGCCTCCGGCTGCGGCAAGACGACCACCCTGCGCATGATCGCCGGCCTGGAGGAACCCTCCTCCGGCACCGTGCACCTCGGCGACCAGGACGTCACCCATCTGCCGCCGTACAAGCGGCCCGTGAACACGGTCTTCCAGTCCTACGCCCTCTTCCCGCACCTCGACATCTTCGAGAACGTCGCCTTCGGCCTGCGCCGGCGCGGCGTCAAGAGCGTGAAGAAGCAGGTCGAGGAGATGCTGGAACTGGTCCAGCTCGGCGAGCAGGCGCGCAAGAAACCGCACCAGCTCTCCGGCGGCCAGCAACAGCGGGTCGCGGTGGCCCGCGCGCTGATCAACCACCCGAAGGTGCTCCTCCTCGACGAGCCCCTCGGCGCCCTCGACCTCAAGCTGCGCCGCCAGATGCAGCTCGAGCTCAAGCGCATCCAGACCGAGGTCGGCATCACCTTCGTACACGTCACCCACGACCAGGAGGAGGCCATGACGATGGCCGACACGGTCGCGGTGATGAACGCCGGCCGGGTCGAGCAACTGGGCGCGCCCAGCGACCTGTACGAGAACCCGCGGACGACCTTCGTGGCGAACTTCCTCGGCACCTCCAACCTCATCGAGGCCGAGGTCGACACCAGGAACGGCGACGACATCGTGCTCAAGGCCGGCGACGGCAGGCTGGTGCTGCCCCAGGCCCGGTGTTCCGCCCCGGCGACGGCCGGCGGCAAGGTGCTGGTCGGCATCCGGCCGGAGAAGATCGCCCTCACCCACGCCGACGACGCCGGCTCCATACCCGAGGGCCGCAACCGGCTCACCGGCAGGATCGCCGACGCCAGTTTCATCGGCGTCTCCACGCAGTACGTCATCGACAGCCCCGTCTGCGACGATCTCGCGGTCTACGTCCAGAACGTCGAGCGCGACGGCCGCCTGGTACCCGGTGCCGAGGTCGTCCTGCACTGGAGCCCGGCGCACACCTTCGGCATGGACGCGGCGCAGTCCCTGGTCGCCGGGACGGTGGGCTCCGCAGGTGTGGAGACCGTCGAGGAAGAGGCCGCCTGACCATGTCGACGCTGACCGAGGCGCCACCGCCCCTCGCCCCCGCCGAACCCGCGCAGAAGCCCCCGCGCAGGCGCGGCCGGCTCACTCCGTACTGGCTGCTGCTGCCCGGCCTGCTGTGGCTGGTCGTGTTCTTCGCGCTGCCGATGATCTACCAGGCCTCCACGTCCGTGCAGACGGGCTCCCTGGAGGACGGCTACAAGGTCACCTGGCACTTCGCGACGTACTGGGACGCCCTGGCCGAGTACTGGCCGCAGTTCCTGCGCTCCGTTCTCTACGCGGCCGCCGCGACCGTCCTGTGCCTGCTGCTCGGCTACCCGCTGGCCTACCTCATCGCCTTCCGTGCGGGCCGCTGGCGCAACCTGATCATGGTGCTGGTGATCGCGCCGTTCTTCACCAGCTTCCTGATCCGCACCCTGGCCTGGAAGACGATCCTCGCCGACAGCGGCCCGGTCGTGCACACGCTGAACTCGCTGCACGTCCTGGACCTGACCAACTGGATCGGCTGGACGGCGGGCGACCGCGTCCTCGCCACCCCGCTGGCGGTGGTGTGCGGTCTCACGTACAACTTCCTGCCGTTCATGATCCTGCCGCTGTACACCTCGCTGGAGCGGATAGACGGGCGGCTGCACGAGGCGGCCGGCGACCTGTACGCCAAGCCGTGGACCACCTTCCGCAAGGTGACCTTCCCGCTGTCGATGCCGGGCGTGGTCTCCGGCACGCTGCTCACCTTCATTCCCGCGGCCGGTGACTACGTCAACGCCGAACTCCTCGGTTCCACCGACACCCGCATGATCGGAAACGTCATCCAGACCCAGTTCCTGAGGATCCTGGACTATCCGACCGCCGCGGCGCTGTCCTTCATCCTCATGGCCGCGATCCTGCTCGTGGTCACGGTCTACATCCGCCGGTCCGGGACGGAGGACCTGGTCTAAATGCCCTTCGTCACCTGGCTCAAGCGCCATCTCGTGGTCATCGGCGGGCTGTTCACGCTCGCCTATCTGCTGCTGCCGAACATCGTCGTCACCGTGTTCTCCTTCAACAAACCGAAGGGGCGCTTCAACTACGAGTGGCAGCAGTTCTCCACGGCCGCCTGGAAGGACCCGTGCGGGGTCGCCGACATGTGCGGCTCGCTGTCCCTCAGCCTCCAGATCGCCTTCTGGGCGACGGTCGGGGCCACCCTCCTCGGCACCATGATCGCCTTCGCGCTGGTCCGCTACCGCTTCCGCGCGCGGTCCGCCGTGAACTCGCTGATCTTCCTGCCGATGGCCATGCCCGAGGTCGTCATGGCGGCCTCGCTGCTCACCCTGTTCCTCAACATGGGCGCTCAGCTCGGCTTCTGGACGATCCTGATCGCGCACATCATGTTCTGCCTCAGCTTCGTCGTCGTCGCGGTCAAGGCGCGCGTGATGTCGATGGACCCGCGCCTGGAGGAGGCCGCCCGCGACCTGTACGCCGGGCCGGTGCAGACGTTCCTGCGGGTGACCCTGCCGATCGCGGCACCGGGCATCGCGGCGGGCGCGCTGCTGTCGTTCGCGCTCTCCTTCGACGACTTCATCATCACCAACTTCAACGCCGGTTCGACCGTCACCTTCCCCATGTTCGTGTGGGGCTCGGCGCAACGCGGAACGCCCGTGCAGATCAACGTCATCGGTACGGCCATGTTCCTCGTCGCCGTGCTGTTCGTCCTGGTCTCGATGCTCATCACCAACCGCCGTAACAGCCAGAAGGCGTAACAGCCCTGTAGGGAGTTGAAATCATGGCCCCGAGCGCCATGAGTCGTGGCAAAGACAACTGGATCTCCGCTCTCTCCGAAGCCCAGCCGGTCCCGTACTGGCTGGAAGACCCCGGCAAGCCCCACCCGGAGCCGGCCCTCACCGGCACCGAGACCTGTGACCTGCTGGTCGTCGGCGGCGGGTACAGCGGACTGTGGACCGCCCTCAACGCCAAGGAGCGCGATCCGCGGCGGGACGTGGTCCTGCTGGAAGGCCGTGAGGTGGGCTGGGCCGCCTCCGGCCGCAACGGCGGCTTCTGCGCCGCCTCCCTCACCCACGGCCTGCCCAACGGCCTGACCCGCTGGCCGGACGAGATCCACCGGCTGGAGGAGCTGGGCCGGCGCAACCTCGACGGCATCGAGGCCGCCGTGGCCCGGCACGGCATCGACTGCGACTTCGAGCGCACCGGTGAGATCGACGTGGCCACCGAGACCTATCAGGCCCGGGAACTGCGCGACTGGCACCGGGAAATGGAGGCCGAGGGCCTCGCCGACGGCATCGAGTTCCTGGACGCCGACGCGGTGCGCGAGCAGGTGGACTCGCCCACCTTCGAGGCGGGCCTGTGGGACCGCCGGGGCGTGGCCATGCTGCACCCGGCCAAGCTGGCCTGGGGCCTGAAGCGGGCCTGTATGGAGCTCGGGGTGCGCGTCTACGAGCACACCCCCGCCCTCACCCTCAAGCAGTACGGCGCCGGTATGGCCGTACGCACCCCGTACGGCTCGGTCCGTGCCCGCGGGGTCGCGCTCGGCACGAACATCTTCCCGAGCCTGCTGCGGCGCGTGCGCTCGTACACCGTCCCGGTCTACGACTACGCGCTGATGACCGAGCCGCTGAGCGCCGGCCAACTGGCGTCCATCGGCTGGAAGAACCGCCAGGGACTCGGCGACTCGGCGAACCAGTTCCACTACTTCCGGCTGTCCGCCGACAACCGGATCCTGTGGGGCGGCTACGACGCCGTCCACCACTACGGCGGCCGGGTGCGCGCCGAGTACGACGACCGCCCGGAGACCTACGCCAAGCTCGCCGGGCACTTCTTCACCTGCTTCCCGCAACTGGAGGGCGTCCGCTTCACCCACGCCTGGGGCGGCGCGATCGACACCTGCTCGCGCTTCTCGGCGTTCTTCGGCACCGCCCACCAGGGCAAGGTGGCGTACGCGGCGGGCTACACCGGCCTCGGCGTCGGCGCCACCCGCTTCGGCGCCGACGTGATGCTGGACCTGCTGGACGGGGAGCGCACCGAGCGGACCGAGCTGGAGATGGTGCGCCGCAAACCGCTGCCGTTCCCGCCGGAGCCCTTCGCCTGGACCGGCATCGCCCTGACCAAGTGGTCCCTGGCCCGCGCGGACGCGCACGGCGGCCGGCGCAATCTGTGGCTGCGCACGATGGACCGGCTGGGCCTCGGCTTCGACAGCTGAACCCGGCGTGGGGTGACCCGGCTCACTCGAAAGAGGAGCGGCACGCCGCGTAATGCATCCCGAACGACCTCCTTCTTCCTTCTGGACGCGACCGCGTCCGGAACGCAGAGGGAGGTCTTCTTGATGAGTGCGGCCAAGACGGCGATCGAATGGCTGGTGGCCGTCGCGCCGGATCCCGAGGCCTGCCGCTGGGCCTGGGAGCGCAATCCGCTCGGGGTCACGCTGCTGCCCGCCGGCCGGGCCTGGGACGTGCTGATCCTGCCGGGGGAGCTCGGGTATCCCACGCTCGACGTGCTCACCCGGGTCCTCGACCGGCCCGGCCCGGTGCTCGTCGACTTCGGCGACAGCCGGGTCGGCTTCTTCGTGCCGCCCGGCACCGCGGCCCGCTGGCTGGGCACCGGCATCCGTACCGCCGGCGCCGGAACCTGGATCGTCGTGCCGTACCCGGGCCGGGCGACCCGGACCGTGCGCTGGCTGGTGCCGCCGGACGGCTCGGGGACGCTGAGCGACCCCGCGCTGCTGGAACTGGCGATGCACGAGGCGGCGGCGGAGCTGGCCGGGGGCGGGAGAGGGAGGGACAGCGGCTCGACATCTTGACAACAGGATTGGTCTGGACCAAGTTGAGTGCGCTCCACCCCTCCAACTCCCCCCGCTCCGGAGGCCCTTGTGGACCGCGCCAGACGCGACCGACGCCCCAGATCCCTCCTCGCCCTGTTCACGGCCGCGCTGCTGGCCGTACCAGGCATCACCGCGCTCTCGTCGGCCGCCCGCGCGGCCGACGCGGACCTCGCGCGCAACGGCGGCTTCGAGTCCGGCCTCGACGGCTGGACCTGCACGGCCGGGACGACGGTCACCTCACCCGTGCACAGCGGCGGTTCCGCGTTGCAGGCCACCCCGGCCGGCAGCGACAACGCCCAGTGCGCGCAGACGGTGACCGTGCGGCCCAACGCGCGGTACACCCTGTCCGGCTACGTCCGCGGCTCCTACGTCTACCTGGGCGCGACCGGCACCGGCACCACCGACGTCTCCACCTGGACCCAGTCCGCCGCCGACTGGCAGCAGCTGACCACCACCTTCACCACCGGCGCCGCCACCACGAAGGTGACCGTCTACACGCACGGCTGGTACGGCACCGGCGCCTACTACGCCGACGACATCTCCCTGACCGGCCCGGGCGGAAGCACGGGACAGCCGCCCGCCGTGCCCGCCGGACTGAGGACCGGCACCGTCACCTCGTCCTCCGTCGCCCTGTCCTGGTCGGCGGTGACCGGCGCCACCGGCTACGCGGTCTACCGCGACGGGGTCAGGGTGCAGACGGTGAGCGGCACCTCGGCCACCGTCACCGGACTCACGCCCTCGACGGCGTACGGCTTCCAGGTCACCGCGACCAACGACGCGGGCGAGTCCGCCAAGTCGGCCACCGTGACCGCGACGACCCCGGCCGGCACCGGCGGCGGCTCACCCGGCCTGCCCGTGCACGCGCTGGTCGGCTACCTCCACACCACCTTCGCCAACGGCTCCGGCTACACCCGCCTCGCCGACGTGCCCGAGAGCTGGGACGTCATCGACCTCGCCTTCGGTGAGCCGACCTCGGTCACCTCCGGCGACATCCGGTTCGACCGCTGCCCGGTCACCGAATGCCCCGACGTCGAGAGCGACGCCGACTTCAAGGCGGCGATCAAGACCAAGCAGGCGGCCGGCAAGAAGGTGCTGATCTCCATCGGCGGCCAGAACGGCCAGGTCCAGCTCACCACGGCGGCCGCGCGGGACACCTTCGTAGCCTCGGTCTCGAAGATCATCGACGACTACGGCCTGGACGGCCTCGACATCGACTTCGAGGGCCACTCGCTCTTCCTGAACGCGAACGACACGGACTTCAGGAACCCCACGACCCCGGTGATCGTCAACCTGATCTCGGCCCTGAAGACCCTGAAGGCCGAGTACGGCTCGAAGTTCGTGCTGAGCGCGGCGCCGGAGACCTTCTTCGTGCAGAACGGCTACCAGTTCTACGGCACCGGCAAGTGGGGCGGCCAGGACCCGCGCTGCGGGGCGTACCTCCCGGTCATCCACGCCCTGCGCGACGACCTGACCCTGCTGCACGTGCAGGACTACAACTCCGGCCCGATCATGGGCCTGGACAACCAGTACCACTCCATGGGCGGCGCCGACTTCCACATCGCCATGACCGACATGCTGCTCACCGGCTTCCCGGTCGCGGGCGACGCGAACAACGTCTTCCCGCCGCTGCGCCCCGACCAGGTCGCCATCGGCATGCCGGCGTCGACCAACGCGGGCAACGGCTACGTCTCCCCGTCCGAGGTCACCAAGACCCTGGACTGCCTCACGAAGAGGACGAACTGCGGCTCGTACGCGACCCACGGGACCTGGCCCGCCCTGCGGGGGCTGATGACGTGGTCGGTGAACTGGGACCGCTACGCGAACTGGGAGTTCCGGAAGAACTTCGACGCGTACTTCGGCTGAGCACGACGCGGGGAACGAGGAACAGGGCGGCCAGCAGCACGGGGCTCAGACACCAGCTGGCCACCACGTCCAGCGGCCAGTGCCAGCCCCGGCGGACCAGACCGTAGGAGACGCCGAGCACGAGGGACGCGCAGCCGCCGACGAGGATCCGGCGGGCGGTGGGGGAGCGGAGCCAGGGAAGCAGCAGCAGGGTCGCGGAGCCGTACGCGATCGCCGCCGTTGCCGTATGACCGGACGGGAAGTAGCCGGTCCCCGGGGGCACCACGGGTGTTCCCGGGCGGGCGGTCCACTCCTTCAGCGGGACGACGACCGCCGGGACCAGAGCCATCACGGCGGCCGCGGTGGCCGGCCGCAGCCACCACAGGTCCGTGCCCGCGACGCGGCCGCGCCAGGCGACGTACCCGGCGGCCAGGAGCAGCACGGGGACCGCCACCTCGACGTTGCCGAGGTCGGAGAGTCCTCCGGAGAACCGGTCCGGGTGGACCAGGGCGTGACTGAGCCGCTCGTCCACACGCGTCAGCGGACCGTCGGCGACCACCTGCCAGGTGATCACCGCGAAGAGCAGAAGAAGGAGAAGGCACAGACCCAGGAGCACAGCCATGGGGGACAGACTGGCAGGTTTCGGCCGGGAAGGAGGTCGGCCGCCCAGGAACAGGGGGGGGTCGTTCCGGGGCGGCCGTCCGGACCGGAACGTCGCTCGCCCCGGGGGGTTTGGGGCGGCGACCGTCCGATCGGTGAGGAGATCCCGGAGCCGTCAGGCCCCGGTTGTGTGCGCGAGGGCACGACCAGGTCGAAGCTGGGGAGGCCCCGGCCTGAGGTCGCCCACAGTCCCCTGTGGGCGGGGTGTATCTCTCATCTGGGTAGAACCTACGGCAGGCCGGGGCGCTTGGGCAGACGGAATCGCGTCCCGCCATCCACCCCGCACACCTTCTTCACATGGCCTGCCGCAGGACTGTTCAGAGGTGCGACCAGGTCGCTCAGATGCGCGAGAAGGCCTGCTCGATGATGTCGAGGCCCTCGTTCAGCAGGTCCTCGCCGATCACCAGCGGGGGCAGGAAGCGCAGCACGTTGCCGTAGGTGCCGCAGGTGAGCACCAGCAGGCCCTCGGCGTGGCAGGCCTTGGCGAGCGCCGCGGTGGCCTCCGGGTTCGGCTCCTTGGTGGCGCGGTCCTTGACCAGCTCGATGGCGATCATCGCGCCGCGGCCGCGCACGTCACCGATGATGTCGAACTTCTCGGCCATGGCGCCGAGGCGGGACTTCATGATCGCCTCGATGTTCTTCGCCTTGGCGTTGAGGTCCAGCTCCTTCATCGTCTCGATGGCGCCGAGCGCACCGGCGCAGGCCACCGGGTTGCCGCCGTAGGTGCCGCCGAGGCCGCCCGCGTGCGCGGCGTCCATGATCTCGGCACGGCCGGTGACGGCGGACAGCGGCAGACCGCCGGCGATGCCCTTGGCGGTGGTGATCAGGTCCGGGACGATGCCCTCGTCCTCACAGGCGAACCACTGGCCGGTACGGCAGAAGCCGGACTGGATCTCGTCCGCGACGAACACGATGCCGTTGTCGGCGGCGAACTGGCGGATGGCCGGCAGGAAGCCCTTGGCCGGCTCGATGAAGCCGCCCTCGCCGAGCACCGGCTCGATGATGATCGCGGCCACGTTGTCGGCGCCGACCTGCTTGGTGATCTGGTCGATGGCCTGGGCGGCGGCCTCCGGGCCCGCGTTCTCCGGACCGGTGAGCCAGCGGTAGCCGTAGGCGACCGGGACGCGGTAGACCTCGGGGGCGAACGGACCGAAGCCGTGCTTGTACGGCATGTTCTTCGCCGTCAGCGCCATGGTCAGGTTCGTACGGCCGTGGTAACCGTGGTCGAACACGACGACGGCCTGGCGCTTGGTGTAGGCACGCGCGATCTTGACGGCGTTCTCGACCGCCTCGGCGCCGGAGTTGAACAGCGCCGACTTCTTGGCGTGGTCGCCCGGGGTCAGCTCGGCGAGGGCCTCGGCGACCGCCACGTAGCCCTCGTACGGGGTGACCATGAAACAGGTGTGGGTGAAGTCGGCGAGCTGGGCGCCCGCGCGCCGCACGACGGCCTCGGCGGAGGCGCCGACCGAGGTCACGGCGATGCCGGAACCGAAGTCGATCAGGCGGTTGCCGTCGACGTCCTCGATGATGCCGCCGCCGGCGCGGGTGACGAAGACCGGCAGCGTGGAGCCCACGCCCTGCGCGACCACGGCGGTGCGGCGGGCCTGCAGCTCCTGCGACTTCGGGCCGGGGATGGCGGTGGCGACGCGGCGCTCCTGCGGAAGTGCGGTCATGGGGGCTCTCCCTGTGATCTTGCGTACCGGGTGTTCCCGGGGGTTCCGGACGGTGCGTTTTTCGGACGCTTGTCTCTTTCTTCGCAGGTTAGGGCCGGGAAAGGTGGGTGGGCATGCTCCATGTGGGCGTTGTCGGGGAGGCCCGTTGTCCGTGGTGGACATAGCAGCGGGTGACGGATGTGCCAGGACCGGCCGTCCGCCCGGCCGCGTAAGCGGTGAACTCCCGTTCCCGGGGCGTTAGATTGGCTCGCTGACGGTGGACGGAACGGCAGGTCAGGGGGAACGGGCCATGGACAGCGACGGGACGCGGGACGCGCGCGGCACGCATGCGAATCCGGTGCCGCGCCCGGCGGTGCCCCCGGAGGGCGCCGCCCTACCGCCCATGCCCCCGGTTCCGCCGGGCGCGCCCCCGCGGCCGGACGGCTCGGCCTTCCTCGCCTGGCTGCGGGCGTCCAGGCCGCAGGCGGCGCCCGGCGTGTGGCGGTTCGGGCACCGGCCGCGGCCCGAACAGGAACCCGAGCTGATCCCCGCCCGGCAACTGCTGAGCGGCGCGCTGATCGCGTTCCTGGTGGGCTGGCTGGTGTGGTCCCTGCTGTGGAACGGCTACCTCGGCGGCTGGTGGGTGCTGCCGCTCGAGCTGTTCACCCCGGACTCCTGGCGCCAGGGCAACAGCCGCGTCGGCAACGCCGTCCTCTGGTACTCGTACTACACGCTCATCGCCGTCGCCATCATGCTCGTCGTCGGCCGGCTCGGCCGCTGGGGCGAGGTCTGGCGGCGCTACGGCCCGCCCGCCTGGCGTCCGGCCACGCCCGCCACCGATCCGCCCCCCGCGCCCGAGCAGGACCCCGCCGAGTGGCCGCAGCTGCGTGCCTCCGGCGCGCACGAGGCCGCCGCCCGGCTGGCCGCCGACGCGCGGGCCGGGCTGATGCGGGACGTCGACCACGCCCGGATCAGCCGGGCCTGGCAGGGCGTGCGGTCCGGCGCGCACAGCCTCGCCACCTTCACGGGCGCCGTACTGCAGGACGGCGCCGCCGCCTGCCCGCACCCCTCCGGCGAGCGCGACCTGCCCGCCCGGCAGGCCCGGCACGACCTGGTCACGGGTCAGGTGCGGCTCGGCACCACCGCCGACGACCCGCGCAACCCCTACCACTACCGGGGCGCCGGACTCGCTCTCGGGCCCGAGCTGCTCGGCACCTCCCTGCTCGCCGTCGGCCCGGCCGGCTCCGGCAAGACCGGCTCCGTGGTCCGGCCGCTCGCCGAGTCGCTGTGCCTGCACGCGCTCGCCGGACAGGCCGCGCTCGTGGTCGTCGGCGCGGCGGGCGCCGGACTCGGGCCGGCCGAGTCCTACGACGTCGTCGTGCGGGTCGGGCACCCCGACTCCGTCTACGACCTCGACCTGTACGGCGGCACCACCGACCCGGACGAGGCCGCCGCCATACTCGCTGAGGCCCTCGTCGGCGACCTCGCGGACCCGCACCCCGGCAGCGACAGCCGCCGCTCCACCACCGTCCTCGCCCAGCTCCTCGGCCCCTTCCGGGCCGTCCACGGCCGTTTCCCCGCCGTCCCCGAGCTGCGCCAGCTGCTCGACGGCACCCCCGGCCCGCTGGCCGCCCTCCGCAAGGCGCTCACCGACACCGGGCAGGCTTCGCTGCTG
>Ga0308175_100002328_pt1 | contig 12989 bp, 15 predicted proteins | sample PhyCR1_3_FD_203893 | JGI IMG/M metagenome (GOLD analysis project Ga0308175, IMG submission 203893) | Soil microbial communities from UC Gill Tract Community Farm, Albany, California, United States - DLSLS.C.R1 | ecosystem: Environmental > Terrestrial > Soil > Agricultural land | place: USA...
TTGTCCTGGGGCGGGGGGGGGGGGGTTGGATCTTGGATCACTGGCGGGGTCTTGGTTGGTTTATTCTCTTTAAAACCCCCCACCCGGGCCGCGGCCGTTTTCACAGTTGCAGCTTGAAGCCCACATGGGAGGCGGCGAAACCGAGCCGCTCGTAGAAGCGGTGGGCGTCCATGCGGCTGTTGTCGGAGGTCAGCTGCACCAAGTGGCAGTCCTGCCGCCTGGATTCCTCGATCGCCCACTGGATGAGCTGTGTACCCAGGCCGCTGCCGCGCTCGTCGGCGTGGATGCGGACGCCTTCGATGATCGAGCGGGTGGCTCCCTTGCGGGAGAGGCCAGGAATGATCGTGAGCTGGAGCGTGCCGACGACCCGGGTCTCGCGCACCGCGACGACGAGCCGCTGGTTCGGGTCCTCGGTCAGCCGCTCCAGGGCTGTCAGGTACGGCGACAGGTCGTCGGGCGACTCGCGCTGGGCTCCGAGTGGATCGTCGGCGAGCATGGCCACGATCGCGGGCAGGTCGGGTGCGGTCGCCCCGCGTATCTCAAGATCTCCCATGCCCGCACCCTATGCGGGCACGTTCAGGGACTCCACGACCCTCACCAGCGGGGCCAGCTCGGGATTCCTGGCCGCCTCGTCCAGGGCTTCGCGGAGAGCGGCGTCATTGGTCGGACGCGCCTCGTCCAGCAACCGCAGACCCGCCTCCGTGACGTTGGTGTAGATGCCGCGACGGTCGGTGGGGCACAGGTAGCGCTCCAGGAGACCGCGGTCCTCCAGGCGCGTCACCAGACGAGTGGTGGCGCTCTGGCTGAGGACCACCGCGTCGGCGACCTGCTTCATCTGCAGATGGCCGCCCTCACCCTCGTGCTGGCGGCTGAGCACGTCGAGCAGGGAGTACTCGCGCACACTCAGGTCGTGTTTCGCCTGCAGGGCGCGCTCGATGTGCGCCTCGATCCTCCCGTGCAGCAGGGAGAGGGCGCACCAGCCCTGTGCGAGGGCGGTGAGCGCAGGGTCCGTCGCTGTCATTGCGTGTTCCTCCGTCCCGGAGCGGCTGGATCCAGGGTAGAGCATTTCCGCAATAGCCCGTGCTTGCATGTAGCCCGCGCCTGCAATTATTGTGAAGGCAGGCAAAGCACTCCTGCAATCGTTTGGAAGGTGTACCCCACATGCCTCTCGCGCTTCTGGCCCTCGCGATCGGGGCCTTCGGAATCGGGACGACCGAGTTCGTGATCATGGGCCTACTGCCCGAGGTCGCGGGCACCTTCGGGGTCTCCATCCCCACGGCCGGCCTGCTCGTGACCGGATACGCCCTCGGCGTGGTGATCGGCGCCCCGCTGATGACCGTGCTCGGCACCAAGGTCCCGCGCAAGCGGATGCTGATGCTCCTCATGGGGCTCTTCATCGTCGGCAACCTGCTCTCCGCGGTGGCCCCGGCCTTCGCGGTCATGCTGATCGGACGCGTGATCGCGTCCCTCGCCCATGGCGCCTTCTTCGGCATCGGCTCGGTCGTCGCGGCCGAACTGGTGGCTTCCGACAAGAAGGCCGGAGCCATCGCCATGATGTTCACCGGTCTGACCGTCGCCAACGTCGTCGGCGTTCCGCTGGGCACGCTGATCGGCCAGAACGTCGGCTGGCGCGTCACCTTCGGCATCGTCGCCGCCCTGGGTGTCGTCGGCCTGGCAGGCATCGCCCGGCTGGTGCCGGACCTGCCGCGGCCGGAGGGCGTACACCTGCGCCATGAGCTGGCCGCCTTCAAGAACGCACAGGTGCTGCTCGCCATGGCGATGACCGTCCTCGGCTTCGGCGGGGTCTTCGCGGCCATCACCTACATCGCGCCGATGATGACGCACATCGCGGGCTTCGCCGACGGCTCGGTCACCTGGCTGCTGGTCCTGTTCGGCCTCGGAATGGTCGGCGGCAACCTCATCGGCGGCAAGTTCGCCGACCGCGCGCTGATGCCGATGCTGTACGTCTCCCTGGGCGCGCTGGCCGTCGTCCTCGCGCTCTTCACGCTCACCGCGCACAACAAGATCGCCGCCGCTGTGACCATCGCCCTGATCGGCGCCCTCGGCTTCGCGACCGTCCCGCCGCTGCAGAAGCGCGTGCTCGACCAGGCGCACGGCGCCCCGACACTCGCGTCGGCCGTCAACATCGGCGCCTTCAACCTGGGCAACGCCCTTTCCGCCTGGCTCGGCGGCATGGTCATCGCGGCCGGCCTCGGCTACACCGCGCCCAACTGGGTCGGTGCCGCCCTCTCCGCGGCCGCCCTGGTCCTGGCCGTGCTCTCGGCCGCCCTCGAGCGCCGTCACGGTACGCGCGGCACGGTGCTCGCCTCGGCGGCGCCCACCGGACAGCGGACCCCGGTCCACCACTGAGCCCACCCCGGCCACCGGACAAGTACGTCCGTACCCGGCCGTCGCCCGGAACACCGGGGCGTGTACGCCCCGGCCCCAGTGCGGCATCACCTCACCCCACGCACCACCGCACAAGGAGCACGCTTTACATGAGCACCACCACCACCGTCGCCCCGCTCACGATCGAGGACGCCGAGCTGCTCGTCGCCACGGCACATCGCGCGGCCGAAGAGGCCGGGGTCACCGTGAGCGTCACCGTCCTCGACGCCGGCGGCAACCTGCTCGCCTTCCGCCGGGACGACCGGGCGGTGCTCATCTCCGGTGAGACCAGCACCCGCAAGGCCTACACGGCGCTCCAGCTCGACGCGGCCACCGCCGACCTCGTGGACGCCGTGCAGCCGGGTGGCCCCTTCCACACGCTGCCCACCGCCCTCGACCGGCCGCTGCTCTTCATCGCGGGCGGTCTCCCCGTCCACCGGGACGGCCGCCTGATCGGCGCGATCGGTGTCGGCGGCGGTGCGCCCGAGCAGGACCACGGTTTCGCCACCGCGGCCGTTGCGGCACTCGTCTGACCGCCCACCTCGTACGGCAGCGTCGGCCCCCCGCTCTGGAGCGGGGGGCCCGGCGCTCAGCCCGCGGCCACCGTCAGTGGCGCGAACCGACGCCTCCAGTCCCCTGGCAGCTCCGTGATGCCATAGGTCATTACGACGTTGACGGCCACGGGGGCCAGTCCCCGTGCCCTCGCCCAGCTCAGCAGCTCCTCGTGCCGTACGTCGATGTCGGTGCGCAGGGGGCGGTGCGTGTGGGCCGCGAGCGAGGCGATGAGGGCTTTGGCCGTATCCGTGTCCCGGGCGATCAGCGGGCCGACGACATGGGTGTCCATGTTGGGCCACGCGGCCGTGTAGCCGATGATCCGGCCGTCCTCCTCGGCCACGCGCAACTGGTCGGCGAAGGAGGGGAGACGGGTGATGAGGGGAGTGCGGTCGGTGCCGAACGCCTCCTCGTCGAGCCGGAGGATCGAGGGCAGGTCCTCGGCGATGGCCGGCCGTGTCGCCACTCGGGCTTCCGGGCCGCCGGAGGTGAAGTGCCCCCTCAGCATCTCCGACCGGCCCGTGACCTTGAAGCCCAGCTCCTCGTAGAGCGGGCGTCCGAATGGGGTGGCGTACAGGGTCAGCGGGGTGGTGCCCATGAGCGACACGACATGCCGCATCATGCGGCGTCCTACACCCTGGCGGGCATGGCGTCCGGCCACGAGGACCATGCCGATGGCGCCAAGGGCCGAGCGCTCCCAGGAACCGTACTCAGTGACGACGCACGCAGTGACGAGTCCGCCGTCGGGGTCGTCGATGCCGTAGCCCTTGCCGGCCGTGAGGAGGAAACCCCACTTGTGTTCCTCACGTGGCCACCCCCGGTCCTCGGACAAGTCGGCGCAGGCGGTGAGATCGTGGAGCGTCAGACGCCGGATGGGCAGGGCGGCGAGCGAAGGAGTCGGCACGCAGGTCAGGCTGTCCGATCAGTCCCCCGTCCGTCCACCTGTTTCGATGCGGACGTGGACGCTTTCGGCCACGTCGTGGCCCGTTCACGCTGGCCGGGGTGAGCGCAGGCGTTTCACGTGAGCATCGGTGGGGCCAGGGCCCCCGGCCGCAGGCCGGTGTGGCACTTCCTGGCGTGCCGTGCGGCCTATTCGAGGTCGGGGGCGTGCATGGCGCGTACGCCCTCGATATTGCCGTCCAGGTAGTGCCGCAGGGACAACGGCACGAGGTGGACGGAGGCGATGCCGACGCGGGTGAAGGGAACACGGACGATCTCGTACTCGCCCAGCGGTTCATCCACCTCGGGGCCGTGGCGCAGCGACGGATCCATGGACTCCAGTCGGCAGACGAAGAAATGCTGCACTTTCACGCCGGTCGCGCCGCCGTCCTCGCCAATGTGCTCCACGGTGTCCACGAAGCAGGGCACGACGTCGGTGATCTTGGCGCCGAGTTCCTCGTACACCTCTCGGTGCAGGGCGTCGACGACGGTCGGATCCGCGGCTTCCACTCCGCCACCAGGGGTGACCCAGTAGGGATCGACGCCGGGCTTGGTGCGCTTGATCAGGATCAGGTCGTCACCGTCCAGCAGAACGGCGCGGGCGGTGCGCTTGACCACGGGTCGGACGGTCATGCAGGGAATGTGGCCCGGCTCGTTCCACGTGAAACATCAGGCCTTCGGCACCGCTCGAGTGCAAGCCGTGAAGTCAGGCCGCTTGTCTCAGCCCCAGGCAGTCGCGGCCCGCTGGAGCCACACGTGCGCCCGGGCGATGTGCGGCATGGCGAGGCTGCCCGTGCGCGCGGTCAGGAAGTAGGTGCGCAGCGGCGGCACCGCGGGGTCGTACAGCGTCGTGATCTCGCCGCGGTTCAGGGCGGAGGTGCTCAGATAGCGGGGCAGTACAGCGAGTCCGGCGCCCGAGATGGCACAGGAGAGCACGGCACGCAGATCGGGAACGATGACCGTGCCCGAGGCGGCCGGACGGGAGTCGAAGACGGAGGCCCAGTAGCGCGAGACGAACGGCAGGGACTCGTGGACCTCCACGACGGGCAAGTTCTCCAGGACCACTGCCCCCTTGAGGTGCAGGGCTCCTGGCCCGATCCGCTCGGCCCAGCGGGGAGCGGCGACCAGCACGTGCTCCTCGTCGCAGAGCGCGGTCGCGGTCAGCAGGGCGCCGCGCGGTCGGGCGGTGCTGATGGCCAGGTCGTGGTGTCCGGCGGCCAGCCCTTCCAAAGCCTCCTCCGCGGTTCCGAAGGAGGCGCGCAGCGCGAAGCCCTGGCCGTCCTCGCCGGTCAGTCGCGTCAGGGCGGGAAGGGCACGCTCGGCGATGAACTCCGGTGGGCCTACGAGGTGCAGCGTCCGTAACGAGGATCCGTCGTCCGGGGCGCTCTCGGCTATCTCGACCAGGGCGTCGAGGTGGGGCGCGGCCTTGTGGGCGAGTTCGTCGCCGATGGTCGTAGGCGTCACTCCGCGGGCCTGTCTCAGGAACAGGGGACGGCCCAGCTGCCGCTCCAGGGTGCGGATCTGGGAAGTGACGGCCGGCTGAGACAGGCCCAGCAGGGCCGCGGCGCGAGTGAAGGAACCGGCCCGGTGCACGGTGACGAAAGTGCGCAGCAAGGCCAGGTCCATGGCGCGCCCTCCCCCTTTCCCTGCCTTCTTCCGGCCTCCGGGCAGGCACCAACTATAAATAAGTCGATAGGTCTCTGTCGCTACCGTGATTGGACACTGACAGAGAGTCAACTAGCCTTGTTCGCGCGGTTCTTCGCGCGCAGAACCGAGGACGGTCCGAGCCACGAGGGGGGAGGCTCGGACCGTCTGCCGATCGGAATCGCCGCCGTTAACCGGCTCACTCGGCCGACTCGTCGAGCGCGCGCAGCACGTCCGCCACCAGGTCCTCGGGGTCCTCCGCGCCGACGGACATGCGGATGAAGCCCTCGGGAACCGCGTCCCCGCCCCAGCGACGGCGGCGCTCGGCCGTGGAACGCACTCCGCCGAAGCTCGTCGCGTCCTCGACCAGGTGCAGCGCCTCCAGGAACCGCTCGGCACGCGCGCGCGTGGGCAGCGTGAAGGAGACCACACAGCCGAAGCGGTGCATCTGCTGCGCGGCCACCTTGTGCGAGGGGTCGACGGGCAGCCCCGGATAGCGCAGCCCGGAGACCTCGGGCCGCTGCCGCAGGGCCTCGGCGACCGCGAGCGCCGTGGCGTTCTGCCGGTCGACGCGCAGCTGGAGCGTGGCGATGGAGCGGTGGGCGAGCCAGGCCTCCATCGGCCCGGAGATCGCTCCCACGATCTTGCGCCACCGGCGTACGGCGGCCATCGCCTCACCGTCGCGTCCGGTCACGTAGCCCAGCAGGACGTCGCCGTGGCCGGTCAGCTGCTTGGTACCGCTGGCCACGGAGAAGTCGGCACCCAGCTCCAGCGGACGCTGGCCGAGCGGGGTGGCGAGCGTGTTGTCGACGGCGACCAGGGCGCCCCGCGCATGCGCGGCCTCCACCAGCCGCCGGATGTCGCACACGTCGAGCCCCGGGTTCGACGGCGACTCGATCCACAGCAGCCGCGCGCCGTCGAGAACCTCGAGCTGGGCGTCTCCACCGGTGGGCGCGGTGCGCACCTCGACGCCGTAGGCCTCCAGCTGGGCGCGGACCAGAGGCAGCACCTGATAGCCGTCGGAGGGCAGGACGACCGCGTCGCCCGCGCGCAGCTGGGAGAACAGCACCGCCGAGATCGCGGCCATGCCCGATGCGAACACCAGCGTCTCGACGTCGTCCCGTCCCGGTGCCTCCAGCTCGCCGATGGCGCGCTCCAGGTTGGTCCAGGTGGGGTTGTCGTCACGGCCGTAGGAGTACGGTCCCGTCACTTCGCCCGGCAGGTGGAAGTGCGCGGCGAACACGGGCCCGGGCAGGGTCGGCTCGTGCTTGACCGGCTCGGGCAGTCCGGCCCGTACCGCGCGCGTGCCGTCGCCGGTGTGGTCCGCGTCCTTGGTGGATTCGCTCATGCGATCCGTCCCTCCAGTTGTTCCCGTACGGCGGCGAGCAGACCGGTGCTCGCCTCCTCAACCATCTCAAGGCATTCCTGGAAGCCGACCGGGCCCCCGTAGTACGGGTCCGGCACGTCGAGGTCGTCGCAGGTGTCCTCGGGGGCGTCGGCCGTGATGCGCCGGTCGGAGGAGTGGGCGTAGGAGCGCAGCAGGCGGACCTTGCGAGCGTCCTCCTCGGTGGGCGCGAGGCGGCGCAGGGCCTTGAGGTGGCCGGTGTCCAGGGCGATCACCAGGTCGAGGCGGGCGAACCAGGCGGGCCGGAACTGCCGTGCGACGTGCTCGGTGCGGTAGCCGTGCTCGTCGAGGACCGTGACGGTGCGCGGGTCGGCGGTCTCCCCCTCGTGCCAGCCGCCGGTGCCGGCGCTGTCGATCTCCACCAGGTCCTCGAGGCCCGCCTCCTCCACGCGCGCGCGGAAGACGGACTCGGCCATCGGGGAGCGACAGATGTTGCCGGTGCACACGAAACAGACGCGGTAGGTCATGGCGAGCTCAGTCCTCGTCGGGCAGGACGAGGTTCAGCGCCCAGGAGACGACGGAGATGATCAGTCCGCCGAGCACGGCCGTCCAGAAGCCCTCCACGTGGAAGCTCAGGTCGAGCTTGCCGCAGACCCAGGAGGTCAGCAGCAGCATCAGCGCGTTGACGACCAGGGTGATCAGCCCCAGCGTCAGCAGGAACAGCGGGAAGGTGAGCACCTTCACGATCGGCTTCACCAGGAAGTTGACCAGGCCGAAGATCAGCGCGACGACGATCAGCGTGCCGGTCTTCTTGCCCGTGCCGTCACCCGTGAGAGTGATCTTGTCGAGCAGCCACACGGCGATCGCGAGAGCGGCCGCGTTGGCGATCGTCTTGACTACGAAATTCTTCATGTGTCTGATCGTGGCAGACCGGATCCAGGGCGAGCAGGGGCGAGGGCGGACAACGGCGATGAAGGCATTCCGGCTGGACGAACTGGAGGCGGAGCGCGCCGCCAACGAGGGGGCCTACCTTCAGTTCCTGCGGGAGCGGAACATGTCGGTCGGCCTGTATGCCCTCGACGCGGGCGAGCACGACCCGCAGAAGCCGCACAACCAGGACGAGGTGTACTTCGTCGTCAGCGGCCGCGCGTCGATCACGGTCGGCCTGGAGACCACCCAGGTGGCGCGGGGCAGCGTGGTGTTCGTACCGGCCGGCGTCGCCCACAAGTTCCACCACATCAGCGAGGACCTGAGGGTACTGGTCGTCTTCTCTCCACCCGAGGCCTGAGCTTCGGGCTCGGGGTTCCCTAGGGGTCGGGTCAGGGGAGGACAAGGGGTGCGAGGCGCCCGCAGGCACCCTCGGCGGCCCTAGCATCGGTGGCAGACATCGGGATTGTGTCCAGGACAGAGCGCAGGACGTCGTGGACGCAACGGAACGCAAAGGACGAGGGCAATGCGAGGGATCTTCGCGGGGCTGCCGTGGTGGGTGAAGTGGGTCGCGGTGCCGGTCATCGCCCTGGTCGTGTTCGGCAGCCTGATAGCGACCGTCATCGGCTTCGTGATCGGCCTGCTCTTCAAGGCACTGGTCTTCGTCGCGCTGGTCGGCGGATTGATCTACATCGTGCGCAAGTTCATGTCGAACTCCTCGTCGCGCAGCGACTGGTGAGGGGCGTGGGAGCCGGTGACCGGTAACGGAAATCACCGGTTCCCTCGGGGGAGGGAAGTTTCCCGGCAGGCCGTCCCCACGCGGTGGCGGACGGTTAGGTTCGGAACCCACGCGGGGCCGGGCCCCGCGCGCGGCACACATCCCCACCCGTGTTCCACCGCACGGGCTGCCCCACCCTCGCGCTCCCGGAGTGACCCTTGGCCACGGTTGACACCGCACCAGCAGAACCCCACGCACCCCCCGCTCCACCGCGACCGTGCGTGCCCCATGTGCAGCGACCGCGTGCAGCGGCCGTCCCGGGACAACCGCGTTCCGCGACCGGCCCCGGACGCGCACGGCCCCCGGAGGTTCCGGAGCAGCCGCAGGCGGCGACCCTCATCGGCTCCGTCCAGCGGGCGATGCGCCTGCTGGAGACCGTCGCGGTCCACGAGTACGGCGCCCCCGCCAAACAACTCGCCCGCGAGACCGGCCTCGCCCTGCCCACGGCCTATCACCTCCTGCGCACCCTGGTGCACGAGGGCTATCTGCGCCGCGACAAGGGGCTGTTCTTCCTCGGCGACGCGGCCGAGCGGCTGAGCAGCAGCGGAGCGCAGCAGAAACGTCGCAGCACGGTGGCCGACACCCTCGCGTACTGGCGCGATTCCATCGGGGCCCCGGTGTACTACGCCATGTACCGGGCCGGTGAGATCGAGGTCATGTGCGTCTCCGACTCGCGGGAGACACCCGCGGTCGAGGAGTGGGCCGACTTCCGCGAGACCGGGCACGCGCACGCGATCGGACAGTGCCTGCTCTCCCAGCTGGACGAGGAGGCCCGCCGGGACCACCTGAGCCGCTATCCGGCGCGGTCCCTCACGCCTTACTCGGTGCGGGACAACCACGCTCTCCTGCGCCGACTGGCCAGGACACCGCGCATGGAGCCGGTGGTGGAGCGGCAGGAGTACGCGCTCGGGACGGTCTGTGCGGCGATCCCCATCACGGTCGGCACGACGGCGGCCACGATGGCCATCTCACTCCCCGTACATCAGAGCGAACAGCTGCTGCCCGCCGCCCTGCGCCTGCAGGCCGGGATCGGGAGACATCTGGGCGCGCTGTCGCTCTCTATCAGTATCTGAAAACTCACTCCTTGTGATCTGTCGCGCACGTTGAGCAAGATTTGATGCACAGTCGAGGGGGATCATTCCCGGCCAGTCGACGTCATATGACGGGGTAGGCGATGCGCGAATCCGTACAGGCAGAAGTCATGATGAGTTTTCTCGTGTCCGAGGAGCTCTCCTTCCGCATCCCGGTGGAGTTGCGCTACGAGACCTGTGATCCCTACGCCGTGCGGCTCACCTTCCATCTGCCCGGTGACGCCCCGGTGACCTGGGCCTTCGGGAGGGAACTGCTGATCGACGGGGTCGGGCGGCCGTGCGGGGAGGGCGATGTGCACATCGCACCCGCCGACACCGAGGTGCTGGGCGAGGTGCTGATCCGGCTTCAGGTGGGCAGCGACCAGGCTCTGTTCCGCTCCTCGACGCCGCCGCTCGTGGCCTTCCTCGACCGCACGGACAAGCTGGTGCCGCTCGGCCAGGAGGGCGCGCTGGCCGACTTCGACGCCCACCTCGACGAGGCCCTGGACCGCATTCTGGCCGAGGAGCAGAGCGCCGGCTGAGGGCTTGTGGCGGCGGGGCGCCGGGCGCTCACGCACTGCCGCCCGGGACACCGCAGGAACGCTTCTTCGGTGGTGTCCCGGCGGATGCGCCTCTCAGCGCTTCCGCCGCCGCCCCCTGCCGCCGCGCGCCGGAACGGGCTGCGCCCCGGCGTCCACGGCGCCGACCAGCCCAGACCGGTCGGCCGACACCACCATGGCGGCGAGGGCGGTGGTGACCGGAACCGAGGCGACCAGCCCGATCGAGCCCACCAGCGTCCGTACGATCTCCTCGGCCACCAGTTCGCTGTTGGCCACCGTGCCCACGCTGCTCTGCGCGATCGAGAACAGCAGAAGCAGCGGCAGGGCGGCGCCGGCGTAGGCGAGGACAAGGGTGTTGACGACCGAGGCGATGTGGTCGCGGCCGATCCGGATGCCCGCCCGGTACAGGTCGCGCCAGCCCATCGCCGGATTCGCCTCGTGCAGCTCCCAGACCGCCGACGTCTGGGTCACCGTCACATCGTCCAGGACACCCAGCGAACCGATGATGACTCCGGCCAGCAGCAGACCGCTCATGTCTATCGACGGAAACAGGCCGTGGATCAGACCGGTGCTGTCGTCCGTGTTGCCGGTCAGCGCGGCCCAGTCGATGAACCCGGAGCCGAGAACGCCGATCAGCAGCAGGGAGGCCAGAGTGCCTAGTACCGCGACCGATGTACGCGCCGAAAGACCATGACACACGTAGAGCGCGATGAGCATGATGGCGCTCGACCCGACGACGGCCACCAGCAGCGGGTTCGAGCCCTGCAGGATCGCGGGCAGGATGAAGAACGTCAGCACCAGGAAGCTCACGGCCAGCGCGACCAGGGCCATGACCCCGCGCAGCCGGCCCACCACCACGACGGCAAGCGCGAAGATGCCCGCGAGCAGCGCCATGGGAAACTTCCGGTTCACATCGGTCACCGAGTACTGCAGGTCCTTCGGCGCCGAGGGCTCGTAGGCGACCACGACCTTCTCGCCCTGGTGCAACTGCCGTGACTGGTCCGGCTGCACGATCTCGGTGAAGGTCCGGCCCTCGTCCTTGCCGGTATCGACCCGGATCGTCGCCTTCCTGCAGGCGCCCTTCGCCTCGTGCTGTGCCGAGCTGTCTCCTTGAGCGGCGGTGCCGCCCACCGCCGTACCGCCCGATGCGTTGACCGACTTGCAGCTCAGCTCGACCACCTGGGTGACCGTGGCCTGCTGCGTCTGTCGGTCGAAGCCGACACCGGTGCGCTCGTGCGGCGGTGTTCCTCCGGGCCACAAAATCACCAGACCGACCACGACGGCCGCGGTGAACGGGACGAGGATCGCCGCGATGACCTTGCGCAGATGCTTCGAGACGGGCGCGGCAGGTCCATGGCTGTGACTGTGACCGTGTGAGTGGCCATGACCATGGCCTGGTTCGGAGCCGTCTTGGCGCGGCGGCTCGGAGGGCGGGTAAGGGTGCTGCTCCGTCGTGGTCACCGCCCGATCATCGCAAGAACGAAGGGGGCCCTCTGTTCACCGCGCCCGAACTGACGCTAGCGTGGAGGCACCTTTGCACACGCGGGAGCTCGGAGCACCGGGCTGAGAGGGCGCTGACCTCCGGATACGCGATGTTTCACGTGGAACGTGGTTTCCCGGGAGACATCCGCAGCCGGAAATCGCTGCGTCGACCGCCGAACCTGTTACCGGGTAATGCCGGCGTAGGGAGTAGGTCTCATGACCAACAAGGACGCACGCACGCCTGCCTCCGTTCAGGACGAGAAGTCCCAGGAGGCCGGAAAGTCCATCGGCTGGCACAAGGCGTACGTCGAGGGTTCACGCCCCGACCTGTGCGTGCCGGTCCGTCAGGTGCATCTCACCAACGGGCAGTCGGTCACGCTGTACGACACATCTGGCCCGTACACCGATCCACTCGTCGAGACCGATGTCCGCAGGGGGCTGTCGCCGCTGCGGGAGACCTGGATCATCGCCCGCGGTGACACCGAGGAGTACGCGGGCCGCCCCGTCCGCCCCGAAGATGACGGGATCAAGCACACCTCGCCGCGTGGCGGGCTGCGCAACCTGGACGCGGTGTTCCCCGGGCGCCCGCGTCAGCCGCGCCGCGGCCGTGAAGGCCAGGCAGTCACACAGCTCGCGTACGCGCGCAGGGGCGAGATCACGCCTGAGATGGAGTACGTGGCCATCCGGGAGAACGTCTCTCCCGAGGTGGTCTGTGAGGAGATCGCGGCGGGCCGCGCGGTGTTGCCGGCCAACGTCAACCACCCGGAGATCGAGCCGATGATCATCGGCAAGCGCTTCCTGGTGAAGGTCAACGCCAACATCGGCAACTCCGCGGTCACCTCCTCGATCGAGGAGGAGGTCGAGAAGATGACCTGGGCGACCCGCTGGGGTGCCGACACGGTCATGGACCTCTCCACCGGCCGCAACATCCACACCACCCGCGAGTGGGTGCTGCGCAACTCCCCCGTGCCCATCGGCACCGTTCCGCTCTACCAGGCACTGGAGAAGGTCGACGGCAGGGCCGAGGAACTGACCTGGGAGATCTACAAGGACACCGTCATCGAGCAGGCCGAGCAGGGCGTGGACTACATGACCGTGCACGCCGGCGTGCGCCTGCCGTATGTGCCGCTCACCGCCAACCGCAAGACCGGCATCGTCTCGCGGGGCGGCTCGATCATGGCCGCGTGGTGCCTGGCGCACCACAAGGACTCGTTCCTGTACGAGAACTTCGAGGAGCTCTGCGAGATCCTCGCCGCCTACGACGTCACGTACTCGTTGGGCGACGGTCTGCGGCCCGGCTCGAT
>Ga0308175_100002329_pt1 | contig 12988 bp, 11 predicted proteins | sample PhyCR1_3_FD_203893 | JGI IMG/M metagenome (GOLD analysis project Ga0308175, IMG submission 203893) | Soil microbial communities from UC Gill Tract Community Farm, Albany, California, United States - DLSLS.C.R1 | ecosystem: Environmental > Terrestrial > Soil > Agricultural land | place: USA...
GAGCATCGGTGCGGAGGCCGGGAAGATCTCGCGCAGCTCGGGCGCGCTGACGGCGAAGTCGCACACGGCGAGAAGGCCGACGGCGAAGCGCTGTTCGGCGGTCAGGCCATCCAGGAGGTACGCGTAGTACGCGTCGAGATCCCGGGCCGAGGCTGGGACGTCGCGGAGCCGGTCGAGCGGATCCGCCGCGGGGGCCTCCCGCGGGTTGTCGCCGTCGAGGGCCGGGGTCGGCCCGACCGCCTGCCGGCACAGGTAGGTCGCGTACAGGGCGTTGCCGCGGGAGCGCTCGTAGATCAGGGCCACGGCCGCGTCGGCCCTGTCGGTCTCGCCGCCGTCAACCGTGCCGGGGAACGCCGCGAGAACGCCGAGTCGTTCCGCCAGGTCCCGCACCTCCGGATGACTCAGCGGCGGCACGGTCTCGAATGTGCTGGCCTCGCCGAGGGGCGCCAGGTGGTCGCCCGGTTGGCTGGCCAGCAGCAGCACGGCGCCCGCCGGGAGCTCGAGGCTGGCCAGCTCCTCGACGAGGACCCGAGCCGGATCGGCCGGTCGGGCGAAGGCGGCACCGGTGGTGCGCCCGCGCACCCGAGTGACGTGGTCCAACCCGTCGACGATGAGCACGATCGGTCGGTCCGGGAGGGCGCGCCGGGCTTCCTCGACGGCTGTCTGCAGGTTCTCGACCGTGGCTGCGAAGCGAGGTCGTAGGCCAGCGACGGCCTCGGGGGCGGTCGCCTCCAGCTGTTGGAGCAGGCTCCCGATGACCACTTCGGTCAGAACCCGGCGGTCTCGCTGCGCATCCGCGGTGCCGAGCCAGCAGTGATGGCGGGCAACGATCCAGTCACCGCGCAGCCGCTCGGCCAGTTGTTCGCACAGCCAGGTTTTCCCGATCCCAGGTCCGCCGGACAGCACCACGGCGCTGCCACTCTCCGCCGACTTCTGCACCGTGGTGGCCACTCCGTCGAGCACGGTAGGCCGGGTGATCTCCACGCTCCGGTCGACCGGGTGCCCCTCGTGGACGGCGCCGAAGTCGACCGCCAGGTCGAGCCGGGGGAGCAGCTCTGCGGCGGTGACCCTCCCGTTCAGGCTGCGGGCAGCCTTCGCCGCCTCGATGAGCGCGAGCGCCACGTCCTCCGGCGTCCGGTGCCGGTTCGGCGGCCGACCAGCGCCGAGCTCGTCGGCGACCCGGCGCAGGAGGGCCTGCTCGGCCGGTCCCGGATTGCGGATGTCGAGCGAGCAGGCGGGCATGCCGACGTCGAGGACGAGCACCTCGCACACCCGGCGGAGCGTCTCGTCGTCGACCTCGGACAGCGACGAGCGCCACGGGTCGGTGGCGTGCAGCGCCGCCGCGTCGAACCGCATCCGTGTGCTGCTCAGCCCGTGCAGTACCGGGCCGGGGTCTGTCGTCGGATCCGCCGGGACGAGCACCGTCGTCAGATCCGGGTCGTTCGGCTGCAGGTCGCGCAACACCAGCCGGTAGGTCGTGTCGGTGTGATCACGTAGGTCCTGGACGACCGAGGCGACGACCTTGTCCAGCCGCAGTCCACGGCGGTCGCTCCTGAAGTCCTTCTGAGACAGCTCCCGCTCGTCGGCGGTGTGCTTGATCTGCAGACGTTCTCGACCTCCTGTCCGCCATGCGGACGTGAGGTCGTCGAACCGATCTCCCTCGAACATCTTGGTGTCGACGACCACCGTCGTCGCCCGTCCGAGCACGACGTCGACGAGGCGGATCGCCGTCAGCAGATCCTGGTAGCCGTAGCCGAGGTGGGTCGGCCGCAGCCCCATCGCCTACCTCCGTCACCTACTCGCCGAGTGGCACAGCGCCATCCAGGCCGTCCATCGCGCGGGCGCCCCGATCCGTTGTAGTCCACCGCTCTGACGAAAGCCCGCCGCCTGACCAGCGCCTACGCCTACGCGTTCGGAGCTATCGCTAGTGGCCGCCCTTACGCGTTCGCGATCGTGGGTCTACGGGTTCTGCGAGCGTGAGAGAACAGAGCTGTCACCTGGGCGTCTGGAGTTCTCTCACACAGTCCACCCGCGAGACCGCGTGAGAGAACGCATCCCCTCGACGCGAGACGCCCCGTAGACGTGATCGACGGGGCTTCCAGTCCGCGACGAGGATAGCGCGCGCCGGATCCGGGGCGCGCAGGCCGCCCACGTCAGGGATTGACGGCCAGGAACAGGAAGCCGGCCAGCAGCACGAGGTGAACGACGCCCTGGAGGCGCGTCGCCCGGCCGGGGACCACCGTCAGTGTCCCGACGACGATGGTCAGCGCCAGCAGGACCATCTGCGTGGCCTCCAGCCCCAGCAGCAGCGGTCCCTCGAGCCAGATGGAGGCGATCGCGATCACCGGGATCGTCAGGCCAATGCTCGCCAGAGCCGAGCCGTAGGCCAGGTTCAGACTGATCTGCAGGTTGTTGCGCAGGGCCGCCCGGGACGCGGCGATCGTCTCGGGCAGCAGGACGAGCAGGGCGATGACGACGCCGACGAACGACTGCGGAAAGCCGAACGCCGCGACGGTGTCCTCGATGACCGGTGATTCGATCTTCGCCAGGCCCACCACCGCCACGAGTGCCGCCAGCAGCAGGAGCAGGCTGATGCCCGCCTCGCGGTTCGTCGGCGGTTCGGCGTGCTCCTCGGCCGGGTCGTCCGTGTCCGGTGTGGGGACGGGGAGGAAGAAGTCGCGGTGCCGGACGGTCTGCGTCGTCACGAAGGCCCCGTAGAGCACCAGTGACGCGACCGCGGCGAAGGCCAGCTGCGAGCTGGAGAACTCCGGACCCGGGCGGCTCTCGGTGAACGACGGGAGCACCAGGCTCAACGTCGCCACCATCGCCACGGTGGCCAGCGCCGCGCCGCTGCCCTCCGCGTTGAACACCGAGAGTCCGTAGCGCCGAGCACCGAGGAACAGCGACAGCCCGGCGATCCCGTTGCAGGTGATCATCACGGCGGCGAAGACGGTGTCGCGCGCGAGGGTGGCGGTGTCGTCGCCGCCGGAGATCATCAGCGTGACGATGAGCGCCACTTCGATGACCGTGACGGCGACCGCCAGCACCAGTGACCCGAAGGGCTCACCGACCCGGTGGGCCACCACCTCGGCGTGGTGCACCGCGGCGAGCACGGCTCCGGCCAGCACCAGCGCCACCACCACATTGAGTACCGGGGGGAGATGCCGCCCCCACGTGGCGCCCAGCACCACCAGCGCGACGACCGGTACAACAGTGGTCCAGGAGAGCCGCCGTACCAACGAGGCACGGTCGGTAGCTGGGCTCATGCGGCCCAGTCTCCCAGGGGGTCCGCCGCCGGAAGTCCAGGTCGACGGCCGGAGCCGGCCCCGACGAGCCCGAACGCGCAGCTCACGGCGCGGGTCGGGCGGCCCCGGTCACCCCGCCGGCAGCAGGGCCGCGAAGCGATCGAGGTACAGCGGCCACCCCTGGTCGCCACCGATGCCCTCGGCGACGCCTTCCCAGCCGGGGCCGTGCCGGTTGATGTGCCGGTGCTCGAGCTCCAGCCGCGTGCGGTCCGGGCCCTCGGCGACGAACCGCACCTCCACCTCGCTGGTTTGTTCTGGGTCGGTCTCGATCCGCCACTGCGGGCTGATGTCCCAGCTGAACACCACCCGGTCCGGCGGGTCGAACGCGAGGATGCGGGCCCAGCGGCACTCGCTGCCGTCCTCGGCGCGGTCGACGATGTTCCCGCCCACCCGCGGCTCGAACACGGTCTCGGCGATGGGGGAGGCGAGCAGGTTGTGCTCCCGCGGCTTGAAGTCGCCGAACCGCTCGGTGAACACCGCGAAGGCGCGCTCGATGGGCGCCTGGACGACGATCTGCCGGCGGATCGTCGCCGTGTCGGTCTCGGTCATCAGCTCTCCTCGATGGATTCGTCGGCGACCGCGTCCGCGTAGCCGCTCAGTGCCCGCTGCCAGTAGGTGTCGAGCTGGTCGCGCAGGGCGGCCAGTGCGACGGGGTTCAGCCGGTAGATCCGCCGGGTCCCCGCGGCGCGCTCGCTCACCAGTCCGGCGTCCTTGAGCACCTTCAGGTGCTGGGACACGGCGGACCTGCTCACCGGCAGCCCGGCGGCGAGCTCGCCCACCGCCTGAGGACGCTCGGCGAGGCAGGCGACGATCGCGCGGCGCGTTCCGTCCGCCAGCGCGTTCCAGCTGTCTCGTGCTCCGTTAGCCTCCACTAACGGTTAGCGTCCGCTGACGGTGCTGGAGTGTCAAGGGGTCACGGACGGAACGGCAGCGCCACGACCTCGGAGTTCGGTGACGGCGGGTTCTCGTCGAACTGGCTGTCCACCAGGAGCAGTCGCCCATCGACGACGTCGCCGGTGGTGAACACGCGCGCGGTGTCGGTCGGCACCTCGGCCAGCAACCGGGCCGAGGTGGGGTCCGGGTCCAGCCGCAGATAGGTCAGCACGTGCGGAAAGTTGCGGATGGCGACCAGCGTGCGGCCTCGTACGACCAGCCCGTCGGTCAACGTGAGGTCGACATCTCCGGTGTCGATGACCGACGGCGCCGCCGTCCTCAGGTCGTAGCGCCACAGCAGGCCGGGGTCGCTCTGCGCGACGATCAAGGACCGGTGGTCCGGCGCCACCTCGATGCCGTTGAGCCCGAATCCCGCTCCCTGCACGGGGGCGCCCGGCGCGTCCGCCCGCGCCCAGAGGGTCGCGTGCCAGTCGCCGTCCTCCCGGGCGATCCGGAAGATCCGCGGGCTCACCGAGTCGGTGACGTAGGCCGCGCCGTCCGGCCCGACGACGACGTCGTTGAGGAACACGGGCCCGTCGACCGGCATCCGCAGCGCGGCGAGCAGGTCGCGATGGGAGTCGTAGACCCAGAAGTCGGGAGCGTCAGCCGGCGCCCCGGGCTGGGTCCGGTTGTCGCCGCCCGCCACGTACAGGCGGCCCTGCGAGTCGGTGGCTAGGCCGACCGCGATCCGCCGTCCCTCTGCGAGCGCGGCCTTCTCATCGAGCCACACCGTCGTCCGGTGTTCGTCGGCTTCGCCCCGGTGGATCTCTCCGCCCGTCACCTCACTGACGTAGAACGTCTCCTGGTCGGGCGCCACCGCGATGCCCTCGAACTGGGAACCCTCCGGGTCGCCGATCAGCGAGTACGTGGCCGGGAGATGGTCGTCGGCAGCGGCCGGTGCCGCGGGCGCCACGAGCAGCGCGGGCAGCAGCAACAGGGCCGCGGCGGAACGGCGGATCGGACGGCGCATCGGGACTCCCGGGAACTCGTCGTAGCCCCCGTCGCGCCCTCACTGTGACGCGGACGTGGCGGGGAGACCAGGGACTCGTGCGCACTGCCGGTCACGCTCCCCCCGGCCGGACGACGCCGTGCTCGTAGCACCAGATGACGGCCTGGACCCGGTCCCGGACGGCGAGTTTCTGCAGGACCCGCGCGACGTGCGTTTTCGCTGTTGCCTCGCTGATGAACAGCCGGTCACAGATCTCCGGGTTCGACAGTCCGTGCACCAGGAGTTCGAGGATCTCCCTCTCACGCGGGGTCAGTTCGCCGAGCGCCGGGGGAGGGGGTCGTCGTGGAGGCGGCGGCTCCCGGCGCGCGAACTCCTCGATGACGGCGCGGGTGACCGCCGGGGCCAGCAGCGCCTCTCCGCGCGCCACGATCCGGACAGCCCCCGCGATCTCCTCCGGTGGCGCGTCCTTGAGCATGAAACCGCTGGCCCCCGCCCGCAGGGCCTCGTAGACGTAGCCGTCGAGGCCGAAGGTGGTCAGGATCAGCACGCGCGTCCCCGGGTGGCGCGCGGTGATCTGGCCCGTCGCCGCGATCCCGTCGAGGACCGGCATCCGGATGTCCATGAGCACGACGTCGGGGTGCAGTCGATCGGTCTGGCGGACGGCGTCCGCGCCGTCGCCCGCGTCGCCGACGACCTCCAGATCGGGTTCGAACTCCAGGATCTTCCGCAGGCCGACGCGGACGAGGGCCTGGTCGTCGGCGAGGAGCACGCGGGTCACGACGTCTCCTCAGCCGGTCGGCAGCAGGACTCGCAGCACGAATCCGCCGTCCGCGGCGCGACCGGTCCGCAGCTCGCCGCCGTAGAGGGCCACGCGTTCGCGGATCCCGACCAGCCCGTGTCCGCCGCCGGGAACATCCGTCTCCGTCCCCGAGCCGTCGTCGACGATCTCGAGCTCGAGCGACCGCGGGCCGTAGTGGACGTGCACCGCGACGTGCGCCCGGCCGGCGTGCTTCAAGGCGTTGGTCAGGCCCTCCTGGATGACGCGGTACGCCGACAGGTCGATGCCCACGGGCAGTTCTCGTGGCTCGCCGTCGACGTCCAGGTCCACCGGCATCCCGGCACTCCGCAGCTGCTCGACCAGCTCGGGTACCTCGCCGAGTCCGGGCTGGGGCGTCAGTGGATCGGCGCGGTCGTCGCGGAGCATCCCGACCAGCCGCCGCATCTCGGTGAGCGCCCCACGCCCCACGCGCTCGATGGTCGACAGCACTTCGCGGGTCGACTCCTGGCCCGGGGCGAGCACCCGGCGTTCGGCGCCGGCCTGCAGCACCATCATCGAGACCGAGTGCGCGATCGCGTCGTGCAGCTCCCGGGCGATCCGCGCCCGCTCCTCGACGACCGCCTCCCGGCGTGCGAGGTCGCGCTCACGCTCGGCGATCCGCAGCGCCCGTTCCCGTCTGCCCACGATGCTGCGCAACAGGACCATGGCCAGGAGAACGGCCGCGGTGAAGTCTCCGGCCGCCCGGAACGCCTCCTGGTCGTAGGGCACCAGGTCGGTGACCGCGAAGAACACCAGTCCTGCGAGGAACCAGCGGCGGCTCGTCCACACGGCGAGCGCGTACAGCGCGCACAGCCACGCCACGCTGACGAAGCCGGCGGGCAGGGACGCGAACAGGCCCTCGAGCGCGAGCACCGCCTGGACGCCGAAGCCGACAGCCGCCGGCCACCGTCGCCGCACCGCGACGGAGGCCGCCACCAGCCCACCGACCACTGCCTCGGACACCAGCGGCCAGCCGCGGCTGTCGCCGAGGGCGACCTGCGCCTCGACCCCGATGACGAGTACGACGGCCAGCGCCACGTCGAGGCGCTCGGGTTCCAGAGGGAACCGCATGGAGGAACGGTAGAAGCGACGGCGGGTCCTGTCGTCGGTCGATCGGCTGATGGCATCGCGGCAGCAGGATCAGCCGGTCGGCCGAGCAGGAAATGGGCCGACCGGTCGACGACGTCCTCGCGCTGTGCTTCGTACGTTCGCGGCGTCCAGCACTGCATCGAGGAGGAAGCCATGAGCAACAAGAGCGTCGATCGGACGGGAAGGGCGCTGACCCGGATCACTCCCTTGGCCGGCGTACTGACCGCGGGGCTGACCATCGCGGGATACCAGACCATCGGGCCGTTCCCGGATGCGTCCACACCGGTGTCCGAGCTCCGGAACTTCTACGCCCACACAGGCGGTCACGTCACGCTTGCGGGCACCTTCCTGGGGTGGGCGGGGATCTGTTTCGCGGTCTTCGCGGCGGCCGTCCTGGCACGCCTGCGCGGTTCCGGCGTGCCTGCCGTGGTCGTCGGCGTCGTCGCCCTCGGTGCCGCGGCCGACATGATGGCCGACCTGAACAGCGGCGCGGTCTACCAATTGCTCGGTCAACTGGGGGTCGACCCGGGCGTCAGCGGGGGTGCGCTGCAGGCGTGGCACATCTCCGGGGCAGCCTTCGGCGTGGCCGGTGGCGCGATGCTTTTCCTGCTGGGCGTCGCCGTGGCGGGCATCAGGTACGGGGCGCTGCCGCGCTCGCTGGCGTGGACCGGGCTCGTGCTCGCGATCGTCCCGTTCGCGCCGCACCCGTGGGGTTACTTCGCCTCCCTGGCCTTCCTGCTCTGGATGGCCGTCGCAGGCGTCGTTCTCGCGGTGCGGCCGGAGCGGCGGACCTCGATGGGTGACGTGACCGCAGCGGCCATGGCGTGACCCGGGCGCGGCTACGGAGGCCGGCCGACGACCCCGAGGGAGATCGGGGTCGTCGGCCGGTGGACGTGTCCACCTAGACTCTGACCGCCACGGGGTGTGGCGCAGCTTGGTAGCGCACCCGCTTTGGGAGCGGGGGGCCGTGGGTTCAAATCCCGCCACCCCGACTTCGCGGTGAGCTGTGGGCTCACATCCCGCCACCCCGACTTCGCGGTGAGCTGTGGGCTCACATCCCGCCACCCCGACTTCGCGGTGCGCTGTGGGCTCACATCCCGCCACCCCGACGCAGCACGGGGGTCAGAGGCTGTCCGAGAAGCAGCGGATGTCCCGGACCGTCGCCTTGTAGGCGTCCTTGACCGCCTGGCGGAAGGACATTTCGGCGGCATGCGTGAGGCCGAGGTTCACGCGGCCGACCGCGGGGACGCCGGCCCGCAGCAGCGTGCGGAAGTAGGCGATCCCCTCGTCGCGTAACGGATCGAGCTCGTTGACGCTGATGACGTGCGGCGGCATGCCCTCGACGTCGGCCTCCGTGGCGAAGTAGGGCCAGCAGAGCGGGTTCTCGGCGTTCTCGCCGGTCGGGTCGTAGACCGCCACGAGCATGTCCATCATCGAGCAGTTGATGTAGTGGCCCTCGTTCTCCACCATCGAGGGCAGTTCCCGCAGTTTGCGTGCGGTGTCCCAGCCATAGCCGCCGCTGATGTAGGGCACCATCGCGTAGACGCCGTCGATCCGGTCCAGGCGCCCTTCCCGCTTCGCCTTCAGGGCGGTGGCGAGCACGAGGTTCGCGCCACCGGACTCGCCCTGCAGGACCAGCGTCGTCATGCCCAGCTCGGCGCGGTGCTCGTGGATCCAGTCCAGGGCGCTGCTGCAGTCGTTCAGCCCGGCCGGGAACGGGTTCGCTCCCGCCGCGGTCCAGGCGTTGCGGAAGTCGACGGTCACCACGACCATCCCGGACGCCGCGAGATCCTCGCTCCACTGCCGGTGCACGCGGTTGTGGGCTTCCAGGATCGTCATGCCCCCGCCGTGGATGTAGACGGTCCCCGGCAGCGGCCCGTCTGCACCGGCCGGACGGTAGATGTGCAACGCGATGTCGTTGCCGTCCACACCCTGCACCGTCTCGGTCCGGTGGGTGACGTCGGACGGCGGCTCATCGGGCCACTCGTTGGGCAGGGCCTCGTACAGCCCCTCGAACCCGGCGTGCACCTGACCGACGAACTCGGCGATCGCGTCCGGTGGCGCACTCCGGTCCATCGGCGGGCCCGCCGCGTGGCCGTCGAGACCGAACGCAGCCAGGGCGGCCAGCAGCCGGGGGTGCAGCCGGGGATCGCTGCGCAGCTCCATGTCCGGATCCCCGAGTCGGCCCTCCTGTCGGGCGGTCTGAGTCGGGGACGACTGCGTCGTGTCGGTCATGGCGGCGACTGTGACCCCGGTCACCGTGCCCGTCAAGATCGCCGCGGCTACACAGTGCTGTCCGTAGGGCCACGGAGGGACTGCACCCTCGGGGCCGCACACCCGTGGCCGCTCCGCCCGCCACCCCGACCGTTCCGCGCCGTCTCTAGACTCGGAGCAATTCCGCGTCGTCCATGCCCGTCGGCGCCCGTCTGTCCGCAATCAAGGAGCACTGCCGCTGTGAAGAGCACCATCGAGGAACTGGGCCCCACGCGGGTCCGGATGGCGATCGAGGTGCCCTGGGGGGACCTGGACCACGCCTTCGGTGAGGTCTACAAGGAGCTGGGCAAGCAGGTCCGCGTGCCCGGCTTCCGCCCGGGCAAGGTGCCCAACCGCGTGCTCGACCAGCGCATCGGGCGCCCCGTCGTCCTGGAGCAGGTCGTCCAGCACGCGATCCCGGAGGTGTACTCCGAGGTCGTCCGCGAGAACCAGGTGCGCGTGCTCGGCCAGCCCGAGATCGAGGTGACCCGCCTCGACGACAACGACACCCTCGCCTTCACCGCCGAGGTCGACGTCGCGCCGCAGCTGGACCTGCCCGCGCTGGAGAACCTCGCCGTCACCGTCGACGACGTCGAGGTCACCGACGAGGAGATCGACCAGCAGATCTCGGTCATGCGCGAGCGCTTCGGCATGCTGACCGCCGTCGAGCGCCCCGCGCAGGACGGCGACTTCGTCTCCATCGACCTCGAGGCCAAGCTCGACGGCGAGGTGCTCGAGGACGGTTCGACCACCGGCATGAGCTACGAGGTCGGCACCGGTCAGCTCATGGAGGGCCTCGACGACGCCGTCCGTGGGCTGTCCGCCGACGAGACGAAGATGTTCTCCACCGCGCTGCTGTCGGGCCCGAACGCCGGCGAGTCGGCTGACGTGACCGTCACCGTGCGCTCGGTCAAGGCCAAGGACCTCCCGGAGCTGGACGACGAGTTCGCCTCCACCGCCAGCGAGTTCGACACCCTGGACGAGCTGCGTGAGGACGTCCGCACCCGCCTGGCCCGCACGAAGGTGCTGCAGCAGGGCGCGCAGGCCCGCGACAAGCTGGTCGAGCACCTGCTGGAGATCGTCGAGGTGCCGATCCCCGAGAACCTGGTCGAGCGCGAGGTCGAGTGGCGCAACCGCGCCTTCGAGCAGGAGCTGCAGCAGGCCGGCATGGACTGGGACACGTTCCTCAACATGTCCGGCGTCGAGAACCGCGAGGCCTACGACGCCGACCAGCGCAAGAACGTCGAGGAGGCGGTGCGCACCCAGTTCATCCTCGACGCGATCGCCGACGCCCGTGAGGTCACCGTCGACAACGACGACCTCTCCGCGCAGATCATGGCGCAGGCCCAGCGCAACCGGATGAGCCCGGAGCAGTACGCGCAGCAGCTGCAGCAGGGCGGCAACATCGCGGAGTTCGTCGCCGACGTGCGGCGCACCAAGACCCTGGCCCAGCTGCTGGAGCAGACGACGATCACCGACGCCTCGGGCAACGCGGTCGACCTCGAGGCGCTGCGCCCGAAGACGGTGCCCGCGCCGGCCGAGGACGACGCGGCCGAGTCCGCCGAGGGTGAGACCGAGGCCTGATCGGCTCCGCCGCTCGACCGACGACGCCGTTCCGCCCCACCGGGTGGGACGGCGTCGTCGCTTTTCGGCCCGGCGCGCTGCGCCGTCGGCGAACACCACCCCGGAAGGGACTGTCCCGTCGGAGGACCGCGTTAGGGTCGACAGGAGTCAGCCGAACGCCGGGGGTAGTTGTCCCGGCGGGCCGCCCCGGTCCGCCGCACCCCGTCGTCCGCCCGCCACCCCCACCCGCCCACGAGACCGAATGCACGACAGTCCTACGGAGGTCACCACACCCGTGAGCACTACCGACCCGTACCTGGCCGCGCCGCAGTTGCGCGCCGCCGCCGGGGGGATGAACCTCAACGACTCGGTCTATGAGCGTCTGCTGCGCGAACGCATCATCTTCCTGGGCAGCCAGGTCGACGACGTCATCGCCAACCAGCTCGCCGCCCAGATGCTGCTGCTGTCCGCTGAGGACCCCAAGCAGGACATCCACCTCTACATCAACTCGCCTGGTGGCTCGGTCACGGCCGGCATGGCGATCTACGACACGATGCAGTTCATCGACTGCGACGTCGCCACCTACGGCATGGGCCTGGCCGCCTCCATGGGCCAGTTCCTGCTGACCGCCGGCGCCAAGGGCAAGCGCTACGCCCTGCCGCACGCGCGGATCCTGATGCACCAGCCCTCGGCCGGCGTCGGCGGCACCGCGTCGGACATCGCCATCCAGGCCGAGCTCTTCCGGAGCACCAAGGTGCAGCTCAACGAGCTGCAGGCGCTGCACACCGGGCAGACGCCGGAGCAGATCGAGAAGGACTCCGACCGCGACCGCTGGTTCACCGCGCAGGAGGCCCTCGAGTACGGCTTCGTCGACCACGTCGTCAGCCGCGCGGCGATGACCGAGCCGTCCAACCCGGTCACGGACAACTGACGGTTCGGAGGAACTGACCCATGAGCTTCCAGATGCCTTCCAGCCGTTACGTGCTGCCCTCCTTCGTGGAGCGGACCAGCTACGGCATGAAGGAGTCCAACCCCTACAACAAGCTCTTCGAGGAACGGATCATCTTCCTCGGCGTGCAGATCGACGACGCCTCGGCCAACGACGTCATGGCCCAGCTGATCACGCTGGAGTCGGCCGACCCCGACCGCGACATCACGATCTACATCAACTCGCCCGGTGGCTCGTTCACCTCGCTGATGGCGATCTACGACACGATGATGTTCGTCCGCCCCGACATCCAGACCGTGTGCATGGGCCAGGCCGCCTCGGCCGCCGCCGTCCTGCTCGCGGCCGGGACGCCGGGCAAGCGGCTCGCGCTGCCCTACTCGCGGGTGCTGATCCACCAGCCGTCGGGCGAGTCCGGTGGTCAGGTCTCCGACCTCGAGATCCACGCCGCCGAGATCCAGCGGGTGCGGTCGCAGATGGAGGAGATCCTGGCGCGCCACACCGGGCAGACCGTGGACCAGGTCCGCCTCGACATCGAGCGCGACAAGATCCTCACCGCTCCCGAGGCGAAGGCCTACGGCATCGTCGACGAGGTCATCCAGAGCCGGAAGCTCAACGCGCTTCCCGCCGTCTCTGCCTGATCGTTCGAGGCGGGGCGGGTCGGGGGTGCGCGTGTCGCGCCCCCGACCCGTACCGTCGAGGTTTACGGGGGATCCTTCCGCAGCGTCGCGGCAGGGCCCGTGGGAACCAGCGGGACAGAAGTGGGACGGCCCGTCGCGAACCGGGTGAGTCATTGCCCCTCGCGGTCGGTGGTGACAGGTACGTTCGGCGAGCGCCCGATCCCCGGCCGGCAGCGCCGGGAGGAGAGCCTCGCGGGGCTACCCGGGAAATTTTCGAGGCCGAGCAGGGGCGACAGCAGCCAGAATCAACCCGCAGGTTCCCAGCAGCAGGGAACCGGCGCTTCCGAGGTGGAGGTCAGCAGGTGGCACGAATCGGTGAGAGCGGTGACCTGCTCAAGTGCTCTTTCTGCGGCAAGAGCCAGAAGCAGGTCAAGAAGCTCATCGCGGGCCCCGGGGTCTACATCTGCGACGAGTGCATCGACCTCTGCAACGAGATCATCGAGGAAGAGCTCT
>Ga0308175_100002330_pt1 | contig 12988 bp, 9 predicted proteins | sample PhyCR1_3_FD_203893 | JGI IMG/M metagenome (GOLD analysis project Ga0308175, IMG submission 203893) | Soil microbial communities from UC Gill Tract Community Farm, Albany, California, United States - DLSLS.C.R1 | ecosystem: Environmental > Terrestrial > Soil > Agricultural land | place: USA...
GTGACCGGGGCCAACGGCTTCATCGGCCGCGCCCTGTGCGAGACGCTGGCGGCGCGCGGGCTCGCGGTTCGCGCCGCGGTGCGCTCGCCGGCCGCGCTCCCGGGGGAGGTGCGCACCGTGGGCGAGATCGGAGCCGGCACCGACTGGCGCCGGCTGCTGGCGCATGTCGACGCCGTGGTCCATCTTGCCGCCCGGGTGCACGTGCTGCAGGACAGCGCCGCCGACCCGCTGGCCGACTATCGCGCCGTGAACACCGCGGGCACGGCGAGGCTGGCGCACGAATGCGCAGCCGCACGGGTGCCGCGCCTGGTTTTCGTGAGCTCGATCAAGGTGAACGGGGAACACACCCCGGGCGGGTGGCCGTTTTCCGAGGCCGACACGCCCGAGCCCGAGGACCCCTACGGCGTGAGCAAGCTCGAGGCGGAGGAGGCGCTCTGGTCGGTTGCCTCGGCCACCGGGCTCGAGGTGACGGTGGTCCGCCCGTGCCTGGTGTACGGGCCGGGGGTGCGGGGCAACCTGAATCGCCTGCTCCGAGCCATCGTGCGCGGCATCCCGCTGCCCCTGGCCTCCGTACGAAACCAGCGCAGCCTGATGGGCCTCGCTAACCTGTGCGACTTGCTGGTGCGCTGTGTCACCGATCCGCGCGCGGCCGGTGAGACTTTCCTGGCCTCGGATGGGGCGGACCTGTCGACGCCGCGGCTCATCCGGTGGCTGGCCGATGGCGTGGGCCGCTCGGCGCGTCTGGTCGCGGTTCCTCCGGGGTGGCTCGAGCTGGCGGCGCGGCTGGTCGGCGCTCAGGCTGCCTACCAGCGCCTGTGCGGATCGCTCCAGGTCGACAGCTCGAAGGCCCGAACGCTGCTCGAGTGGCGGCCGCCAATCCCGGTCGATGAGGGGCTGCGGGAGACCGGCGCCTGGTACCGGCAGCACTCCCGATGAGCGCGCTCGCGCTCGCGCTTCTGGTCGTGGCCGCGTCCTACGCGGGTGTCGAGTGGGTGCGTCGCCTGGCGCTCAGACGTGGGGTGCTCGACGTGCCGGTCGGGCGGAGCTCGCACCGGGTGCCGACGCCGAGGGGCGGCGGCGTCGTGATCGTGGCGGCGGCGCTGCTCGCGCCGTTCATCGCGGGCGGCGTGGCCCCGGGGCGCCTGACGGCGGCGATGGCCGCATGGCTCGCGGGTGGCGCTGCCATCGCGCTGAGCGGGTGGATGGACGATGTTCGCTCGCTGTCGAGCCGTACGCGCCTGGTAGTGCAACTCGTGGCGGCGGTCGTGCTGATCGCCGCTGCCGGCTGCTGGAGCGAGCTCGCCCTGCCTCTCGCCGGACGGGTGCCGCTCGGCTGGGCCGGCTGCGTGCTGGCGCTGCTCTGGATCGTGGGCATGACCAACGCCTATAATTTCATGGACGGAATCGACGGGATCGCCGCGGGGCAGGCCGTCGTCGCCGGGATCGCCTGGGCCATCATCGGGAGTCACGGCCGAGATGCCGGCATCTCGGCCATCGGCGCCGCGATCGCGCTGAGCGGGGCGGGGTTCCTGCTGCACAACCGCCCCCCCGCCCGCATCTTCATGGGCGATGTGGGCAGCGGCTTCCTCGGCTTTACGATGGCCTCGCTGCCGCTCCTCCTCGCCGCGGGCGGCCTCGAGGTGGACCGGGGCCGGCTACCGGTGGTCGCGGCGGCCCTGGTGTGGCCGTTCCTGTTCGACGCGACCTTTACCTTCATCCGGCGGTTGGCGCGGGGCGAGAACGTGTTCGACGGACACCGCAGCCACCTGTACCAGCGCCTGGTGATCTCGGGGGCGAGTCACGGGCAGGTGGCCGCGCTGTATACGGGGTGGGCGCTCATCTCCTCAGCGCTGGGCCTGCTCTGGCTTTGGACATGGTCCGGTGGCGGGCTGGTGCTGCTGGGCTGGGCGGTGCTGTCGGCCGTCGGCATGATCGCGGCCGTGCGGATGCGGGAGCGCCGCCCGTGAGCGGTCCACTACGAACCACCGGGGAGCCATGACGCCCGCCACCGAGCCGCGCGACACCGATGGTTTCCCGCTTCGCCGCACGCTGGACACGATCTGGCGGCGGCGGCGGCTGATGGGCACGCTGGCGCTGGTGCTGGCGGTGATCACCGCGGTGGTGACCTTGGTACAGCCCCGGAGCTACACCTCGATCACCACGTTCATGCCCCAGGCCTCGCAAGGCAAGTTCGCTCAGTTGAGCGGCCTGGCGGCCGAGTTCGGCTTCAACGTCCAGGCCAGCGAGCCGGCGGCGTCTCCGTCCTTCTACGCCTTCCTGCTCCAGTCACGCGAGCTGCTCCGCAGCGCGGTGCGCACGCCGTACGATCTTCCCGCCAAGGGCGCCACCCGGCGAGGCAGTCTGGTCGAGTGGTACCATCCCGCGGGCGACACGCCGGCGAAGCGGGAAGAGGTGGCCATCGACCGCCTGCGCCGTGACCTCCGCGCGGCCACCGATGCCGAGTCCGGAACGGTGCAGCTCAAAGTCCGGAACCGGTCACCTCGCCTGGCGTTCGAGATCACCTCTCGCCTGATGGAGCTGGTGAGCGACTTCAACCTGCAGAAGCGGCAGTCCCAGGCCGCGGCAGAGCGGCGGTTCGTCGAGGTGCAGGTGAAGGAGGCGGGCGGCCGGCTGCAGCAGGCGGAGGATCGTCTGAAAACCTTCCTTCAGCAGAACCGCGAGTACCGCACGTCGCCTCAACTTCTGTTCGAGTACGATCGTCTGTTCCGCGCGGTCACCATGCAGCAGCAGGTCTACAGCTCGCTCGCGCAGGCGTTCGAACAGGCTCGGATCGACGAAGTCCGCAACACCCCGGTGCTGACGTTGGTCGATCCCCCCAACCTGCCGGCCGAGCCGGACCGACGGTGGCTGCTGGCCAAGGCGCTGCTCGCGGCCCTGCTCGGCGCGATGATCGGCGCCTTCGTGGCGCTGATCGGCGATTTCCTCGGACGTACTGGAGCCGAAGCGCGGCCTCCAATGCCGGGACAGGAAACCGAATCGCCGCTCGCCCGAGCGGCCGGATTGCGTACTATGTGAGGCGCTCACTCGGGTCGTTCCGACACATCTTTTGTTCCCGCCGCGTTCCTCAGACGGTCTCCGAGTTGGCCCATCGCTTGCTGTTTCGACTCCGACTCGACCTCGGACTTCTCGCTAACTTATGGCTTTTCATGTTCTTGACTCTTGATCCACGCCCGTAGATACTCAAACCCCATGGCACCTGAGACCCGCGTTCCGTTGGCCTCGAGGATCCGCAACCGATACCTGTTCGCATCGGATCTGGCGCTGTTCGCCTCCTCGACGCTGCTCGCGTTCGCACTTCGGTTCGAAGGTTTTGACTGGGGGCCGATCTATACCCACGCCGCCCTCATCTATCTGGCGCTCTCGGTTCCGATCAAGCTTCTAACATTCTGGCGGGTAGGGATTTATCGCCGGCTCTGGCGCTACGCCGGCGTGGGCGAAATCGAGCGCCTGATCACCGCCTCCGCGGCTTCGGGTGTCATCAATTTGATGCTCGGGGCCGTGGTCATGCCGTGGAGCGGGATGAGCCAGGTCCGGGTGCCGCTCAGCGTACTGTTTCTCGATGCGTTGCTCACGGCGCTGGCGGCCGCGCTGGTGCGGTTCGTCATTCGCGCCATCGGACGAGGCCGCCATCGGAGCCGCCTCGAGGAAGGCCGCCGGGCGCTCATCGTCGGGGCCGGAGCCGTGGGCGAGATGATCGTCCGCGAGCTGCTCGGCCACCCCATGCTGGGTCTCAACCCGATCGGGTTCGTGGACGATGACCGGTCCAAGCATGGGCACCGCATGTGCGACCTCCCGGTGCTCGGCGATCTCGCCGCCATTCCCGACCTGGTGCTGGCCCACGAGATCGACGAGATCGTGATCGCGATGCCCAGGGCCTCGGGCGCCGTGGTCCGACAGGTGGTTCGCGCGGCGCTGGTGGCCGGGGTCAAGACCCGCACCGTGCCCGCCATCTCGGATATCATCTCCGGGCGCGTAAGCGTAGCGTCGCTGCGGCAGGTGGAGATCCAGGACCTCCTGCGGCGCGAGCCGATCCAGACCGACCTCGACCAGGTGCGGGTGCTCGCCACCGGTGAGACGGTCATGGTGACCGGCGCCGGCGGCTCGATCGGCAGCGAGCTGGTGCGCCAGGTGGCTCGTCTCGAGCCGGCGCAGATTCTCCTGCTGGGACATGGCGAGAACTCGATCTTCGACATCCTGGCGGAGCTCTCCGACCGGTTTCCCCACGTGACCGCCGTGCCGGTGATCGCCGACGTGCGCGATCGCGGTCGGCTGCGCCAGGTCTTCGAGCACTACCGCCCGTACTCGGTGTTCCACGCCGCCGCGCACAAGCACGTGCCGCTGATGGAGGGCAACGTCGCCGAGGCGGTGACCAACAACGTGCTGGGCACCAAGAACGTGGCCGAGCTCGCGGCGGAATTCGGGGTCGAGCACCTGGTGCTCATTTCCACCGACAAGGCCGTGCGTCCCACCAACATCATGGGCGCCACCAAGCGGGTCGCCGAGCAGATCGTCCAGGAGATCGCGGAGAGCCAGGAGCGGAAGTTCGTGGCGGTGCGGTTCGGCAACGTGCTGGGCAGCCGGGGAAGCGTGGTCCCCACCTTCCTCCGTCAGATCCGAACCGGCGGGCCGGTGACGGTGACCCATCCCGAGATGCGGCGCTACTTCATGACCATCCCCGAGGCGGTGCAGCTCGTGCTCCAGGCCGGCGCCCTCGGTCGCGGCGGCGAGGTGTTCGTCCTCGACATGGGCGAGCCGGTCAAGGTGCTCGATCTGGCGACCGATCTGATCCGGCTTTCGGGGCTCGAGGTCGGCACCGACATCGAGATCCGGTTTACCGGCGCCCGCCCGGGCGAGAAGCTCTACGAGGAGCTGTTCTTCGACTCGGAGAACGCCATTTCCACCGACCACCCCAAGGTGCTGCGCGCCAAGAACGGGACGCTGCCGCTCGGTCTGAGCACGGTGGTGGAGGCGCTGGTGGAGGGCGCGCGGGCGGGTCGAGCCGACGACGAGATTCGGGAGATGCTGGGCCGTCTGGTGCCCGACTTCAAGGCGACCGCGGTTGAGGCCGGGGCCGGTCTGGACGTGCTGCCGGACTAGGTCCTCGGAAGGTGCCCGCTCCACTCCCAGGCGCCCCGTGCTGTCATCAGCACGGGGCGCGGCCGTGTCCCAGCAGACGCGATCCTTGCGCCTCCCTACTGCCGGGCCACTACGATCAGCGTCACCAGCGCCCCGAGCAGCTGGGCAGCGGTCCCGATGACGCCCACCACGTTGCTGCCGGGCTCCTGCGCCGTCTTGGCGGGCACGAACACCACCGCGCCCGGCGCGGGCCGGGGCACCTTGTCGGCAAGGAGTGTCTTCCGCCGGACCCCCGCGCGTTCCCCGTTGGGCTGGGTGACGTACGCCCGGCGCTGATCGCCGGTCTGGGTATAGCCACCCGCCGCGTCCACGTACCAGTCGAGACTCTTCCCAGGGGTGTAGGCCACCGGCCCCGGCGAGTTGACCGCTCCCTGGACCATCACGATGGGATTGAACTCCGGGATGTGGATCGAGTCGCCCCCGGCCAGGATGATATTGTCGCGGAACTTGGGGTCCTGAAGCACGCGAGGCAGGTCGATACCGACCCGCTCGGGCATGCCCCGGGGCGTCGAGTCGCGCGGAACCGAGCCGGCGATGACCGGGAGCCGGTCCTTCCCGGTCGGCCGGATCCCGTCGTAGTTGCGGTAGAACTGAACCCCGCCGGCATAGGCCTCGGGGGTGAGGCCTCCCGCCCGCGTGATGATGTCGGCCAGGCGCTCGGTCTTCGAACGCAGGGAGTAGCGCCCGGGCGACTTGACCTGCCCGGTGATGACCACCGCGCGCTGGAGCGAGAACTCGCCCTGTCGCAGGATCAGCACGTTGTCGTAGGGCTGGAGCGGCGTATCCCCCGCGGGTGAGGAGGCGGCTCCGGCTGCGCCGCGATCGAACCGGAAGGTGGAGTCCAGCGCCAGCGGCATCGTCTGCGCCAAGGCGCCGGGCGGCCGGTTCTCGGGCAGGCGGGCGATCTCCGCCTGGAGCTGGGCGTCCTGCGCCAGGCCCTCGGCGAGCAGGACGGCATCGCGCAGGGTCATGCCTTCCCGGTACGGCACCCGCCCGGGCCGCCGCACCGCGCCCACGATGGCCACGTACACCGGGGCGCGGAAGGTGGTTCGCGCGAACACGCGCACCTCGTCCTGATCTTCCAGTGCGAGATCATCCTGGAGCCGGCCGGTGGAGTCGGCGAAGGCGGAGCGGAGCTGGACGTAGCTCGAGTCCTCCCGCATGCGGGTAACCAGGATGCGCGGCAGGTACACGTCGGGCTTCGGGCCGCCCGCGAGCCGGATGGCATCGCTCAGCTTCATCCCCGGCGTGAACCCCACCTGACCCTCCACCCACACGTTGCCGCGCACGGTGACGAAGCCGCGCTGCCGGTCGGCCACGGCATAGACCGTCACCGAGTCGCCGGCCGACATCGGCACCGCGGGCGCGACGCCGCCGGAGAACTGTTCGGCTCCGACGGCGATGACGACCCGTGCCCGACCCCCGGGCCCGCGCGTATCGGCCGGAAGAATGCGATGGATGGTCACCCTGGTCTGCACCGCCGCGGGATCGAACCCCCCGGCATACCCGATGGCGTCGCGCAGGGTCTCGCCGGAGCGCAGCTCGTAGATGGCCGGGCGTATCACCTTGCCGGTCACCGAGACGAAGCCGCCGTGCACCGGCACGAACACCACGTCACCGGTCTGGAGCCGGATGTCGGTCGGGTTGCTGCCGTGCAGCAGGTAGTCGTACAGGTCCAGGCTGTCCACCAAGGCCCGCCCCCGCCGGACCTCGACCTGGCGGAAGCTGCCGTTGGCGGTGGGTCCGCCCGCGGCATAGAGCGCGGTGAGCACCGTGCCGGCGGCCGACATCTGATAGGCGCCCGGCCGCACCACATCGCCCGCGACGTAGATCTGAATGCTGCGCAGCTTGGCCAGGGAGAGCTGAAACCGGGTGGTGGGATTGGTGCGCCGCACGCCGGAGTAGACCCGCCCCAGCCGGGCCTGCAGCTGGTCCTGCAGCTGGGCCAGGGTGAGGTTGGCGGCGAACACCTGTCCCACCTGCGGGATGACCACGAAGCCTTCCCGGGTCACCTCGAGCGTGTACGAGCGCTCGACATCGCCGGTGAGGATCAGCACCAGGACGTCGCCCGGCCCCAGTCGGTAGTTCTCGTCAACCGGACCTGCCTGCGACGGCTGAAAGCGAGTCGTGGCCCGCCGGAAGGTCTCGATTCCAAACAGCTTGAGGCCGGCCCCGCGGAGCACCGCCACCGAATCCGCCAGAGAGTCGGCTCGAGCCGAATCGGCGCGGAGCCGCTGGACCGAGTCGAGCACGGCGCGGAGGGAATCGGACATGCCGCCCAGCGAATCGACCGCGCCAAGCGAGTCGACCTCCGATTGGCTCAGGACGCCGAGCGACTTGACCGCATCGAGCGTGCGGGGGCCGAACTGCGCGGGACGGGTGGTGTCGGCGCCCTGCAGGTAATCATCCAGCAGATTCTCGGGATACCCCGCGGCCCGAAGGCGGGAGTGCACCTGATCGGGCGTCAGGCCCGACTGTTCGAGCCGCTGCCGGAGCTGGTCGATGACCTGGGGGTTCTGCAGCAGCTCCTGCGCCTGGTCGGGAGACGGGAGCTGGCCGCCGCTCGGCACCTGGGCCGGCAGCCGCGTGGCGAGTATCACGAGAGCCAAGACCAGGGCACACCACACCCGGCCGGGTGAGAACCTGCACGATTCCGAGCTGGGCATGGAGGGCGAAGATGCCTCGTAAGTAAGGCGATGTCAAGCGGTTGCGCGAAGGAGATCGGTCCAGAAAGCGAGAGTCCGCTGGGCGATCGCGGCGTCGGTGAAGGTGTCCATCACCCGGCGCCGCCCGGCGGCGCCGAGGCGCTGATGCTCCGCCGGATCATCGTGCAGGCGCTGGAGCGTCTCGCTGAGCGCGGTGACGTCCTCTTCGGGAACCACCACCCCGGCATCGCCGAGCGTTTCGGGAATCGCGCCCGCCTTGCTCCCGACCACCGCGATGCCGTGCGCCATGGCATCGAGCGCGGCACGCGGCACCGCCTCGATCCAGCGCGGCGTGGTGCGTGAGGGAACGACCACGACGTCGAGGCGGGGCCAGGTCTGGTCCACCCCGCTCCGAGGAAGCGCGCCGTGCCAGGTCACCCGGCCGGCGATGCCCAGGCGCTCGGCCAGGGTCTCGAGCTCCTCCTGGGCGGGCCCGGTGCCCACCACGGTGAGCGTCCATCGTCCGATGAGCTTGACCGCCGCCCGAAACAGGAGGTCGAGCCCCTTCTCGGGAATGAGGCGGCCCACGAACCCGATGGCGAGGCCGGTGTGCGGGGCCCGCTCCACCGAGGATGGAAGCGGCGTGCCGATTTGCGGAACGGTGCGATGGGGAAGCGACGGCCGCCCCTTGAGGGCGAGCCGGCTGGCCAGCTCGTTCACCGAGATGAGCCCGGCGGCGCTTCCGAGCACGCGGTTCCGGCGCAGCCGGGCCAGCGTGCTTCGCGAGCCCGGCAGGCTCTCGCGGGTGAGCACCACGTAGGGCACCTGGAGCTTCCGCGCCGCGCGGGCGATGGCTGCCGCGCCGTTGCTCCACGGCTCTTCCTCTATCTGCACGATCTCGGGGCGAAAATCGGTGAGCAGGCCGCGGACCGTGCCGATGTGCCAGAAGGGATCAGCGGCAGGCTGCGCGCTGCCCCGGAGCGGCACCGGCACCGTCCGAACGCCGCCGTCATCGCCCCACGCGGTCTGCTGTTGCTGCACCAGCCCGGCGGGCACCCAGCGATCGGGCACGGCGGCGGAAACGGTCACGCCGAGCGATGCCAGGGCGCGCAACTTGCCACGGGCCATCGGATCGGCGTAGACGCGTGAGATTACCAGGGCGCGCACGCAACCAATCTCACCCGGCACCGGGCCAGGACCAAGGGGGCGCGGCCGTGGTTGACTTGAGTCGCTGGTCAGAGTGAAACTTGGCGAGACTCCCCATGCGCATTCTCCATCTGGCGAAGTACTACTGGCCGCGCTCCGGCGGCATGGAACGGGTGGTCCAGGGCCTGGCCGAAGGCGCGGCCCAGCTCGGGCACCAGGTGGAAGTCGTCGCCGTCGAGGGCCGAGGCCGCGCAGGGAACACCGCCCGCCAGCGCTCCTCGGTCACCCGGGCCTTCTCCTTTGCCGCGCTCGGCTCGCAGGAGATCGCGCCCGGGTACATCGCGGCCGCCTGGAAGCGGGCGGACATCATTCACGTGCATCATCCCCATCCGCTGGCGGACGTGGCCTGCCTGCTCCGGGCCGGGCGGACGCCCGTGGTAGTCACCCAGCACGCCGACTCACGGCGCTCGATGTACCGGCCGGTGACCGGACTGGTCCTCCGCCGAGCCGCGGCCGTGGTGGTGCCGAGCCGCGCGCACCTGGCGCTCTCGACCGAGCTGGAGGGCTGGGAGAACAAGGTGGAGGTGATTCCGTTCGGGATCGACCAGACCCGATGGGAGACGGTGCCGCCCCCGCCTCCCGGCGCGGCGCCGCGCGCCATCTTCATCGGCCGCCTGGTGGCGTACAAGGGCCTCGACATCCTGCTCAAAGCGCTCGAGCGGGTGCCCGAGCTTCGGCTCGACGTCGTGGGCTCGGGTCCCGAGGGCCCGCGACTGCGGACCCTGGCGCAGGCGCTCGCGATCACGGACCGGGTGCGCTGGTACGGCGAGTATCCCGACGAGGATCTCCCCCGCCGCATGGCGGACGCCGATTTCCTGGTGCTCCCGTCGGTCACGGTCGAGGAGATGTTCGGGCTGGTGGTGCTCGAGGCCATGGCGGCCGGCCGGCCGGTGATCACGACGGCGCTGCCGAGCGCTGTACGGGAGGTGAACGTCCCCGGCGTCACCGGCCTCGAGGTGCCGCTCCGCGACGTGCCGGCCCTGGCCGAGGCGCTCGAGTCCTTGAGCCGTGACTCGGCCCAGCGCAGGGTCATGGGCGAGGCGGGCCGGCGCCGGGTGACCGAGCGGTTCACCCAGGCCACCATGGCGGAACGCCACATCGAGCTGTATCACAGGATCAGGGGGAAGGGGACAACGTGAGCAGGGACGGAAAGACGGAAGGACGGAAGGACGGGAGGACCAGCACACCGGGCGGCCACGATGAGCGGCACATGCCTTTGGTGTAGGTCCTTCTGTCCTTCCGTCCTTCCGTCCTTCCGTCCTTCCGTCTGAGGTCCTATATGCCACGCTACAACAGGCCATCCGGCCAGGAGAGGCAGGCGCGCCTCAAGCGGCAGTTCGCCGCGCTGTATCCTGGGGTGGTGGCGGGCGAGTGGGTCCCGGCGTGGCTCCTCGCCGAGCAGCTCATGGCCTCGGCGCGGCAGCGCGGCGGGGATCAGGAGGGCCGGGTGTGCGATCCCGCCCACTGCGAGTTCCGCGGCGGCGGCCGGCGGCCGCCGGAGCTCCGAGGTCTCCGGACTCGAGCGGTGGACAACCGATAGCGGGTTTCCCGTGCTCCTGCGACATCTGCATTACCTGGTGGCCGTCGCGGACGAGCGCCATTTCGCGCGCGCCGCCGAGTCGTGCGGTGTGACCCAGCCAACGCTGTCCAATGGGATCAAGCAGCTCGAGGAGGAGCTCGGACTGCTGATCGTCCGCCGGGGACAGCGATTCGAAGGCTTCACGCCCGAGGGGGAGCGGGTCCTCGAGTGGGCCCGCCTCGTCGTATCGGACGCGGCCAGCCTCCAGCAGGAAGCCGCGGCCTCGCGCGAAGGCCTGGTGGGCCGCCTCCGCCTGGGCGCCATCCCCACGGCCCTTCCGATGATCTCGGCGCTGACCGTGCCGTTCGCGCTCGACCATCCGCGGGTGACCATCGCGATCCTCTCGCTCACCTCGATCGACATCCAGAGCGGGTTGGGTGATTTCAGCCTCGATGGCGGGGTGACCTACCTCGAGAACGAGCCTCTGACCGGCGTCCGCGCGATCCCGCTCTACCGCGAGCGCTACTTCCTGTTCACCGCCGCGAGCGGCCCATTCCGGGGACGCCGGTCGGTCTCATGGCGGGAGGCGGCCGATACCCCGCTCTGTCTGCTCACGCCCGACATGCAGAACCGACGCATTCTGAACGGGCATTTCCGCGAGGCCGGGGCGGACCCGCGGCCGTCGGTGGAGACCAACTCGGTGCTGACGCTGTGCTCCCACGTTCGCTCCGGACAGTGGTCGAGCGTCCTGCCCCAATGTTTCTTCCCGCTCTTCGGGGACGGGCCCGAGCTGCGCGCGCTGCCCCTGGTCGAGCCCGACGTGGCCCACAGCGTGGGTCTGGTGGTGCCCGACCGCGAGCCGCTCACGCCGTCGGCCCGCCAGCTGGTGCAACTCGCGGGTCGCGCGGACATCCTGGCTCGGGTCCAGCGGGCGGTGTCGCCCCCAGGGGGCCGGAAGGGGCTATGATTCGATCGGCCTATCGGCCGATAGATGCGGAGAATTTGTGACTGGGCCCGGCTGGGAGCATAATTCGTAGTCAGTCGGTCGGTTGTGACCATTCAGGAGGGCCTCCATGGCCATGAATTACACCCGCTTGACCGAGCCGCTGGTTCGCGAGCGGGGCGAGCTGCGCCCTGCCACGTGGGAAGAGGCACTGGATCGCGCCGCGGAAGGCTTCCGGCGCACCAAGGCCCAGTACGGCGGCGACGCCATCGGAACCTTCAGCTGCTCCAAGGCCAGCAACGAGGTCAACTACCTCGCCCAGAAGCTGGTCAGGGTCGCCTTCGGCACGCACAACGTCGACAGCTGCAACCGAACGTGACACGCTCCTAGCGTCGTCGGTCTGGCGACGGTATTCGGTGCCGGTGGGGGCACGAGCTCCTACCGAGAGGTGGAAGAGACGGACGTCATCTTCCTCTGGGGAGCGAACGCCCGGGAAAATCACCCGATCTTCTTCCACCACGTCCTCAAGGCGATCCACCGGGGCGCCCGGCTGTTCGCCGTGGACCCGAGGCGAACCTCTTCCGCCCAATGGGCGGACCAGTGGCTGGGCCTCCACGTGGGGAGCGACATCGCGCTGGCCAACACGATGGCGCGGGAAATCATCCACGCGGGTCTCGCGAATCAGTCGTTCATTCAGCGGGCGACGACCGGCTTCGAGGAGTACGCCGCGAGCGTCGAGCGCTATACCCTCGAGGTCGGGGAGCGCGAAACCGGCGTCCCGGCCGACGTCATTCGGGCCGCGGCACACGCGTATGCCCGTGCCGATCGCGCCGTGATCTGCTGGACGCTGGGCATCACCGAGCATCACAACGGAACCGACAACGTTCTCTCCCTCATCAACCTGGCGCTGCTGACCGGGCATGTGGGCAAGTACGGGTCGGGGGTGAATCCGCTGCGAGGCCAGAACAACGTGCAGGGTGGCGGAGACATGGGCGCCATCCCGAATCGCCTCGTCGGGTTCCAGGACTGGACCAAGGACACCGAGGTTCGGGCGCGGTTCGAGCAGGCGTGGGGGGTGAAGCTCGAGCCGAAGTATGGCTGGAACGTGACCGAGATGATGAGCGCGGCCGAGCAGGGTGAGCTGCACGCCCTGTACGCCATTGGCGAGAATCCGGCGCAGGCGGAGGCCGATCAGCACCGCACCGTGCACATCCTCAGCAGCCTGGACCACCTGGTGGTCCAGGACATCTTCCTCACCGCGACGGCGCAACTGGCTCACGTGGTGCTGCCAGCTTCCTCCAGCTGGTGCGAGTCGGAAGGGACCGTCACCAACAGCGAGCGGCGGGTGCAGCGGGTGCGCAAGGCGCTGGATCCGCCCGGCAATGCCCGTGACGATATCTGGATCATCGCCGAGCTTGCCCGCAGGCTGGGGTATGACTGGGGTCATCCGAGCGCCGAGGACGCCTGGAACGAGATCAGACGCCTGGCGCCGATCTTCACGGGGATGAGCTACGAGCG
>Ga0308175_100002331_pt1 | contig 12986 bp, 12 predicted proteins | sample PhyCR1_3_FD_203893 | JGI IMG/M metagenome (GOLD analysis project Ga0308175, IMG submission 203893) | Soil microbial communities from UC Gill Tract Community Farm, Albany, California, United States - DLSLS.C.R1 | ecosystem: Environmental > Terrestrial > Soil > Agricultural land | place: USA...
GGCGCTTGGCGCAGTGCGCTGCGCTCTCGCACCTCCGCCTTGCCGGACCGGGCGCGGCTCCCGCGTCCGCCGGCCCGGCATCCTCTCGAGACACGCCTAGCGGTGCGCGGGCACCGTCAGCCGCACCTCCGTGCCGTGGCCCGGACGCGAGACGAGGTCCAGGACCCCGCGGACGGCCTCGGCGCGGTCGGGCATCGTGTGCAGCCCGAGGTGTCCCGGGTGCGGTACGGCGACGTCGAAGCCGACGCCGTCGTCGACGACCCGGGACCTCGAGGCCACCGTCCGGGAGCGCCGCCAGCCAGACGTCGAGACGGCGCGCCGCGGCATGCTTCACGGCGTTGTGCAGCGCCTCGAGGACCAGTCGGTACACGTGCTCCTCGACCGGCGGTGGGATCGACAGCCGTTCGGTCGTGGCGTGCACCTCGACCGGCAGCTGCTCGCGGGCGGCCAGGGCTGCGGCCTGCTTGGTGATGGCGCTGGCCAGCCCCTCCGCCTCCAGGGCGCCGGGGCGCAGCTCGAAGATCAGGGCACGCATCTCGGCCAGGGCGGCCTGGGTGAGGGCGTGCAGCTGGTCGACCTCGACGGACACGGGATGGTCGGCCGGCAGCCCGACGGTCGCGAGGTGCCGCTGCGCGGTCCGGGCGTGCAGGGTCATCGAGAACAGCGCCTGGCTCACGGAGTCGTGCAGGTCGCGGGCCAGCCGGTGCCGCTCGACGAGCGCGGCGTTCTGCTCGGCCGCGTGGAAGAGGGTGCTGTTGCGCACGGCGACCGCGGCCTGGTCGGCCAGCGCGTTGAGGTAGCCGATGTCGTCGTCGGTGAGCTCCTGCCCGGCGGCGAGGTAGATGCCGACCTCGCCGAGCACCACCCCCGACGCGACGAGCGGGATGAGGACCATGTCCTGCCACAGGACGTCCGCTCGCAGGAACCCGTGGATCGGCGCGAGCGCGGGGTCGGCCAGGGCCTCGTCGCGGAACCCGCGCCGCACCACCAGGTCGTAGTCCGAGGTCGGCACCGGCCGCATGCCACGCACGCGCCAGAGCTCCTCAAGAGCCGCCGCGAACCCGTCGCCGAGGACCTCGTCGGCATAGGCGGTGGCGGGCCGGGAGTAGTCCTCCTCCCAGCAGACGATCGAGCAGGCGAGGGCCGCGGTCGTCTGGCGGACCGCGTGCACGACCTGGGACAGGGTCGTGGGCAGCGGCTGGTCGACGCTCATGCCGGCGGCGACCTTGGAGAACATCGCGATCCGGGCCTCGAGCCGCTGGAAGGACAGCACCCGGTCGGTCGCGTCGGTGACGATGTCGACGACGCCCGCGACCCGGCCGTCGGAGAACAGCGGCGCGAACACGACGTCCCAGTAGGTCTCCGTCCCCGGGATCGCGACCCGGTGGGCGGCCTGCCGCACCATCCGGCCGGCCAGCGCGTGGTCGATCAGCTCCTGGACCGTCTCCTCGTTGCCCGGGATCAGCTCGTTGAGGTGGCGGCCGGGACGGGTGTAGTCGGCGCCCACGCCGAGGTAGTGCTCGTAGAACGCGGTCCAGGTCTTGTTGCAGCGCTGCAGCCGCATGTCCGGCCCGAACACCGCGACGCCCATCGGCACCCGGTCGAAGAACAGGTCCAGCAGCTGGGTGTCGAGCGGGTCGATGCTGCGCAGCGCCGCGGACCCGGAGCGGGCGGTCCTCGCCTCCTCGACCGGCTCGCTCACGGCCGGGCTCCGGTGTCGGCGGCCGGCACCAGCCCCTCGCGGACCGCCCACATGGCGGCCTGGGTCCGGCTCGACAGGCCCAGCTTCGCGAGGATGTTGGACACGTGGGTGCGGGCGGTGCGCTCGGTGACCCGGAGGTGGGCCGCGATCTGCCGATTGGTCGCACCCTCCGCGATCCGCACGACGACCTCCCGCTCGCGAGGGGTGAGCCGGCTCTGCTCGTTGCGCGGCGCGCGCAGCGCCGACGTGAGGGCCTTGGCGGCGACCGGGTCGAGGTGCACCTCGCCCGCGACGGCGGCCCGCACCGCGTCCGCGACGTCGCTCGCGTCGGCGTCCTTGAGGAGGTACCCGGCCGCACCGGCCTCGAGCGCCCCGCGGATCTGCTCCTCCTCGACGAAGCTGGTCACGGCGACCACCTCGACCTCGGGCCACCGCTGCTTGATCTCGGCGGTGGTGGCGATCCCGTCCATCCGTGGCATCAGCAGGTCCATCAGCACGACGTCCGGCAGGTTCCCGGACGCCGCCAGCACCGCGAGCTGCTGGAGCGCCGCCCGTCCGTCCCCGGCCTGGCCCATGACGCTCATCCCCGGCTCGGTGCCGAGGTACGCCGCGAGCCCCGCACGCACGACCGCGTGGTCGTCCACCAGGAACACCCGCACGCCCGTCGCGTCGTCCCCGTCCCACCGGCTGTCCATCGTCCTGCCCGCCCTCCGTCGTGACCGGGTCACATCCTGACCACTCGGGGCGGCACGAGGAGACGGAATCCGGCAACTGCGAACAGTGGGGGGCGAGACCAGCCTCGGGATCGACGTACGAACCGGACGGATCGGTTGCGCGACCCGGGGTTGTCGAGGAGGTCGTCGCTCGGGTCTTGTGGGGCCGCCGGGATCGGGCGCAGACTGAGAAAAAGTCTGCGCCCACGGAGCTGGTCACCATGATCCAGAGGTCTCACCCGAACCCCGACGTCCACGCGCCGGACGTCATGCCCGTGCTTTCCCGCGGGAAGCACCGCTCGCCCAAGAAGGGCGCCTGCTTCATGGAGCTGGCGTCGTTCCTCGCCGGAGAGCCGTGGTCGGACCACCCGTCCTGCACGCATCCGCTCCTCGCCTCGCTGGCCCGCGACGTCAACGACCACGTCGACGACTACGCCCGCACCCGTCTCGCCCCGCTCATCCCCGAGGTGATCGGGCTCAACGGCACCGACCCCCGCGTCGACGCCTGGATCGCCCGGGAGGCCGCCCTCACCGCACTGCCGGTCACGGCCTCGGAGCGGCAAGGCGTCGCGGCGGTCGGGCTGCTGCGCTGCGAGCGGATGCTCAACCACCTCGAGGGTCGCTCCAAGCACCACGTCGACCCGCGCACCGCCGCCCGTCTCGACGAGGTGCCACAGGCGCGTGACTGGGCCCGTGGGTTCTCCGCCCTCGGCTGGGGCAGCACCAGCAGTTTCGCCAAGCGCAGCGCGCCGGCCATCGTGCACTCGGCGGTCTCCGGGATCGCCGCCGCGGCGGTGTCCGACGCGGACGCCATCCTGGTGGACCTGGTGGAGCGGACGATCGTGCTCTGCCGCGGATGGTTCCGCCACGAGACGCTGCCGGTCGGGGACGACCTGTGGCGCGAGACCGTGCGGATGACGCACCGGTAGGACGGCAGCCCTACAGCCAGGCATCGAGGCGGTCCAGCGCCCCCTCCATGTCGGCCGTGGCGCCGGCGAACGACAGCCGCACGAACCGGTTGCCGACCGCGGTGTCGAAGTCGATGCCGGGTGCGGTCGCGATGCCGGTCTCCGCGAGCAGCCGGTGGCACCACGCCATCGTGTCGTCGGTCAGGTGCCCCACGTCGGCGTACACGTAGAACGCCCCGTCGGCGGGCGCCAGCCGCTCGATGCCGAGCCGCGGCAGGCCCTCGAGCAGCACCGCGCGGTTGGCGGCGTACCGCTCGACGTGCCCGTCGCACTCGGCGTACGACGCGTCGCTGAACGCCGCCACCGCCGCGTGCTGCGCGAGCACCGGCGGGCAGATCGTGAAGTTGCCGGTGAGCACGTCGACCGGGCGGCGCAGCTGCTCGGGCACGAGCATCCACCCGATCCGCCAGCCGGTCATGGAGAAGTACTTCGAGAACGAGTGGAACACCACCGCCTCCCGCGAGGTCTCCCACGCGGAGGCGTGCCGGGTGGGGGAGGCGTACTCGATCCCGTGGTAGATCTCGTCGCTGACCATCCGGACGCCGTGCTCCTCGCACCAGGTCGCCAGTGCCGCCAGCTCGGAGGGGAACAGCATGGTGCCGGTCGGGTTCGCCGGGCTCGCCACGACCAGGCCCTGCACCGGCCGGTCGAGCTCCTCCAGCATCTCGACGGTCGGCTGGAAGCGGGACCCGGGGCCGGCCGGCAGCTCGACGACCTCGCAGCCGAGCGCGGTCAGCACGTTGCGGTAGCAGGGGTAGCCGGGTCGGGCGATGGCCACCCGGTCACCGGGCTCGAAGGCCGCGAGGAACGTCAGCAGGAAGCCGCCCGAGGACCCGGTGGTGACCACGACGTCGTCGGGGGACACCTCGAGCCCGTGCATGCGCCGGTGGTGCGCGCAGATCGCCTCGCGCAGCGACGGGATGCCCAGCGCCACCGTGTAGCCGAGCACCTCCTCGTCCAGCGCCCGGTGCGCGGCGGCCCGGACCGGTGCCGGGGCCGGCGTGGACGGCTGGCCGGCGACGAGGTCCAGCAGGTCGCCGTGGGTACGGCGCCGCTCGGCCGCCGCGGCCAGCAGGTCCATGACGTGGAACGGCGGCACGTTGGCGCGGCTCGCGACGGTGAAGAGCTCGGTCGGGGACGGCACCCACCCACGCTAACCGCGCGAACCACGTCGGCGTCCCTCGTCTCGTGCCGGCACGACCGCCCACACGGACTATGGCGTCTCGCAGGGCGTGCGCGGGAACGTTAGGGCAGTGCGGAGCAGGCGTCCGCCACGGTCGCGGCCGTCCTTGTCCATCCCCCGGCGAGGGCGGCCGCTCTGTGTGCGCCCCCTAGGATGTTGCCCCGCCCCCTGACGACGCCGAGGTGAGCGTGAGCTTCGACGCGCATCAGATGGACACCGTCCTGCTGATCGGCGCCGTCGTGTTGCTCGTGGCGATCCTCGCCGTCCGGGTCTCGGTCCGCGCGGGCCTGCCCAGCCTGCTGGTCTACCTGCTGATGGGGGTGCTGCTGGGCGAGTCCGGGCTGGGCATCCAGTTCGAGGACGCCAACGTCGCGCACGCCCTGGGCTTCGCGGCGCTGGTGCTGATCCTCGCCGAAGGTGGTCTGACCACCCACTGGGAGGAGATCCGGCCCGCGATGCGGCTCGGGGTCGCGCTGGCCACGCTCGGCGTCGCGGTCAGCGTCACGGTCGTCGCGGTCGGCTCGCACCTCCTGTTCGGCCTGGACTGGCGGCTCGCCGTGCTGCTCGGCGCGGTGACCTCCTCGACCGACGCGGCGGCGGTGTTCTCGGTGCTGCGCCGGGTGCCGCTGCCCCGCCGGATCACCGGTGCGCTGGAGGCGGAGTCCGGCCTCAACGACGCTCCCACGGTGCTGCTCGTGACGCTGGTCAGCACCGGCGCCGCCCTCGAGCACGGCGTCCTCGGCTTCGCCGGGATCGTGGTCTACGAGCTGCTGATGGGGGTCGGCTGCGGTCTGGCCGTCGGCTTCGGGGGTGCCTGGGTGATGCGCCGGGTCGCCCTGCCCGCCTCGGGTCTGTATCCCATCGCCGTGCTGACCCTGGCGATCCTCGCGTACGCCGGGACGGCGGCCCTGCACGCGTCCGGGTTCGCCGCCGTCTACACGGCCGCGCTCGTGCTCGGCAACAGCGAGCTGCCGCACCGCGCCGCGACCCGGTCGTTCTCGGAGGGCGTCGCGTGGCTCGCGCAGATCGGGCTGTTCGTGATGCTCGGCCTGCTCGTGTCCCCGGGCCGGATCTCACTGGAGCACGTCGCGGTGGCCGCGCTGGCCGGGCTGCTGCTCACCTTCGTCGCCCGGCCGTTGTCCGTGCTCGCCTGCGCGTGGACCACCAGGCTGTCCGCGCGTGAGCAGGTGTTCGTGTCGTGGGCCGGGCTGCGGGGCGCCGTACCCATCGTGCTCACCACCATCCCGCTGGCCGAGGCGGTGCCCGGCGGCGCGGAGCTGTTCGACATCGTCTTCGTGATGGTCGTGATCTACACGCTGCTCACGGGACCGACGCTGCCGTGGGTCGCGGCCCGGCTCGGGGTCGCGCAGGTCGGCGAGCCGCGGGACCTGGACGTGGAGGCCGCGCCGCTGGAGCGGATCGCGGCCGACCTGCTGCAGGTCAGCATCACCCGCCGGTCGCGGCTGCACGGCGTCGAGGTGGGCGAGCTGCGGCTGCCGGTCGGGGCCTCGGTGTCGCTGCTGGTCCGGGACGGCCAGACCCTCGTGCCGGACCAGCGGACCGTGCTCCGCCGCGGCGACGACATGCTCGTCGTCACCCCACGGAAGGTGCGGGAGGCCACCGAGGACCGGCTGCGCTCGGTCTCGCTGCGCGGCCGGCTGGCCGACTGGCTGGGCGGCGAGCAGCCGGCTCCCTGAGCGTGGGGCCGGGCCGTGGACCGGTGCGGGGTCAGCCGGCGGCGGTGGCGGTGGGGCTCGGGACCGGCACGCACACCGACGACGAGGTCCGCGCCACCAGCACCCGCTTCGGCTTGGCGAGCTTGCCGAGCTTGTTGCCGACGATCACGTCGATGCCCGGGCCCAGGTCCGTGTCGCTGACCACGACCTTGGTCCCGCGACCGAACTGCCGGGCCACCAGCCGGGCGGCCATGTCGTTCTGCTCGGTCGTCAGCACCCGCACCCTGCGGACGGTTGTCGGCGAGTTGCCCACCTCGCCGGCGGTGAAGCCGCGCCGGGTCAGCTTCTGCATGGTCTCGTCGGCCATCCCCGCGCGGGTGCCCCCGTTGAAGACGCTGACCTGCACCTGCGAGGAGCGGACCCGCTGGCCCTTCTTCACGGTCTTGGGCGAGCAGGACGCCGACGGCTTGGCGGAGGCGTTGTCGCTGCCCGGCAGCGGCGCGAACAGCGTCCGCACCCCCAGGACCACACCGACCACCAGGATGCCGACGAGCACCAGCAGGGTCACCGCGGTCGTGAGGTGTCGGCGGGCCACGGCGTCAGACCTCCACCGTGTGCACCCGGGCGTGCAGCACCTGCCGCTGCTGCAGGGCGGCGCGTAGGGCGCGGTGCAGCCCGTCCTCGAGGTACAGGTCGCCGTGCCACTCCACGACGTGCGCGAACAGGTCGCCGAAGAACGTCGAGTCCTCGTCGAGCAGGGCGGCGAGCTGCAGGGTGTCCTTGGTGGTGATCAGGTCGTCGAGGCGCACCTGCCGGGGCGGCAGCGCGGCCCAGTCCCGCGGGCTGAGCCCGTGCTCGGGGTAGGGCCGGCCGTCGCCGACGCGCTTGAAGATCACGCCCGCAAGCATAGGGTGCCCCCTCCGCGCCCTCGGTAGGGTGCGAGACATGACCGACCCCACCGCCACGGAGGACACCGCCCCGGGCCCCGCGCAGGACCCGATCGCGGCCGCCGTGGCGGCCGGCTACGCCTTCGACGGGCCGGCGCTCGAGCTGGGTGGGCTGATGCTCGACGCCGATCGGCTCTGCGACGTACCCGTCCGGATCCCGCTGGGCATGCTCAACCGGCACGGGCTGGTCGCGGGCGCGACCGGCACCGGCAAGACCAAGACCCTGCAGCTGCTGGCCGAGCAGCTCTCCGCGCACGGCGTCCCGGTGTTCGCGGCCGACATCAAGGGGGACCTGTCCGGCCTCGCCGCACCCGGCGCCGCGAGCGAGAAGATCACCGCCCGCGCGGCGTCGGTGGGCCAGCAGTGGACCGCGACCGGCTTCCCGGTGGAGTACTTCGCGCTCGGGGGTGAGGGCACCGGCATCCCGCTGCGCGCCACCATGACGTCGTTCGGCCCGACGCTGCTGTCGAAGGTGCTCGGGCTCAACGACACCCAGGAGTCGTCGCTGGGACTGGTGTTCCACTACGCCGACCAGGCCGGGCTGCCGCTGCTCGACCTCGCCGACCTGCGCGCGGTGGTCTCGTTCCTCACCTCCGACGAGGGCAAGGCGGACCTGAAGAACCTGGGCGGCCTGTCGAGCGCGACCGCCGGGGTGATCCTGCGCGAGCTGGTCGCCTTCGAGGACCAGGGCGCCGACGCGTTCTTCGGCGAGCCGGAGTTCGAGACCCGGGACCTGCTCCGGACCAGCGCCGACGGCAAGGGCCTGATCTCGCTCGTCGAGCTGCCGAACCTCCAGGACCGGCCGGCGGTGTTCTCGACCTTCCTGATGTGGCTGCTCGCGGACCTGTTCCACGACCTGCCCGAGATCGGCGACCCCGACAAGCCGAGCCTGGTGTTCTTCTTCGACGAGGCGCACCTGCTGTTCGCGGACGCCTCGAAGGACTTCCTCCAGGCCATCACCCAGACCGTGCGGCTGATCCGCTCCAAGGGCGTCGGCGTCTTCTTCGTGACTCAGAGCCCGACCGACGTACCCGACGACGTGCTGGCCCAGCTCGGCTCCCGGGTCCAGCACCAGCTACGCGCGGCCACGCCGAACGACGCCAAGGCGCTCAAGGCGACCGTGAACACCTACCCGACGTCGGAGTACGCCGACCTCGGCAAGCTGATCCTCTCGCTCGGGATCGGCGAGGCCGTGGTGACGGTGATGAACGAGCGCGGCGCGCCCACCCCGGTGGCGTGGACCCGGCTGCGGGCCCCCGAGTCGCTGATGGGGCCCGCCGACCCGGCCGCGATGAGCGCCGCCGTCGCCGGGTCGGCGCTGAAGGCGAAGTACGGCGAGGCGGTCGACCGCGAGTCGGCCCGCGAGAAGCTCGCCGCCCGGCTCGAGGCCGGCGCCGCCGCCGCGCACCAGGAGCAGCAGGCGCCGAGCGACGTCGAGGACCGCATCGGCTACCCGAAGGGCGCCGGACGCAGGTCGCCGAAGCAGGAGACGAGCGTGGTGCAGGACATCATGAAGTCGCCCGCGGCCCGGGACCTGATGCGGACCGCCGCCCGCGAGATCGTCCGCGGGGTGTTCGGCGTGGGCCGCCGCCGCTAGGTCGTGTTGGGAAAGGCTGCGTCCTCAGCGGGCGTGGCCTCCGCGCCCGGTCTGCCCCCCCGAGTTCGGCAGGGCCGAGCCGCGAGAGCGCAGCGTGCTGCGCCGAGCGGGGAGAACGCCGCCGGTCGGGATGCGGGGCCGCGCACGCGGACGCAGAGTTGACCAACGCGGCCTACGGCTCAGACCTCCACGCGTCGCGCCGGCATGCTCACCAGGTAGACCAGCAGCATCGCCAGCGCCCAGCCGATGGTCGCCAGGTGCGGCTCGGAGCGGGTCAGCAGCACGAACGCCAGCATGAACAGCGCGACCTCGACGGCGGCGCGGGCCGGGTCGGCCAGCCGGTGCCCGGCCCGCGGCGCCACCCAGCGGCCCCACACGAGCGCGGCCAGCACCGGGAGCACGACGGCGCCGACGAGCGCGAGCGGCGTGCTGCCGGTCAGGTGCCAGCCGCCCCAGGCCAGGGCGGCGAGCAGGGCCAGCTCGGCCGCGAAGCGGAGCGCGAGCAGGACGGCCATCGGGCCGGACGGACGGGTCTCCACCCGCCGAAGTGTGCCCGACGCGTCAGGCGCACCAGCGCACGGCGTCCACCGCGAAGTCCGCCGGTGCGTGCACGCCGGCCAGGTCCGGACGTTCCCGCAGCAGCGCGGTGAGGTCGCGGGTGCGGGCGGCGGCCCGCCGCTGGGCGGCGACGGCGAGCCGGTCGCTGCGGGCACCCTCCGGGTCGAGCAGTCCCCTCCCGGGCTCCACCAGGGCGACCGCGGGTGCGGTCCGGGTGGTGATCGAGGTGGCGGTCGGGTCGGTGGCGTAGGTCGGCTCGGCGAAGGCGGCGGTCATGGCGTCCCCCTGGGTGCGGTCGGAAGATGTCCCGTCCAGGGTCGTCGACGGATGCGACGCGCCGGTTACGCCGTGTGACAGCCAGAAGAAATCTTGTCGTCGTCTGTGGCGACCATGTGAACTCGCCGGTCTCGGGTCAGCTCGCTGACCCGTCGTGCTCCAGCTCGTCGAGTCGGCGCAGCGCCCACCAGACGACGAAGGCGTCCTCGGTCCGGTCCAGGGCGAGGCCGGTCGCCTCGGAGAACGTCCGCAGCCGGTAGCGCAGCGTGTTCCGGTGCACGAACAGGGTGTCCGCCGCGGCGTCGGCGCTGCCGTGCGCCGCGAACCAGGCGTCCAGCGTCTCCCGCGTCGACGTACGACGGGCGTCATCGAGGTGGCCCAGGCAGCGCTCGACGAACCGGTCGCCCAGGTCGGGCAGCGCGTGCACCGCTCGCAGCAGCTGCACGTCGTCGGGGTGCCGCGGCTCGGCGACCCCGAACACCGTCGCCATCTCCCAGGCGTCGACCGCGCCCTGGAAGGACCGCCGCAGCTCGGCGGGGACGGCGCGGTCGCCGTACCCCACCGGCACGCCCCACGGGTCGTGGGGCGGCGTGGTGGCGAGGCCGACGAGGCGGTCCGCCGCCGGGTCCGGGTACGACGCGACCAGCCGGCGCCGAACGTCGGGGAGGTCACCACCGGCCAGCACCACCACGAAGGTGTCGTGGGGGTCGATGCCCAGCACGGCGCAGGCCTCGGCCAGGGCCTCGTGCCCGAGGTCGCCGCGGACCAGCCGCCGCAGCGCCGCCTCGTCGTCGTCGAGGCGGTGCCCGTCCGGGGCCTCGGTGTAGGCACGGTGCCCCGCGGACAGCGCGGACGCCGCCGCGTCGCAGTGCACCCACACGGCGCGGGTCAGCTCGAGCGCCGCCTCCGAGTCGACGTCGTGCGCACGGGCCAGGTCCAAGATGGTGTCGATCACGGTGCGGGCGATGATGCGGAAACCGCTCAGCATCGCGTCGAGGCCCAGCCCCTGCTCGGCCCGCCGGGCGCCGATGGTCCGCAGGGCCTCGCTCTCCGACCCGCCCTGGTCGACCCCGCTCCGCAGCGCGTCCCGGGCCAGGACCAGCGCCCCGATGACGTCCTCGCGCATCCGGTCCGCGTCGACCGCCCGGAAGGCCGGGACCTCGGCGCGCACCTCGTCCAGCGCCCCGTCGACCACCGTCTCGACGGGGAACTCATCGAGCAGGTCGGCGACGACCTGCTGCAGCCGTGGGTCCACCCGAGGCTCCTTGTGCACCGGGACAGTCCCGGGGCCCCAAGTTTGTCGCACCGACGGTGCGAAGGGGAACCGCTCGTTGTCATCCTGGGTCGTCGGGCCATTGCGGCCCCGGACCCGCCCCCCATCCCCCTCAGGGCGGGTCCGTTCTGCGTCGGTCCCCCGGTCACCCCCCGGCCGCTCGACCGCCGCGCAGAAGGTGCCCGCCCCGGGGAGGGGGCGGGCATCGCCCGCGGCGCCCCGGTCCCCCCACCGGGGCGCCGTTCGCACCCTTCGGCGGGTCTTGTCCGTCAAGGGCGCATCGTCGGGCTCGGCTGGGGTACCCCTCATGCCGGTGCAGGAAGGTGCCCGGAGCGAGAGGACCTGAGTGCGAGCATGCTGACGCAGGGCACGGGGGTGATGGCCGGCCGGTACGCCCTCGACGAGGTGATCGGTCGGGGCGGGATGGCCGACGTCTACCGCGCCACCGACCAGGTGCTCGAGCGTGAGGTCGCGGTGAAGGTGATGCGCGCCGACCTCACCGGTGCCATCGACGTCACCGACACCACCGACGACGCGGACCCCGACCGCAGCCGGTTCCGGGAGGAGGCGCAGATCGTCGCCGCCCTCGACCACCCCGGCCTGGTCCCGGTCCTCGATGCCGGCGTCGACGAGGGCGTCCCGTACCTCGTCATGGACCTCGTGGAGGGCACCAGCCTGGCCACCTTCTGCCGGGGCAAGCAGGTCGCACCCCACTGGGTGGCGTACGTCGGCGCCGAGCTCGCCTCGGTGCTGGCCTACGTCCACGAGAGCGGCATCGTGCACCGCGACGTCAAGCCCAGCAACATCCTCGTCGGCCGCGACGGCGCGGTGCGGCTCGCGGACTTCGGCATCGCCCGGGTCGTCTCGGACCGGCACGGCCAGACCGCCACCGGCCAGACCATCGGCACCGCGGCCTACATCGCCCCCGAGCAGGTGCGCGGCGAGCCGGTCACCGCGGCCAGCGACATCTACTCGCTGGGGCTCGTGCTGCTGGAGGCCCTGACCGGCACCCGCGCCTACACCGGCGGCCCCATGGAGGCAGCGCTGGCCCGGCTGGACGAGGCGCCGCTGATCCCGACCAGCCTGCCCACCGGGTGGCCGGCCCTGCTGAGCCGGATGACCGCGTACGAGCCGGCCGACCGGCCCACGGCGCGGGAGATCGTGCCGGTGCTGCGGGCGCTCGAGGCGGGCCCGGCTCCGACGTACGACCGGCGGGCGACCGACCGCGACGGCTGACCGTCACTGCGGATCCGCGGCGGCCCTTCACCCCACGGGGGTGATGCGCGGGTGTGCGCACGTCCGGTTCAGTGGAGGACCGACGTAGCGGGCGGCTGTGACGAGGTGTGCCCACGTGGGGACCAACGACGACCCGGCACCCCGGTCCGCGGGGGGCGACCACCCGCCGGAGACCTACCTGTGGCCGCTCGTCGCGCTCGCGCTGGTGATCCTCCCGCAGGTTCTGGTGCCGGCGGACATGCGCGAGGGCCCCCCGGTGCTCGTGCCCGTCATCGAGGGTGCCGTCGTGCTCGTGCTGGTGGCGGTGGCCGCGAGACCCGGCCCGGTCCCGCGCGCGGCCCGCCCGCTGATCCTGACGCTGTCCACGGTGCTCATCGGGGCGAACACCGCGGCCGCGGCCAGGCTGCTCCTGCTGGTCCTGCGCAGCACACCCGCGGGCCAGGCGCCACCCACCGTGACCCAGCTGCTGGTCGGCGCGGGCATCGTGGTCGCCACCAACGTGGTCACGTTCGCACTGCTGTACTGGCAGATCGACGGGGGCGGACCCGGCGGCCGGCTGGCCCACGCCCGGCCGTACCCGGACTTCCAGTTCCCGCAGACGCAGACCGACGGGCTCGCGCCGCCGGGCTGGCAGCCGCGGTTCCCGGACTACCTGTACCTCGCGTTCACCAACGTCGTGGCGTTCAGCCCCACCGACACCCTGCCGCTGACGCACCGCGCCAAGGGGCCGATGGCGATCCAGTCGCTGATCTCGCTGTCCGTGCTCGTGCTGGTGCTGTCGCGGGTGATCAACATCCTGCCGCCGTGACCGGAGCCGGGCCGGACGCGGAACGCCGGTGCGGGCCGAGCCGGACCGG
>Ga0308175_100002332_pt1 | contig 12984 bp, 9 predicted proteins | sample PhyCR1_3_FD_203893 | JGI IMG/M metagenome (GOLD analysis project Ga0308175, IMG submission 203893) | Soil microbial communities from UC Gill Tract Community Farm, Albany, California, United States - DLSLS.C.R1 | ecosystem: Environmental > Terrestrial > Soil > Agricultural land | place: USA...
CAGCTCGCGCAGCAGGTCGCGATCGAGCGAGAGCGCCTGCGCACGCCGCTCCGCGGGCGGCGTGTCGTCCTCGTACATGTAGGTGGCGATGTAGTCGAAGAGGAGCGACGAGGCGAACGGGGACGCGGTCGCCGTCTCGACGTCGACGAGGTCGAGCTCGCGGGCCCGGAGCCGGCCGAGCAGCCGCTTCAGCGCCGGCAGGTCGAACACGTCCTGCAGGCACTCGCGGTACGTCTCGAGCACGATCGGGAAGCTCGAATACTTGCGGGCGACCTGGAGCAGCCCCTGCGCCTTGAGCCGCTGCTGCCAGAGGGGCGTCCGTTCACCGGGCCGGCGGCGCGGGATGAGGAGAGCGCGCGCCGCGTTCTCGCGGAAGCGCGCCCCGAAGAGCGCGGTCTGCCCCACCTCGGCGAGCACGAGATCCTCGAGCTCGTCCGGATCGAGCATCAGCAGGTCCGTCGCCGGCGGCGAGTCGGCGTCGGGCAGATGGAAGGCGATGCCGTCGTCCGACCAGATCGACTGCACCTCGAGACCGAGCGACTCGCGCAGCCGCGCACCGACGGCCATCGCCCAGGGCGCATGCACGCGCGCGCCGAACGGCGTGAGGATGCAGAGGCGCCAGTCGCCGATCTCGTCGCGGAAACGCTCGACGACGACGGTGCGGTCGGACGGGAGCGCGCCGGTCGCCTTCTCCTGCTCGCGAAGGAAGGCGATCAGATTCCGCTCGGCGCGCTCGTCGAGATCCGGCACCTTCGGGTCGCGCGCCGCGAGCAGCTCGCGCGCGAACTTGCCGATCGCCTCGCCGAGCTCGTAGGGCCGGCCGACGCCCTCGCCCTTCCAGAACGGGACCGCGCCCGGGACTCCCGGCGCCGGGGAGACGAGCACCCGGTCACGGGTGATCTCCTCGATCCGCCACGACGAGGCACCGAGCACGATCACCTGGCCGGCACGCGCCTCGTAGACCATCTCCTCGTCGAGCTCGCCCACGCGCCCGCCGGTCTCCCCGGCGATGAAGACGCCGAAGAGACCGCGGTCGGGGATGGTGCCCGCGTTCGTCACGGCGAGCCGCCGCGCCCCCGGCCGGCCACGCAGGACGCCGGCCGTGCGATCCCAAATGATCCGCGGCCGCAGCTCGGCGAACTCGTCCGACGGATAGCGGCCCGCGAGCATGTCGAGGACGTTCTCGAGCTGCGCGCGCGACAGGTCGGCAAAGGGATACGCGCGGCGGACGAGGTCGTGCAGCTCGCCGACCTCGACCTCCTCGTCGGCGCAGATCGCGACGATGTGCTGCGCGAGCACGTCGAGCGGGTTGCGTGGGATCTGCGTCTCCTCGATCAGCCCCTCGCGCATGCGCTGCGCGACGACCGCCGACTCGAGCAGGTCGGCCCGGAACTTCGGGAAGATGCGGCCGCGCGAGACCTCGCCGAGGGAGTGGCCTGCCCGGCCGATCCGCTGCAGGCCACGGGCGACCGACTTCGGCGACTCGACCTGGATCACGAGGTCGACGGCGCCCATGTCGATGCCGAGCTCGAGCGACGACGTCGCGACGAGGCATGGGATCCGGCCCGCCTTCAGGTCCTCCTCGATCTGCGTCCGCTGCTCGCGCGCGAGCGAGCCATGATGGGCTCTGGCGATCTCCTCTTCTGCCAGCTCGTTGAGACGCAGTGCCAGCCGCTCGGCGAGACGGCGGTTGTTGACGAAGACGATCGTCGAGCGGTGCGCGCGGACGAGCTCGACGAGCGCCGGGTAGATCGAGGGCCAGATCGAGCGCGCCTCGTACCCTTCCTCGCGGCTCTCCCCCGGCTCGCGCATGTCCTCGACGGGGACGACGACCTCGAGGTCGAGCTCCTTCGCAACGCCGGCGTCGACGAGCTCGATCGCGCGACCACCGGAGACGAAGCGGCCGATCTCCTCGAGCGGACGCTGCGTCGCCGAGAGGCCGATGCGCTGCACCGGCTGAGCCGCGAGCGCCTCGAGCCGCTCGACCGACAGCGCGAGATGGGCGCCGCGCTTCGTGCCGGCGACCGCGTGCACCTCGTCGAGGATCAGCGTGTCGACGCTGCGCAGCAGCTCGCGCGCCCGGGAGGTGAGCAGCAGGAACAGCGACTCCGGCGTGGTGATGAGGATGTCCGGCGGCTCGCGGAGCATCGCCGCGCGCTCCTTCTGCGGCGTGTCGCCCGTACGGACGGCGACCCGGAGCTCGGACTGGAGACCGGCGAGCGGGCCGCGCAGGTTGCGCTCGACGTCGTAGTTCAGCGCCTTGAGCGGCGAGACGTAGAGGAGCCGGAGGCCTGCGCCGGGGGCTTCGGTGAGTCGGTCAATAGCGGAGAGGAAGGCCGCGAGCGTCTTCCCGGAACCGGTCGGCGCCTGGATCAGGACGTGGCCACCGGCGGCGATCGCCGGCCAGCCCTGCTCCTGCGCAGGCGTCGGCGCAGCGAAGTTTCGCTCGAACCAGGAACGGGTCTGGGGGCGGAAGAGCTCCAACGGCTCCATGCAGCGAGCGTAGCGCCGACCTCGACCGCTGCGACTGCGCGGTTTACCGTACGGGCATGGTCACGTGTCCCGCCTGCGGCCAGGAGAATCCCGAGCAGTCCCGCTTCTGCGGGATGTGCGGCGCCGCGCTCGTTCCGGTGGCCGCGGCCCCGCGCGAGGAGCGGAAGGTCGTGACGATCCTCTTCACCGATCTCGTCGGCTCGACCGCACGCGCCGAGGGCCTCGATCCGGAGGACGTCAGCGCGACGCTGTCCGCCTACTACGCACAGCTTCGCGCCGAGCTCGAGCGGCACGGCGGCACGGTCGAGAAGTTCATCGGCGACGCCGTCATGGCCGTCTTCGGCGCGCCGGTCGCGCACGAGGACGACCCCGAGCGCGCGGTGCGCGCGGCCCTCGCGATCCGAGACTCGATCGGCGAGGAGCTGCAGATCCGCACCGCGGTCAACACCGGCGAGGCGCTCGTCGCGCTCGGAGCCAAGCCGGGCGAGGGCGACGCGATGGTCGCCGGCGACGTCGTCAACACGGCCGCGCGCCTGCAGGGGGCCGCGCCCGTCAACGGGATTCTCGTCGGCGAGGCGACGTACCGCGCGACGCGGCAGACGATCGAGTACCGCGAGGCGCCGCCGGTCGAGGCCAAGGGAAAGGCCGAGCCGGTCAAGGTGTGGGAGGCGGTCTCGGCGCTGGCGCGCTTCGGCAGCGATGTCGAGCAGAAGCTGCGGACACCGCTGGTCGGACGGGAGCGCGAGCGCGGCCTGCTCGCCGACGCTCTCGCGCACGCGCGCGCGGAACAGTCGGCTCAGCTCGTCACGCTCGTCGGCGTCCCCGGGATCGGCAAGAGCCGCCTCGTCGCGGAGCTGTATCAGATCGTCGAGGCTGATCCCGACCTCATCAGCTGGCGACAGGGACGCTCGCTCCCCTACGGCGAGCGTGTGAGTTTCTGGGCGCTTGGCGAGATCGTCAAGGCGCATGCCGGGATCCTCGAGTCGGACGACGCGGCGGCGGCGGAGGGGAAGCTCGAAGCGATGCTCGAGCTGCTGAGCGAGGACGAACGAGAGCGTGAGTGGCTCGCCCGCCACGCGCGTCCCCTCGTGGGACTCGAGGGCACGGAGCGCGCCGAGCGCGAGGAGGCGTTCGCGGCGTGGCGCAGGCTGCTCGAGGCGGCGGCCGAGCAGCGGCCGCTCGTGCTCGTGTTCGAGGACCTTCACTGGGCGGACGACGGGCTCCTCGACTTCGTCGACCACCTCGCCGACTGGGCGACCACGGTTCCGCTCCTCATCGTCTGCACCGCGAGGCCGGAGCTGCTCGACCGCCGCGCCGGCTGGGGCGGGGGGAAGCGCAACGCGTTCACGCTGTCGATCGGCGCGCTCACCGACGAGGAGACGGCTGTCCTCCTCCAGCGGCTGCTCGACCGCACCGTGCTCGACGCGAAGGCGCAGCAGGCCGTGCTTCAGCGTGCGGAGGGGAACCCGCTCTACGCGGAGGAGTACGCGCGGATGCTGGCCGAGCACGCGGACGGCGACCTGCCGCTGCCCGAGACCGTGCAGGGCCTGATCGCAGCCCGAATCGACGGGCTCGCAGTGGAGGAGAAGGCGCTGCTGCAGGAGGCCTCGGTGATCGGCAAGGTCTTCTGGCCGGGGGCTTTGCCGGCGGGCGATGAGCGCTTGCTCCACGCGCTCGAGCGCAAGGAGTTCGTCCGCCGCGACCGCCGCTCCTCGATTGCCGGCGAGACGCAGTACGCCTTCCTCCATGCCCTCGTCCGGGACGTCGCGTACGGCCAGATTCCCCGCGCGGAGCGTGCGGAGAAGCACCGCCGCGCTGCCGAATGGCTCGGATCTCTCGCCGGCGACCGCGCCGAGGACCACGCCGAGATGCTCGCCCACCACTACCACGAGGCGCTCCGGCTCAGCGCGGCCGCCGGCCTCGACACGACCTCGCTGCGCGAGCCGGCCCGGCAGGCGTTCGCCGAAGGGGCGCAGCGTGCGCTGTCGCTCAACGCGGGCGCTGCAGCCTACGAGCTCGCAATCGAGGCGGTCGACCTGACCGAGCCGGGCGATCCGGAGCGACCAGCGCTGCAATTCCTGGCCGCCTTCGGCGGCCGCGACCTGGCGGATGTCGACACGAGGGACCTGCTCGAGGAAGCCTGCGAGGGATTCCTCGCGCTGGACGACATTGCGCGGGCCGCCGAAGCCTGTCAGGCCCTCTCCCGTGAGTCGCTGCATCGGGGTGACGTCGCGCGCTCGCTCGAGGCGGGACGGCGGGCGCTCGACCTGGCGCGCTCGGTTCCGCTCTCCCCCGCCTCCGCCCGGGCGCTGGCCGGGCGGGCGCGCCACCTGGAGATTCTCGAGGGCGAGTGTGCCGAGGCGATCGAGCTCGCCCGCGAGACTCTCGCCTTCGCCGACGCATCCGGGGACGAGCGACTCGCAATGAGCGCGCTGGGCACCATTGGGCTCGCCCGCGTCCACTCCGGCGATCCGGGCGGGATCGAGGACCTCGAGCAGGCCGTCGTGCGTGGCGAGAGCGTCGGGGCCGTGTCCGAGATCTCGACCACTCTCAACAACCTCGCCAACTGCCTCTGGCAGGTCGGCCGTCTCGACGACTCGACCGCCTGCTACCGGGACGCGCGCGACCTCTGTGAACGCTACGGCCTCACAGCGGGCATCTCCTGGCTCGACGCGGAGGACGTCTACGACCGCGACCGGCACGGAGACCTCGACGCCGCGCTGGCGGCCGCTGCACACTTCCTCGGCCGCCCCGACGCGGCGGAGAGCTATCAGACCCGTCCCCTGCTGGCGACCCGGGCGCGCATTCTCCTCGCCCGCGGACAGGTGGCCGAGGCGCTTGCAGACGCCGAACCTGCGCTCGAGAGCTTCCGCGAGTCCGGCTTCGACGTCCAGGTCGCGAACGAGATGTTCACGTCGGCATCCCGGTGCATCCGCGCCGCCGGACGGCCCGAAGAGGCGGATGCACTCCTTGCCGAGGCCCTCTCCCTGCCGCACAACGTGCTCTACGACCTTCCGCTCCACCTCGTCGAGCTGGGACGAGGCGACGACTACCTCGCGCTGACCGACGGACAGCCTGCGCATCCCTGGCTCGATGCCGGAAGGTCGGCCGTGACGGGCGATCTGGTGGGGGCGTCCACGATCTACGGCCGGATCGGCGCCCGCTTCTGCGAGGCGTGGGCAGGGCTGCTCGCCGCCGAGCGCGGCGACACGTCGCGGCTCGACGCGGCGCTCGCCTACTTCGAGGAGCAGCGCGCCACGCCGTACGTCCAGCGCTGCCGCGCTCTGCTGCAGGCGTCTGCGTAGGATCAGGCCATGCCCGACGCGCTGTACTTCACGGAGGACGAAGCGGCCAACCGTCTGCTCGCGGACGATCCGTTCGCGCTGCTCGTCGGCTTCGCGCTCGACCAGCAGGTCACCGTGCAGCAGGCGTTTCTCGGCCCGCTCCGGCTGAAGGAGCGGCTCGGCACCCTGGAGCCGGCCGCGGTCGCGAACGCCGACCTGGAGCCCCTTTTCCGCGAGAAGCCGGCGATCCACCGCTTCCCCGGCTCGATGGCAGGGCGGGTACGCGAGCTCGCAGCGACCGTCGCGGAGGAGTACGACGGCGACGCGTCCCGCCTCTGGACTGAGGCGGCGGACGGCACCGACCTCCGACGGCGCATCTCCGCATTGCCCGGCTTCGGCGAGATGAAGGTGAAGGCGCTCGGCTCGGTGCTCGCAAAGCGCTTCGACGTGCCAGTGGCGCAGGACCTCGTGCCGGCCCATCCCACGCTCGGAGACGTCGACTCAGCGCAGGCGCTCGCCGACTACCAGGCCGCGAAGAAGGCACACAAGGCCGAGTGGCTGGCGTCGAAGTCCGCACGCTGACGGACGGCGGCCAGCCGGCCGAACAGACCGCCCACGCACTCGCCGAGTTCTTCGCCGCCGCGAAGCAGACGCTCGAGATCGCGGTCTATGACTTCCAGCTGCCGCCGGACCTGAACGCGATCGTGTGCGGCGCGCTCACCGACGCGCAGAAACGCGGGGTCGCCGTCCGGCTCGCCTACAACCTCGACCACGCCAAATCCGTGCCGGTGCCGCCGCCCCCGGAGGCGAATCCTGAGGCGATCGAGGCCCAGCCGTTCCCCACGGCCGCGATCCCGGGAGTTCCCGACCTCATGCACCACAAGTACATCGTCCGCGACGCAGCCTCGGTGTGGACCGGGTCGACGAACTGGACGGCCGACTCGTGGACCCGGGAGGAGAACGTGATCCTCACGGTCGACTCGCCGGCGATCGCGGCTCGTTATCGCGAGGATTTCGAGCAGCTCTGGACGACCCGTGAGGTCAACAAGAGCGGCAAGGTCGACACCTCCCCGGTGAACGGCATGCGCGCGTGGTTTTGCCCGGGGCGCGGCGAGAAGCTCGCACACCGGATCGCGAAGGCGATCGGCTCCGCCCGGCGTCGCGTCCGGATCGCCTCGCCGGTGATCAGCTCGGCGCCGATCCTCGGCACGCTTGCGGAGGCCGCGTCCGACGGCAAGGTCGACCTCGCCGGCGTCGTCGACGCCACCCAGATCGCGGAGGTGCTCGAGCAGTGGCACGAGAACGGGAACGCCGAGTGGAAGGCGCCGCTGCTGCGGACGGCGCTCACCCGCGCGCCCTTCTCCGGCAAGGTCACCACGCCGTACGCACCGGGCTCGGTGCACGACTACATGCACGCGAAGGTGACCGTCGCCGACGACACCGTGTTCGTCGGAAGCTTCAACCTCTCCCACTCGGGCGAGCTGAACGCCGAGAACGTGCTCGAGCTGACCGATCCGCAGGTCGCCGAGCGCCTCGCAGCGTTCGTCGACGAGGTGCGCGGGCGCTATCCCCCGGTCGCCGTTTAGGACGACTCCCTCGGGGCCGATCAAGAAGCCGTGAGACGCCTTGCGTTCGTTGCCGGTCTCGCGGTCGCGCTGCTGGCGGGATCGTCCGCGCACGCCCTGCGGCTGCCCTCGGCGCGGCGCTGTCCCGTCTTTCCCGCGAGCAACGCGTGGAACCAGCGCGTCGACAAGCTGCCGGTGGCCGCCGACTCCGCCAGGCTGGTTGCCTCGATCGGGCTCAACGCCCCGGTCCATGCCGATTTCGGCTCGGGGAAGTGGGACGGCGGGCCAATCGGGATCCCGTTCGACGTCGTCTCGCGCACGGCGCCGCTGCATCGCGTCTCGTTCCAGTACGCAGAAGAGTCCGATCGCGTCCGCTACCCGATCCCGCGGCACGTCCACATCGAAGGCGGCGCGCACGCGACGGGCGACCGGCACGCGATCCTCGTCGACAAGAGCACCTGCCGGCTCTACGAGCTGTACAACCTGCGCCACGCGGGGCGCGGCTGGACGGCCGGGTCGGGCGCGGTCTGGAGCCTCCGCTCGAACCACCTCCGGCCCGCCGGCTGGACGTCGGCCGACGCCGCCGGGCTGGCGATCTTCCCCGGCCTCGCCCGCTGGGACGAGGTCAAGCGAGGCGTGATCGACCACGCGCTCCGCTTCACGGTGCCGGAGACGCGGCGGGCGTACGTGTACCCGGCGCGTCACTACGCCTCCAATTCCAGCGACCCGGCGCTGCCGCCGATGGGCCTGCGGGTGCGACTGAAGGCGAGCGTGAACGTCTCCTCGTTCCCGCGGCAGGCCCGCGTCGTGCTACGTGCGCTGCAGCGCTACGGGATGATCCTGGCCGACAACGGCTCGCCCTGGTACGTCTCCGGCGCGCCGAGCCCACGCTGGTCGAACGACGCCCTCCACACGCTCGGCCGCCTCACGGGCGCCGACTTCGAGGTCGTGGACACGTCCTCCTTGCCCCAGCCGGGGAAGTAGCTAGCGGGCGGCCCAGTCGGCGCGCGGGTCCGGCAGGGGCGTCAGCACCGGCTCGACGCGGTCGCGCAGGTGCTCGAAATCCGGCGGCAGGATCAGCTTCTCGCCGAGGTGCGCCGGATCCTCGTCCGTGGCGAATCCCGGCCCGAGTGTCGCAATCTCGAACAGGACGCCGGCCGGCTCGCGGAAGTAGATGGAGCGGAACCAGAAGCGGTCGATGATCTGCGTCGGGTGGCCACCGGCCTCGGCGACGCGGTCGTGCCAGGCCTGGTGGTCCTCCATAGTGGAGACCCAGGCGACGTGGTGGACGGTGCCCGCCCCGCCGACCCCGGGCACTAACGGCGCCTCGGCGTACTCGATCCAGCCACCGCGCCTCTCGGCCCGGGTGTCCCAGCGGCCGTCCTGCAGCTCGAACCCGAGTGCGGTCATGAAGTCGTCGTTCGGGCGGCCGTACGCCCGCACTCCCTCGAAGCCCTGCAGCGCCAGCTCCCGCGGAATCTCGGGATGATGCGCCACCAGCGGCTCGTCGCCGACGTGCGAGACCACGAGCTCGTGCTGCAGCCCTTCGGGATTCGCAAAGCGGAGCGACTCACCGTCGGCCTCGAGCTCGTGGCCCTCCGCACTCAGCCGGTTCGCCCAGAACTCCAGCGCGGCGGCCGAGCCGATGCGCCACACCACGGTGTGGACCATCCCGTCCCCGGCCTCGCCGGGCCGCGCGTTCGGGTACTCGAAGAACGTGATGTCCGAGCCTGCGTGGCCATCCTCGTCGGCGTAGAAGAGGTGGTAGACGGTCGGGTCGTCCTGGTTGACCGACTTCTTGACCAGCCGGAGCCCGAGGACGCGGGTGTAGAAGTCGAGGTTGCCCGGAGCGTCGGCCGTGATGCACGTGACGTGGTGGATGCCGTCGAAACGCATGTCCGTCAGGCCTGGGCGTCGGCGAGCAGCTGCTTCGCGTCCTCGAGGTCGGTCGCGCCCACGAGGATCTCGCGGGATCCAGCAGCCATGAAGTCTTCGAGCGACGAGTCGATCGCCTCGGTGTCCTGATAAGCGCACTTGATCCCCGCCGACCGGAGCAGCCCGCAGACCACCTCGGCCTCGGACTCCCCGGACACGACCGTCAAGACAACTGGGGCGTCGGCTTCCACGCCGCACAGGCTACTCGCCCTGGCAGCGCCAAGGCGCCCCGGCCGAGTGAGAAGATCGGGCGGTGAAAGTGGTTCGTCTCGGCTTCCTCGGCGTTCGCACTGATCGGGTCGCCGAGACAACGTCGTTCTTCCGCGACGTCGTCGGACTCTCGGCAGTTGCGACGAGCGAGACTCGGACGGTGACCCAGCTCCCGACGGGTTCGTGGGATTTCGTCGAAGTCTTCGGCGCCGACTTCCGAGACGACCGATTGATCCGGGCTGACTGAGGGCGTCTTCGTCGCGATCGTGGTAGAAGACATCGAGGAAGCGCGACTGCGAGACCGCAGGGGTCGAGATCCTCGGCGAGACGATCCGGGCCGACCAGGCGTTCGGCAATCCCGGCTACGCCGGTGTCGCGTGGTTCTTCGTGCGCGGCCCGGACGCGAACGTCTACGTCTTCCAGCAGATGCCGGACTGACTGCGGGGTGGACCGCCTCACGCGGAGGCCTCGGCGAACGTCCCCAGCAGCGGGAAGCGGTCCTCGCCGTCGAGCAGGTGGCGGAGGAAGAGCGCGACGCCGACGTCGCCGGTGAAGAGCGAGTACCGGCCGCGGCCGAGCGACGCGCGCTCCCGCTCGACCTGGCCGATCGCGTGCATGGCGAAGGCCCGCGCGCGGTCGAGCCAGAACTCGTCGCCGGTGCGGCGATGGAGGACGAGGAAGGCGTAGGCGTTGCCGGCGGTGCCGTGGCAGAGGCCCGAGCCCTTCGCGAGCGGCCCCGCGTGCCAGGTCAGCTCGCCGCCGGCGAGCGCGACATCGAGATCGAGCAGGTCGCCGAGCGCCGAGATCATCCCGGGCGCGCCGTGGCACCACTGCACGCGGATCTCGTCCGGCCGCGCCCCCTCACGCGGCTGCCAGTTCGCCAGGCCGTCCTCGCGGAGCAAGTAGGGCGACAGATCGGCGAGCCGCACCGGCCGCCTGTTCGCGAGGGCGCGGACGTTGCCTGCGTAGCCGTGCGCGGGGCCGAGGTAACGGGCGACCTCTCCGCCGAGCCGCTGCGTCCAGAGCCCATCCGGCTCCCGCACGGCCTCCACGTGGTCGGCAAGCGCGTCCCACGCAGTTTCCCAGCGCTTGTCGCCGGTCCACGCGAGCATCGCCTCCGCCGCCAGGAGCGAGCCCGGCGCGCCCCACAGGAGCTCGTTCCACTCGTCCTCCAGGTTGGCGAGGACGAGCTCGTGGACGCGGTCGGCGAGCGCCGCTTCGCCGGTCAGCCGGTAGCCGACGAGGGCGATCCCACACTCGCCGCCGACATAGCTCGGCGCGTAGGCCCGCTCCTCTCCCCCGTCGGGGTCGCGGCGGTACCGCTCGAGCGCTGCGAGAACAGCATCGCCCCAGTTCGTGCTCGAGCCGAGCTCGTGCAGCGCCCAGGCCACGCCCGCGACGCCGAGGTAGACGTCGTTCGGCGAGTCGTCGACCTCGTCCGCGGGATGAAACGGCCAGCGCTCGCCGTCGTACGAGGCCTCCGCGTCGGCGACGATTGCGACGATCGCCTGCTCGGCCCGCTCCTCGCTCCACTCCGCCCCGGCGAGCGGCTCGTGCTCGCTCGGCCGGAAGAGCTCAGCCAACGCCGGCCGGGAGCCTCCTGCCCGGATTACCGTTGTCGATCCCTGGGGATGCGCAGGCAATGAAGAAGCTACTCGAAGTCCTCGTCTGCTTCCTGCACCCGCTCGCGGTCGTGCTCGCCTGGATCAACCTCCTCGGCCGCAGTGACCTATCGGGGGTGCGGAAACTCATCTGGGGCGTCTTCATGATCGTCCCTGTGGTGCCGTTCGTCTACGAGCTGACCGGCGGCGACCTCTGGTGAGCTAGGCCACCGGGCTCAGCTGCGGAGCTCCCAGCCTGCGGCGGCGTACGAGTGGCAGAGGTCGGTGCCGATCTGCCGCCCGAGGTCGTCGTAGATCGCAACCGTCAGCCGGCCTCGGGCGAGCGCGCAGATGCGGCCGAGCCCGCGCGGGTCGCCGCTGTCCGGCGCGAGCAGTCGCGTGTTTGCCCGATAAGCCCAGTCGTCGCCCTGCGTCGAGAGCGTCTGGGCCTGCGAGCGGCAGAAGTGGACGGCGCCGACGCCGGAGACGACGACGTTCGCGTCGGCCTCGAACGGCGACACCGCGCACCGGGTCACCAGGTCGCGAGGCTGCGCCCGCGACGGCTGCGTTCCGGCGAGCCTTCGGCCGAGCACCACGCCTCCGGCCGTTGCCGGGGCAGCGACCGCAAGAGCGGCAAGGAGCGCGACGCCGACGCGCCACAGCCGCCCGTGCTGTCTGTACCGCGCTGACGCCCGGCGCGCCGCCGGGACCCCACGAGCGCCGGGTGTCGTCCGCGGTGGAAGGAGTCTCTGCCGCGTCGGCGCGGGCACGGTCGGGGACGGATCGGCCGCCAGCGCTGCCCGAAGTGCATCGACGAACGCGGTCGCGGTCGGAAAGCGATGCTCCGGTTCGTGCGCGAGCGCACGGTCGAACACCGCTTCGACGGAGCCCGTCAGCTCACGGCGGCCCGCAGTGGGCAGCCTGCCTGTCAGGAGCTGGTGAGCAACCACGCCCAACGCGAACCGGTCGCTCGCTGCGGTTGCGCCCCGGCCATCGACCTGCTCGGGCGCGAGGTAGCCCGCCGTGCCCACGACGTCACCCTCCGCAGTGAGCGTGGCCTCACCGTCTCGCCGGGAGACGCCGAAGTCGGCGACGCTGAGATTCCCGTCTGCGTCGAGGAGCAGGTTCGCGGGCTTGATGTCACGGTGGACGACCTTCGCCCGATGGGCGTAGTCGACGGCAGCGGCGGCCTGGGCGAGCCACTGCAATGCCTGCGCGCGCGGCGGCGCGCCCTTGTCCCGGAGCTGCTCGGCGAGGCTCCCGTTCGGCATGTACTCGAAGGCCACATACGGCCGCTGCTCCCACTCACCGGCTTCGTGTGCCGTGACGATGTGCGGATGCGCACCGAGCCGGCCCGCTAGCGCCGCCTCCCGCACGAACCGCTCCCGCGCCACCGAGTCGCCAGCGAACTCCGGGGCGAGGATCTTGATCGCCACGTGCCGGCAGAGCAGCCGATCCCAGGCGAGGAACACCGCGCCCATCCCGCCACGACCCAGCAGCCGCACGGACTCGAACCGTGGCGGCAGCAACGAGCCGGTCAGACCGCTGTCGAGTCCCACAGGAGCGCAAAGGGTACGCCAACTGGGCAGCGATGTCACCGCTCGCTGCTATGCGTGCGGCCGCGCTGGGTAGCAGACCCGCACGCCCCTGCGCGGCGCCGAGCGCCGGCATGTGGAGCTCACCCGCGGCCTGCTCCCCGTAGGACGAGGTTCAGCGGGTTGCGGAGGCTCAAAGGTCGGGCCGAGCGACTCGCGACCGCGAACGGCCGGGCGGGGCGCACGACCCCGCCCGGCCCGATCGGGTGAGCCGCTAGCGGGCTGGAATGACGGGGCACTCGAACAGCTTGACGACGCCGAGATCGGTCGCGCCACCCGGGCCGGGATCGGCAAGAGCCGC
>Ga0308175_100002333_pt1 | contig 12981 bp, 9 predicted proteins | sample PhyCR1_3_FD_203893 | JGI IMG/M metagenome (GOLD analysis project Ga0308175, IMG submission 203893) | Soil microbial communities from UC Gill Tract Community Farm, Albany, California, United States - DLSLS.C.R1 | ecosystem: Environmental > Terrestrial > Soil > Agricultural land | place: USA...
ATTTGATGCTGAACGCGAACGGGAGCAGCAACGCGAGCGCGAGGGCCTCCCACGGATCGGCGAGCGGAAGCCCGTCGAATACCGTCCCGTTGACAGAGGGGACGATGAGGGCGAGAGCAAGCCCGGCAACGATCACGCCCCCGCCCGTCAGCTTTCCTCGGCCCCGCACGCCGGGGACCCTAGCTTCCCGTCGATGTGCTGTCATGGCCGCTGATGGAGGGGATCATCTCCCGCTGGAGCGTTCGGGCAGACCTGCGTTCCCCGCTGTTCCTTGCGGCCGCAGGCTCCGTGGTTCTCGCAATTGCCGTTCGAGTTCCGTACCTCGGCATGGGAGTGGTAGCCCCCGACACCGTGGACTACCTTGCCCGCGGTCACGCTGTCCTAGAAGGCAACGGCTTTCCCGACGCCCTCCGTACCCCTGTCGTGCCCCTGATCTTCGCTGGATTCGAAGCCGTGGGGACCGAACCGGTTGTCTCCCTCGTCGTCCTCCAGAACCTGTTCGGAATCCTGATGCCCGCCGCTGTGGTTTATGTCGGCTGGCGCTACTTCACTCCGGCTGCTGGCGTTGTCTCAGGCTGCCTCGCCGCCGCTTCACCGCTTTTGGTGCTGACGGAGCAGTTCGCCCTCACCGATTATTTCTTCGGTGTTGCGATTTTCGTCGCTACCGTGCTGCTCGCCGAGGCGGCGTGGCGCGTTCATGCAGGCCATTCCGCCCGAGCATGGCTGATCGCGGCGGGAGCGATGTGCGGCGTTGCCACCCTGATCCGGGGGAATGGACAGTACGCGATCGCAGCCATTCCTATCGCTCTGCTGCTATCCGTCGGGGATTGGAGGAGAGCACTCAGGGCTTCGGCGGTCGCGCTTGTCTCGATGGTTCTCGTGCTGTCGCCGTGGGTGATCCACAACGTGGTTAGGTATGGAACGCCACAGGTGACCACCTTGGGCGGTATCGCGATCTACGTCCGCGTCATTGATCACGACCGGATGCCTCCCCCCACCGGCTCCAAGTACGGGCCGCTGGCTCGGACCACCTACGACGACGAGTACGCGTTCGCACCAAGCGATGTGCAGCTGACGTCGGGCCTGTCTTTCATAGGCGTTCTGGCGAACAAAGGCATCGACAACGTCGAAATCTCGTCGATCATGGCCGGGATCGCGTTGGAAGCCATTCGTGCGAACCCCAGCTCCTATCTATCTAATACGTGGGACATCCTCCGTGAATACCAGGGCTTGTACGACCCGCGCCACGAATCCGGTGAGGACGACATCGAGTTGGCCACGAGCGGGCTCGTCTCACCGGCTTCGGAAGCGACGCTGCGAGGGCGCCATGCGGTTCCGGGCGAATCTGCCATCACGCGCGTGCCGTGGAAACTCGCACAGGCCCTCAGCCGCATCCTGTACCTCCTCTCGTTCGCCGGCGTCCTCGCTCTCGTGTTGCCTTTTATCGGCTCTAGGAAAGCCCGCATCTCATCGACCGTCTTCCTCACCGTCCTTCTGCTCGGATTTGCCGTCGGTGCGGCGTCCTCTCACTTTGAGCCTCGGTACGACATCTCGTACGCGTTCTTAGCGTGGCTGCTTCTCGGAGCTTCGGCGAGCTGGCTGCTGCGATCGGGCGCGCGGGTAGCCCTCGTCTTTGCCAGCCGGTTCCTAGCTGCTGATGTGGTGGAGAGACTGCGGTTCCCCGATGCCGAAGCCCAGCAGGCGCGTCAAAGCCGGTGATCGGCTGCGCGAAGCCAGCTATATACTGCGCCCGCGATGGGGGCGGCCAGGATGTCAGGAGAACGCCGTTTTCTTTCGTCGCGCGGGGTGCTAGGTCTGCTCACTATCGCCATGGTGGCGTCCCTCGCCGGCTGCGGCAGCTCCTCGACCCCTGTTCGACCCCCGAGCTCGAGCGCCGAAGACCAGCTCCTCACCGCCACTGAGATCAGGAAGCAGCCGGCGGGCAGCGTCGAAAGAAGCTTCCTCAGTTATTGGTCGGACCTCCAATACCGCTCGTGGGCCGAAGCGGCTGCCTACTACGACCCGCGCTTTCGCGCCTTCGTCGGCACCGCCGACGTGATCGCCGCAAAGAAGCTGAACTCGTCCCTCTACGCGCTGGTCAAACCCGAGATCGCGCGAGTAGACACGAAGGGCGGCGACGCGACGATCTACTACGCGCTGACGCTCCCCGAAGGAATCCGAGAGCTCGACTCGATCACCTGGCACAAGGACGGTGGCGCCTGGCAGATCATCTACGACTCGCGCTTGGACGCTGAGTTGGGGCAGCTCAAGACCAACGAAGTGGAAATCAAGAAGTCTGGGACGTTGCCGACCGGCGCAACGCCGGCCTCGCCTGAGGCGATTCGCGCCGGCAAACAAGCTGAACAGAAGCAGGCGCGCTTCCTTCAGGAAGAGCTCAAGACGACCTCCCCCTGACGCGGCAACCGGTTGCCTCGACAATGGCTGCGAGGTGGCCATCGACGAACTTGTCGAGGTCGTACATCTCCAGCGCTCGTCGATGGGCACCGCAGCCGAGCGCTACCCGCAGCTCGCGGTCGTCGATCAGCCTCCGCAGCGCATCGGCGATCTCCCGCGGGTCGTGCGGAACGAGGAGGCCGCCGTCCTCGCCCACCACTTCCGGGGTGCCGCCGCCGTCGGTGCCTACCGCCGGGCGTCCGCGCATCGCCGCCTCGATCAAGGCGTTTGGACTTCCCTCGTCGTCGGAGAGGAGCACGGCGAAGTGATGGGTGCGCCAGAAGGCGTCGATGTCGGTGATCTGGGTGCCGGCGGTCACTCGCTGGGAGAGGCCGCGCCGAGCGATAGCTCGTTTGACCTGTGCGTGCATTTGACCGGTCCCAACCATGTCGAGCCGCCACGCCGTCTTGGCCTGGAGCAGGGAAAGAGCCTCCAAGAGGCGTTCGTGCCCCTTTTCGGCGCGGTAATTGGCCACGTAACCGAGCGCAACCTCAGCTCCGTCGGGTTCTGGTAGGGGCTCTACCCGCGGGTGGCCGTTGCGGACAAGCCGAAGTCGCGTGGGGGGCACGCCTCGTGCCTCCGCCTCCGCCAGCACCGGTTCGGAGTTGCCGGTCACGATCCGGGCCTGGCGCTCGGCGAGGTGGATCGGAATCCGGTAGACGGCGAGCTTTTCGACACCCGACCCACAGACGCTGCGGCGGGCGATGACCAGAGGCGCCCGCAGCGCCCAGGCCGCTGGGAACACGGTCGCGGAAGCCTCCTCGAGCCAGGCGTAGATTGCGTCCGGTCGAGTCCGCCGAACCGCTGCGAAGACGCGCGGGACTGATACCGCGGGACGTGCGGCACGGGGGATCCTCGCCGGTGCAAGCTGGATCAGCTCGACGCCGAGCTCGCGCAGCTGCGCCGCGTGGTCGGGGTCGCAGACCGTCGAGAGGGTGAGCACGGTCGCGCGGAGGCGGTGGGGATGGGTGGCTGCGATCAGCTGCACCAGCTGGCGCTCCGAGCCGCCCCGGCCGAGCCCGCCGATCGCAAACAGGACACGGGGCGGCTCAGGCATCGATCCAGGTCCGATGCCAGAGCTCGAGCAAGGCGAGGTTCCAAAGTCGGTAGGTGTGGTCGGCACTCCCGTCGAGGTGCTCGCCGACGAGCCGCCGCACCGGTGCGGGCTCGAAGTAGCCGCGCCCGAGGCTCGCCGGGTCGAGCAACAGGTCCTCGAGCCAGCTGCGCAGCGGCCCCCGCATCCACGTCCCGACTGGAACACCGAAGCCCTGCTTGCGCCGGTGGACGAGGTCCTTCGGCAGTCCGCGCTGCGCGGCGAGTTGCTTCAGCGCCCACTTCGTCGTCCGTCCTCGCAGCTTCAGCCGCTCGGGCAGCGCCGCCGCGAACTCGTGGACGCGGTAGTCGAGGAACGGGGAGCGGACCTCGAGCGCGTCCGCCATCGACATCCGGTCGACCTTGAGAAGCAGGTCGCAAGGCAGGTAGGTGGCGGTGTCGAGCGCCAGATAGGGGTCGACTCCCTCGAGCGGCGGCAGTGCGAGCGTCTGCTGCCAGGCGGTCCACGGGTCTCCCGCCTCGGCGAGGAAAGCCGGCGTACAGAGAGATTCCAGCTCGCTCGGAGCGAAGTGGGACATCATCGAGGCGTAGCGCTGCGCCGGCGGCAGCGCGAAGGCATCGACCCCCCGTTTCAGCTGGCCTCCTGCCCGCGGCAGCCGCTCGACCAGGCCACTCCGTCGCAGCAGCCGCGCCGCCGCCGCAGCCGGGCCGAGCCGCTCCGCGGTCCTCGCGACGAGGTAGCGGCGATAGCCGGCGAAGGCCTCGTCACCGCCGTCGCCCGAGAGGGCGACCGTAACCCGCTCTTTGGTCATCCGCGAGAGCAGCAGCGTCGGGATCGCCGAAGAATCTGCGAAGGGCTCCCCGGCGAAGCGGACGGCATCCGCGACCAGCGGGATCATCTGGGGCTCCAACAGCCGCTCCTCGTGCTCGGTGCCGTAGATGCCGGCAACGCGCCTGGCGTGCTCGCCCTCGCTGAACCCGGCCTCCGGAAAGTCGATCGAGAAGGTGCGGACGCGGCCGCCGGCCTCAGCCATGTAGCTGACCACGAGGCTGGAGTCGATGCCGCCGGAGAGGAAGGCCCCGAGCGGCACGTCGGCGACGAGCCGTTCCCGGGTGGCCCGCGCAAGCAGCTCGTCGAGCTGCTCCAGAGCCTGCTGCTCAGAGGTCTGTCGGCGGCTCCCGAAGTCGAGCTGCCACCAGCGCTCCACCGTGGCCTGGCCGCCGGCAAAGACGAGCCGCTCCCCCGGAGCGAGCTTGCGGATCCCGGCGAAGCCGCTGCGCGGCGGCGGCACGTACTGCAGCGTCAGGTATTCGCGCAGCGCGGCCGGATCGGGCCGTGGCTCGACCAGGCCGCTGGCGAGAATCGCCCCCGGCTCGCTGGCGTAGAGGATGCCGCGCCCCACGTGCGCCCAGTAAAGGGGCTTCACCCCGAGGCGGTCCCGCGCCAGCAGCAGGCGCTCGGCCCGTTCGTCCCACAGCGCGATCGCGAACATCCCCTGCAGCGCCTTCAGGCACTCGACCCCGCGCTCCTCGTAGAGGTGGGCGATCACCTCGCTGTCGGAGCCGGTAGCGAAGGCGTGGCCGCGGTGCCGCAGGTCCTCGCGCAACGGTGCGAAGTTGTAGATCTCGCCGTTGCAGGTGACGTGGGTGTTCCGATCCTCGTCGGGAATCGGCTGGTCTCCGGTCTGCAGGTCGATGATCGCCAGCCGCCGGAAGCCGAGCCCCACCTTGCCGGGCACGACGAAGCTGCCTCCCGCGTCGGGCCCGCGGTGGGCGATCGCGGCGCACATCCGCCTCAGGGTGCCCTCATCGGCGCCGACCTCGCCGGCCCAGCCCGCGATCCCGCACATCGTCTAGCCAGGCACCGCCCGGCTGCGGCGGCGCAGGCGGGAGAGGAGGTCTCGGGGTCGCGGTGGCAGCACGGCTCGCTTCATCGGCACGCCTCCGTAGCGGGAGAGCAGGGCCACCATCAGGACCCCCGCCACCCAGTAGGAGACGACGGAAGCTATCGAGGCGCCGGCGATGCCGATGGTCGGCACCAGCGCGAAGTTGAGCGCGATGTTGAGGATGACCCCGATCGTCGAGGCAGCCGAGATCGAGAGCGGCGGCGCGATCCGCATCAGCATGTTCCGGGCCGGGCCCTCGACGGCGAGGGCGACGACCGCCGGCATCAGCAGCGCGAACGGCAGCACGCTTCCCTCCCAGGCGGCGCCGTAGACGAGAACGATGAACGGATAGGAGACGGCCGCGCCGGCGAGCCCCAACGCACCCGCGAGTAGGAGGTTCTGGCCGATGAAGCGACTGGTGAAGGAGATCGCTGCCCGTGTCCCGGCCGCGGTCTGCCGCTCGAGCGCCGCCAGGCCGATCGTCGAGACGCTGACGAAGACGATGTCGGCGAGGTTGGCCGAGAGGGAGTAGAGACCCGCCTCGTGGGCGCTGGCGAGGAGCCCCACGAGCAGGAGGTCGATCTTCAGGTTGAGCCAGAGCGCGATCGAGGAGGGCTGCAGCCGCACCCCGATGTGGAGCGCCGAGCGTACGAGGTCGCCGCGCATCTGCGGCAACAATGCCCGCGAGCCGAGGCGCCGCTGAAGGACGGCGGCGAGGGCGACAGCGGTGAGTGCGATCGTCGCCAGCGCCGCCGCCATTGCCGTGGCCGGTGAGAGCCCTGATCCGGTCTCGACCGCGAGCACCAGCGCGAACTGCAGGACCGCTCCGGCGGCGATGATCCAGCCGTAGGGGCGGAGGGCGCCAAGTCGCAGAAGCAGCGCCGTCGCCAGCTGTCCGGCGAGGGTGAAGGGTATGGTCGCCGCGGCCAGCACGACGGTGACCGGAGCGGCGCCGCCAAGCAGCTGGTCGCGGAGCGACAAGCCCAGCGCAACGGCCAGCCCGGTGCCGAGCAGGCCGAGCGTCAGGGTGAAGAAGGAGCCGAGGCGACTGAGCTCCTCGGCGCTGGCCTCCCGCCGGGCCAGCATCCTGGCGATCGACTGCTCGGCGGAGAAGTGGGAGATCACCCAGACGACGGTGGCCAGGTTGAGCGCGAGCGCGTACTGCCCCCGCCCGCTCGGGCCGAGGGCGCGGGTGGCGACGAGGTTGAGGCCGAAGAGGAAGAGGAACTGGACGGCACGGAAGCCGAGCAGCCTGCCGCCCCCCTCCAGAGAGGAGATGAGCGCCTCCGGCTCGTCAAGTGAAGCCGGGATCGCCGCGCGGCTGACCTCCTCCGGCCCGACCTCGGAGCCGCGGCTATCCGGCATCGACGGCGCGCCGATAGCCGAGCGCACACCAATAAGGCGGCTCGGTCGAGATCTCCACCCGTTCCAGCCCAGCCGCCTCCATCATCGCCCGCACTTCCTCGGCGCTGAAGCGCTGCTCCAGGCGCGTCCCGAAGCGGTCGAGAGCGTCGGTGCGCATCGTGTAGAACCCGGAACGGCGGTAGGTCGACAGCGGCACCGCGTCGACGTCGCGGCCGGAGCGCTCCAGGAGCAGCGAGAGCCGCGCCAGCGGCAGGTAGACCAACCCCGCAATTGCCGAGGTGACGGCGATCTTGGCCCGGTGGGGAAGCCGGCTGATCGTTCGCCGGCCGAGGTCGGCGGCCCGCCACAGGCCCCGGAACCAGCCCGGCCGGTCGTCGAGCGCGTAGTAGAGGTAGAGCAGGAACGGTGCGCCTGGCTTGAGGCGCTCAGCGCAGGCGCGGAGACCGGCCGCGGCGTCGGGGACGTGGTGAAGGACCCCGAGGCTGTAGCCGAAGTCCATCGAGCTTGCCGGCAGCGGCATGGCGTCTACCGAGGCGACGTGGAAGCGGCAGTTGTCGTGGTCCTGCAACGTCCGTTCGGCCACCGCCAAGGCGGCGGGGCTGGCATCCACGCACTCGAGCCTCCCCACCCGCGGCGCGACGAAGCGAGCCCAGCGCCCGCTGCCGCAGCCGAGGTCGAGCCCGACTGCCTCCGGCGGCAGCTCCTCCCACGGGAACAGCCGGAAGTACTCCCTGAAGCGCTTTTCCAGCTCGGCTTCGGGTAGCGGCAACTGGTCGAAGCTCGTCCACTCCCTCCCGAAATCCTCGACCGTCGAGGCATCGAAGTTCCCTCGCGCCCGCGTCTCGAGCAGGCTCGAGTAGAGCTCGTCGACGTCGTGCAGCAGCCGCTGCACCGCGTAGCGCCCCCGCACGTGCTCGCGGGCGCGGGCCCCCATCTGCCGGCGCAGGTCCGGGTCGGAGGCCATCCCGACCATCGCCTCGGCGAGGGCGGCCTCATCGCCGGCACCGACGAGCAGCCCGGTTCCTGCGACGACGATGTCGCAAACGCCGCCGACGTCGGTCGCGACTGCGGGGCGGCCTGCCGCCGCCGACTCGATCAGCGCCACCGGAGTTCCCTCGTTGTCGGAGCTGAGGAGCGCTGCGTCGACGGCGGCGAGAATCCGGGCCAGGTCGGTTCGGTAGCCGAGGAAGTCCACGGCCTCGGCGCAGCCCAGCTCTTCAGCGAGCTCTTCGAGCTGGGGGCGGATCACCCCGTCGCCGATCACGGCGACGCGGACGGGCGCGCCTGCGGCGCGAGCGCGCGCAAGCGCTGCGAGCATCACATCCGCCCGCTTGATCTGCGCAAGGCGGCCGGTGAACGAGAAGAGCACCTCCTCATCGGCGATCCCCAGCTCCCGGCGAATGTCGCGGTCCGGCTCGGCGTCGACGGCGAGGAAGGGCTCGAGGTCGAGGCCGAGCGGGACCACCTCGAACTTCGAGCGCGGCGCCACTCCGAGTTCGACCAGCTCGTCGACGGTGGCGTCGCTGACGCCGATCAGCCGGTCGCTGCACTTGGCGAGCTGCCGCTCCAGCCAGGTGAAGGCACCGCTCTTCAGCGGCCCGAAGTATCCGCGCAGGACGTGGCCGTGGTAGGTGTGGACCACGATCGGCCGCGGCCGGGTCAGTGTCGCGGCAAGCCGCCCCAACATCCCCGCCTTGGCGGTATGGGTGTGAACGATCGCCGGTCGGTATGCGCGCATCAGGCGGATGAGCGCGGCAAGGGCATGCAGATCACGCCCTGGACGAATCTCCGGTCCCAGTTGATCGATTCGATACGGCGAGAGATCCTTGGCGGCGTGCTCCTCCTCGCCCGGTCCGATGGTGCCGGTGACCAGCAGCGTCTCGTAGCGCTCGGGGTCGAGCTGCCCGCTGAGCAGAGCGACGTGGTGAGCCGGTCCCCCGAGATTCATCCGCGCAATCACCCGTACGACGCGGATCCGAGACTTATCAGCGGACATTGAGGCTATTATCGCCGCGGGCGGGGCACTCAAGTTCGACGGTCGAGCTCCGACCACACCTGTTCGACGATCCGAAGGGTTCTGGATTTGAGATATCTGATCACGGGGGGCGCCGGGTTCATCGGTTCCCATGTCGCCGATGCGCTGGTCTCTCGGGGGGACGAGGTACTGGTCCTCGACGATCTCAGCACCGGACGGCTGGATAACCTCGGGCCGAGCCTCGAATCCGGACGCGTCGAGTTCGTCGAAGGCTCGATCCTCGACGCTGAGCTGGTGGACGAGTGCACCGCTTCGACCGACGTTTGCATCCATTTCGCGGCGGCGGTGGGGGTGGAGCTCATCCTGGAACGGCCCCTCGACTCGCTGCTGCGCAACGTGCGCGGCAGCGACATCGTCATCTCGTCGGTGGCGAATCGGCGGGGGAAGGTGCTCGTCGCCTCCTCCTCGGAGGTCTACGGGAAGAACAACGTCGACGCGCTCGCCGAGACCGCCGACCGGATCCTCGGGCCGCCGTCGACGGCCCGTTGGGCCTATTCGATGGCCAAGGCCTTCTCTGAGGTGCTGGCGAACGCCTATCGCGCCGAGCAGTCGACTGAGGTCGTCAACGTCCGCTTCTTCAACACGGTAGGGCCGCGGCAGACGGGCTCATATGGAATGGTCCTGCCACGTTTCGTGTCCCAGGCGCTCGCCGACGAACCACTGACGATCTACGGCGACGGTACCCAGACTCGATGCTTCACCCACGTGAGCGACGTGGCCGACGCGGTCCTGCGGCTGTGCGATGCGGAGGCCGCGGTGGGCCAGACCTTCAACATCGGCTCGCCGAATGAGATCTCGATTCTCGAGCTGGCTCGCCGCGTGATCGAACGCTGCGGATCCAGCTCGGAAATGGTGCTGATCCCCTACCAGGAGGCCTACGGTGACGGCTTCGAGGAGATCGGCCGTCGTCACCCCGACCTGAGCCTGATCGGCCGTGTCGCCGGCTGGGCGCCCAGCCATACCCTCGACGACATGATCGACGACGTGATCGCCCACTGTTCCGCCAGCGTTTCCGCCACCCCGCTGGAAGTCAACGAGGCCGCATAGTGGCGGAGGGTGCCCGGGCGGGGCTCTCCTTCGGGCTGCCCGCCCTGCTCACTCTTGTCACCGTTCCACTGGCGATTGCCACTGCGCGGCGCACCGGCTTCCTCGATGCGCCCAAGGGATACAAGGCGCACCTGCTCCCGACCCCCTACCTGGGCGGGGCCGCCCTGCTCGCGGCGATGCTCCCGGTGGCGGTCGCACTCGACGAGGAGGTGGTGACCCGCTACTGGCCGCTGCTCGCCGGAGCGCTCTTTCTCGCCTTCGTCGGCGCCATCGACGATCGCGTCAGCCTCTCGCCGTTGCTGCGCCTTACCCTCGAGGTCCTCGCCGCCGGGTTTTTATGGGCGGAGGGGCTCGGCTGGTCGTTCCTCGGCAGCGGCGCTCTCAATCTCCTGTTCACGGCGTTTTGGGTCGCGGGCTTGGTCAACGCCTTCAATCTCATGGACAACCTCGACGGCGCCGCCTCCAGCGTCGCAGCCGTGTCCGCGGGGGCTGTGGCAGTGCTGGCAGCGATCGCCGACAACCTGCCGCTGATGGTGGTCTCGGCTTCCCTCTGCGGGGCGCTGATCGGATTTCTTCGCTTCAACCTCGCGCGTCCATCGCAGATCTTCCTCGGCGACGGCGGCAGTATGCCGGTCGGCTTCCTGCTTGCGGGCGCCCTGATGACTGCCCCGATGGGCGAGCTCTCCGGCTGGGCGGCGGTGGCAACGGCGGCGATGATCGCCGGTCTCCCCGTCTTCGACACGACCCTGGTCGTCATCTCCCGCTGGCGCCGTGGCGCTCCGGTCCTGAGCGGCGCGACCGACCATACGACCCACCGGCTGTTGGTGGCGCTTCGCAGTCCGCGTGCCGTCGCCGCGGCGCTTGCGGGAACGCAAGCCTGCCTCTGTGGCCTTGCCATCGAGGGGACGAGGCGCGGCCAAGCGGTGACTATCGCGATCGCCTGCGGGGCGTTCCTGGTTGCGACGGGGACGGTCATCCTCGCCGAGGGCCCGCAATGGATGCCGGCTTCCGAGGACTCCTGAGCGCGCACGGGGACACGGCACCAGCGCTCCAGCCGGGCCCGCGGGCGCTGCTCCTCGCCGTTGCCGGGCTCGGCTGCGGTCTTAGCCCCGCCTTCTACGGATATTTCGACCTCTCGGTGTGGGGCCCGCTTGCCATCGGGCTCCTCGTGGTTGCGATCGCGCTGCTGTGCGCCCGGCAGGCGGTTCCTACCGGGATCCGGGCGGTGGCGGTGGCAGGGCTGCTGGCCTTTGCCGCCTGGTGCCTGCTCTCGATGGGCTGGGCCGAGTCGGGGGACCGTGCACTGACCGAAGGGGACAGGTGGATCCTCCATGGCCTTTTCCTGCTCGTTCTCGTCCTGCTGATCGCCGACCGGCGCGACTGCCTCGTCCTGCTCGCGGCGACCGCCGTCGGGATCCTCGGCATCGCCCTCTACGACGTCCTTCGACTGCTGGGCGGCGACGCCCGCTCGCTCTTCAGCGGCACCCGCCTGCTCGAACCGCTCGGCTACGTCAACGGCCTCGGCGGCTACTTCCTGCTCGGCTTCTGGCCGCTTGTCGCCGTTGCCGAGCGGGTCAGGCAGCCGCTCGTGGCCGGCGCAGCAGCCGGCGCCGCCAGCCTCCTCGCTTCGCTCGTCGTCCTGACCGACTCCCGTGGGACCCTGTTCGCCTTCGCGGCGTCGGCACTCCTGCTGCTGCTCCTGCTGCCCGGCCGCAACCGGCGCGCCTGGCTGCTGCTGCTCGTGCTCGCCGCCGTCGCGATCGCCTGGGCGCCGTTGACGGACGTTACCCAGGCCCTGCCGAACCCGATTGCCAACCCGCGGCTCGAGACGATCCACCGCGGGATCGAGGTGGCGCTGCTGGTGGCCGCGGGGGTTGCCGTGGCCTGGGGCATGGGGCGATGGGCCCTCGACGGGCTTAGCGCCAGCCAGCAGAAGGCGGCAGCGCGGCTGCGCCAGGGGTCGGCCGTGCTGCTGGGCGCGATCTGCCTGGCGGCCCTCGCTGCCACGGCGATCGCCGTCAGCGACCCCATCGAGCAGATCTCGAACCAGTACGAAGCGTTCACCGACCTGGAACCGACCGTGAACGGAGCTTCGCGGTTTACGTCCGGCGGCGGCAACCGCTACGACTACTGGCGGATCGCCTGGCACCAATTCAGTGACCACCCGCTCGACGGTCTGGGAGCGGGGAACTACGACCGCACCTACTTTCTCGAACGCAGCACGGACGAGGACGTGCGGCAGGCCCACAGCATCGAGCTGCAGACGTTGGGCGAGACCGGGCTGATCGGCGCTCTACTGCTCGGCTCCTTCTTCGTCGCCGTTTTCATAGGTGCCTGGAGGAGAGCCAAGGCAGCCCGCGCGGACAGCGCCGAGATCGGCATCGCCGTCGCCGCGCTTGGCACCTTCACGGTCTGGCTCGCGCAGACGAGCGTCGACTGGCTGCACCTGATCCCCGGCCTCACCGGGATCGCCCTGATCGGCGCGGCGATCCTCCTGCGCAGCGAAGACCTGGAGGCACCTGCCGCCGGCCTGCGGCGGGTGCCGGCGCTGGCCTTGGTGGGCGCGCTCGCGCTCGCGGCGGTGGCCGCGGTCTTCGTCGGCAGGGCGACGTTGGCCGAACACCTGCGCTCGAATGCGCGCGGCGAGCTCTCATCCGACCCGCGCTCGGCGCTGCGATCGGCGGACGAATCGCTTTCGCTCAACCCCGACTCCCTGCAGGGCTACTACCTCGAGGCTGCCTCGCTGGCCCGCCTCCACGCCTACGACCCGGCCAAGCGCGCGCTCCTCGAAGCGATTCGGCACGAGCCGCATGACTACGTCAGCCGGGCCCTGCTCGGGGACCTCCTGACGCGGCGGGGGGCGATCGACGCCGCCGTCGAATCCTATGCTCGTGCTTCGGCCCTCAACCCACGCGACCGGGGCCTGCGGATCTTGGGATCAAGTCCCAGGGTTGTCGAGAAGCTGCACCGTCACCCGGGCGAGCCCGGTTTGGTCGGCGCTCCCTAGCTCGGCAAATGTCCGCCGCCGCCTCTACCGTGATTCGGGACATGGCGGAGCAGACGCAGATCGAGGCACTCGTGGCGAACGAGCCCCTGCCGGAGGCCGCGGCCATGCCGCGGATCGCGCTGGGCGACCTTCAG
>Ga0308175_100002334_pt1 | contig 12980 bp, 12 predicted proteins | sample PhyCR1_3_FD_203893 | JGI IMG/M metagenome (GOLD analysis project Ga0308175, IMG submission 203893) | Soil microbial communities from UC Gill Tract Community Farm, Albany, California, United States - DLSLS.C.R1 | ecosystem: Environmental > Terrestrial > Soil > Agricultural land | place: USA...
TCGACGCGCGCGGTCGCGACACGCACATTCGCCGCGTGCAGATCGATCGCGGCTTGCGTCAGGAACGTCGTCTTCTTGCTGTTGGAATCGAGCAGCGTCACCGTCCAGCCCGGACGCGCGATCGCCAGCGGAATGCCGGGCACGCCGCCGCCCGATCCGACGTCGAGCACGCGCAGCGTCGCCCGCGAAGGCAAATGGGCCAGGATCGCGAGTGCGTCGAGCACGTGATGCGTGATCATGCGCGCGGGCTCGCGGATAGCCGTCAGGTTGTACGTGCGGTTCCATCGCTCGAGCAGATCGACGTAGGCCAGGAGACGCGCGGGCGCATCGGGCGCAAGGGCGATGCCGAGCTCGTCCAGCCCCGCGTTCAGCGCGTCGGCGTGCGCGCTCGCGCCGATGGCGAGCGTCACGCCGCCACCGCCGGCGCCCCATGGCGCTTGAGGTGCACGAGCAGCAACGCGATCGCCGCCGGCGTGACACCCGAGATGCGCGCGGCCTGGCCCACCGTCTCGGGGCGTTGGGCGGCCAGCTTCTGGCGCACCTCGATGGACAGCCCGCGCACGGCCGCGTAGTCGAGGTCGGCCGGCAGGCGCTTGTCGTCCTGCTCGCTGCGGCGCGCCACCTCATCCTGTTGCCGCTCGATGTAACCGGCGTACTTGAGCGAGATCTCGACTTGCTCGGCGACCGCGGGATCCTCGACGGGGGCGCCGGCGCCTGGCACTCGGTGAACGGCCGCGTAAGAAACACCAGGCCGTCTGAGCAATTCTGAGAGTGAGCGCTCGCCCTCAAGGCTGGGGCCGAACAGTGTGCCAGCGGCCTCGGAACCCAGTGAGAGCGGCGTTACGCGTGTCGTCCGCAGGCGGGTGTGCTCCGCGCCGATGGCGTCGCGCTTGCGGCAAAACGCTTCCCAGCGTGCATCGTCGACGAGCCCCAGCCTGCGGCCGTGCTCGGTCAGCCGCAAGTCGGCGTTGTCTTCGCGCAACTGGAGGCGATATTCGGCGCGCGAAGTGAACATGCGATAAGGCTCAGTCACGCCGCGCGTGACCAGGTCGTCGACGAGGACGCCGAGGTACGCCTCGTCGCGACGCGGACACCACCCCGCTTCGCCGCGCGCGCGCCGGGCCGCGTTGAGGCCCGCCAGCAGGCCTTGTGCAGCCGCCTCCTCATAGCCCGTCGTGCCGTTGATCTGGCCCGCGAAGAACAGGCCGGCGATCGACTTGGTCTCGAGGGTGGAGCGCAGCGCGCGCGGGTCGAAGTAATCGTATTCGATCGAATAGCCCGGCCGCAGGATGTGCGCGCGCTCGCAGCCCGGCATGGAGCGTACGAGATCGAGCTGGACATCGAACGGCAGCGAGGTCGAAATCCCGTTGGGATACACCTCGGTCGTGTCGAGACCCTCGGGCTCCAGAAAGACCTGGTGCCCGGTGCGCTCGGGAAAGCGCACCACTTTGTCCTCGATGGACGGGCAGTAGCGCGGGCCGATGCCCTTGATGACGCCGGTGAACAGCGGCGAGCGGTCAAGGCCCGCGCGAATGATCTCATGCGTGCGCGGCTGCGTGCGCGTGATCCAGCACGGCAGCTGGCGCGGGTGCATGGCGCGGCTGCCCATGAACGAGAAGACGCCCGGCGGGTCATCGCCCGGCTGAGGCTCGAGCACCGTGAAGTCGATGGTGCGGCCGTCGAGTCGAGGCGGCGTGCCGGTCTTGAGGCGTCCCACCGGCAGCGCGAGCTCACGCAGGCGCGCCGCCAGCCGCTTCGCCGGAGGATCGCCGGCCCGGCCGGCCTCGTAGTTCTGCAGCCCCACATGGATCAGGCCCGCGAGGAACGTCCCGGTCGTCAGGACGACATTGTCGGCCTCGAAGAGGACACCGATCTGCGTGACTACGCCGGTGACGCGGTCGCCCTCGATCAGCAGGTCGTCGACGGGCTGCTGGAAAACGGTGAGGTTGGGCGCCTGCTCGATGCGCCGCCGGATCGCCTGCTTGTAGAGGATCCGGTCCGCTTGGGCGCGCGTCGCGCGCACGGCGGCGCCCTTGCTCGAATTGAGCGTCCGGAACTGGATGCCGGCCTCGTCGGTGGCGATCGCCATGACGCCGCCCAGCGCGTCGATCTCCTTGACCAGATGTCCCTTGCCGATGCCGCCGATCGACGGATTGCAGGACATCTGCCCCACGGTCTCGATGTTGTGCGTCAGCAGAAGCGTTCGGCATCCCATCCGCGCCGAGGCAAGCGCCGCCTCGGTGCCGGCGTGGCCGCCACCGACGACGATCACGTCGAAATGGGTCTCGAAACGCATGGATTCAGTCGCTTACGGGCGATCATCGCTGCGGGCAGCAGATTGAATGATTTTACCATTCGGCAGTACCTCAGCACCCGTGGCCGAGGAGGCTGGATGGTGCTTCAGCCCGCGTAGCTGGCGTCTGGAGCAAGTGACCCGAACTACGTTCCACGTGGAACAACCGGCGGGTCAGGCGACATGGTTGAGCTCCGTTGTTCCACGTGGAACAAACGGAGCGGAAGCTTCGGTTGCTACCGCCCTGCGAGGCGGCCAGCCAGACGATCGCGTTCGGCCTTGAGCGCCTGCGGCTGCTTGTCGCCGAGCCGCTGAAACAAGCTGTCGTGGGAGGCGAGCTCGCGAAGCCACTGATCCGGGTCCACGCGCATGGCCGTGACGAACCGCTGGTCGTCGTAGGCCAATCCGGCCCAGTCGAGATCGCCATACTTCGGCGCCAGGCCGAGCGGCGTTTCGACGGCACCCGCCAGCCCGGCGCAACGCTCATAGATCCATTTGAGGATGCGCATGTTCTGGCCGAAGCCGGGCCAGACGAACTGGCCATCCGGGCCCTTGCGAAACCAGTTCACGCTGAAAATGCGGGGCGGATGCCGGACCGCGCTGCCCATGCGCAGCCAGTGCTCGAAATAATCGCCGACGTGGTATCCACAGAACGGCAGCATCGCGAACGGGTCGCGGCGCACTTCGCCTACGGCGCCCGTCGCGGCGGCCGTCGTTTCGGATCCCATCGTGGCCGCCATGTACACACCCTGCTCCCACGTGCGCGCTTCCGTGACGAGGGGAACCGTATCGGAACGGCGCGCGCCGAACACGAAGGCGGCAATCGGCACGCCTTCAGGATCGTCCCATGCGGGGTCGAGCGAGGGACACTGGCTGGCCGCGACGGTAAAGCGCGCGTTCGGATGGGCAGCCTTGCGGCCGCATCCGGGCGTCCAGCTCTTACCCTGCCAATCAGTCAGGTGTTCCGGCGGCTCACGGGTAAGGCCCTCCCACCAGACGTCGCCGTCGTCGGTCAACGCAACGTTCGTGAAAATGACGTTCTCGCGCAGGGTGTCCATCGCATTGGGATTGGACTGGTACGACGTCCCCGGCGCCACGCCGAAGTACCCCGCCTCGGGATTGATCGCGCGAAAGCGACCGTCCGGCCCGGGCTTGATCCACGCGATATCGTCTCCGATGGTCGTCACGCGCCACCCTTCTACGCCGGGCGGCGGAATCAGCATCGCGAAGTTCGTCTTGCCGCATGCGCTGGGGAACGCCGCCGCGACGTAACGCTTGTCGCCGCTGGGAGCCGTTACGCCGAGGATCAGCATGTGCTCGGCCAGCCACCCTTCGTCCCGCCCCATCACGGAGGCGATCCGCAGCGCGAGGCACTTCTTGCCGAGCAAGGCATTGCCGCCGTAACCGGAGCCGAAGCTCCAGATCTCGCGCTGGGCGGGGAAGTGCACGATGTACTTGTGCTCGGCATTGCAGGGCCACGGAACGTCGGCGTCGCCCGGACGCAAGGGCGCGCCCACGGAATGCACGCACGGCACGAAGGCACCTTCGGCCCCCAGCACGTCGTACACCGCGCGGCCCATGCGCGTCATGATGCGCATGCTGGCAACGACGTACGGGCTGTCCGTGATCTCCACGCCAAGATGGGCGATCGGACTGCCGAGCGGGCCCATCGAGAACGGCACCACGTAGAGCGCGCGCCCGCGCATGCAGCCCTCGAACAATCCGTGCAGCGTGCGACGCATCTCGTGCGGCGCGACCCAGTTGTTGGTGGGCCCGGCGTCGTCGGGACTCTCGCTGCAGATGAATGTGCGATCCTCGACGCGCGCGACGTCCGAGGGATCCGAGCACGCGAGATAACTGTTCGGGCGCTTCGCCGGATTGAGCCGGCGCAAGGTGCCGCTGCGCACCATGCCTTCGCAGACACGATCGTATTCGGCGCTGCTGCCGTCGCACCAGACGATGCGTTCGGGCTGCGTAAGCGCGGCGATTTCGCGCACCCATCCGAGCAGACGCGCGTGGCGTACATAGTCCGGCGCGTTCACGGATGCGGCGAGCGTGGCGAACGATTCAGGCTGATTCATGGGAGTTCGATTCGGGAAGGAACCGGCAGTTCGCGCCGCGGTGGTCGATCACTCTAGCACGCGCCGAGCACACGCCGCGACGCGCATTCGTGGCCCGGTGGCCTGACCGCTTTGACGACTCGTGATGCTTCATCGGGTGCGGCTGCCGAGGGCTGCATCGATACGCGCAACAGCGGCACCGACCAGCGGCGATAGAGGAAGACCGTGCGCGATACACGGCAGCGACGCCGTCATTGCACCGTGTACAAATATGCAGCCATGTCGTGCGCATCGCGCTCGGTCACGCCGAGATCGGGCATCGCACTGCCCGGATGCACACGTTGAGGACTGCGCAGCCAGCGCACCAATCCCTCCACGTCGTTGACGGCGGCGCCTCCGATGTAACGACGCCGGGCGATGTGCGCAAGCGACGGCCCCACCGGCGTGTCGGCCCCGACCACGCCTGGAATTCGATGGCAGGTGGCGCAGCCGTACTGGCGTAACGCGACGATGCCGCGCTCCGGATCGGGCGCTGCCTCGCGTTGCGTTGCCGGCGTGACGTTCGCCTGGTCCGACCGGCGCTCCGATGTCGCGAGCCGATACGCTTCCGGTGACTCACCGGGCATCGCCTGCAGGTAGGCGACGACAGCCCACAGCTGGTCATCGTCCAGCCTGAACTCCCACGCCGGCATGCCGGTCATCTTGAGGCCGTGCTTGACGGTCCAGAACAGTTGTTCGGGCGGCCATTCGCGCGCGGCGTACGCGAGATTCGCCGGCGACGGCGTCATGCCGAGCGCGAACGATTCGGGCGCGACACCGGGCGCGCCGTGGCAGCGCACGCAGTTGACCGTATAGAGCGAGCGCCCTGCCCGCACGCGCTCCGGATCTTCGAGACGCGGCCCGACGATCCCGCGGGCATGGAAGCGGATCGATTGGCGCATGCCTGCCTCGATGAGGCTGTACACGGGACGCGTGTGCTGTTCGGTTGCGGCGACGTTGTAGACGCCGATGGCAACCATTGCGCCAACCGCGAGCGCGACGAGCGCAGTGGCGACGACGAGTGCAACCGCGATACGCATGCCGCCTTCCGTCACCGCAGCCGGTAGAGATGGGCGACCATGTCCTTCGCGTCGTCGGCGCTGACGTGAAGGTCGGGCATTCCGCTTCCCGGACGGTAGGCCTGGGGGAACCGTATCCACTGCGCCATTTGCTCCGGCGTATTGGGCAGCGATCCGGCGAGGTAGACACGCCGACCGACATCGTCCAGCGGCGGGCCGATGTCGCCGCGCGCGTCATGCACGTCCGGAATTCGATGGCAATAGCCACACCCGTACGCATGAAGCAGGGCACGGCCGCGCGAAGGATCGCCGTCCGGCGGCGGCGGCGGACGCACGCCGCCGCTGCATGCAGCGAGCAACGCCAACAGCGCCAGCGCGACACGTTGACGCAAAAACGCGGATCGACGATCACGCCACATGCTGACGCGTGCGCAGGGGGGCGAGCCACCCCGCGACGACGACGAGACCGGCAATGAGGTAGGCCAGGCTGCCGGGCACCCACATGACGAGACCTCCGAGCTGCTGGTCTTCGAGCGCGGTGAGCCCGAGCACCGTCGCCTGTCCGGTCACACGGTAGAACGGGTGCGTGGCGAGCGTCAGCAGCGCGCCCAGTGCGCTGGTGTGAAGCATGGTCGTGAACAGCGAGATCATGGCGCCCGGAGCCTGCGCTCCCGCGCGATGACGCAGGACGCTCCACCAGAAAAGCAGCGCGGAGCCCAGAAAACACACGTGCTGCGCCACGTGAAGCGACGGATCGGCCGCCGCCGCGATGAAGAATGCCGGTGCGTGCCAGATCCATACGGCGCCTGCGTGCAGGCACCAAGCGCCCGACGGGCTGATCATCACGCGCCAACTGCGTTTCACCCACCGTGCGCGCGCGATGATCGCAAGGCGGCGGCGGGACCGTGGCGCAAGCGCCCAGGTCCACGCCTCCAGCGGCCGCGCAAGGATGAGAAGCGGCGCGGCGACGAGCATGAGCAGCTCGTGCTGCACCATGTGCGCCGCGAACGAACGCTCCGCGAACGCATCGAGCGGGGAGAACAAGGCACCGGACAACACCAGCCAGCCGAGCGCGAAGCGCAGGACATGCACGCCGCGCACTCCACGCCGCGCGCCAGCCCGGCGCCACAATCGCCACACGCCGACCGCATACAACATGGCGCTCGTCACGAGCAGGAGGCTGAGCGTGACGGTCCAGCCAAGGGCGTTGCCGGTGACGATCGCCGGCGCTTCGCCATGCGCAGCCGACACGAGCGGCAGGCATGCGAGAACGAGCCCTATTCCAGGCAGGACGAGAGCACCCACGTCGGAAACCACATCGCCACGATGACCAGGAGGGAAAGCGCGGAAACGGCAGTGGCCATCCCCGCGAGGAAACGACGGCGCGCACTCGGCTCGCTCTCCGCTGCGCCGTCGGCGGTCGCGCGCCACTGGCGCCACGCGAGCAGCGTCGCCGCCGCGGTGGCGAGCACGAAGGCGAAATGCACGAGATGAAGCGCAAGACCGTGTTGCCCGCGGCATGCCCACGCAGTCATCGACAGCGCGACGCTTTCGTCGACCAGCGCCAGGATCGGCGCTACCAGAAGCGCATACCAGGTGGCCACGGGCTCGCCGATCGCTACATGCGTGGGACGAGGTAGATCACGACGTAGATCGGTATCCACGTCGCGATGATGAACCACCAGTAGCCGGCGTTCTCCGCGACGTCCACGAAGCGTTTGCCGTCGACCGTCTTCTTGAACGTCACCGCGGAGACGACCAGCGTGTCGGCCACGTTGGTGATGAGATTGAACGTATGCAGACCGAGCAGGACCCAGACGCAGGAGCCGTACGCGCTCGCGTCGCCGCGCACGTTGAGCGCCGTGAACTCCATCCAGCGGACGGGAAGCAGGCATAGGGTCAACACGGCAAAGGTGACCAGCCATACGCGCACCCTGTGCAGGTCCTGCTCGTTGGCCGCCCGGTCGATGATCGCGTTCGGGATGCCGGTCAGCACCGCGAGAACGACGTTGACGGTGCCCCACAGCAGATCCGGCGGATCGCCTCCGCTCGGCCACACCGCGTTGAGGCTGCGCAGGTAGAAACAGACGCCGATCATGAGCGCGAAGCCCATGCCTTCGATCGCCATCATGCCGGCGGTGCCCCACCACATCAGGCTGCGCGTACCGAAGCCGTAGCTCGGCAAGTCCGCGACGTCGAGTGCATCGCCCTTGCGCACGGCGGGCACGCTGGCCGGCGTAGCCTCGCGCCGACCGCCTTCGAGCGGCGTGAACCAGCGCGTCAGGACGCTCATCGGACCATGCTCCGTGCTGCCCGATGCTTGCTCGATGTCCCCCGCGAGCGGTCAGGCAAGCTCATGGTCGCCTCTGCAGCACGAGTTGCCGGTCGGTTTCTTCCTTCGACGGCCAATACCAGCCGATGAAGGCGATCGCCGGCGGGATCAAGCCCCAGAACATGCCGGCCGTGGACAGGCTCGACCACAGCAGCCACACGAGCACGCCCCAGGCCGCAATGAACGGCCAGATCGTCGGCTCGGGATACGAGTAGCGCACGTCAGGCGCCGCATCGAGCACCGTCGTGACAAGGCCCTCCCGGTCTTCCGCCGACAGGCCGCTCACGTGCGTCGGTGTCCCGGGCGGACGCGGCGCCCACAACGGCTCACGCGACGTCACGACCGGGAGCGCCACGAAGTTGTAGGGCGGCGGCGGCGAGCCCGTCGCCCATTCGAGCGTGCTCGCACCCCATGGGTCGGCGCTGGCAGGCTCGCCGCCGCGCCGCGTGCGCACGACGTTGATCACGAACACCAGCACGCTGACCGCGATGATGGCGGCGCCGACGCTCGCCAGGAGGTTCAGCGGTCCCCAGCCAGTCTCGGCGCCGTAGGTGTACATGCGGCGAGGCATTCCCTCGAGCCCGAGGACATGCATGGGGAAGAACGCGACGTTGAAGCCGATGAAGAACAGCCAGAACTGCCAGCGCCCGAGCCGCTCGCCGAGCATGCGGCCGGTCATTTTCGGAAACCAGTAGTAGAGCGCGGCGAACAGGGGGAACACCGCGCCCCCGAGGAGTACGTAATGAAGGTGCGCCACGACGAAGTAGGTGTCGTGCACCTGCAGATCGAAGGGCACCGAGCCGACCATGATGCCGGAGAGTCCTCCGATCATGAAAATGAAGAAGAATCCCAGCACGAATAGCAGCGGAACCCGCAGGTTGAGGCGCCCGGCCCAAAGCGTTGCGATCCAGCAGAAGATCTGCACGGCGGTCGGGATCGCGATCATGAAACTCATCGCCGTGAAGAAGCTCTTGCCGAGCTCCGGCAGGTTGGTGGCGAACATGTGGTGGACCCACAGCCCGAAGGCCAGGAAGCCCGTCGCGATCAACGACAGCACGACCGCGTCGTGGCCGAACATCGGCCTTCGCGCAAACGTCGGAATGATGGTCGAGACGAATCCGAGCGCCGGAATGAAGATGAAATAGACCTCCGGGTGGCCGAAGAACCAGAACAGGTGCTGCCACAGCAGCGCGTCTCCGCCTTCCGCCGGATTGAAGAAATGCGTCCCGAACGTGCGGTCGAACTGCACGAGATTGGCCGCGAGCATCACCGCGGGCATCGCGAAGATGATCATCACCGATGTCACCAGCGACGCCCAGACGAACAGTGGCATGCGCCGCAACGACATCCCGGGCGCGCGCATCTTCAGGATCACCGTGGTGATGTCGACGGCCACCATGAGCCCCATGGCCTCGGTGAAGTTGATGAGGTTGTTCCAGATGTCGGAGCGCTTGCCCACGCCGTACTGCGGGCCGGCAAGCGGCACGTAGGCGAACCAGCCGGCATCGGCGCCGGCGTTCAGCGCGAAGCCGCCGTACAGCGTGATCGAACCCAACAGGTACAACCAGTACGCGCATGCGCTCATGCGCGGGAAGGCGGTGTTGCGCGTTCCCACCATGAGCGGCACAAGGTACAGCGCCATCCCTTGCATAACGGGGACGGCGAAGATGAACATCATCGTCGTGCCGTGCATGGTGAACAGCTGGTCGTAGAGGTCCGGGCCCACGACGTGGTTGTCAGGCACCGCGAGCTGCGCGCGCATGACCGCCGCGAGGATCCCCGCCGCGACGAAGAACAAGAACGCAGTCGCGACGAACCGGCGTCCGAGGCGTTTGTGGTCGTTGGTCCGCAGGAAGCCGAGCACGCCCGGCTCGTCCTGCCACGTACGCTCGAGCGCGTGCGCGGCGACGGAATCCCACCCCGCGCCGTCGAGGATCATGGCGTGTCGTTCGGCCGCGCGGTGCAGGGATTTCTTCTGCCTGCGCCTGGCATCGCCGCGGTGGAGCGGTGCACCCATGTGCGTGCCGGCGCCGGTGCTCATTGCAGGCTTTCCAGGAACGCTGCGATGGCTCCCGCATCCTGCGGCGACAGGGCCGTTGCAGGCATATGAGCACCCGGCTTGAACGCCTGCGGATCGACGATCCAGGCCGCTCGCGCCGCGGCGTCGTTCGGCAGCGCGCCCGCGGCGAGCGTCATGCGGCTCGCGACATGCGTGAGATCGGGCGCTTGCCTGCCGCCGGCCAGCGTGCCATCCACCGCATGACACATCGCACAGGTGCCGCGCTCGAACAGCTCGCGGCCGCGCGCCTCCTGCGTCGTACGTGGCGCCGGCGCCGGTGCACGCTGACGATCGGCCCAACGCTGCCATGACTGCGGTTCGTCGGCAATCACGAACAAGGCCATCTTGGCGTGCTGGTATCCGCAGAACTCGGCGCACTGCCCGCGATACACGCCAGACCGGTCCGCACGAAACATCACGGTCGCGTCGCGTCCAGGGATGAGGTCCTTCTTGCCAACCAGGCTCGGCACCCAGAAGCTGTGGATCACGTCGCTTGCCCGCAACGTCAGCAACACAGGACGTCCCACGGGGATGTGCAGCTCGTTCGCGCCGACGAACAGCCGCGACGGCTCGGGGTCGTCGTAACGCGCCTCCCACCACCACTGGTGCGCGGTCAGCTCGATGTGCAGCGCATTGGCGAGCGGAAGCCTCGCGAGCGCCCAGCTGGTGTACACGCTCGCACCGAGCAGGCCCAGCAGGAGCACCGTGGAGAGCGCCACGCCGATTCGCACCGCGCGCGCTATTGCAGGCTCGCTGCGTTCGAGCCATTCCACCGCCGGCGGCGTGTCATGCCCGGCACGCGGTGCGCGGCGCAGCGCCAGCGCCAGCGCAGCCATGACCCCGACGAACACGACGGTGCAGACCGCGAGCAGGATCAGCCACAGGTGATACACCGCCTGCGCCTGGATCCCGCCCGGTATCCGCACGTCGTGCAATGCCTCGATCATGGCTTCCCGATCGGCCTCACGGCGGTTGCGCGCCACGCCGCGGCGCTCGCGGACGCGTCAACCCGTGTCGTGTGGCAACGCAGGCGTTGCGACGGAGCAGCCGTGCGCTGGCCTGCTTGATCGATGCCACGCCCGGACGCGGGCCGCGGGGTGCCAAGCGCGCGCGCTCCAAGCAGCAACGCGACCACGACGTACACCATGCCGCCGGGGACCCACATGATCAGGCCGCCGAGCTGCTGATCCTCGAGCGCGGTGAGGCCGAATGGCGCCGCCTGGCCGGGGAATGCGTACCACGGGCTCGATCCGAAGGTGAGCAGTGCGCCAAGCGCGCCGGTGGTGAGCGTCGTGATGAACAGCGTCGCGATGCCGCGCGATGCGGCCGTGCGCGGGGTGGCCGGTCGCAGCACGCTCCACCAGAAGCACAACGCCGCGGCGAGAAACGTCGCATGCTGCAGGATGTGCAGGCCCGGATGCTGAAGCGCGGCGCGAAACCAGGCGGGCAGGTGCCATGCCCACAAGGCGGCCGTCTGCAGCGCGCAGGCACCGGCGACGCCCGTGATGAGCGCCCATGGCCCTTGCGCATGCGATCGCCGCAGCAGCGTGCGCCAATGCACGCGTCCTCGAGCCGGCAGCGCCCATGCGAAGCGGCCCAGCGGCCGCCCGCGCACGAGAAGCGGCGCCGCCGCGAGCATGAGGAGCTCGTGCTGCACCATGTGCACGGCGAACGACTGCTCGGACCATGCATCGAGTGGCCCGAGCAGCGTGGCGGCGAGCACCACCAGACCGGCCGCGAACACGATGCCGTCGTGCCGCCGTGCGCCAGCGGGCCGCATGCGGCGCGCGGCGAGTCTTGCCGCGCCCAGCGCATAAGCCGCGGCGAACGCGATCAGCAGCGCGACGACGAACGCTTCGCCGCCCTCGATGGGGCTCAGCTCAGACATGGCGACAGCGACGCGGCAACGTACCACTGCACCAGCGTCGCGACGAGGAACAGCGTCGCAGTGGCGAGGCTCACGGCGCCAAGAAACCGCCGCTCGGGTGGAACGGCAGCGACGGCCTCGCGGCGCCAGCGCATGATCGCAGCGCCGGACAACAGCACGCCGATCGCGCAGATCACGAGCTCGGCAGCGGGCGCCAGATGGACGAACGCGGGCGCCTGCTCGCGGCACGCATAGGGCACGAGCGCGTAAGCAACCGAGAGCAGGCCGAGAAACGCCGAAGGTGCCACGAGCAGTCCCCACCAGGGGGCCCAGCGATCGAAGCGCGACATGGCGTCACATCCAGCGCGGCGCCCAATACAGCACGAAGTAGATCGGCAGCCAGGCAGCGACCACGAACCACCAGTAGAGCGCATTCTCGCTGACATCCACGAAACGATGGCGCTCCAGCGGACCGGTCCACATGAGGACCGCGAGCACGATGGTGTCGATGAAATCGGTGGCGAGATGGGTCGTGTGGAGGCCGAGCAGGAACCAGACTGCCGAACCATAGGCGTTGGTGTCCCACCTGACGTTCAGCGCGGCGAACTCGAACCCGCGCACGACGAGGAAAGCAACGGCGAACAGCACGCACACCGCCATCCAGAGCCGCACGGCGGGCAGGTCCTCCCGCTCGCCCGCTTTCTTGGCGAGTTGATTGGGGATGCAGCTCGCGAGCAGGATCAGCGTGTTGAGCGTTCCGAACGTGAGCTGTGGCGGTGGCACATCGGGCGGAAAGACGTCGACCCGGGTGCGCACGTAGAAGTACATCATGATGGCGAGGGCGAACACCGTGCCCTCGATCGCCATGACGCCCACGGTCCCCCACCACATCAGGCTCGACGCGCCGTAGCCGTAGCTCGGCAGCGCACGCGCGTCGATGTCGCGCCGCGGAGCGGCCGTCTGCACGCTGCTCATGTCAGCGCCCTTTGCACGCCGCGCGTCATGATCATGCCGTGCGCTCTTCGCCGCGCGCCTTCGCGATCTCGGCGAAGGGCGGCTTTTCGAGCGCGCGATGCCGCCGCGTCTCGGCATGCGACGGCCAGAACCAGGCGATCATGGCGATCGTCACGGGGATCGCTCCCCATACCACCGCCCACGGCGTGAAGATGGAGCCGATGAACAGGGCCGTCGTCGCAATGGCAGCGACGAGCGGCCAGATCGTCGGCGTCGGAAATGCCATGCGGTGATCCGGATGCGCATCCAGGCCGCTCGTCACCAGCACTTCGGGCGGCGATGACGCGAGGCCGCGCA
>Ga0308175_100002336_pt1 | contig 12978 bp, 10 predicted proteins | sample PhyCR1_3_FD_203893 | JGI IMG/M metagenome (GOLD analysis project Ga0308175, IMG submission 203893) | Soil microbial communities from UC Gill Tract Community Farm, Albany, California, United States - DLSLS.C.R1 | ecosystem: Environmental > Terrestrial > Soil > Agricultural land | place: USA...
ATGTTAAGACCGGAGGGATTGCGTTCGGAACAATCCCTGAAATTGCTAAGCAGTTGACACGTAAGGTAAAAGAGGTTTCAGAGGTACCTGTTTACGTCAAGCTGTCGCCAAATGTAACGAACATAGTGGAAATGGCACAGGCTGTAGAAGCAGGTGGTGCGGATGGTTTGACCATGATTAACACTCTGATTGGAATGAGGCTTGATTTAAAAACTGGCAAACCGATTCTCGCCAATCGAACCGGTGGATTGTCAGGCCCAGCAATCAAGCCAGTGGCGATTCGGATGATTCACGAAGTAAGCCAGGCTGTTGGGATTCCGATTATTGGTATGGGCGGCGTTGAGACGGCTGCAGATGTAATTGAGTATTTTTATGCAGGAGCAAGTGCAGTAGCGGTAGGAACGGCAAATTTCGTTGATCCATTTGTGTGTCCTACTATTATTGAGGAACTTCCTGAATTACTAGAAAAATTAGGATTTGAGCATATTAGTGAATGTACAGGAAGGAGCTGGAGGGAAAATGGACAACTCGCTTATCATCGCTCTTGATTTTGCCGGAATGAATGAAGTCAATCAATTTCTAAAGCCGTTTGCGGGCAGAGAACTTTTTGTAAAAGTGGGAATGGAGTTGTTTTACCAGGAAGGCCCTGCGATCATTCATCAACTAAAAGAGCAAGGACATCATATCTTTTTAGACTTAAAACTTCATGATATTCCAAACACCGTGAAAAGTGCGATGAAGGGGCTTGCTCGATTAGACTGTGATTTGGTCAACGTTCATGCAGCTGGTGGAAAAGAAATGATGGAGGCTGCGCTCGAAGGGCTAGAAGCTGGAACTGCGGCTGGGAGAAAACGGCCAAACTGTATCGCTGTAACCCAATTAACAAGCACGTCTGAAGAACAAATGCAAAAAGAACAACTAATTCCGGTTTCCTTAAAGGAATCGGTGCTTCATTATGCCTCCAACACAAAACAAGCAGGTTTAGATGGGGTGGTTTGTTCCGCATGGGAAGCGGCGACGATTAAAGAGCAGGCAGGACAGTCATTTTTGACTGTATGTCCGGGGATTCGGATGGCTTCAGATCAGGTTGGCGACCAAAAACGAGTCACAACACCTGAAGCAGCACGGTCAATGGGGGTAAGCTCGATTGTGGTCGGCCGTTCAATCACACGTTCACTTGACCCTCTAAAAACATATGATCAATGGATGGAAGCATGGAAAGGGGTAAAACAATGAAACACTTAATTGCAGAAAAATTACTAGAAATCAATGCGGTAGCCTTAAAGCCTGAGGAGCCGTTCACCTGGACATCAGGACTTCGTTCCCCCATCTATTGTGATAACCGCTTAACACTTTCATACCCAGAAGTTAGAAAAGCCATTGCTTCAGGCCTGCAAAAGCTGATTGAAGAGCATTTTCCAGGAACTGAACTGATTGCTGGAACCGCAACTGCTGGTATCCCTCATGCCGCATGGGTAAGTGACCTAATGGACCTTCCAATGTGCTACGTTCGTTCAAAAGCAAAGGGACACGGAAAAGGAAATCAAATTGAAGGAAAAGCCGAGGCAGGACAGAAGGTTGTTGTGGTTGAAGATTTAATTTCAACTGGCGGCAGTGTGGTCACGGCGGTTAATGCTTTAAAAGAAGCAGGCTGTGATGTACTAGGGGTCGTATCAATTTTTACATACGGCCTTGAAAAAGGTAAGCAAGTATTTGCAGAAGAAAACATTCAGAGTTATTCATTGACCGATTTTACTACTTTGATTGAAGTAGCGATTAATAAGGGATATGTAAGTGCAGAGAACCAAGAAAGCCTTCTACAATGGAGCAAAGACACTGCTGCCTGGAGCAAAAAGTTTGAGGAAGCAGCATCGCTGTTAAAGTAAACATTTTCTTGATAAAACTAGAAATTGTTTTAAAGTGCTGATAAAGGTTATAAAAGTGCCGATAATTCATCAAAAAGTGCCGGAAAAACTTCAAAAAGTGCCGATAAAATAAAAAAGAGGGAGCGAATAGTAAAATGGCTCCCTCTTTTTTGCATCATTTTTTAAGTTTTAAAACCATTTCTTCATCCGGGGTGACATAAACCGTTTGCTGATTATCATAAATGACAAATCCGGGCTTTGCCCCGCTCGGTTTTTTCACATGGCGGACTTTTGTATAATCGACAGGCACTGATCCGGAATTACGTGCTTTACTATAATAGGCTGCTAAATTTGCTGCTTCAAGAATCGTTTCATCGGAAGGCTCCTTACTGCGGATCACAACGTGTGAACCTGGGATATCCTTTGTATGAAGCCAAATTTCATCTCTTGCTGCCAGCTTATTTGTTAAATAATCATTTTGTTTATTGTTTTTTCCAACAATTATTTCCGTACCATCTGAGGCAGAAAAATGATCGAGTACCGGCTTGCTATTTTGAAGCTTTTTGCCGTTCCTTTTTTGGCGTTCACGGATATATCCGCCCTCAACAAGTTCCTCACGGATTTCTTGAAGATCTTTAGGCGAAGCGGCTTGAACCTGTTGAAGCAAATTATCAAAATACTCCATTTCCTCTCGGGCCTTGTCTATTTGTTCGGTCACGATCGAAATTGAATTCTTCGCTTTTTGATATTTGGAAAAATACTTTTGGGCATTTTCTGATGGTGTCTTTCTAGGATCGAGCGGTATGACAAGCATGCCGCCGTCAACATCATAATAATTAAGAACTTCAATTTCTTTCATTCCTTTTTTGGCCGCATATAGATTAGCAGTTAACAACTCTCCAAAAAGTTGAAACTTTTCTGCTTTCTCCGCTTCTTCCAATGTACGTAGAAGTTTGTCTATTTTCTTTTCATTCTTATCTTTTTCATTGCTAATGAATCTTTCAATATCATTTCCCTGCTGCTTGACCCGGTCCCGTTCGGCTTTGCCAAAATAGAATCGATCAAGCATTTCACTAAGTGTTGTAAAGGTTTTTACCTCTCCTTTTACATGATCAAGTGGTAATAAATAAAATAGTTCTTTCCCGTTTGAATTCATAATAGAAGGAGCTATTTCACCGGAGTGAATTATTTGGATCAATTTAACAAACGCCGTCGGAACGGTTGTCCGATTCGCTAATCCACTTCGAAAAATGACTTCCTTAGCAAATAATGGGGAGACTCCGCCGAAATGTTCAACAAGCTGGCGGTCCAGCTTCCCAGACATAAAATCCAATTTCTGTAATACATCCTCTTCACCCGCTGTAAAAGGGTCCAGCTTATTTTGTTCCGGCGGGTTTATATAGGGTTGTCCCGGCAAAATAGCTCTATGGCTGTTTACAGCGAAAGATACGTGCTTAATGCTGTCGAGAATGACATTACGCGTTTTATCGACTAAAACGATATTGCTATGGCGTCCCATAATTTCGATGATTAATTGCTTATAGCTGATATCACCAATTTCATTTCTGCCCTTGATTTCAAATACAATGATTCGGTCATTATCAACCTGATATAAATCCTCTAATATATGTCCTTCAATATGCTTTCTAAGCAGCATACAGAACATCGGGGGTTCACTTGGATTATCGTAGGCCTCATTTGTGAATTGCACCCTTGCATAGCTTGGGTGAGCAGATAATAATAGTTTTTGATTGATTCCGTTTGCACGGATCGTCAGAATGACTTCATTTTTATAAGGCTGGTGGACTTTGTTTATACGTCCGCCCTTTAGAGAACGAACCAGTTCATCAACCATTGCTTTTGTAAATAAACCATCAAATGACATGGAAAACATCCTTTTCTAGAAGCTATGTTTCAATTATATCCTATCCGGCTAAAATCTGTCTTAATTTACCCATCAATCACATTTTCATCTAGCATTTTTTTGGACGACCCTGAATAAGCTTTCCTTAGAGCAAGTCTATAAGAGGGGGAAGTGAGATGGTCGGATGAAATTCCATGAAATGAAGATAGATCAAGTAGAAAAGGCTCTAGAAACCGACTTTTCTTCTGGATTATCGCAGGAAGAAGTAAAGAAACGTGTAAAACAGCATGGACTAAATGAATTAGAAGAGGGAGAAAAGCAATCGGCCTTACTCTTATTTTTCAGCCAATTTAAAGATTTTATGGTGTTGGTGCTGTTAGCTGCAACCTTGATTTCAGGTTTGCTGGGTGAGTATATCGATGCCATCGCGATTATCGCCATTGTGATTATTAATGGATGCCTAGGCTTTTACCAAGAAAGACGGGCTGAAAAATCACTGCAAGCTTTAAAAGAGTTATCGGCCCCACAAGTGTCGGTTCTTCGAAATGGACAATGGGTGAAGATCGCTTCAAAAGAAATCGTAATCGGTGATGTCATCAAATTTGCCTCGGGTGACCGGATTGGGGCAGATGTTCGGATCATTGAATCGAAGAGTTTAGAAATCGAAGAATCAGCGCTGACGGGTGAATCCGTTCCCGTTGCTAAACATATCGATCCATTAAATAACCCAAATCCGGGCATCGGGGATATGGAAAATATCGCCTTTATGGGAACAATGATTACAAGAGGAAGCGGGTTAGGTGTCGTGATTGCAACCGGAATGAAAACGGCAATGGGTCAGATTGCCGATTTACTGCAAAATGCCGAGGCACAGGATACACCGCTTCAACGCCGTCTAGAGCAGCTTGGAAAAATATTAATTACCGTGGCCTTGTTACTGACTGTGTTAGTTGTAATCGTCGGCGTCATACAAGGACATGAATTATATGAAATGTTTTTAGCGGGTGTCTCCTTGGCAGTAGCAGCCATACCAGAAGGACTTCCAGCCATTGTGACAGTCGCCTTGTCTTTAGGCGTGCAAAAGATGATTAAGAAAAATGCGATTGTCAGAAAACTGCCGGCTGTGGAAACACTCGGTTGTGCATCCGTTATATGTTCCGATAAAACCGGTACAATGACTCAAAATAAAATGACGGTCACCCATTTATGGAGCGGTGGGAATACATGGACGGTTGACGGTGTTGGCTACCAGCCGCAGGGAAACTTTTATCGCGATGAGCATAATGTCAAGCCTAGAGAAGAAAAATCGTTACAGCAAATGCTGATTTTTGGAATGTTATGCAACCATTCCGAATTAGCCATAAAAGACGATGAATACACCCTTGACGGTGACCCAACTGAAGGGGCTCTCCTTGTAAGTGCAATGAAAGCGGGCTTTAATCGGCAAAAACTATTAGAGGAATTTACGATTGTCAATGAATTCCCGTTTGACTCCACCAGAAAAATGATGAGTATCCATGTGAAAGACAAACAAGACAGGCACTTTATTGTAACAAAAGGAGCACCGGATGTAGTCTTGGGTGTCTGTGAATCGATTTTATGGGATGAAAAGACACAATACTTAAGTAAGGAAACTCAAACCAGGGTACAGGATGCAATAAATGGACTTGCCTCTCAGGCGTTAAGAACGATTGCCATTGCCTATAAACCGATCCAGGCTAATACCGTTATTTTAAGCGACCATGAGGCAGAGAAAAAGTTAACCTTCATCGGCGTGCAAGGCATGATTGACCCGCCAAGACCTGAAGTCAAAACGGCCGTTAAAGAATGTAAGGAAGCCGGCATCAAAACCGTCATGATTACGGGTGATCACGTCATTACGGCCAAAGCGATTGCTTCCCAGCTTGGGATTTTGACTAAAAGGAGTAAGGTGCTTGATGGCAATGCGCTAGCTGAAATGTCTGTTGAAGAACTCGAACAGGTGGTTGAGGATGTTTCTGTATTTGCAAGGGTTTCTCCGGAACATAAGCTGAAAATCGTCAAGGCATTGCAAAATAGAGGACATATTGTCGCCATGACAGGTGATGGAGTCAATGATGCTCCTGCGATTAAGGCTGCTGATATTGGTGTCGCGATGGGGATTACCGGTACGGATGTAGCAAAAGAAGCTTCCGCACTAGTATTATTGGACGATAATTTTGCCACCATTAAAGCGGCCATCAAAGAAGGGAGAAACATATACGAAAATATTCGTAAGTTTGTCCGCTACCTATTGGCATCAAATGTTGGGGAGATTTTGGTCATGCTGTTTGCGATGCTGCTTGCTTTACCGCTGCCACTCGTACCGATTCAAATTCTTTGGGTGAATCTAGTCACAGACGGGCTGCCGGCAATGGCGTTAGGGTTAGACCAGCCTGAGGACAATGTAATGAAGCGGGGACCTCGCAGTCCTAATGAGGGAGTGTTCTCACGCGGTTTAGGCTGGAAAGTTGTCTCACGTGGATTCCTGATTGGGCTTGTTACCTTATTGGCATTTATGATTGTCTACCATAATGCTCCAAGTCAATTGCCATATGCACAGACAGTTGCATTCGCCACCCTCGTTATGGCACAGCTGATTCATGTTTTTGACTGCCGCAGTGAAAGATCCGTACTATCAAGAAATCCGTTTGGTAACCAATATCTTGTTTGGGCGGTTATTTCATCGGTCTTACTCATGCTAATCGCCATTTATTATCCGCCATTGCAGCCAATATTCCATACACTTCCGATTGAAGCAAAAGATTGGCTGTTAATATTAGGGTTATCCTCTGTTCCAACTTTTTTACTAGCAGGATCATTTTTGTTAAGAAAAACAAAATAAAGTGTGTTATAATCCAAAAGGTGATAGAATTCATTCTATTACCTTTTGTTATTTTTAAAAAATAAAGAGCCGATCATTATCTAAGATTGGATGTGTACGTGATGGTTACTAGTATGACGGGCTTTGGTCGAGGAAAGACAGAGACGGGGTCATTTTCGGTAAATGTAGAAATAAAAACAGTTAACCACCGATTCTCTGAAATAAATATCCGCATGCCAAGACAACTTTTAAAAATAGAAGATAAAATGAAAAAGACCCTAAGTCAGCATATCCGCCGAGGCCGGGTAGAAGTGTATGTAAGTGTTGAAGGGGAAGGGATTGTCGCAAGGAAGATCCAGGCGGATTGGAAACTGATTGAAGAATATTTTCAATTCATTAATGAAGCGAAAAGTAAATACGGGATTGAGGGAACTGTTACCCTACAGGATTTACTCAATCGGACCGACCTTTTACATATAGAAGAAAGTGAAACAGGTAATGAAGAAATTGAAAAACTTGTCCTATCAGCGTTAAAAGAGGCTGTGATTCTGTTAAAGCAAATGCGGGTGGCAGAGGGAGAAGAATTAAAAAAGGATTTACTTGCAATAAGTGCCCAATTGGACACGAATATCACTGAACTTCAGAAATTTGCCCCGCTTGTGGTTCAAGCCTTTAAGGAACGCTTGACCAAAAGAATGCAGGAATTTGTCAATGGTCAATTAGATGAAACGAGGATTTTAACGGAAGTAGCTGTTTTTGCCGATAAAGCAGATATTAATGAAGAAATTACCCGGTTAAGAAGTCATATCCAGCAATTCCTGCAAACGTTAAATGAGTGCGAGCCAATTGGCAGAAAGCTCGACTTTCTTGTTCAGGAAATGAACAGAGAGGCCAATACGATCGGTTCAAAAGCAAATGATTCAAATATTGCTAAAAAAGTCGTCGAGATTAAAAGTTTACTTGAAAAGCTGAAGGAACAGGTTCAGAATATCGAATAGGATCTGTTTAGAAACTGTTTAACACGGTCAAAATATATTATTAATGATTGGATGAGTGACCATGTCGATTAAATTAATCAATATTGGATTTGGTAATATTGTTTCTGCCAATCGCATTATTTCCATTGTCAGCCCGGAATCGGCGCCAATTAAGCGGATTATCCAAGATGCAAGGGATCGGGGATCGTTAATTGACGCTACGTATGGCAGACGAACACGTGCTGTTATCGTTATGGATAGTGACCATGTCATTCTTTCAGCTGTACAGCCGGAAACGGTTGCCAATCGTTTAACGGACCGTGATGAAATTATTGATGAAGGGTAGGATTTTCATAATATGCAGGAAAAAGGGTTGTTGATTGTATTGTCTGGACCATCCGGTGTTGGAAAAGGAACCGTTCGTAAAGAAATCTTTTCTCATCCGGATACCGCTTTTGAATATTCCATCTCGATGACCACCCGCCTTCCACGCGAAGGGGAAGTTGACGGGGTAGATTATTTCTTTAAAAAACGTGAGGAATTTGAACAATTAATTGAGCAGGGGAAATTACTGGAGTATGCTGAATTTGTCGGCAATTACTATGGCACACCTGTAGATTATGTCCGTGAAACGCTAGACGCCGGAAAAGATGTTTTCTTAGAAATTGAAGTAAAAGGAGCACGTCAGGTCCGTGAAAAGTTTCCGGAGGGACTATTTATCTTCCTTATGCCGCCGAGCTTAACAGAACTCAAGAACAGGATTGTAACAAGAGGAACTGAAACCGAAGATATTATCCATAATCGAATGTTAACGGCTCGTGAGGAAATTGAAATGATGGAATTATACGATTATGTAGTAGAAAATGATCAGGTGGAACTTGCCTGCAATCGTGTGAAGGCCATTGTTACGGCAGAACATTGCCGAAGAGAAAGAGTCGAACATCGCTATAAAAAATTGTTGGAGGTTGATTAATATGTTATATCCATCTATTGACTCATTATTAGAAAAAATTGACTCGAAATACTCACTTGTATCTGTAGCCGCAAAGCGCGCCCGCGTAATGTCGCAGATAAAAGATGAAAGACTTCCTAAATATGTATCGTACAAATATGTAGGAAAAGCATTAGAGGAAATTTATAGTGGTGAACTAACTTATCGGATTTCAAAAAAGGCTGAAAACTCTGCTGAGTAATGATTGGCCCCGCAGTCACAATATATAAAAGGAAGAAGGTCTGACAAAAGGGGAATCACCTATATGTCAGCCTTTTTATTTTGCTTTAAGGAAATTACACGATTTTTATTAGGTAATATAGATGAAAAAAAGATTTTTTTCTAGCATAATAAGACTAAAAAGTAACGGACAAGAGTGGGGGCTTAAAAATGAGTAAACGTAACATCCTATTGTGTGTGACAGGAGGGATCGCTGTCTATAAAGCCGCAGCGCTTACAAGTAAGCTCGTGCAGGCAGGATTTAATGTAAAGGTCATCTTAAGTGAATCGGCAGAAAAATTTGTTAGCTCTTTAACCTTTCAGGCCTTATCCCGCAATGATGTATTTACGGATACATTTGATGAGAAGAACTCTGAAGTGATTGCTCATATTGATTTGGCAGACTGGGCTGATTTAATTCTGGTGGCCCCGGCTACAGCGAATACAATTGGAAAATTAGCCTGTGGAATTGCAGATAATATGATTACGACCACATTACTCGCGGCCACAGCGCAAGTATGGATTGCCCCTGCGATGAATGTACATATGTATGATCACCCTGCTGTTAAAAAAAATCTAGCTGTCTTAGCAGAGTATGGCTGCCAATTTATTGAGCCTAGTGAAGGATACCTTGCCTGCGGATATGTCGGAAAAGGACGCCTTGAAGAGCCGGAGAAAATCGTGCAATTAATTCAAAACTACTTCCAACAACAACATCATAAAAAGTTAAAGGGCAAAACAGTCATTATTACGGCTGGACCTACACGCGAAAAAATTGATCCAGTTCGTTTTATCTCCAACCATTCATCAGGCAAGATGGGCTACGCTCTAGCGGAGGAATCCGTTAAACAGGGAGCCCGTGTAATCCTGGTTTCAGGGCCTGTTACACTCTCACCACCCGAAGGGGTCGAACTAGTTAAGGTTGAGAGTGCAGAAGAAATGTACCAAGCAGTTTTGAGATACTATTCTTTATCAGATGTCGTCATCAAGACGGCAGCGGTTGCTGATTACCGCCCAAAGGTTTCCTTTGACCATAAGGTGAAAAAGCAGCCAGGAGATACAAACATAGAGCTGGAAAGAACAAATGATATCCTCCTCGAACTAGGGCAGCGAAAAGAAAATCAACTTCTGATTGGCTTTGCAGCAGAGACGGACCATCTTGAAGAATATGCAAAAACGAAATTACTCAAAAAAAATGCGGATATGATTGTCGCTAACAATGTAAAGGCCGAAGGGGCAGGCTTCGGAACTGATACAAACATTGTCACTCTTTATAAACGCTCCGGAGAAATAATTAGTTTGCCGTTGATGTCAAAAAATGAAGTTGCCATAAAAATCATTGAAGAAATTACTTCACTTTTGAAGGATATGAAAACAAATGGAAATAGCTAGTGTCATCGTCGATGTACCGACAAAACAAACCGACAGGGCTTTTGATTATTTAATCCCTGAACAATGGAGCGGAACCATTCAGCCGGGCATGAGGGTTGTTGTCCCATTTGGTCCGAGACAGATACAAGGCTTTGTGGTGGGGTTGAAAAAAGAATCGGATGTGAACAAGCTAAGAGAGATCATTGAGCCCATGGATTTAAAGCCTGTTCTAAACGAGGAGTTATTAGAGCTTGGTAACTGGCTTACGGAAAAAACGCTTTGTTTTAAAATTTTTGCTTTTCAGGTAATGCTCCCGGCGGCATTTAAGGCAAAATATGAAAAAAAGGTCAGGCTTGCAAACAAGGGGGCTGTCAAAGAATTACCCTCAAAGTTGCAAGCCTTCTTTGAGAATGAAGGCGAGCTTAACTGGGAGGACGCCTTAAAAATGGGGATTGGTCCTGTCTTGCAACGCGAAGCGGTAAACGGTCATTTAGATGTCGTTTACCAAGTGAAAGAACGTGTAAGAAAAAAACTTCGTAAGTTTATACGGCCTGCAGCTTCCCTAAACGAATTACGAGAGGCCTTTCATATGATTCCTGCTAACGCAGAAAAGCAAAGGCAAGTTTTACAGTATTTTGTAGATAATTATCACGAGGTTGAATTAAAAACTTTGGCCGATGACCTGCATACGGGAAGGCCGACAATAAAAGCCCTCGTAGATAAAAACTTATTGATGGAGTTTGATAAAGAAGTATACCGTGACCCATTTGAACATCGAACATTCGAGCGGACAAAGCCGCTAACGTTGACGGAGCCTCAACGGCAGGCCATTGCTCCTATTCTCGATTCGATTGAACAGGACCAGCATAAGGTGTTTTTACTTTATGGGGTTACAGGGAGCGGCAAAACGGAAATCTATTTGCAGTCCATCCAAGAAGTAATCGAAAAGGGTCAAGAAGCCATTGTTCTTGTGCCGGAAATCGCTCTTACCCCGCAAATGGTTCATCGATTTAAAGGTAGATTCGGAGACTTAGTGGCTGTGTTACACAGCGGTTTATCTGCAGGGGAAAAGTATGATGAATGGCGCAAAATTCAACGAAAAGAAGTTAAAGTAGTGGTAGGCGCACGCTCAGCCATATTTGCTCCGTTTGAAAATATTGGCATTATTATTATTGATGAAGAGCATGAAACCAGTTATAAACAGGAAGAAATGCCGCGCTATCACGCAAGGGACGTGGCAATTGAAAGAGCAAAGACTTATAACTGTCCTGTTGTGCTTGGAAGTGCCACTCCGTCACTTGAGTCCTTTGCAAGGGCCCAAAAGGAGGTATATCAGCTTTTATCTTTACCACATCGGATGAACAATCAAGCGATGCCTGCTGTTGAAATCATTGACATGCGTGAAGAGCTTCGTGATGGCAATCGATCGATGTTCTCAAGAAAGCTTTTTGAGCTTCTCCAGGACCGGATTAACAAGAAACAGCAATCTGTCTTATTTTTAAATAAGCGGGGACACTCTTCCTTTGTGATGTGCAGAGATTGCGGTTATGTGGTAAACTGCCCAAATTGTGACATATCCCTTACCTATCACCGTGTCAACGAACAAATGAAATGCCATTATTGCGGCTATGAGAGCTATGTACCAAAGGAATGTCCAGAATGCAGCAGTGAATATATCCGTTATTTTGGCACAGGAACACAAAAAGTGGAAGAGGAGTTAGGGAAAATTCTCCCTGAGGCAAGAGTGATTCGGATGGATGTTGATACAACAGGCCGAAAAGGAGCACATGAAAGGCTTCTTACTGATTTTAAGGATGGAAAAGCCGATATTTTACTCGGGACACAAATGATTGCCAAAGGACTGGATTTTCCTAACATCACCTTAGTTGGCGTCCTTTCAGCAGATACGATGCTTCATTTACCGGATTTCCGCGCATCAGAAAAAACATTTCAATTATTGACACAAGTCAGCGGGCGGGCGGGAAGACATGTTCTGCCAGGTGAAGTTGTTATTCAAACCTATACACCGGAACACTATAGTATCGAGCTTGCTGGCCGTCAAGACTATGATTTATTTTATCAGCGGGAAATGTTGATCCGAAAGCTGCGCCATTATCCCCCGTTTTATTATTTGGCACTAATTACAGTGAGCCATGAAAACCTGATCAATGTGGTTTCGGCTACAGAGAAAATTGTCAGTTATGTTCGCTCACAGGTGTCTACTAAAGCCGTTGTATTAGGCCCGTCCGCCTCATCCATTCCTAGGATAAATAATAGATATCGCTATCAATGTTTGATAAAATACAAGCGGGAACCGAACTTGACCAACACCCTTAAAACCATCCTGGATCAATATCAAAAGGATGCCAAAAGTGGTTTACAGGTGTCAATTGATGTCAATCCAGTGATACTGATGTAAACGATGTCCAATTTGCAGATGGAACTGGTTACAATTTTCCTTTTTGGGTGAAAATGATAACACAAAAAGCCGGCCGCACTTTGAACAGGGGCGCTGCAGACGGATATTTCACAAAGACAATATATAAAAAATACAGCAAGCTTTGGCATATTGGAGGAACGAAATTGGCAATTAGAAAAATAGTGATTCACCCTGCTGAGATTCTAGAAAAGTCCTGTACGGCAGTTGTGAAATTTGATAAAAAATTAGCGCGAATACTTGATGATATGTATGATACGATGATTGAATATGATGGAGTGGGACTTGCCGCACCGCAAATTGGGCTTGATGCGCGAATAGCGATTGTGGATATAGATGATGATCATGGAACCATTGAAATGATAAACCCTCGTATTATCGAAACCTCAGGAGAACAAACCGATCCTGAAGG
>Ga0308175_100002337_pt1 | contig 12974 bp, 14 predicted proteins | sample PhyCR1_3_FD_203893 | JGI IMG/M metagenome (GOLD analysis project Ga0308175, IMG submission 203893) | Soil microbial communities from UC Gill Tract Community Farm, Albany, California, United States - DLSLS.C.R1 | ecosystem: Environmental > Terrestrial > Soil > Agricultural land | place: USA...
CGGCGGAATTTCGAGGCCAAGCAGCTTTTCGGCAGCCAGGCAGTAGACGAGATTGTTCGAGAGCGGGGCGAGGTAATCGATGCGATCCGTCAGGGTGACGCCCTGCTGATACGTTTTGACCTCGAATTCCTTCTCAATCCCGGTGTGGAGATAGCCTATATCCGGCGCGGCTTTTACTATGGTTTCGCCATCGAGCTCGAGCAGCAGGCGCAGAACGCCGTGGGTGGACGGGTGCTGCGGTCCCATATTGAGGACCATAGTTTTCGTCGCGCCGGGCGTGTGCTCGCGCTGGTCGTGATCGCGCTCGACTTCCAACTCGCTGGTGATGCCGCCGTCATTTATTACGGCAGGATCTTTTGTGTCAAGCATTTGAATTCCTCAGTACCGCTCACCCGTTACCGGATAATCCTTCCGGAGCGGATGGCCCGGCCAGTCGTCCGGCATCATGATTCGGCGAAGATCGGGATGATTCAGGAAACGAATACCGAACAGGTCGAACGTTTCCCTCTCATACCAGTTTGCTGAACGATACACGGCGAAGGCCGACTCGACTTCCGGGTTTGCGCCCGGCAGGCGGACCTTCAGGCGCAGCCACTCCCGCCTTTGAATGGCCTGCAGATGGTAAACCACTTCGAAGCGCGGCTCGGCAGGAAAGCGATCTACGCCGGTAACCGTGCTGAGACGCTCAAAACCCAGCTGATGTTTAGCGCGTCGAAGCGCTTCCAATATGTTGGAGGGCGCGACCTCAATCGTGAGTTCCCCATACGCGAGGTTGCCGGTTGTCGCGATATCCGCCAACGCAGCGGCTGTGGGATTTTCCTGTAATTCGTCGGGAAGCATGCAGGCTAGCTGGCGCGCCTTTCCTGAAGCTCATAGCGGGCTTCCGTATTCAGCCTTCTTCCGGCCGGAGTGTCCCGCGAGTCACGGTCCGAATAAGCCCAGTCGAGCACGCCCTTTTTCCAGATGAAGAAGAATCCGGCGAGGATCAGGACCACGAAGATCAGCATCTCGACGAACGCGAACATCTTGAGCTGTTTGTAAACGACCGCCCACGGATACAGGAAAATCGCTTCGATATCGAAGAGGATGAACAGCATGGCGACCAGATAAAACTTGACGCTGAAGCGCTCGCGCGCATCGCCGGTCGGCTCGATCCCGCATTCGTAAGGCATGTCCTTGACGCGGTTCTTAACTCTGCGCCCGATCACGGCGGAGAGCGTGACCAGCGCAGCGGCGATCACGAGCGCCAGCACCGCCTGCAGCAGCACAGGAAGCCATTGTTGAGCCGGAGTAGTAGGCATCAGATATTGATTTTTCTGGGACGGGGTTGGCCCCCACGACCTATAATAATGCACGTAAACCCGTGGCATCCGAAATGATTACTATCAACGGCGAGAGGCGCGCTGTGGAACCCGGCGCAACGCTGCTCGACGTTGTGCATTCGCTGGGTCTCGAGCCGGAGCGCGTGGCTGTTGAGCTCGACCGCGAAATCGTCAAACGGGAGAGATGGGCGGAGACGAGGGTGGGGGGCGCGGCGGAGATCGAGATCGTGCAGTTCGTCGGCGGGGGATAGTTGAACCAGGATTCCGTAATCTCAATTCTGCGTGCGCACGAAACCGAACTGAAAAGCCTCGGGATTATTGGAATCGCTTTGTTCGGATCGGTCGCGCGGGGCGAGGCCGGCAATGATGTCGATCTAATGGCTGAATTCGACGAATCGCGCCGCCTGACGTTGCTCGACATGGTGAAATTCGAACGCCGCCTCTCGGCGATGATTGGCGCTCCGGTCGACCTTGCGAGCCGGAAATTGTTGAAGGACTCGGTGCGCGAGCGCTCGCTGCAAGAGGCGATCGTTGCCTTTTAGGGATCCAGCCACTTCCCTCAGAGACATATTGGACAGCATCGACCTGATCGAATCGTTTACCAGCGGCTGACCCTGGAATCATTTCGCACCGACCTGAAAACCGTGGCGGCGACAGAGCGCAAGCTACTTTCCATCAGCGAAGCAGCGGTAAGGCTCGGGGACGAAGCAGAGAACCTCTGTCCTGGAATCCGCTGGCGTGATATTCGGGGGATCGGGAACTGGCTGCGTCATCAATACGACCGCGTTGATCTCGAGATCATCTGGAACACGGTTACCGAACAGTTGCCACTGCTCAAAACGTCGGTGGCGACGGCGCTGAAGAAATTGAGGCAAACATAAAAAGGCCGGATCCACTTTCCCAAATCCGGCCGTCATTCCCAATAATCGAATTGCTGTTACGCGAAGCTGCGGATCGCGTCGGCTTCGTCGTCCCGGACATCGAAGACCGTATACAGCTTGGTAATCTGCAGCAGATCTTTCACCCGTTTGGTCAGCCCGAGCAGCTTGAGGGTGCCGCCCTGATTGGCCACTGTTGTGAAGCCGGAAACCAGCTCGCCAATTCCCGAGCTGTCGATATACGACACGTCGCTCAGATTCAGCAGAATCTTTCGGTGTCCTTTGGCCGTCAGGTCTCGCAGGGAATCGCGCAGAGCGCTCGATCCCTCGCCAAGAGTAATACGGCCTGAAACGTCGATCACACTAACGTCACCCACCTGCCGGGTGTTCAGCTTAACGCTCACTTCGGCTGCCCTCCTCGAAAAACCAACACATCACTCGTGGGCGGTCACGTTCTTGACCAAAGTCACCTCCGTGCCGGAAGGGTCAAGCTTTCGCACCTTCAGGTCATCCATGAACGCGCCCATCAGAAAAAGACCACGCCCGGAGTGCCGCAGCAGATTGTTTTCCTGCAGCGGATCCGGGATTTCCTGTAATTCGAATCCTTCACCCTGATCGGTAATGCGAATGCTGAACCGATCGTTCGATTTCGTGACCGCCACGTGCACGCGCTTGTTCCGGTTGTAGCGGTTGCCATGTACGACGGCGTTGACCATGCACTCGCGAACCGCCATTCCGATACGGTGCTGCTCATCTTCGTCAAAACCGGCTCGCGCCGCGGCGCTGAGAATTTCGCCTTCCGCCGTGTCCACGCTGTCGAGCGTCGATGGGTAATCCTGTTCGAGCAAATCCTCTTCGGCTCCGTCGAGCGCCATAGTCAGCGTAAGAGGAAACGGTACCATATCGACCTCTTAAGTCGAAAGCGGAGAAGTATCAGTCTCCTCATCGCTGGTGATGCGGGCCGGAAGAGTCTGCTTCTCGAGCAGAATCGAGACGGACGTCCCGGCGGGGGCCTGCGACGCGTCTCGAACGATCTCGCCGCGCTCGTTAAGGACGATGGCGTATCCTCTCGAGAGCACGAGACGCGGATTGAGCTGCTCGAGTTTGGCGGCGATGGTAGCGAGGCGCTCGCTGCGGCGAGTAAGAATCGCGCGCATGCAAGAGATGGCGCGGAAGGTGGCTTGCTGGCCGCGATCGCGGTCATGACGGAAACGCGGGCGCAGGTCGAGCAGACGCAGGTTTTCCTCGAGCGATCTGCGCGATCTCTGCCGTGCCGCAAGCTGCGCGCGAATGGCGGCTCGCAGACGCTCGGCGAGGTCGTCGAGGCGCTGATTGCGGCGCGCAAGCCCGCGGTGCAGGAAGGCCGTCGCGCGATCGATCGCCTGCTCGTGAAGACTGCGGGCGAGGGTCGCCATGCGGAAGCGCATCGCCTGCGCTGCGCGCGACCTCAGGGCATCGATGCGGTCCAGCAATTCCTGCCTGGTGCAAACGATCATTTCAGCCGCCGCGGACGGAGTGGGGGCGCGCAGATCGGCCACGAAATCGGCGATGGTGATGTCGGTTTCGTGCCCGATCGCCGAAATTACCGGCACGGGACTTTCGGCGATGGCGCGAGCCACAGCCTCTTCGTTGAACGTCCAGAGATCTTCGAGCGATCCGCCGCCACGCGCGATCACGATGACTTCCGGCCATGGGCTTCCGTCGAAAGCCTTGCGGCCAAAGTGTCCGATGCCGCGGCAGACGTCTTCGATGGAACCTGCGCCCTGCACGCGCGCAGGAAATAGCCGGACATGCAGGCCCGGGAAGCGGCGGCTCAGGATCTCGAGGAAATCGCGGATCACGGCGCCTTTGGGCGATGTGACGATGCCGATTCGCCGAGGATATTTCGGCAAAGGGCGCTTGCGCGCGCTCTCAAAGAGACCTTCGGCCAGCAGCTTGCGCTTCAGCTCGTCGAAGGCGATCTGCAGCGCGCCGTGCCCCTGCGGCTCGATCGCTTCAACGGTGAACTGGTATTCGCTGCGCTGCTCGTAGATATCGACACGCCCGCGCAGAAGAACCTGAACGCCGTCGCGAGGCTTGAATTTGAGCCGCCAGTATGTGAGTTTCCAGCAGACGCACCGGATCTGCGCGTCGGCATCTTTCAGGGTGAAGTAACAATGGCCGCTCGGCGCAAGCTTCGTTCCTGAAATCTCGCCTGAGACCCAGATATTGGAGAAGCCGCGGTCCAGCACGGCCCGGAGCTGGTCGCTGAGTTCGCGCAGCGAATAGATGCGGCGCTCGGGAACGAAACTGAGGGCGAATTGCTCCAATTTTATGGCCGGAGGCTGCGAAGCCTTATTTGCGATACCGCCGCAGTTTGAACATATAGAGACCGGTCGCAAGAACGATAGCGGCCACGGAAACCGGCAGGAATGCTTTCCCAGGACCGAGGCCGCGGCCCATCGCGGTGTTCACATTCGCCCACGCAATGTAAAGAAGCATCCACAGAACGATCGTCTTCAGCAGAATGGACATGTCGAGGAGAAGCGACTGAACTTCGGGCGCATCCCGATTAACGCTCATGGGGATATTTATCAGCTTTGGGTAACGAGAGGCGATCGTAAGCAGGATATAGATTCCCAAAGAGGTAAGCGGCAGCAGCAACAATCCGTTCTTCCCACCCCACGCGTCAGGATTTCCGAGCGCGTTGAAGTGTCGCGGTACCTGGGCCGGCAGGTCTTTCCAATTGAAGCCGACAACGCCAAAGATCGCCAGCAGAGCGCCGAGCGACCCGGCCTCCAGCATCCAGTCGAGAGCCGATCTTCGCGGAACGGCCACTATGCCAGAAAGATAACACGACTGTGCGAATTCCGGCTGCCATTCGGTCCGGGCGCAGCTCTATCGTGCGCTGGTTCCCTCCCCGGTTGGCTGCGGCAGGCCATAGCCATAGCGGCGGAAGATTTCACGCGCATCCGGCCCGAGCACAAATTGCTCGAAGGGGCGCGCGATGTCGGGTTTCGCGGCGCTTTTGAGCACGCAGATCTCCTGTTCGATCGGCTTATAAAGAGCGGGATCGATCAGAAAATAATTTCCGGGTTCGTCAAGAATGAGCGACATCGCGGTGAAAGCGACATCGCCATTACCGGTATCGGCCCACTGTTTCGCCACGGAAATACTGGGCGCGTAGGCCACCCGTTTCCCAACCTTGTCCCATATACCCATATTCTTCAGCGCTTCCACGGAGGCGGCGCCGTAAGGAGCAAGCTCGGGCCGGGCCACTATAATTACCATATTTTTCGGCCCGGCGAGTTCATCCAGCTTGCGCACATCGGGGCGCCTTGGAGCCCAGAGTACGAGGACGCCCCGCCCATACACGGCCGGCGTGCCGGCGACCGCGAATCCGCGCGCCGCGAGTTCGTCGACGTGTTGGGTGTCGGCGGACATGAATACGTCGAACGGGGCGCCGTTTTCGATTTGCTGGGAGAGCTGAGTGGTAGCGCCGTAGCTGGGGACGATGTGCACGCCGGTCCGACGTTCGTAGTCGCCGGCGAGCTCACCCAGAACACGGGTCAGATTCGCCGCTGCGGCAACATGCAGCTCGGCTCGGGGCGCTTTCGCCGGGGTGCGGTTGCAGGCCACGAGTGAAGCGAGCGCGATAAGGACAAGGCCCCGGATCATCCATCGCCAGTGTAACGGTCCGCAGCCACCCGCTTGAAAATCGCAGCGCATGGTAATCTTCGTCTCCAGAGGACACGCCTGCTTGAAATTCCGATCTGGTTTCGCACTTCTGTTTTGCGCGGGAGCCATTGCGCTCGCCGCGACTGGAAATCGGCATGCGCAGCCGAATAGCCAGAGTCCCGCCGCCGATACCAGCGCCACGCTCGACGGGCACGCAATCACGATTGAATACAATGCCCCGTCGGCGCGCGGCCGCAAGGTGGAAGGCGGTCTGATTCCGTACGACTCGTGGTACCGGCTGGGGGCCGACGCCGCCACGACTCTCACGACGGAAGCGGATGTGATGATTGGTGATCTTCGAGTGCCGAAGGGCGTGCACACGCTGTTTCTTTACGCGACCGCGAACGGGCCGTGGAAACTGATCGTCAACAAACAGACCGGCCAGTGGGGTTTGGAATATCACGAAGATCAGGACCTGGGCCGCGTGCCAATGAAACTGACCAAATTCGACCGTATGGTGGAGACCTTCAAGATCACTTTGGCGAAGACCGGTGAGAAGACGGCGACGCTCAGCGTTGAGTGGGGAAATACGAAAGCGGAAGTTCCCGTAAAACTGGCCTGAGGAGACACGACATGAGATTGATGATCGCGGCTGCATTCGCCTCCATTGCGCTCGCGCAAAGCGAACTGCCGTATCACGTTGTACCGGATTGGGCGAAACTGCCGGCCGGCTGGAACTTCGGCGAGTGCTCCGGGGTGGCCGTGGATGACAGCGACAACGTCTGGGTGTTCAACCGCGGTCCCCACACGCTGGTGGAGTTCGACCGGAACGGCAAGTTTCTGAAGGCGCTGAATGAGATTCCGGTGAAATCCTCGCACGGCATCCGGGTCGGGCCGGACGGTAATCTGTGGATCATCGACGTAGCCGGCCACAAGATGCTGAAACTCTCGCCCGAAGGAAGGGTGCTGATGGTGATAGGCGGCGTGGGCGATGCGCCGGCGGATAACGACAGTCCTGACGGGTTCAACCGCCCGACCAACATCGCATTCGCGCCGGATCGAAGCTTTTTCATCTCAGACGGATATGTGAACTCGCGCGTGGTGAAGTACTCGAAGGACGGCGATTTCGTCACAAAATGGGGCCGCAAAGGCAAGGGCGACGGTGAATTCGATCTGGTCCACGACGTCGTGTTCGATAAGCGAGGCCGGTTGTATGTGGCCGATCGCTCGAATGAACGAATCCAGATCTTCGACCAGAACGGCAAATTCCTTGGCAAGTGGACGAACATCGGCGCGCCGTGGGGAATCGATTATTACGCTGCCGAGGACTCGATCTACATGGTGGATGGCAAGAATGACCGGATGGTGCGGCTGAATATGGAGGGCCAGATCACGGGAACGCTCGGCTCCCATGGGCGCGCGCCGGGCAAGTTCTTCTATCCGCACAGCATCGCCGTGGACAGCACGGGAGCGATCTACGTGGCCGAGATCCGAAACTGGCGAGTGCAGAAATTCGTGAAATAGATTATGCCGACGAACCTTACTTCTTCAGGACTCTCTCGCAGAGGATTTCTCGCCACGCTGCCCGCCGCCGCGGCAGCGCCTCTCCTCTTGGCGAAACCGCCGCAGCCGCTGGGCGTGGAACTCTACACTGTGCGCAGCATCATCGGCAAGCAACCGGAGCAGGTGCTCAAAGCGATTGCCGATATCGGCTATACCGAAGTCGAAGGGTACAATCGCCCGCAGATGATCAAGTTCATGCCGATCATCCACAAGTACAAGCTGCGAGCATCATCCTGCCATGTGGAGACGCCGCTGATCACCGGAAACTGGGAACATTACGCGAATCTGAAAAAGGTTTCGCTTGAAGAGGCGATCGAGAGCGTCAAGGACGCCGGCATCGAATACTTCACGATGGCGTATATCATGCCGGCCGACCGGGGCGGACCGGATTTTTTCCGGGCTACCGCGGACAAGATGAATCACGCGGCCGAGCTCTGCAACAAGGCTGGCCTGAAATTCGCGTACCACAACCACGCGTTCGAATTCGGCGGCAACAAAGGCGAGCGTGCAATCGACATTTTCCGCGAGAGGCTGGATCCGAAGCTGGTCAGTCTGGAACTGGATGTCTTCTGGGCGAGCGTGGCCGGCCAGGATCCGGTGGAAATGCTGAAGGAATGGAAAGGGCGGGTGGCGCTGCTGCACCTGAAGGACAAACCAAAGGGATTTCCGGTTCAGTACAGCGAAAGCGTGCCGCGCGAAACTTTCCGCGAAGTAGGCAGCGGGTCCATCGATTTTCGGGCCGTCCTGAACGCGGCTCCCGCGGCTGGAGTAAGCCACTATTACGTGGAGCAGGACCAGACGCCTGGCGATCCGATCGAAAGTTTGCGGAAGAGCTTCGACTATTTAAAGAAGATGTAAAGCGCTGCTTTCCATCTACTTTCGCGTTTCAGATTGGCTCGCCATCAAGACCGCCTAATCGCGCCTCCTCATCCTGGGATTCTTCTCACTTTATTTGTGTGCCGTTCTGGGAAGTCTGGCAACTAATAGTGCACTTATTATCTATATACATTGTCACTATCGCGTTTCATTCTGGATCTCGATTCCGGAATCAGTCGCGCTGACGAGCCAGACCAAACCAGCAAATCAACTAACCAGACCCGGCTGAGAAAGCCGGCGAAGTGTGGCTACCGAGTCATGCGGTTGGTGTTTCCGGATCCTGATGGCATGTGACCCTGTCCGTAAGGAATTCATTTTTCAGGGATTTTCTGTTTCCGGGGACGGGCCGGCTGAATTCGGAAGCCGCAGCCGGAATTCAGCGCTGAAATTTTCATTTTAGCCTCTTTGCGGTATTGTGCCAAACCGCAGGACTACTCTACGTTAAATATTCAATCGGGAATCCAGGAAATTGAATTTCATCACGCACGGACCGCTTTCTTGCGATACGATTGTGAAAAACAACACAACTAAGGCATAATTTAGGTAAGAAAGTGAACATATCAGCGCGACTAAGTACCTCGGATCGCTCCATAATTCTGTTGGCTCCGAGCTACCGGCGTGCCCGGCAAACCTTTCGGCGCACCTATTCCAGCCAGTTTTTATATGCGCGGTTCAAAAGCGAAATGCAGCGGCTGCGCGGGAGCATTTACCTTGACGATGGAGCGATAACGCGCTCTGACCTGACGCCCGACGGGCGGCACGTGATGCCGCACGATACGGGTAGCTGGCATCTTCTTACCATCGATTCCACAGGTTCAGTGGTGGGCTGCCAACGCTATCTGGAGTATCCGGAGGGCAGCACGTTTGACGACCTTCGGCTGCGGCATTCGGCGCTCGCATTGTCGGCGCAATGGGGAACGGCGTTGCGAGGCGCGGTCGAGAAGGAACTCGCCACCGCTTCGCGCCTCGGCTTCTCATACTGCGAAATCGGGGGTTGGGCTATGGCTCCCAAGGTCCGCTGCACAGGTGAGTGCTTGCGCAGCGTACTGGCGACCTATGCGTGGTCGCGCCTCATCGGTGGGGCGATGGGGATCAGCACTGCCACGGAGCGCAACGGGTCAGCCTCGATTCTGCAGCGTTTGGGCGGACGGTCGCTTGAATGGCGCGGCTCCCGAATTCCTCCGTACTTCGATCCGAGGTACGGATGCCAGATGGAGATGCTGCGTTTCGACTCGCGTTTCCCGAATCCGCGCTATGAGGAAGCGATTCAGGAACTCCTGAATGCGCTGGCGGAAGTTCCGGTAATTTGCGGCGACGAAGTGGCGCACCAGGTCATGCCGAGCGAATTCAGGCACAGGGCCGAGCCGATGCCAGCGCGTCTGGCTCTGGCGACCGCCGTCTGAGAAACAACGCAGTGAAATGGAGCATGGATGCCGCGTTCGGTCGGCAATGAGACGGTGGAGCAGATGCTCTCCGTCCTCGGGACCAGTTCGGTAGTCACCGAGCCTTCGGAGTTGCGGGCCGCCGAGACCGCGACGTTTGAAATTCATCACAGGATTCCGATGATCGTGCGTCCACAGACGCGCGAGGAACTGCAGGAATGCGTCCGCGCCGCCAACAGGCAGCGCATTGCGATCTATCCCGTCAGCACGGGGAAGAACTGGGGTTATGGTTCAAGTGTCCCGACGGCCGACCAGTGCGTACTGATCGATCTGAGCCCAATGAACCGGATCCTCGACTACGACGAAAGGCTTGGATACGTCACAATCGAGCCCGGAGTAACTCAGCGCCAGCTTTACCGGTTTCTGCAGGACAAAGGCTCAAAACTGTGGATGGATGCAACGGGATCGAGTCCCGATTGCAGCATCATCGGCAATACGGTCGAGCGCGGGTTTGGCCATACGCTTTACGGAGACCATTTCGCGAACGTTTGTGGACTTGAAGTGGTTCTGCCCAGTGGCGAGCTGGTTGAGACCGGATTCGGAGGGCTTCCCGGGGCGAATGCCACCAGGGTCTACCGCTGGGGCGCCGGTCCGTCGCTCGATGGCCTGTTTTCGCAATCCAACTTCGGCATCGTCACCCGGATGACGGTCTGGCTGATGCCGCAGCCGGAATATTTTCAGGCTTATTTTTTCCAGTCTGCGGAAGAAGATTCGATTGGGGCCTTCATTGAGGCGTTGCGGCCTCTAAGAATGGATGGAACTCTGCGCAGCACCGTGCACATCGCCAACGATTACAAGGTGCTGAACGCTATTCAACAGTTTCCATGGCAGGAGCAGATGCCGCTCTCGCGGGAAACGATGAAGCGTTATCAAAAGAGCCTCAAGTTCGGCCGCTGGAGCGGATCGGGAGGGCTGTATGGCTCGAAAGGGCAGGTGGCCGAAGCAGCCAGGCGGGTAAAGCGGGCGCTCGGCGGTAAGGCTTCCAAACTGCAGTTCCTGGACGATCGCCGGCTGGCGCTCGCGGCGCGTTTCACACGTCCTTACCGTTTGCTCACCGGTCTGGATCTGAGCCGGACGCTGGAACTGGTTCGGCCGGTTTATGGCCTGTTGAAAGGTATTCCGACTGAGGCGCCAATGGCGAGCGCTTACTGGCGCAAGAAGATGCCGCCGCCCGCCTCGCCCGACCCGAATCGGGATGGCTGCGGGCTCCTCTGGTACGCTCCGGTGGCGCCGGCCGATGGCGCGAGCGTTACGACGCTGACAGGTATTTCCGAAGATACTCTTCTCGAGCACGGATTCGAGCCGATGATCTCTCTGACGATGATCACGGAGCGCGCGGTCGCCTGCGTAATTTCGATCGCCTACGACCGCGAAGTTCCGGGCGAAGACGGCAAAGCCATGGCCTGCTACGAGGAACTGAGGCAGCGCTTGGCTACGCGCGGTTATTATCCTTACCGGCTCGGCGTTCAATCCATGGGTTTGCTCGACAGCAACCGGTCGCGCACTGAATTTCTCGAGACTTTGAAGCAGGCGCTTGACCCGAATCATGTTCTCGCGCCCGGCCGGTATCTGAGGTCAGAAGCCGGAGACCGCAGATAAGCGCCAGCGCCGGCCGGACTGTCGCGGATTATCAGCGATTTGCGGTTGCCGTCAGATGTTTGTTACGCCGCATCAGTTGGGCCGCGTAATCGGACTCTATCTGCTCGCAGACACGCCGCAAGGATTCATTGATGTCTGCCTTCGGAGCAACCTCACGGCACCTCGCGTGAACCGTGGACTCTTCCAACATATTCGCAATTGCCGATCGGAGGAGCGCGGCTTTATCTTTCGCCTTTAACACCTGTAGTCCCACGCCCAACTGCTCAATTCGAACTGCGTTGTCGAACTGATCGTGTCCGAAGGGAACGACTATTTGTGGAACGGCTGCCCCGAGCGCAACCGAAATCGTCCCGAATCCACCATGGTGAACGATCACCGCGCTTCGAGGGAGCAGTTGACTGAGAGGCACATAGTTATAACAATGAACATTCGCCGGCAGCGCTCTATTCGTCCAGTTTGAGTCTTCGCCGGTTAATATCACCGCTCGCCACGGTTGCCCCTCCGAAGCCGATACTGCATCGCGAAAGAAAGCCGCAGCGGCCCGGCCAGCCGAACCGGCCGCAAATATCACCATCGGCTCGCCCGGCCGCCGTAACTCTGCCGGAACCTCACCGCTTACTCCCTGGTCAAAGACGGTAAAGCCGCCATAAACAAACTGACCGGGCCAGTCGGGTGGCCGCGGGACAAACCACTCGGGGAAAAGACCGATTATCCGGTCCGGCGAAAGACACCACTCATACCAGATATCCTTTACACGACGCAATCCGAGCGTCATACGGTACTTATTGATCTGCGGGCCCAATACACGGTCCCACAGCCTGCTGATGAAAGCAAAGAATGCCCGGCGGAAGATTATCGGCGCCCAGGGCGGGCACGAAATCCCCGGTGTAACTGGCATCAGGTCAACGCTGCGCAACGCAAACGGGGAGATGGCGCACGTAGTAAGTCGAATCCCCAGCCTCTCCTGGGCGATGCGGGCGCCGTAGCAGGGAGGCGTCGTGATGACCACCCACTCCCTCGCATCCAGACGCGCCAGCAATTTGTAAACCGGCTCTACCGCAGGAAGCAGCAGCCGCTCCGCCAATACCTGCATACTGCGAGTGGGATGGTAGAAGTCAGGTACATTCCTGATTCCCGGAACATCCTGCAACTCGTGAAACGGCAGTCCGGACCGCTGCACAGTAGCTGCGTAATCGGCTGTACTCGCCAGTTGGACGTCATGTCCGCGGCTCTGTAGCGCGCGTCCAATGCCTATAAATGGGAAGACGTCACCCGCTGTTCCGATGACCACCAACATCACTTTCATCATTGAAGAGCGCCCGATACCTCGAGGCGTTCCCGAAATTATAGATCACTTCCGGCATACTTGTGCTTAACCTGAATAAGATCATCTAACTTGCCGTCCGGAAGAGTAGCCTCCGTCACGTAAATATGTAGCCCCCAAAGGGGCTATGCGCAACGGAAGCAGTATCTGACAAAGATATGGAAAGAGTATGGCCGCCCATTGAATAAACCAGAACCGGACTGGACGGTTCTAATTCATTTCCACCTCTTAAGCTCGCGTAGCAGAGAACAATAAGGCCAGCACAGCGGAAAAGGCTGTCGATTTACCAACACACCGAGAGTTATATTCCAGA
>Ga0308175_100002338_pt1 | contig 12971 bp, 9 predicted proteins | sample PhyCR1_3_FD_203893 | JGI IMG/M metagenome (GOLD analysis project Ga0308175, IMG submission 203893) | Soil microbial communities from UC Gill Tract Community Farm, Albany, California, United States - DLSLS.C.R1 | ecosystem: Environmental > Terrestrial > Soil > Agricultural land | place: USA...
CGCCAGTAGTCGGGACGCCAGTTCCGGATGGCTGCTTTGATGGCTTTGCCGTCGAGCTTCTCCTTCGCTGCGCGTCGCGCCAGCGCCGGAATTTCTTCGTCCGATGCGAAACGGAGTGCGATCAGTTGCCGCTCGGAGAGCGCAGAGATCGTGAATGCATAATCTTCGCCCAGAAGAGCCGAGAGCCGTAACTGCTCTTCCAGGCGAATGACGCGGTCCTGCACCTTCAGCGCATTCGTTCGAGCCAGCACGCCGGCTGTGCCCAACACAAGCACCGTGAGAAGTTGTACAAACGACGAAAGACCTGGACTCCTTATCAGCGAATATAGGGAGAGCAGGAACAGCAGGAAGAGGGCGGGCGCGAAGAAGAAGTGGAACGTCGGATGGAAACGGACGTGATTCTCGCGGTTTTGCGGCGTATGGTCGGCCATGGAGTGATCGTATCTCTTCGGATAAAAACGCTGCTCTCACGAATGAGAAGCACATGAATATGGCGGCTGCACGGATTGGGTTGGCACTTGTCGTTCTGGTCCTCCATGGCAAGGGAGCCTGGGCGCAGGCTAGCCTGCTGCATGCGCATCCGGTCACCGGACGTGTCATTGCCCCCACCATGAGCGTCGAAGGCGCGGACTGGCTGGAACGCTCCGAACGAGAGCGAGAGGAGCGCCCGGACAAGGCGATTGCTGCCCTCCATCTTGCGCCCGGCATGAATGTCGGAGAGATCGGTGCGGGAACAGGATATTACGCGTTACGTATTGCTAAGCGGATCTCGCCGGGCGGCACTTACTACGCAAACGACATACAAGCAGGGATGCTGGCGCGGCTGCAGGCAAGCGCGGCCAAGCAGAAGCTGGCCAACGTGAAAACGGTTTTGGGAACGCAGTCGATTTCGGGGCTTCCCGCACACGGTCTCGATTACCTGCTGATGGTGGACGTGTATCACGAGCTCTCTGAGCCGCAGTTGATGCTGCGCAATATCGCGAAAGCGCTAAAGCCGGACGGTGAGCTCGTGTTGCTGGAATTTCGTAAGGAGGATCCGAGTGTTCCGATCCTTCCGCAACACAAGATGTCGACGGAGGAAGTCGTGGCTGAGTTGGCGGCAGAGCACTACAGCCTGGATCACAAGGTGGAGACTCTGCCCTGGCAGCATATGCTGTTTTTCCGCGTGTCGCGATAGGAACGCCTCTAAAAGCTGAGACGTGCGTTCAGTTGGATGATGCGGGCTCCGGTTGTATTTAGGAGCTGGCCAAAGAACGGATCGTTGATGCTAGTGCGCAGACCTGTCAAATTGGTGTGGTTCAGTGAATTGAACATATCGGTGCGGATCTGCAGCTTTACCTTCTCCATTAATGTGAAATTCTTGGCGAAGCTGAAATCGAGATTCCAGAGGCCGGGGTTTCGGACGATGCCTGGACCTGCAGTGCCGGGCGTGATAGGTGCTCCGGACGCCGAGACTACAGGGATAAGTTGGAAAGCTTTCGGATTCAGGTAATTCAAGGTTTGATGGTAATTCGGCAGGAGCGCCGGTCCGCCTACGTAGTTCGCGCGCTGGCTCGGCGTCGAGGAGGTTTGCGTAACCACCACCGGCAGGCCAGTGTTCGCCCGGAAGATACCGGAGACTTGCCAGTCGCCAAGGATGTGGCTGAGCCATGGCTTGCCCCAGCTTCGGAGCGTCGGAGTCTGATAAACAACGTTGGAGTTGAAATAATGCGTGATATCGAACGGGGTGGGGCCCCGATCCGCTCTAAGGTTGAAGAAGTCCTGATTCCGCGCACTATTTTCACCCTGATAGTAAGATCCGATGTCACCACCGCCGTTGGCTATTGATTTCGACCAGGTGTAGTTGACGTCGAAGCTGACCCGGCTCGAAAACCGTTTCTTTAATGTGTTTTGCCAACCGTAGTAAGTGGAGCTTTGGGAGTTGTCCATGTAGTAGGGCTGGCCTAAGTTGCTGTTCGGCCGCAAACCAGTGATGCGGTTTACGGTGTTTGCATTCCGCCACATGATGAATTTGACACCACGGGTGCCCACACCGGCGCTTTCAAAAAGCATGCTGCTCGAAAGCTGGCGTTGAACACTGACCGTGTACTGGATCGTGTACGGATTCTGTAAGTGTGTGTTGAAGATGGCAGCGACGTTGGTAGCGTTCGAATTCTTGATTTGCTGCTGTGCAAGATTGAAGAACGTGTCGTTGAAGTTGGGATACGTTATCCCGAAGTTCGTGATGTCCGCCCGGCTGAAGATAGCCCGATAGGGGATGTTAGGAGCGCTCGAGACAACATTCCAGAAGTTCTCCGGCATGATGTTGCTGAACATAAAGCCACCGCCGCCACGAATGGAAGTTTTGCCGTTATCCGGACTGTACGCAAATCCGAAGCGTGGTCCGAAGTTCTTTGCATCATCATCATAGGGAGAGAATGGCGAGCGGAAGTTGCCGACAGTGAACCGCCCGTCCATGCTGAGGAATCCGGGATTGTAGAGGCCCGCCTGCGGAGTTCCACCTTCCCCTTTCGCAACAAAGTTCGAGTAATAGTCGTAGCGGAAGCCGAGATTGAGCGTGAGTTTGCTGCTGACGCGCCAGTCATCCTGGATGAAAGCGCCGAAATCGTACATGCGACCCGAATAGAGGCCGGAACCGAAGGTGGCGCTGACCTGGCTGGGACGATTCGCGAGTAGATCAGCCAGGCCCGAGTAAAGATAATCCGGGATTTGCGGGTTGTTGCGAGTGCCCACGGAGCGACGATAGTCTCCTCCGATCTTGAACGCATGTTTGCCGACGTAGCGGGCAAACTTTTCCTCGATTTGCCAGAAGGGTCCACCCGAATGGTTGATTTCGGCAGGAGGACCGCTCCAGCCGAGGTTCGTTTGCAAGTCAGGCAGGCGTCTTCCGTAGGGAGTTGCCTCGTTAGGGTTGTTGGGATCAATGAGATTGAAGAACTGGTCGAGCCGATCCTGGATGGTGCGGTTGTATCCGAAACGGGTTTCGGAGGTCCACTGACCGCCACCGGTGATGTAGCTGAGATTGCCCCGGTCGAGCGTGTTGGAGTAGGTTTGTGGATCATTGACGTAGTAACGCGGGGTTTGTTGATAAGGTACGCCGTGACTGTACGAGATACTAAGCCGACCGTTATCGGTGAGCAGAACATCGCCCTTGGCATCGAAGTGATTATCGTTGCGGATCAAAGAGGCCAAGCCGGAGTAGGAGCCAACGGTGGCTCCTGCAGCGAACGGAGCGTTGGGCAAGGGGAAGGCCTGTAGCGCGAGCTGGTAGGCAGGGACAGCGGTGAGTAACTGATTCCGCACCGAGGGTGTGGGGACGTTGCCTTGCACGAATTGGGCCTCGGAATCCCGGTAGCCTTCGTAGTCACCAAAGAGAAAAATCTTGTTTTTTCTGATGGGACCGCCTAAGGACCCGCCGAACTGATTCAAGGTCAAGTGCGGTTTGGTGGCAGCTCTTTGGAACCGGGCGTTGAGGGCAGAGTTCTGGTTGTTTTCGAACAGACTACCATGCCAGGAGTTGGTTCCTGATCGCGAGATGAGGTTTACCTGGCCGCCGATGACGTTGGCGTACTCTGCTGGGATGACTCCCTTGACGGAGTTCACTTCGTCGATACCTTCCACGCTCATGACATCGACTAAGTTAGAACCTTGATACACGCCGGGATCGTTTCCGCCCGAGTTACCACTTGCGCTTGTTCCGTCGAGAGAATAGACGGTGCCGTTTCGACCAACACCGTTCATATCGACGCCGCTACCGTTGTTGCCCTGGCTGGGTACGACGCCCGCGTTGACCTTGAGTAAGCCGCTGAAATTCCGGTTCTGGAGTGGAAGCTCGCGGGCTTCGGTCAAGCTGTAGCTGTGTAGCTGCTGCGCGGAAACTGTGTTGATGAGGGGGGTTCCGCCTTCTACCGTTACCGTTTCGGTGCTGGAACCGAGATCCAGCTTGTAGGATTGCTGGATCTGCTGGCCGGCACTGAGCAGCACACCTTTATTGACGTACTTGGTAAAGCCCTGAGCAGTGATCTGGAGCGTGTAAGTGCCGGCGGGAATGAAGGTGAAGCCGAAGTCACCCGAGGCGCCCGTGATCTTTGTCGTGGTTGCGCCGGTACCCGGTTGAGTCAAGACGACGGTTGCGTTGGGAACGGCAGCTCCCGATGGATCAACTACCGTTCCATATAGTGTGGCTGTATTCGCCTGGGGCCATCCGAGGCGCTGTGACCAAAGAAATGATGCTGCGAGGAGGAGGGCGATATGCACCCTCCTTTCTCTTAAGAAGGAAGATGATTTCGTGAACATACCCCACCCCTTAGTCTTCTACTTCGAAACCTTGGGCTGACTTAAGTCGGAGTCAGCCTATACCTAACTGCTTTACTGCATCCCCGGCGCCGGCAAGGTTGGCGAGTTTCATCTCCGAATATTTGCGCGAAAGAATCACACCGTCGGCGCCGCCTCTAAAGGCCGCGAGCACTGCATCGCGAACTCCCTCAGGCTTTGACTTGCTATGGCTCTTTTCCGTTGGGACATCCAGATCGATACCGGGCCACAGTTGCGTTTTCGTCCCGGCAAGGCCCTCCTTCGCCCGTTTGGTCTCCCGCAGGACGTAATCCGAGGACAGTCCGGTGAGCGGGATTTTGTCGTGAGTACCTTCGTCCTTGTAGTTCAGGACGTCGTAGTGGAAGCGAAGAAGATCTTCCGCCGGGACATCACCGTACTCCGTTTCGCCCACGCTGTCGATGTACGTTGCGAGCCGTTCGCCTGCGACGTTGTCGTACATGACGATCTTCAGGAAGTCCGATACCGGCGCAATCTTCTGCAGGTCTTGTTCCGCGCGGTAAATGGGGCTGAACGAGTTGGTATGCCAGATGTGCCAGCCAATGCCCATATCGGGCTTGATCGACTTTACTTTCGCGTGCATGGCTGCATACGTGTCGCGTAAGCTGTCGTGCCACAGGTTTTCCCAGGCAAGTAACTCCGGGTAACGGAGCATCAGACGCCAAAGAGTGACATAGTAGCCGTCCACAGGGCGCTTATGCTCGCGCGCGGCTCGAACGAACTTCTCAAGTTCTCCGAAGCCCTCCTGCACGCGACCGAAATCGATGCCCCGATCCTTCCCTTTCTTCTGGCAGTACTGGCAAAAGCAGGTGACCGTGCCGGGGTCTTTCCTCCGGCCCCCGGCCGCCGCGCCTAGCGCATTAGAGAAAGCACCCTGCCGCTCCGAGCCCCACATGATCCCATCGAGATCCCAAGACTTTGCGTAGTCCTCGCATAAGTCGAGCAGAAAGTTGTGATATCCGGGATTATTGAAACAGAGTGTGGTCGCATTGCGGCCATGCAGGTCTTTCTCTTCACATTCTTTGACGCCAGTGATGTCGTTGCGGAAAACGTCTTCGAACCAGGCTATGTTCTTCATGCCGCGTTTCCGCGAGGCGGGCAGCACGGCTTGGAAGACATCAAACGAGCCAAGATCGGGCGCTCGGAAATCCTTTAGCGGTGTGTTTTTGTAGTACTGAGGATGAACCGCGGCGTAACTGCCGCCACGGAAGGTGGCTGTATCGTACTCCTGCTTTCCGTGATCAGGCAGCGGTTGACCCGGAACCTGCCTGCCCGCAATACCGCGGCCGTACGTGAAGGCAGCGATGAAGAGCGCGTTCACCCTACCTTTGTTTTGCAGAATGTCGAGGACTGGCTCGACGCCCTCGTCGACGAAGGATACGGCACCGATCTGAATGCCGATCATCTTCTTGTCTCGCGTCGTTTGTGCGGCCAGAGCCGGAGCTCCCAGCGCGGAGATCGCCGCCGCTTCCAGAAATTCTCGTCGATTGGTGTTAGACAACTTATATTTCCTCTCCCTTTGTGAGTAAGTGACTCCGGCCTTTTGAGCCGCTGTATTGTTGTTCAGAGTTGATGGACAAGGACCGCGATGATTCAAGCCTGCTTTGGGCGGAAGCTTATCACAAGCGCAACGACTTATTCGACGGACGTTCAACATAGCGTGTAAGGGCGCGAAGAATATGGGCATTTGGGTTGTGAGGCAGGTGCGTCTTGTCCCGTGTGGTGGGATTGGGACAGCTATCGGATCAAATACAAGGGTGTTCGGTGCGCGGTTGTGCTCAGTGTGATCCGCGAACGCGAATGCGATCACGTTGGACGATCCACAATTCGCCAGACGGATTCCGGTCGTGGAGGGTCCGTATGAGATTTCCTACATCGGCGAGTACCGTAGCCTTGTCGTGAGTCTGGGGCCGCAGCACGATGATGCCAACATACTCGCCCGGGAAATAAGCTCGTATGTTGGCGAAATCCAGATCTAGGGTGAGCAGGACTCGACTCTCGTCGCGTACTCGCTGACTGATGGTTTGGTCAGAAGCTCCGCTCAATGCTTCATCCCATACCGTCTTACAGTCGAAACCCTCTTCGCGGAACAAAGTTGCCACTTCAAGCGGCAATTTTTCGTCCGTCTTGAATTTCAAGCGCTCAGGCCCATAGGGAATTCGACCGTTCCCTCACGCGCCAGTTCGGCGGCGTATGCCAGGGCTGCAGTGATGTCCCCAGGCTGCAAAGAAGGATAGCTGGCTAGGATGTCGGCTCGGTCAGTCCCCGCAGCGATGTTGTCGACTATGACGGAGACCAGCACTCTGGTGCCAGCGATACATGCCTTCCCGTGGCAAACGGCAGGGTCCACGCTGATTCGCTCTCTCCAGTTCTCCACTGTTCGATTCATTGTAATGGCGCAAGCTGCGGAAACGCCATGCGTACTTTACGGCCCTTTGGGCACGGCCCAATACTCACGAGCGTGTCGCGTCTAGGAATTTTCCGGCGGCACTATCGGGCAAACCCCTGCTTTGCTTAACCTTTCACGCTTTCAGTTCTCCCCGTTTAGGGGTTACCTGGCGTAAGAAAGGCGAAATCAATAAGATACACAGATTTCTTCAACTAAGGTCTTGCAAATGCAAGTACCCCATGCGAGTATTTTTCCAGTGGACTGAATAGGACCGAAGTGGTCAAAAGTGGAGTCGATTCGGCGGAGAAGTGGCTAATGTAGAGGGACAAAGCGGGGCGGTGGTCGAAGCGCCTCGTGGAACGCTGAGCGGTCGCGTTGATGAAAAAGGCCGGTTGAAGTTGCCTGCGGCGCTCGTGCAGTACCTCGAAAGCATCGGAGAGCGGAAGCTTTTCGTCACAACTCTAAACATATCGACAGCACTAATCTATCCGATTTCGTCCTGGCGTGAGACGGAGAAGTTGTTGGAAGAGCCGGGAGAAGACGCCGAAGATCGGGCGGATCTTGCGATGGTGGCAAACCACTATGGCGAGGAAGCCGAGATCGACGGGCAGGGAAGAGTCCTAATACCGACCACCCTGCGGCGTGAATTGGGGTTTGAGAAGGATGATGCGTACCTGCTTTGTTACAAGGGGCGCATCGAAGTGTTCGGAAGTAAGGTCTACGAGCAGCGGCTTAGCAAGGCGAGAACGAACCTCGCAGAGAAACACAGCGCGCTCGAGAAGAAGGGTTTGCGGTAGAGCCATGTATGGATGCTCAAGGGGAGGGCGGCGGGCCTCAACACTACCCGGTGTTGCTGAGCGAGTCGCTCGAGTATCTGGCCATTCGTCCGGACGGGCTTTACCTGGATTTGACGGCGGGTCTTGGGGGGCACACCAAGGCCATTGCGGAGCGGCTCGATAGCGGGCTGGTGATTGCGTGCGACCGGGATGCCGAGTCGCTGCAACTGGCCCGGAAGGCCACGGCGGGCGTTGCCTCGCGAGTTCGATTTTTCCACGGATCTTTTTCAGAAATACCGAAGGTGCTCGAGCAGTTTGGCGCCGGGGACGTAGACGGAGTGTTGGCTGACCTTGGTGTCAGCCGTTTCCAATTGAATACTGCGGAGCGAGGGTTCTCTCTGATGGAGGACGGCCCGCTCGACATGCGCATGGATCGCCGGGGGGATGTAACCGCGGCGGATCTTGTCAACGAGATGGGTGAGAAGCCCCTCGCCGATTTGATTTATCAGTTCGGCGAAGAAAGGAGGTCGCGAAGAATCTCCAGAGCAATCGTTCGCGCGCGGCCCATTCGGACGACAGGTCGTTTGGCCAGAGTGGTCGAGGAGGTCGTGCCGCGAACGGGGAGAATCCATCCGGCGACGCAGACGTTTATGGCGCTGCGTCTCGCCGTGAACAGGGAATTGGAGGAGTTGGAGGCGCTGCTTCGGTTGGCACCGGAGCACTTGCGACAGGGCGGACGGTTCGTTGTGCTGACGTTTATGTCGCTCGAAGATCGAATTGTGAAAGGCGCTTTTCAGTCGTTAGCCCGTGCCGGTTCGGCGCGAATCCTAACGAAGCATGTTGTTAAGCCGGCGCGTGAAGAGGTTTTGAAGAATCCGGCGTCCCGCAGTGCAAAGCTCCGGGCGCTCGAGCGAATTTGAAGGAATTTAAATGGCATCACTGGCAACTTATGTAAATCGTTTTGTGGGGGTAAGGGAGCTAGCCGCTGCGCCGCCGGCAGTCTGGACACGGACAGAATCACCGCGTCTTCGACCCATCGCAAATGAGGACGTCTATTTATTCGTCAAGCGAATCGATAACAGCACGGTGGTCCGTGCGGCTGATCCGGCGGCCAAGCGTGCGCGCAGCCGTACGGTTGCCACAGGGTTCATCGCGGCATCGCTGGTGATTGCGGGGCTGGTGCCCGCTGCTTACAACATCATGGCTGGCTTCACGCTGCAATCGCTCGAAGGCGAGAAGACGAAGCTGCAGCATCAGAAGGCGCAACTCGAATTCGCCGAAGCCAAGCTTCTGAATTATGAGCACCTGGAGCATCTCTCGAAGTCGCTGAAGATGGTGGAGCCTGATCCACAGCAGATTCAATTTCTGGAAGGCAAAACGAAGACGGAAGCTCGCAACATGCTTCCCTTCGACTCTTTGGAGACTGCCGCTCAGTAAGCGTTTCTTCCCCTCGAGCATCTTTTCACCATGTTTCGAGACGCTTTTGGGATGGGAGACGCCAGGCGGTCGCGCCGGCATCAGCCCCAATCCGACGAGCGGCTTGTCATTCTAGGTTTCGTCCTGCTGGTCTGGGCACTGGTTGTAGCAGGCCGGCTCTTCGGACTTCAAGTTGTTCATCACGAGGTTTACCGTAACTTAGCCGAGTCGCAGCAAGACAGGCTGGAGAAGATCGAAGCGCGTCGTGGCTCCATCTTCGACCATAACGGCAATTACCTCGCACTCAGTTCAGCATCCAAATTTGTTGTTGTCAGTCCGAAGCGCATTCCGGATCCCGGGATGGCGGCGGCGGTGCTGGCGCGCATACTCGATCTTGACCCCACTAAGCTGGAAGCGGATTTACGAGCAGCCGCAGCATCGAAGAACCACCGCGGTTACTTCGTGGTGGATGAGCGCGTTTCGGACGAAAAGGCTGATGCGATCCAATCCATGAAGCTCGACTGGGTCGAGATTCGCGAAGGCAGCCTTCGCAGCTATCCGAACGGGCAACTGGCCGCGCACGTGATCGGGAACGTGAACGCTGAAGGCCGGGGCTCGTCGGGTGTCGAGCTGAAACTCGAGAAAGAACTCGCGGGGACTCCCGGCCTAGCCCATTTACAGGTCGACGTGAAGCGGCGCGCTTACGCGGCGGACGTCACGCAGACGCCGATTCCGGGCAAGAATATCGGGCTGACCATCGATAGCGAGCTACAGCATGTGGCAGAAGACGCGCTCAAAGCATCGGTGGTCACGAATCATGCCGATCATGGAAGCCTCGTAGCCATGGACCCGTATACGGGCGAAATCCGGGCGCTCGCGAATTATCCGACGTACGACTTGAACGAACGGCTGCATGCAGGCGAGAAGCCGCGCGGGCGGGAGGATCTCGCCGTGGTTGCGCCGTTCGAGCCGGGATCGGTGTTCAAAGTAGTGACGGTCTCGGCCGCCATGGAGACCACCAACCTGCGGCCAAGCACGATGATCAACTGCGGAAACGGCGTGATGACGCTGTTCAGCCGCGTGATTCACGATTCGCATTCGTATCCGGCTCTTCCCGTTGAGGATGTCCTCGCAAAATCGAGCAACATCGGCGCGATCCGAATCGGGATGCAGGTCGGTACGAAGAATCTGTATGAGTACATCCGGCGCTTCGGATTCGGGCGGCGGACCGGAATCGAGTTGCCGGCAGAAGCGCCCGGCATGCTACGGCCTTTGAAGCGCTGGCAGCCGACCTCGATCGGATCCGTGCCGATGGGACATGAGATCAGCGTGACGTCCATTCAGCTTGCGCAGCTTGGCGCCGTGATTGCGAACGGCGGATACCTGATTCGCCCGCATGTCGTGGCCTGGAAACAAGCGCCGGGAAGCAAGCTGGAGAAGACGGCGCTACCCCCTCCGGTTCAGGTGCTCCGGCCGGAGACGGTGGTGACGATGCGGAACATGATGCACAAAGTCACGATGAAGGGCGGCACGGCGCAGAAACTGCATGTGCCGGGCTACACGATTGCCGGGAAGACCGGGACGGCGCAGATCTACGACTACGCGCATCACGCATACACGCACAAGTACAATGCCTCGTTTCTCGGGTTTGCGCCTTACACAAATCCGCGGGTCGTGATTATCGTCACGATCTCAGGCACAACGGGCGTGGCCGGATTCGGCGGCGCGGCTGCGGGTCCGGTGTTCGAGACAGCGATCGGTACGGCGCTCCGGCACGAGGGAATTCCACGCGATGTGCCGGAAGAGATCGAGGAAATGGAAGAGAAGGCGCTCATCGCTGCAGCCAGGAAGAAAGGGCCATCCGATAAGGCCGTCGAGATGGATACGGCTGAGTTGGCGACTCCGTTCACCGAAGAAGAGTTGAAGCAAGCTGGCGGGGTAGAAACCGTGAACGGCGAGGAAGTGTTGGCGGAGAATGATCAGAACGCTTCCAAGGTGCCGAACTTCGTTGGCAAGACTGTACGCGATGTCGTGCAGGAAGCCGCGGCCACCGGACTGGATGTGGATGTATATGGTGAAGGGCTGGCAAAAGCTCAGAACCCCGCGGCCGGCGCTTTGCTACAGCGCGGCGCGCATGTCGCGATAAGGTTCTCCAGGTGAAGCTGGAGCGGGTCCTCGACCGTGTTCCTCTTCTCGATCCTGTTTCGCCGCATTTGCAGTCCATAGAAATCACGGGACTCGCGTACGACAGCCGGCAAGTAGAGCCTGGCTTTCTATTCTTTGCTTTCCCTGGAGCTAAGGCGGACGGCACGCAGTTTGCAAAGGCGGCTGCCGAACGCGGAGCGGTTGCTGTTCTAAGCGAAAGGCCGGCTCCGGCGGATGGACTCCGGATCCCATGGCTGCGCGTCGCGCATGGACGCCAGGCACTGGCGACGGCCGCTAAGAACTTTTTTGGCCGTCCGGATGAACGCCTGCGAGTGACTGCCGTCACGGGCACCAACGGCAAAACCACCAGCACGCTTTTGATTGACTCGATTTTGCGCGCTTCGGGCGCCATCACCGGGCTGGTGGGCACGGTGGAATATCATCTCGCGGGGCGGGTGCTGCCGGCCGTGAATACGACCCCCGAATCACTCGACCTGTTCCGAATGATGAGCGAATTAGAACAGGCCGGCGGCACCTATTTTACGCTCGAAGCTTCTTCGCATGCGCTCGATCTCGGGCGGTTCTACGGAGTGGCTGTACATACAGCCGGGTTTACCAATTTCACGCGCGACCATCTCGATTATCACGGCACGATGGAAGCGTACTTCGAAGCCAAACAGTTGCTTTTCGTGCCTCGCAGCGGGCCGCCGCCCAGGTTCGCCGTTCTGAACACAGACGACGAGGGCTCGGCACGGCTGCAGATTGCTCACGAAACGCAAGTGTATTGGTATGGCTCCGCGAAGCCTGCGCGGCGGTGGCGTTCAGATGACATCTGGGTGAGAGCCAAGGGCGTCCATTCGTCCTTTGAAGGACTGCGATTCGAGATTCAGGCGGGAGAGAGAACGTTCGGTGTCGAGTCGGCGCTGGTAGGACATATTAACGTCTCGAACATTCTGCTCGCAGCAAGCGTTGCACTCACGCTGGGGATCAGTGAACAGGACATCATGATTGGGTTAAAGAACTTGCGGAACGTGAACGGCCGGTTCGAGCGCGTAGAAGAAGGACAGCCGTTTATGGTGGTGGTGGATTATGCGCACACGGACGATGCGCTCAGGAACACTTTGTCCGTGGCGCGCGGATTGAGGCCAAAACGCATCATCACTCTATTCGGCTGCGGTGGTGACCGGGACCGCTCGAAGAGGCCGCTCATGGGTATGGCGGCGGCGGAGTTGAGTGATTACGTCGTGCTGACGTCCGACAATCCGCGCAGCGAAGATCCGCTCGCGATCATGAATGATGCCATGGTCGGGTTGAGCCGGAGCGACACACCGCATGCGGCAGAACCAGATCGCGAACGCGCTATCCGGAGGGCCATTGAAGCGGCGCAGCCCGGTGATATCGTGATCCTAGCGGGCAAGGGACACGAAACGTATCAGATCCTGAAAGACGGTCCCATTCCCTTTGACGATCGTGAAGTTGCTCGCCGTGTGCTGCGATCGTTTGGATATGCAAAGCGCGGTCCAGATGGGGACGCGAAAACGGCGTCTTCCTAGGTTCGCACCGGCCCGTCTGTTCTCGAATCGATGCTCTATTGGCTGCTCTATCAGGTTCTGCACGAGTACATACCGGCGTTTCGCGTCTTCGGGTATATCACTGTCCGCACGGCTCTGGCGAGCCTGACGGCGCTTGCATTGTCGTTGACTCTCGGTCCGTGGATGATCCGGAAATTGCAGCAGTTGAGTTTCGGGCAGCATATCCGGGAAGAAGGGCCGCAGTCCCACAAAAAAAAGGCGGGTACGCCGACCATGGGGGGACTGCTCATTATTACTTCGACCGCGGTGCCAACGCTTCTCTGGGTCGATCTGCGAAATCAGTATGTCTGGATTGCCCTGCTGGGGCTCGTGGCTTTCGGC
>Ga0308175_100002339_pt1 | contig 12966 bp, 12 predicted proteins | sample PhyCR1_3_FD_203893 | JGI IMG/M metagenome (GOLD analysis project Ga0308175, IMG submission 203893) | Soil microbial communities from UC Gill Tract Community Farm, Albany, California, United States - DLSLS.C.R1 | ecosystem: Environmental > Terrestrial > Soil > Agricultural land | place: USA...
CACCCACGGTGATGATCATGATGGTGTCGTCGCCGGCGATGGTGCCCAGGATGTCGCTCTGGTCGGCGTGGTCGATCGCCGACGCCAGGTAGCCGGCGGCGCCGGGCGGGGTGCGCACGACCACCAGGTTGGCCGACGCCTCCGCGGTGACGAGCAGCTCCTCGCACAGCCGGCGCAGCCGGGCCGACAGCTCGAAGGCACCGACGGCGGCGCGGGGGGTGCGGTCGCCCCCCATGCCCGGGACGGCGTAGACGAGGGTGCGGCCCTCGCGGATCTTGACCGCACCGAGCTCGACGAGGTCGCGGGACAGGGTGGCCTGGGTGACCTCGAGACCGTCGCGGGCCAGGTGCTCGAGCAGCTCGCCCTGGGAGTGGATGTGGTGGCGGGTGAGGATGTCGGCGATCCGCTGGTGCCGAGCGGCGCGCGTCGGGGCGATCACGCCGCCTCCAGGAGGAAGGACAGTAGCGCCTTCTGGGCGTGCAGCCGGTTCTCCGCCTCGTCCCAGACGACCGACTGCGGCCCGTCGATGACCGACGCGGAGATCTCCAGGCCGCGATAGGCGGGCAGGCAGTGCAGCACGATGGCGTCGGCCGCCGCGAGCGCCAGGGCGGCGTCGTCCACGGCGTACGGCGCGAAGGGGTTGGCCGTCCCGGCGCGCGTCTCCTTCTCCGCTTCCTGGCCCATGGAGACCCAGGTGTCGGTGGCGACGACGTCGGCGCCGCTCACCGCGGTGGCGGCGTCCGTGGTGACCAGCACCGACCCGCGATGCTGCTTGGCCAGCTCCTCGGCCCGGGCGACGACCGCCGGGTCGGGCAGGTGGCTGGCCGGTGCGCCGATGCGTATGTGCATGCCGGCCAGGGCGCAGCCCAGGAGGTAGGAGTGGGCCATGTTGTTGGCCCCGTCGCCGAGGTAGGCCAGGCTCAGGCCCGCCAGCGCGCCCTTGTGCTCGGTGACAGTCATCAGGTCGGCGAGGATCTGGCACGGGTGGAACTCGTCGGTGAGGGCGTTGACCACCGGCACCGAGCTGGCGGCGGCCATCTGCTCGATCCGGTCGTGGCCGAAGGTGCGCCAGACGATCGCCGCGCACTGGCGGTCCAGGACGCGCGCGGTGTCGGCGATCGGCTCGCCGCGACCGAGCTGGCTGGTGGCGCCGTCGATGACCAGGGGGTAGCCGCCCAGGTGGGCCACGCCGACGGAGAAGGACACCCGCGTGCGGGTCGACGGCTTGTCGAAGATGACGGCGACGGCGCGCGGTCCGGCGAGGGCCTGGTCGGCGAACGGGTCGGCCTTCAGGGCGATCGCCCTCTGGATCACCTGCGCCTGCTCCGCGGCGGACAGGTCGTCGTCACGCAGGAAGTGCCGGGTCATGCGGAGGCCTCCGGTCCGTCGAGCAGGGCGGGCAGCGCGGCGACGAAGTCGTCGACCTGCGCGTCGGTGAGCACGAGCGGCGGGGTGAGCCGCAGCGCGTCGGGCTGGACCGGGTTGACGATGAACCCGGCCCGGTGGGCCCGGTCCGCCACGGCGGCGGACACGTCGGCGGTGAGCACGATGGCGCGGTGCAGCCCGCGCCCGCGCACCCCGGCCACGAGGGGGTGGCCGGTCGCGAGCACGCCGCCGGCGAGGCGCTCGCCGAGCTCGGTCGCCCGGGTGAGCAGGCCCTCCTTCTCGACCGTGTCGAGCACCGCGAGGCCGGCGGCGCAGGCCAGCGGGTTGCCGCCGAACGTCGTGCCGTGCTGGCCGGCCGTGAGCAGGCCCGAGACGCCCGGACCGAACGTCACCAGGGCGCCGATCGGCACGCCGCCGCCGAGGCCCTTGGCCAGCGTCATGGCGTCAGGCACCACCCCGGCCTGCTGGAACGCGAACCAGCTGCCGGTGCGGCCGATGCCGGTCTGCACCTCGTCCAGCACGAGCAGTGCCCCGTGGGCGGTGGTCAGCTCGCGAGCCAGCCGCAGGTAGGCCGGGTCGGCCTCGATGACCCCCGCCTCGCCCTGGATCGGCTCGAGGACGACCGCCGCCACGTCCCCGGTGACCGCCGCACGCAGCGCGGCCTCGTCGCCGTACGGCACGTGCGTCACGTCGGGCAGCAGCGGCTCGAACGGCTCGCGGTAGGCGGGCTTGTGCGTCAGCGCGAGGGCACCGGTGGTGCGGCCGTGGAAGCCGCCCTCGGCGGCGACGATGCGGGTGCGGCCGGTCCGCCGGGACAGCTTCACCGCGGCCTCGACCGCCTCGGTGCCGGAGTTGGCGAAGAAGACCGCCGAGCCGGACGGTGCGCCGGCCACCTCGAGCAGCCGCTCGGCCAGCTCGACCTGCGCGGTCGTGGTGAAGAAGTTCGAGACGTGCACGAGCCGGGCCGCCTGCGCACTCACCGCCGCGACGACGGCGGGGTGGGCGTGGCCCAGCACGTTGACCGCGATGCCGGCGAGCAGGTCGAGGTAGCGGGCGCCGTCGGCGTCCCAGACGTAGCACCCCTCGCCGCGGGTGAGCACGGCGCGGGGGGTGCCGAAGACGCCGAGCAGGGCGCGGTCGTAGCGCTCCAGCAGGGCGCTGCTGGCGGTCGGGGCGGGGCCGGTCATGGCAGGGGCCTCTCGATGTCGGAGTCGGGCACGATCATGGTGCCGATGCCCTCGCTGGTGAACACCTCGAGCAGCAGCGAGTGCGGCTGGCGGCCGTCGACGACGTGAGCCTGCGGCACACCCCGGCGCACGGCGCGGACGCAGGCCTCGAGCTTGGGCACCATGCCCGCGTCGACCTGGGTCAGGAGCTCCTCGGCGTCGGACACCGACAGCAGCGAGAGCAGCGAGTCGGGGTCGGGCCAGCTGCCGTAGACGCCCTCGACATCGGTGAGGACGACCAGCTTGTGCGCACCGATGGCGACGGCGAGGGCCGAGGCCGCGGTGTCGGCGTTGACGTTGAGGACCTGCGACTCGTCGTCGAGGTCGGGGGCGACGGTGGACACGACCGGGATCCGCCCGGCGTCCAGGATGTCCATCACCGCGGACGGGTTGACCGTCTCGACGTCCCCGACGAGGCCGAGGTCGACGGGCTCGCCGTCCACGACGACCGAGCGCTTGCGGGCGCCGAACAGGTTGGCGTCCTCTCCGGACAGCCCGACGGCGACCGGACCGTGCTGGTTGAGCAGGCCGACCAGCTCGCGCCCCACCTGGCCGGTGAGGACCATCCGCACGACGTCCATGACCTCCGGGGTGGTGACCCGCAGGCCGCCGCGGAACTCGCTGGTCAGGCCGACCCGCTCGAGCATCGCGGCGATCTGCGGCCCCCCGCCGTGGACGACGACCGGGCGCAGGCCGGCGTACCGCAGGAACACCATGTCCTGCGCGAAGGCCGCCTTGAGGTCGTCGTCGAGCATGGCGTTGCCGCCGTACTTGACCACGACGACGGCGCCCCGGAAGCGCTCGAGCCACGGCAGCGCCTCGACGAGCGTCTGCGCCTTGGCCGAGGCGGCGGTCAGGGACGTCTGGTCGCGCCGGTCGCGAAGGCTGGTCATGTGCTGTACGCCGAGTTCTCGTGGACGTAGTCGTGCGTCAGGTCGTTGGTCCAGACGGTGGCCGTCCGGTCGCCGGCGTGCAGGTCCACGACCACGTGCACCTCCCGGCCACCGAGGTCGACGAGGGAGCGGTCCTCCCCCACGCCCCCGGCGCGGCAGACCTGGACGCCGTTGATGGAGACGTCCAGCGAGGCGGGCTCGAAGACCGCCGCGGTGGTGCCGACCGCGGCGAGCACCCGGCCCCAGTTGGGGTCGCCCCCGAAGACCGCGCACTTGAACAGGTTGTTGCGGGCGATCGCGCGGGCGACCTCGAGCGCGTCGGGAACCGAGGCGGCGGAACGCACCTCGATCTCGATGTCGTGGGCGGCCCCCTCGGCGTCGGCGATGAGCTGGCGGGCCAGGTCCGCGCAGGCCCGGGTGACGGCGTCGGCCAGCTCGTGGGGGCCGGGCGTCACCCCGGAGGCACCGGAGGCCAGCAGCAGCACCGTGTCGTTGGTCGACATGCAGCCGTCGGAGTCGATCCGGTCGAACGTCGTCATCGTGGCGGACCGGAGTGCCGTGTCGAGCGTGGTCGGGTCCGCGACGGCGTCGGTCGTGAGCACCACGAGCATGGTCGCGAGCGCCGGTGCGAGCATGCCGGCCCCCTTGGCCATCCCCGCCACAGCCCAGCCGTCGCGGGTCACGAGCACCTGCTTGCTGACCGTGTCGGTGGTCATGATCGCGCCGGCCGCGTCGGGGCCGCCGTCGGCCGACAGGGCAGCGGCGGCCGCGGTGACACCGGAGGTCAGCCGGTCCATCGGCAGCAGCTCGCCGATCAGCCCCGTGGAGCAGACCGCGACGTCGCCGGCCGAGATCGCGAGCACGTCCGCGACGTGCTCGGCGGTGGCGTGGGTGTCGGCGAACCCCTGCGCGCCGGTGCAGGCGTTGGCGCCGCCGGAGTTCAGGACCACGGCGTCGACCCGGCCGTCGGCGAGGACCTGGCGGCTCCAGGTGACCGGGGCGGCCTCGACCCGGTTGGCGGTGAAGACGGCCGCGGCGTGGTGGTCGGGCCCGTCGTTGACGACGAGGGCGACGTCGGGACGGCCGCTGGGCTTGAGGCCGGCGGTGACCCCGGAGGCGCGGAAGCCGGCCGGAGCGCTGATGCTCACGGTGCGACCCCCACGATCGGCAGGCCGGTCGCCTCGGGCAGGCCGAGGGCGAGGTTGGCGCACTGGACGGCGGCCCCCGCGGTGCCCTTGGTGAGGTTGTCGACCGACGCGACAGCGACGACGCGCCCGGTGCGCTCGTCGAGCGCGACCTGCACCTGGACGACGTTGCTGCCCGCCACGTCGCCGGTCCGCGGCCACTGGCCCTCCGGCAGCACGTGCACGAAGACCTCGTCGGCGTAGGCCTGATCCCAGGCGGCACGGACGGCCACGGGCGTGGTGCCCGGGATCGCCCTCGCGGTGCAGGTGGCCAGGATGCCGCGCGGCATCGGCGCCAGCGTCGGGGTGAACGAGACCGTGACCGGCCGCCCGGCGGACCGGCTGAGGTTCTGCTCGATCTCGGGGGTGTGCCGGTGGGTGCCGCCCACGCCGTACGGCGACATGGAGCCCATCACCTCGGCGCCGAGCAGGTGCGGCTTCAGCGACCGGCCGGCACCGGAGGTGCCGCTGGCGGCGACGATCACGACGTCCCCGGGCTCGAGCAGGCCCGCGGCGAAGCCGGGGGCGAGGGCCAGGCTGCAGGCCGTCGGGTAGCACCCCGGCACGGCCACCCTGGTCCGGCCGGCCAGCGCCTCACGGCCGCTGCGCCCACCCGGCAGCGGCAGCTCGGGAAGCCCGTAGGGCCAGGTCCCGGCGTGGTCGGTGCCGTAGAACTCGGTCCAGGTCCGGGCGTCGTCGAGGCGGAAGTCGGCCCCACAGTCGACCACGACGACCTCGTCGGGCAGCTGCGCCGCGAGGGCCGCCGAGGCACCGTGCGGCAGGGCGAGGAAGACGACGTCATGGCCCGCCAGCGTCTCCGGTGTGGTCTCGAGCAGGACCTGGTCGGCCAGCGGGTGCAGGTGCGGGTGCACCGCACCGAGGCGCGTGCCGGCGTTCGAGGCGGCCGTGACCGCGCCGATCCGCACGTCCGGGTGGCCGAGCAGCAGCCGGAGGATCTCTCCGCCGGCGTACCCGCTCGCCCCTGCCACTGCTGCCGTCACCATGCGCATGAATATACACTCCATCCAGTTTCTATGCAGAACCGGATCAGCCCAGCGGGTCGTCCGGACCCCACGGGTGGAGCCGGAGGGCGCGGTCGTCGGGACCGACCCCGCGGGCGGCCTGCGCCCGCAGTGAGGCGGAGGTGTCGATGCCGGCGCGGACATGACGCCCGGACCACGCGTCGAGCTCGCCCGAGCACAGCGCCAGCAGCAGGTCGGTCACCCGCTCCGGGGCGGTCCACTCGGTGCGGCCGACATGCGCCCGCATCCTCTCGGTCATCTCCGTGCGCACGACACCGGGCGACAGGTCGAACGCCCGGATGCCGTGCTCCCAGCCGGCCTCGTGCAGACCGCCGGTCAGCCGCGTGAGGGCCGACTTGCTCGCGCAGTACGCCGTGAGGTCACCGCGCTCGCGCAGGCCCGCGCCGCTGGCCAGGTTGACCACGCGGCCGCCACCACCGGCGATCATGTGGGGGACGACTGCGCGGCTCATGAGGAACGGGCCTCGCACGTTGACCGTGACCGTCCGCCACCACTGCTCGACGTCCGCCTCCCACAGCGGGGTCTCGGTCTCGATCACTCCGGCGCAGTTGACCAGGACGTCGACCCGGTCGAACGCCTCGACCACGGCGCCGACGCAGTCGTCGACGTCGGCCGGGTCGGTGACGTCGGCGCGCTGCACGAGGACCCGGCCGCCGGCCCCGGTGACGTCGCGCTCCAGGGTGGCCAGGGCGCCGGTGTCGCGGGCCACGGCGGCCACCGCGTAACCGGCTTCGGCCAGGGCGGACGCCATGCTGCGCCCGATCCCCCGGCTGGCGCCGGTGACGACGGCGACGCCGCTCACGTCAGGCCCCGCGCTGGACGGCGCCCGTGGCGGCCGCGGCGCCGGCGATGGCGCGGTCACGCAGGGCGTTGACCTCCTCCGTCGTCAGCGTGCGGTCGGGGGCCCGGAAGACCATCCGGTAGGCCAGGGACCGGTGCTGGTCGCCCACCTGGTCGCCGGTGTAGACGTCGAAGAGCGACAGGGCTTCCAGCAGCTCGCCGGTGCCCTCGCGGAGGGCGGCCTCCACGGCGGCGGCCGGCACGTCCGCCGCGACGACGAGCGCGACGTCGCTGTGGGCGACCGGGTAGGTGGACAGACGTCGTGCATGCACGACCGTGTCGCTGGCCCTGCTGAGCACGTCGACGTCGAGCTCGGCGGCGCAGGTGCGTTCCGGGAGACCCATCGCCGCGAGCGCCTTGGGGTGCAGCTCGCCGGCGTGCCCCACGAGCGTCCCGTCCGGCAGGGTGAGCCGGGCGCAGCGGCCGGGGTGCCAGGGGGCGTGCTCGTCCGCGCTGACCACCAGCTCGACGGCCAGCGCCGCCGCGACGGCGCGCGCGGCCGCGACGGCGTCGGACCAGTCCGCCGGGCGCCCCGGGCCCCACCAGCCGGCACGGTCGCCGTCACCGGCGAGGGCGAGGGCGACCCGGCGCGGCTGGTGCGGGACCGCGTCGAGCATCTGCTGCAGGGTCTCGTCGTCGGGGCGGGTCTGCGCGCCGGGGACCGGCGCCACCCGCAAGGGCAGCTCGGGCCGGGTGACCAGGCCCAGCTCGAACACGGCGACGTCGCGCTGACCGCGGGAGACGTTGCGCCGCAACGCCTCCAGCAGGGTCGAGAGGACGGAGGTGCGCATCAGCGGCGCCTCCTCCGACAGCGGGTTGGCCACCCGCAGCGCGTTGCGTCGCGGGTCGTCGGCCTCCAGCCCGAGCTGGTCGTGCACCTTCTCCCCGACGAAGGGGTACGTGAGGACCTCGTGCAGCCCCTGGCCGGCCAGGGTGTCGGCGACCACCCGTCGTACCCGCTGGTCGTGGGTCAGCCCACGGCCCCCGGGCGCCTGGGGCAGCACGGACGGGATCTGGTCGTAGCCGCGCAGGCGGGCGACCTCCTCGGCGAAGTCGGCACCGTCCTGCAGGTCGGGGCGCCAGCTGGGCGGCAGCACCAGCAGGTCGTCGCCCTCGCCGAGGTCGTCGACGTCGCAGCCGATCTCGCGCAGCGTGTCGACGACGTCCTGCCGGGTGTAGGGCAGCCCGACCAGCCGGGCCGGGAGGGTGGCGTCGAGGCGGACCGGCTCACGCGGCTCGCGCAGGTCGGCGTCGGTGACGCCCGCGTCGGGCACTCCCCCGCCGAGCTGCTGCAGCAGGTCGACGGCCAGCTGCGCGGCGGCCGCGGCGAGGTCGGTGTCGACGCCGCGCTCATAGCGCTTGGAGGCCTCCGTCACCAGCTTGTGCCGGCGTGAGGACCGGGCCACGGTGGTCGGGTCGAAGTGCGCGGACTCGACCAGGATGTCGGTCGTGGCGGCGGTGACCTCGGAGGTGGCGCCGCCCATGACCCCGGCGATGGCCAGGGGCGCCCGCCCGCCGTCGGTGATCAGCAGGTCCTCGGGCAGCAGCGCGCGCTCGACGCCGTCCAGCGTCCTGAGCTTCTCGCCCTCGTGGGCCCGGCGGACCACGATGGAGCCGCTCAGCCGGGCGACGTCGAACGCGTGCAGCGGCTGGCCGAGCGCGAGCATGACGTAGTTGGTGACGTCGACGGCGAGCGAGATCGGGCGCATCCCGGACTGGGTGAGCCGCTTCTGCATCCAGTACGGCGAGGGCAGGGACGCGTCGACACCGCGGATGACCCGGGCCACGTAGCGGTCGCAACCGACCCGCCCCAGCAGCGGGGCCTCGTCGTCCAGCCGGACCGGGTAGCCGGTGTCGTTCGCCGCCGGGGCGGTGACCGCGGCCGGGTCGCGGAACGCACCGCCGGTGGCGTGCGCGTACTCGCGGGCGATGCCACGCAGGCTGAAGCAGTAGCCCCGGTCGGGGGTGATCGTCACCTCGACGACCTCGTCGTCGAGGCCGAGCAGGGTGATGGCGTCGTCGCCGGGCGCGAGGGCGCCCAGGACCTGCTCGTCGCCCTCGAACCATTCCTGCAGCACGATGATGCCGTCGTGGTCCTCGCCCAGGCCGAGCTCGCGGGCGGAGCAGATCATGCCGTTGCTGACGTGGCCGTAGGTCTTGCGCGCCGAGATGGCGAAGCCACCGGGCAGGACCGCACCGGGCAGCACGACGACGACGAGGTCGCCGACGGCGAAGTTGAGCGCGCCGCAGACGATCCCCTGGGCCGTCCCGTCGGTGAGCTTCTGCCCGTGCTCGCCGACGTCGACCTGGCACCAGCGGATGGTCTTGCCGTTCTTCTGCGGCTCCTCCACCAGCTCCAGCACGCGGCCGACGACCAGCGGGCCGGTGACGTCGCCGCCGTGCAGCCCCTCCTCCTCCAGGCCGACCCGGACGAGGCTGGCCGCGACGTCGCGGCCGGTCACCCCCGGTGCCACGTCGACGTAGTCGCGCAGCCATGAGATCGGCGCCCGCATCAGATCTCCATCCCGAACTGCGCGCCGAAGCGCACGTCCCCCTCGACGATGTCGTGCATGTCCTGGACGCCGTGCCGCAGCATCAGGCCGCGCTCGATCCCCATCCCGAACGCGAAGCCGCTGTAGCGGTCGGGGTCGATGCCACTGGCCTGCAGCACCTTGCGGTTGACCATGCCGCAGCCGCCCCACTCGATCCAGCCGGTGCCGCCGCAGGTGCGGCACCCGTCGTCCGCGCCACGGCAGACGAAGCAGCGGAAGTCCAGCTCGGCGCTGGGCTCGGTGAACGGGAAGTACGACGGGCGCAGCCGGGTCTCCAGCCCCTCACCGAACAGCTCGGCGATGAACCGGTCGAGGGTGCCGCGCAGGTGCGCCATGGTCAGGCCCTCGTCGATCGCGAGGCCCTCGACCTGGTGGAACACCGGGGTGTGCGTGGCGTCCAGCTCGTCGGTGCGGAACGTCTTGCCCGGGCAGATGACGTAGATCGGCAGCTCGCGCTCGAGCATGGAGCGCACCTGCACCGGTGAGGTGTGGGTCCGCAGCACCAGGCCGGCGTCGGGCGGGTCGACGAAGAAGGTGTCCTGCATCTGCCGCGCCGGGTGGTCCTGGCCGAGGTTGAGCGCGTCGAAGTTGAACCACTCGGACTCGACCTCGGGGCCTTCGGCGACCTCCCACCCGAGGCCGACGAAGATGTCGGCGATCCGCTCGGACACCAGCTCCAGGGGATGGCGCGAGCCCAGCGGGCGACGGGCCACAGGCGCGGTCACGTCGACCGACTCCTGCACCAGCAGCCGGGCGTCGCGCTCGGCCTCGAGCTCGCCCTGGCGTGCGGCGAGGGCCTTGGCCACCCGGCCGCGGGCGGCGCCGACCCGCTTGCCCGCATCGGCCTTGGCGGTCGGTGGCAGCGCCCCGATCTCACGGTTGGCGAGGGCGAGGGGGCTGCGGTCGCCCTGGTGGGCGAGCCGGGCCGCCTTGAGCTCCTCCAGCGAGGCGGCGGCCGCGATGGCGGTCAGGGCGGCGTCGACCGCCTCGTCCAGCGCTGCGGGGTCCAGGGTGCTCACCTCGACGGGGTCGTACTGCGTGTTGGGTCCAGACATCGCTTTCACTTCGTGGAGGTCGGGCCGCCCGGCGCGGCTCACGGTCGGGCCGGGCACGCGGCGGCTGCAGGTCGCAGGGAGGAAGTCTAGGGGGCGTGCGGGAGCCGGCTCAGGCGACGTGGGGCGGGACGCCGGCCGGCAGCGTAAATCGGAACTGGGCGCCGCCACCGGGCGCCCGACCCACGCTGATCTGCCCACCGTGCGCCTCGACCAGGCCGCGCACGACGTAGAGACCCAGGCCGGTGCCGCCGCGGCGGGAGCCGTGCCAGAACCGGGTGAAGACCAGGGGGTAGTGCTCGGGGGCGATGCCCTCGCCCTCGTCGCTGACCGACACGGCGATGGCCGGGTCGGTGCCGATGGTCGTGAGCGCGACCTCCAGGGTGACGGTGCCCTCGCCGTGGCGGACGGCGTTCTCCATCAGGTTGGCGAGGATCTGGTCGAGTCGGTCGGGGTCGACCCAGGTCTCGGGCAGCTCGACGTCGGGGGCGGTGAGCTTGAACCGCTCGCGCTCGTGCCCGCTGGCGACGAACCGCTCGATGTGCCGGTCGATCACGCCGGGCACGTCGACCGGCTGCTTGCGCACCTGCAGCCGCCCGGCGTCGATGCGGGAGATGTCGAGCAGCTCGGTGATCAGCCGGGTGACCCGGTCGGCGTCGGCCTCGATGGTCTGCAGCATCAGCCGCTTCTGGTCGTCGGTGAACCGTCCCCACCGCCGCAGCAGGGTGGAGGAGAACCCCTTGACCGAGGTCAGCGGCGAGCGGAGCTCGTGGGCGACCGTGGAGATCAGCGCGGCGCTGTTGGCCTCGGCCCGGCGGCGTGCCTCGGCGTCGCGGATGGCCACGATGACCGAGGTGACCGGCTGGCTGCGGCCCGGCCGGACGTAGCGCGCGGTCACGAGGACCTCGCCGCGGCCGGGGATGATCAGCAGCCGCTCGCGGTGGCCGGTCCGGATCGCCAAGCCACCCCAGGGGTCGGTGCAGGTCCACCACGACCGCCCGTCGTTGTCCTGCAGCGGGAAGGAGTCGCGGATGTCGGTGCCGATGAGCTCCTTGGCGCTCTGTCCGAGGACCTGGGCGGCCTGCCGGTTGACGTAGACGAGGATCGCGTTCGCGTCGGCGACCACGAGGCCGTCGGGGTGGAGGTCGTAGACGTCGCCGTCCCACCCGAGGGCACCCGTGCCCCCTGAGGTGTCCTGTTCCACCGCCATAAGCCCGACTCTAACCACTCCGTCCGACACGTCGCTGCACGGTGGCGGAAGTGTAGAGGCAGACGGTCGCCGCCATCGCCAGGTTGAGCGACTCGGCACTGCCGTAGATGGGCACCCGAACGACCTGGTCGCAGGCCTGCCGCACCTCTGGTTCGAGGCCCCACGCCTCGTTGCCCATGACCCAGGCATGCGGCGACGTGAGGTCGACGTCGTGCAGCAGGTCCGTGCCCGAGCCGTCCGCGGCCAGCAGCCGCAGCCCGGCCGCGCGGACGTCGTGCAGCAGCGTCGGGATGGCGACGCCGGTCACGACCGGCAGGTGGAACAGGGAGCCGGCGGTGGACCGCACGACCTTGGGGTTGTAGACGTCGACGCTGGCGTCGCTGACCAGGACGGCGTCGGCGCCGGCGGCGTCGGCGCCGCGGATCACGGTGCCGGCGTTGCCGGGGTCGCGCACGTTGGTCAGCACCACCAACAGGCGAGGCGCGGCGTCGAGGACGGCCTCGAGCGGGACGTCGAGCGGCCGGCAGACCGCCAGCAGCCCCTGCGGGGCGGGCGTGTCGCACATCGCGGCCAGCACCTCGGGGGTGACCTCGTGGACGGGCAGCCCGGCGGCGACCGCGGCGCCGAGGACCTCGGCGTGACGGGTCACGGCGTCGGCCACGTGGTAGAGGTCACGGACCAGCTCGGGGCGGTGCCGCACGACCTCGCGCACGGACTGGGGGCCCTCGGCGAGGAACAGCCCCTCACGGGAACGCACCGCGCGCCGGGTCAACGCCCGTACCGCCTTCACGCGATCAGATCGCGGGTTGGTCAGCACGGAGGTTGCCCCGGCGCGCGGTGGATGCGGCGCTTGCTCAGGCGGCGTCGGTCGCGTCGGCCGCGGCCTGCGCCGGCGCGTGCGCCCGGGAGATCTCGACCAGCGCGGTGAACGCGGCGGCGTCGTTGACGGCCAGCTCGGCCAGCATGCGACGGTCGACCTCGATCTCGGCGGCCTTCAGGCCCTGGATGAACCGGTTGTACGTCATGCCGTTCGCGCGGGCGCCGGCGTTGATCCGCTGGATCCACAGGCGACGGAAGTCGCCCTTCTTGGCGCGACGGTCACGGTAGGCGTAACCGAGGGAGTGGGTGACCTGCTCCTTGGCCTTGCGGTACAGACGCGAGCGCTGCCCGCGGTAGCCGCTGGCCCGCTCGAGAACGACCCGGCGCTTCTTGTGGGCGTTGACCGCCCGCTTCACGCGTGCCACGTGAGACTCCTTGCTGTGTCAATGCTGAACCGAGACAAACCAGCCCGGTTTTGGCGATGGTTGGTTCGGTTACTTGCCGAGAAGCTTCTTGATCTTCTTGGCCTGGGGCTTGGGCAGCTCGAGGTCGTTCGCGATGGAACGGGTCTTCTTCGAGGACTTGTGCTCGAGCAGGTGGCGGCCGCCGGCCTGCTCGCGCATGACCTTGCCGCTGCCCGTGATGCGGAAGCGCTTCTTGGTGCCGCTGTGCGACTTCATCTTCGGCATGGGAGGCCGATCTCCTTCGGTCGTTCGGTGGTGGGACTGAGGTCTGGGTTCCGCAGGGGCGGTGTTACTCCG